>Ga0256867_10000043_pt1 | contig 42530 bp, 41 predicted proteins | sample RVTome_15_FD_185939 | JGI IMG/M metagenome (GOLD analysis project Ga0256867, IMG submission 185939) | Soil microbial communities from uranium-contaminated site in the Upper Colorado River Basin, Wyoming, United States - RVT150D86 (HiSeq) ... | reverse complement strand
ATGACCCCGACGCCGTGTGGAGGCACACCACCGTGCCCGTCTCCTCGCAGGCCACGAGGAACGGGTCCCAGTGGTCGGTGTGGAGCGACGGCAGGCCGACGTTGACCGGTTGCTCGACGAAGCTGACCGCCTTGAAGCCGCGCTCGGCGTTGCGTTCGACGTCCCGTGCGGCAACCAGCGGATCGGGTAGCCAGCCGAGCTGGAGGGGGATGATCCGCTGGGGGTGCGTGCCGGCCCACACCTCCAGGTGCCAGTCGTTCCAGGCCCGGACGCACGCGAGGCCGAGCTCGGCGTCCTGTGAACGGGCGAACACCGTCCCGGCGAAGCCGGCGATGAGGGACGGGAAGCACACGGACGCCCAGACCCCGCCGGCGTCCATGTCCTCGATGCGGGCGTCGATGTCCCAGCAACCCCGGCGCATCTCGTCGAAGCGGGCCGGCTCCATGGACCATTCGTTGCGCGGCCGGCCGACCACCGCGTTCAGCCCGATGTTCGGATAACGCGCGCCCTCGTACTCCCACGCCTGGGTGCCGTCTGCGTCCTCCACGATCCGCGGCGCCCTGTCGACCAGCCCCGAGGGGATGCGGCCCTCGAAGAGGTCGGGCGGCTCGATCAGGTGGTCGTCGGCCGAGATGATGGGCCACGCGGTTTCTGACACCGCCGTCATGTGGGGCAGCGTAGTGCCGGGGCGCCCGCCGGGTCGGTGCTAGCGGGGCACGATGAGCACGGCCCGGTCCCCGCCCAGTACACCGCCGAAGGGCTCGCCCTCGCCGACACCGTCGCTGGCGACGAGGACCGTGCCCTCGACGCCGACCAGCGCGTCCTCGCCCATGTTGACGGCGACGACCACGGCACCGGCGTCGTCCCAGCGGCGCCAGGCCACGACCCCGGGCGCGGCACGCTCGACGGGCTCGAGGCGCGCGAACGCGCCGGTCTGCAGGGCCGTGGTCGAGCGGCGCGCCGCCAGCAACCGCCGGTAGAGGTGGAGGATCGAATCCGGGTCGTCCCGCAGGGCCGCGACGTTCCGGCTGTCCGCATCGGGCGGCCACGGCAACCATGCCTCGTCGACGCCCCAGCCGTGATCGGGTGCACCGCCCCAGGGGATCGGCGCCCGGCAACCGTCCCGTCCGCCGGGATCGACGCGCCGGTCGTCGGGAATGGCGGCGTCCTCGAGACCCAGCTCCTCGCCGGCGTAGAGGACCGGTGAGCCGGCGAGGCCAAGCAGCAGGAACGCCGCGGCCCGGGCCCGCGCCTCCGAGCCGCCGTAGCGCGTGCGGTGGCGGACGTTGTCGTGGTTGGACAGCACCCACGTGGGCCAGGCGTTGTAGCGGTCGACGATGTGGCGGGAGGCATCGTCGATCTGATGGCGCCAGCGGCCGGCATCCCAGGGAGCGAACAGCGGTGGAAAGTTGAACGACAGGTGCAGCTCGTCACCGTCGCCGTAGTAGGTGGCCACGCGTTCCGTCGACAGCAGGAACACCTCGCCCAGGATCAACCGGTCGCCCGGGTAGGCGTCGACCAACTTCCGCATGCCTCGGAGCAGCTCGTGGGTCTCGGTGGTGTCGTTGAGCGCACTGTGGGGCATTCCGGCGCTCTCGGCTGGGTCGTCCGGCAGAGCCGGGTCCTTGCCGATGCCGTGCGCGACGTCGATGCGGAAGCCGTCGACGCCCCGGTCGAGCCAGAAGCGCATGACCCCGTGGACGGCTTCGACGACCTCGGGATTGGCCCAGTTGAGGTCGGGCTGCTCGGGCAGGAACAGGTGCAGGTACCACTGGCCCGTGGCCTCGTCCCACGTCCAGGCCGAACCGCCTGTGAACGCCGCGACCCAGTTGTTGGGTGGCGTGTCCGGCGTTCCGTCCCGCCACACGTACCAGTCGCGCTGGGGGTCGTCGCGGCTCGAGCGGGCGGCCCGGAACCAAGGATGCTGGTCCGACGTGTGGTTGGGTACCAGGTCGACGAGCAGCTTCAAGTTCTGCCCATGGCACGCCGCCAACAGGCGGTCGAAGCTGTCGAGGTCGCCGAACAGCGGGTCCACGTCGCGGTGGTCGGAGACGTCGTAGCCGAAGTCGGCCATGGGTGAGGGGTAGAACGGCGAGAGCCACACCGCGTCGACACCCAGCCAGCCGAGGTGGTCGAGGTGCTGCTCGATCCCGGCGAGGTCGCCGGTGGCGCGCCGGCGGCCGCTCGCGAACGACCGGGGATAGATCTGGTAGAAGACGGCGCGTTGCCACCAGGGAGCGTCCACGATGACGATGGTATGTGGGGCCGGTCGTCACGGTGTGACGTCTCGATCGCACCCGGACGTGGTAGGAAAGGGGTCGGGACACCCCGAGCAACAATGCGTCGGGGGAGTTAGCCGGTTCCGCCGGCGATACACTTTCCCGCCGAACGAGTAACACGTGGGAGCTGGCCCGTGAAAAAGGGTCGACATCGCCGATTCGAGGAAGCGCGCGCGCTGAAGCGCAGCAACGATCTCGATCTCACCGCCATCTTCGAACCGGCGGAAGACGAGCCCTGCCCCGAGTGCGGGGCCGAGGCGGGTGACGAGCATGCGTCGTGGTGCATGTTCGACGCCGAAGACGACGGCTGAAGCCCCGGGCGCTCAGCGGCGGCGTAGCGCCGGATGGGAAACGTACTGTTCGCCACGGGGCCTGCGGCCGTTCCGGGCGGTGACATGCGCGACGAAGCGGTCGTATGCCCATGTGCCCACGAGCTCGACGATCTCGTCGCGCAACGCGACGTAGACGGGGGTGGCGCCCACGAAAGCGTCGGGCGCCTCGGTGCACCACCAGTGGAACTCCTGGCCCCCGGCACCCCAGTCGCGCCGCTTCCATTCCCGTAGCGTCGAGATCACCTGCCCCGAGTCGTCGGTGCTCTCGGACAGGCGCAGCGGGAGTTGCCAGCACACGTCGGGCTTCCAGTCCATCGGTCGCTCGCCGGCCTCGAGCGCCCCGCGGTGCAGGGCACAGCCAGCTCCCCCCGGGAAGCCCGGCCGGTTGAGGAAGATGCAGGCGCCGTCGACGATCCGGGTGACGAGCGTTCCCTTGGTGGTCCTCCGGATTGGCCCGCCGCGGCGCACCGCCAGCCGACCGTGCTGCCATTGGTCGGTGGTGAGCCGCCCGGCCGCCTCGAGCACGGCGTTGGCGTCGTCCTCGTCGACGAAGTGGGCGCCATAGCTGCAGCAGCCCTGCTCCAACTCGGGTGCCGCCTCGGTGAGCACCCCCTGGCAGCCGTGCCCGTAGATGCAGCGCCAGGGGCTGAGGAGGAACGTCACGTCGAACACCCACGTGCGGTGCTCGTCGGGTGCGTCGAAGCTGACGTATTCGTGGAGGTCGGGGGGTACGGTCGTCGGGGAACTCGACATCGTCGCCACGTTGGCACACCGTGAGCCGGTGGGTGGCATGCTGAGCCGCTGAGCGCGTCCGGAGGAGGAACGGTGGCCGGCGAGTTCGACGACATCCGCAAGCGCCTGGAGTCGATCAGCGAGGAGCTGGCCGATCTGGCGATGGAACGCCTGCGCGAGTCGATCGATGCCGGCGGGGTCGAGCTCCCGGTCGACGAGCGACGGCTCACCCGGGCCCGCCGTGCCGTCGAGAAGGCCGTCGCTCTGCTCGAGGAACCCGACGACGCCACTTGACCGGGGAGGCTCCGCTTCGCCGTTGCCTCCTGGCGTTCCGGCGATCTGGGGGATCCGCGTTCTTTCGAACCGGCGGCGTCACACTTTCGGCCATGCCGGGGGGACCACGCTCGGGGGAACTGCCGCGCCAGGCCTTGGAACGGGCGCGCCTGGCCAGACTCGTGCGCGTCTCCGTGGTTCTCGTCGGCGCCGCGCTGCTCATCGACGCCGTCGGTGGCCGCATGTCAGACGGACCCGATGCGTCCGAGGCATCCGAGTCCCGGGCCACGACCCCCACGACCGCCCGGCCGCCGGTGACGCTCGTGCCGCTCGCATCGACGCCCGGCGTGGCGCCGGTCATCAGCCGTGTCGAAACCACCGACCCGGTGGTGTTCCTGACAATCGACGACGGCCATACCCGCAACCCGGAGGTGAAGGCCGCTCTCGAGGAGCTCGGCGTGCCCGTCAGCCTGTTCCTGGTCGATGGCCCGGTCCAGGCTGATCCCGAGTTCTTCCGGCGGTTGCCCGGAACGGTTGTCGAGTCTCACAGCCGCACGCACCCCGACCTGCGCACGATGTCCGAGGAGGGACAGCGGGCCGAGATCTGCGGCAATGCCGACCTGCTGGAGCGGGCCTTCGGGCGGCGGCCCGTCCTGTTCCGTCCGCCGTATGGTGCCTACAACGAGGCCACCGCCCGGGCGGCGGCCGCCTGCGGGATGAAGGCGATCGTGCTGTGGGAGGTGAGCGTCAACGGTGCGGACGTCGGCTTCCGCACCATGCCGCAGCTGCGGCCCGGCGACATCCTGCTGATGCACTTCCGCCCGTCGTTCGTGACCGAGCTGCGGGCGCTGGCGGATCGGGCCGACGAGGCGGGGCTGCGCTTCGCGCTGCTGGAGGACTACCTGGTGCCCGACAGCGTGGCGGACTCAGCGGCCTGACGCCTCGGCATCGAGTGGGGGTGCCGAGTCGAGTTCGTTCAGGGCCCGGATCAGGTCCCGGAACTCTCCGCCCTTGCGCACGTCGAAGCGCATGACCAGCCGCGGCAGGTCGAGGCGATCGTTGTCGGACACCTCGGCGGGCAGTGGCTCGGTGCGCTCGATGCCGCCCTCCACGCACAGCTCGGCAAACCGCTCATTGAGGTCGGCGAGCTCGGCGTCGGTCGGCGGCGCCCGCAGCCGGATGACCAGCCGGTCGCCGGCCCAGCGCAGCGACTCGTAGTTCCGCCAGAAGCCCCGGATGGCGTCGACGGCGACGTCGATGTCGTCGGTGAGCACGAACAGGTTGGTGTCCCGCGGCGACACCCAACCGGCGGCGACGAGCTCGTCGTCGAGGAACCGCTGCCAGCCCTTCCAGTAGGTGAGGCCGGGCACGTCCAGCAACACGATGGGCGCAGGTGTGGCCTTGCCCGTCTGCTGCAACGTGAGCAGCTCGAAGGTCTCGTCCTGGGTACCGAAGCCGCCCGGCAGGCACACGAAGCCGCTCGACTCCTTCACCAGCATCAGCTTGCGGGTGAAGAAGTACTTCATCGCAACCACCCGGTCGGACCCCGCCAGGGGCCCGTCGGGACCCTCCTCGAACGGCAGGCGGATGGTGACGCCCAGGCTGCGCTCGGACCCGGCACCCTCGGTGGCGGCGGCCATGATTCCGGGGCCGGCGCCGGTGACGACCATCCAGCCGTTGTCGGCCAGCCGGCGGGCCAGTTCGCGGGCGTGCTCGTAGAGCGGATCGGTGGGCAGCGTGCGGGCAGAGCCGAAGACGGTGACCTTGCGTACCGGTTCGTAGGAGGCGAACAGGCGGAAGGCCTCGCGCATCTCGCGCAGCGAGTCGCGGGTGATCTTCAGGTCGAGGCGGTCGGCGTCGTCGGTCGCCAGGCCGTAGGCGTTCCGCAGGATGTCGGCAAGCACGTCGCGGTTGCGGGTCGCCCCGGCGTCGTCAAGGAGCTTGCGTACGAGTTCTCGGTCCATCGCGACGCTCGGAGGTGACTACGCCGCCGCAGCCCGCTCGACCGGCGCGTACAGCGTCGTGCGTTCCTGGAGCGTACGTCCCAGCGGCTCGACCAGGGCTGCGAAGTCCTCGGGGGTCATCTCCTGGCCGTGGGTGGCACCGGCGGCCCGGGAGATGTTCTCGTCCATGAGCGTGCCGCCGAGGTCGTTGCACCCCGCCCGGAGCAGCTGGGTGCCCGCCACGGCGCCCAGCTTGACCCAGGAGAACTGGATGTTGTCGATCAGGCCCCGATACGCGATGCGAGCCACGGCGTGCATCAGCAGGGTCTCCCGGAACGTGGGTCCACGGCGGGCCTTGCGCTGCAGGTAGATCGGGGCGGCCATGTGCACGAACGGCAATCCCACGAATTCGGTGAAGCCGCCGGTCTCGGCCTGCAGGGCCCGGGTCCGCAACAGGTGGCGGGCCCACGAGCGGGGCGACTCGACGGCCCCGAACATGATCGTCACGTTGGAGCGCAGCCCCACCGAGTGGGCGACCCGGTGGCACTCCAGCCACTCGTCGGTCGTGATCTTGTCGGGGCAGAGGATCTGGCGCACCGGGTCGTCGAGGATCTCGGCGGCCGTTCCCGGCAACGACCGCAGGCCTGCGTCCATGAGCCGGCGGAGGTAGGTGTCGAGGGGCTCACCGAGCCGCCTGGCACCCTCGGTCACCTCGAGAGCAGTGAAGCCGTGGACGTGGATGTCGGGCACCGCCGCCTTCACCGCCCGGGCGACGTCGACGTAGTAGTCGCCGTCGAAGTCGGGATGGATGCCACCCTGCAGACACACCTCGGTGGCGCCTCGTTCCCATGCCTCACGCGAGCGCTCGGCGACGTCGTCGAGGGTGAGCAGGTAGGGAGTGCCCCGCAGGTTGAGCGACAGCGGCCCCTTGGAGAACCCGCAGAACCGGCACTTGAACGTGCACACGTTGGTGTAGTTGATGTTGCGGTTGCGCACGTACGTCACCACGTCGCCGACGGCCTCGCGGCGCAGCTCGTCGGCCAGCTCGGCGATCGCCGGAACCTCGGGCCCCCGGGCGGCGAAGAGGTCGGTCAGCTCGTCCTCGCCCAGGACCTGCCCCGCCCGGACGCCGGTGAGGATCTCCGCCACCCGCCCTCGCAGCGGACCATGCGATCCGGGCGTCGGCCGGCGCACGAGGCTGGGCGGCGTCGCGTCGGCGCCCGAGTACCAGGCGGTGGATCGGCTGCCCGTGAGGACGACGTCGGCACCGGTGCCGGCCTTGGCGTCGGCCAGCGTTCTCTCGGGGAGGACCGCGCCCGGATCGTCCCGCCCCAGGCCCTCGGCGTCGGCCCGGTCCATGACTGGGAACGCCAACGCCGGATCGAGCCAGCGGTCGGGGTCGGCCACGACGTGGGGGTAGATCGTGAGCCGCGGCGCCAGCGCGAAGCCCCGCTCCTCGGTGACCGCCCGCAAGCGATCCAGGGCCGGCCACGGACGTTCCGGGTTGACATGGTCGGCGGTGATCGGGGAGACCCCACCCCAGTCGTCGATGCCGGCGTCGAGCAGCACGCCGAAGTCGTCCGCCAGGTTGGGGGGCGCCTGGACGTGCACGTCGGGCGGCAGCACCAGCCGCGCCAGCGCGATGGCGTCGAGGTGCTCGTCGGGGGGGCAGGGACGGGCCTGGTGCATGGCCGTGCCCGGCTTGGGCAGGAAGTTCTGCACGATGACCTCCTGCACGTGACCCCAGCGCCGGTGGGACTCGGCGATGGCGGTCAACGCCGTGAGCCGGTCGGCGCGGGTCTCGCCGATCCCCACCAGGATGCCGGTCGTGAAGGGGACGGACAGGCGTCCCGCGGCCTCCAGCGTGGCCAGGCGCCGCTCCGGTGTCTTGTCCGGGGACCCGCGGTGGGGGGCCAGGTCGGGCCGCAGCGACTCGAGCATCATCCCCTGGCCGGCGGCCACCGGGCGCAGCCTGGCCAGCTCGTCCTCGTGGAGCGCGCCGGCGTTGGCGTGGGGTAGCAGCCCGGTCTCCTCCAGGACCATGCGGCACATCTCGGCGAGGTAGTGGACAGTGGAGTCGTAGCCGTGCTCGTCCAGCCAGCCGCGCGCCATGCCATAGCGCTCCTCGGGGCGCTCGCCGAGCGTGAACAACGCCTCGTGACAGCCGGCGCGGGCCCCGGCGCGGGCGATGGCGAGGACGTCGTCGGGCTCGAGGTAGGGCTTGTCCAGGCGCGCCGGCGGTTGCGCAAAGGTGCAGTAGCCACAGCGGTCGCGGCAGAGCATGGTGAGCGGGATGAAGACCTTGGGGGAGTAGGTCACCCGGGTCCCGGTGGCGGCATCACGGACGGCCTGGGCCCGGCCCGGCAGCTCGCCCGGAGGGAGGTCGAGCAGATTGCTCATGCGCGGGCACACTATCGGCGGCTCGCGCGATCAACGGACTCGGCCAGCGGTTCGTAGATCGCCGTCGGCCTGGTTCGGCCCCGAAGGGCAACGGTGCCGACGTCCCGCCAGCGCGAGGACTCCGCACCGGCGCGGCGGACGCTCTCGGCCGAGGCCAGCACCTTGACGGCGCGTCCCTTGGAGATGTCGGTGAGGCGGGACGCCTCGTTCACAGCCGGGCCGATGACGGTGTACTCGTAACGGGCCTCGGTGCCCACGTTGCCGGCCACGACCCGTCCCGAGGAGACACCGATGCCCGCCTCGAGGCCCGGGTGCCGCTCGGCCAGCCCCGACAGCCCGAGGGCCAGCAGCCGCGCCGCCCGGAGGGCCCGGTCGGCGTGGTCGGGCTGGGTCCCGGGCACGCCGAAGATGCACAGCGCCCCATCGCCCTCGAACTTGTTGACCCAGCCACCCTGGGCATCGATGGTCCCGACCACCACGTCGAAGAAGTCGTTGAGCGTGTCCACGACCTCGCCCGGCGGTAGCACCTCGGCCATGGCCGTGGATCCGACGAGGTCGACGAACACCGCGCTGGCCTCGGCCTGCTCGCCGCTCAGCCCGGTGCCACGCTCCAGCGCCCGGCGGGCGACCTCCGTGCCAACGTGCCGGCCGAACAGGTCCTGGATGGCGCGTCGCTCGCGCAGCCCCGCGACCATCTCGTTGAAGCCGGCCTGGACCTCGCCAACCTCGCCACCATCGTCCACGGCGAGGCCGACGTCGAGGTCGCCGTCCCGGACCCGCCCGAGCGCCCCCCGCAGGCCGTCGAGCGGCTCGGCGACGGTCCGGGCGGAGGAGATGGTGGCCAGGAGCCCGGCGAAGATGCCCATGAGGGCGAGCGCGGCCAGGGCGTACGAGGGGACGTCGGTGCCGTCCAGGAACGACACCGCGGCGATCGCCAGGAGCGGGACGCCGGATCCGACGGCCCAGGCAAGCATGAGCCGCAGCCGCACACCCGGGGTCCGGGGCCTGCCCTCGGGCAGGCCGTCGAGCACGTGGGCGAACAGCGGGCGGAACGACCGCTCGATCATCAGGTAGCCGATGGCGCAGGTGGTCACGCCGCCGATGAGCGTGCCGTCGACCACCCGGAGCACGGTCTGGGCATCGGCGCCGAACAGGGCCGAGAGGGTGGCGTAGATCGCAGCGGCGATCACCCAGAACACGAGCGGGCGCAGGGCCTGCCGCCAGGGCTCTCGGAGCATGTGGTAGCGCTCGGCCGTCGTCGGAGCGCGCTCCTCCTCCGCCCAGGCGATGGCCCGGCTGAAGGCGCGATGTCCCCAGAGGTAGGCAGGTAACAGCAGCAGGGCCGCCGGCACGAACGGCGCCCCGAGCGCCAGGGCCAGCGGCAGGTCGGGAGCCAGCTGCTCGCCCGAGGCCAGCAGCACGAACGTGATGACGGCGATGGCGCCGGCCACGTTCGCGAACAGCAACCGCCGGCGCACGCTGCGCCGCACACCTTCGGCTACGGCACGTAGGGACCCCATCCGGTCAGGCTACGTGGTGCGCGCGTTCTTCCTCGCCCAGTCGAGGGCGTAGTCGGCGACCTCCTCCCAGCCGGGCGCCCCCGGGAAGTGCGGGCGCCCGGGGTACTCCCGATAGGCGGTGGTCGCCTTGGACTTCTCGTACTTCTCCGAATTGTGGCGAGCCGCCTTGGCCGGGATGACGTGGTCTTCGCCGAAGCCGACGAAGAGCAGGGGCGCCCGGTCATGCGGCGGGAGCCATGCGCCGGGCCTCCCCGTCCAGCAGCGCGGCCGGCGGGAGGCCGGCGAGCTGCCGGCTGTCGCGGGTGAGGTGCGCCTGGTCGGCATAGCCGCTCTCGGCGGCCAAGCGGGCGAGGTCGCGGCGGGGAGAGGGAGACGAGCGCGCCGCGTCCAGGAACCGCTGGAACCGGAGGATGCGCGCCAGCGTCCGGGGCGGGTACCCGACGGCGACCTCGACGCGCCGCCTCAGCTGGCGCTCGCTCAGGTCGGCCTGGCGGGCGAGGTCCCGGACCGGCGGCGCAGGATGGTCGGCGAGCACGGATGCGGCGCGGGTCGCCACCGGATCCAGGTCCGGTGCATCGTCGAGCCGTCTGAGCAGAGCGTCGACGAGCAGCCCGAGACGCGCCGGTCCCTCGGCACCGTCGGGTACGCCCGCACACCGCTCCGCCACGGTGGTGCCGGCGCGGCCCCAGATGTCGCCCATGGAGGCCTCCCGGTCGCGGAGCTCGGTGGCGCTGACGCCGAGGAGCGGCGGCGCCGCTCCGGACCGGAACCGCACGCCCACGACGATGGATCCCGGGGAGAAGCGCTCGGTCACCGCCCGTGTCGCCGGGCCCACCAGCATCAGATCACCGTCGATCGAGACGATGTCGGCGCAGCCATCCGGAAGGACCGGATGCTCGTAGGCCCCGTCCCCGGCTCCGATCGTCTGGCCCCACAGGCACGACACGTAGGGCGCCAGCGCCGTGGGCGGCGGCAGCTCTCGATAGCTCGACGACGGCCTCGGCACCCGACCAAGTATGCCGAGTCGCCCCCGGCACCATGCCCGGATGTCAGGTCTCGGAGGGTGCCGGCACGTGCCGCGAGAAGAACTCGAGCGCGGTCTTGGTCTTGGTCTGCTGCTCGCCGGAGAGGTCGAGCCCTCGCTCGCTCAGGAACAACCTCGACTGCACGGCCACGTTCAGCATGTCGGCGGGAGGGCACTTGGTCGACAGCTCGAGGATGCGGGACCCGTCGGGGTACAGCCACGCCTCGGCCACCAGCTTGCGGTCGTAGCCCTCGGGGCGGAAGTTGAGCTTGAGCACGAAGATCGGCCCGAGGACGGACAGGTCGTCGAGCGCGATGTCACCGGAGACGTGCGCGTCGTAGAAGGCCCGCTGGCCCTTGGAGAACAGCTTGCGGATCGACCGCTCCCCGCGCGCCACCCTGGTGACGTCGGTCGTGCCCAGGCTGCCCTTGAACGATGCCGAGCAAACCCAGCCACCGGGCATGGCGTCGACCTCGACGACCATGCCCGGCGCCCGCCGAAACTCGTCCTGCAGCTCGTCGGGGACGACGGGCCGGAGCTTGACCACCGAGTCGTCGCCGCGACCCTGGACGCGGCGGGCGCGCACGACAATCCCCTGCCGGTTGAGCGCCAGGTCGGGCGTGTCGAAGAAGAACACCTGGCGGATCTGCGCCTGCAACGGGTCCATCCCGAGGCCCGTGATGGTCGAGCGCTGGTGCTCCTCTGGCACGGTCAGCTTGAGCTCGACGCTGTCCGATCCCTGCACCAGGTCCACTAGTTGCCGCAGGTCTTCGTCGGACAGCTCGACGATCCGCTTTTTCGTCGGAGTTGCCATCTCGCCTCCTCGCGCCTGTCCCGTGACAGTACGGGTCGATCCGCCACCTGGGATCACCCCGGAAGGATGAAACGGCCGGACCACCGCCGGACGACCGATTCCGACCGATCGCCAGCCGCTAGGCGAGGTCGCCGGCTGCGGCGGGGTCCACGATCCACAGGACGTGGTCGCCGCGGACGTGGGTGGCGGGCATGGTCTCGTCGCCGGCGGCCACCCGCGCCAGTGCCTCGCGCTTGGCCTCGCCGGCGACAGTCACCAGCACCAGCCTCGCCCGTGCGATGCCGGCGAGCGTGAGGGTCATCCGGGGAAACTGGTTGCGTCCCTCCGGGTCCTCGTTCATGACGACCAGGCGGCCCGGATCGGCGTCGAGCCCCGGTGAGTCGGGGAAGAGCGACGCGGTGTGGCCATCGGGGCCCATGCCGAGGTGCACCAGGTCTACGCGTCCGAGCTCGCCCAGCCGCAGCTGGTACGGATCGGGGCCCTGGTCGCAGCGCATGGGGTAGTTGGCGTTGACGGCGCCGACCCGCTCCAGCAGTGCCTCCCGGACCAGCCGGTAGTTGGAGTTCTCGTCGTCGAGGGGCACGCAGCGCTCGTCGCCCCAGTAGATGTCGACCTTCCACCAGTCGATCTGGTTGCCGGCGTCGTCGGCCAAGCCCTCGTAGCAACGTCGCGCCAGGTCACCGCCGGACACCACGAACGAGAACCCGTCGTTGGGCCGGCCGTGAAACGCCTCGATGACGCGCTCGGCGAACTCGCCGGGCACGTCATCGACCACAACAAGCTCACCGTGCACGTTCTCTCCCGCGATGCCGCGACGTTCGGTCGTCGTTGCCCGGACTCCTAACCGGAACCGGCCGGCGTGGCCTCCGCTTTGGCCTCGAGCGCGTTGATCAGCTCGTCGAAGCTCTTGGCGAACGTAGCCACGCCCTGGTCCTCGAGCACGCTGCTCACATCGTCGAGGTCCACGCCCACCTCCTCGATGGCGTCCAGCGTTCGTTGGGCTGCCTCGGGATCCGCGTCGACCGTGCGCGCCAGGGTGCCGTGGTCCTCGAAGGCCTCGAGCGTGGCCTCCGGCATGGTGTTGACCGTGTCCGGCCCGATCAGCGTGTCGACGTACAACGTGTCGGGGTAGTCGGGGTTCTTCGTCGACGTCGAGGCCCACAGCGGCCTCTGCACCCTGGCACCCCGGTCGGCCAGCGCCTGCCAGCGCGGACCCTGGAACGTCTCGAGGAACCGCTGGTAGGCGAGTTGGGCCTGGGCGACGGCCGCCTTGCCCCGTAGCGCCAGCGCTACATCGGTGCCTACGGACTCCAGCCGGCGGTCGACCTCGGTGTCCACGCGACTCACGAAGAAGGAGGCCACGCTGGCCACCTGCGACAGATCACCGTCGTATGCCTCCAGCCCGGAGATGTACGCCTCCATCACTTCGTGGTACCGGTCCAGCCCGAAGATGAGGGTGACGTTGATGCTGCGACCCTCGCCGATGAGGATGCGGATGGCTTCGACGCCCTCGGCCGTGGCCGGCACCTTCACGTAGAGGTTCGGCTCGGCGATGCGGTCGTGTAGCTCGCGTGCCGATGCCACGGTGGCGTCGCGGTCGCGCGCCAGGTCGGGAGCCACCTCGATCGATACGTAACCGTCGACACCGGCGCTCTCGTCGTGGACCGGCCGCAGGATGCGGAGCGCGTCCTCGATGTCGTCGGTAACCATCGTCCAGTAGGCGGCGTCGACCGCCTGCCCACCGCCGATCAGCTCGCCGAACTGGGCGTCGTACTCGTCGGAGGACGAGATCGCCTTCTGGAAGATGGTCGGGTTCGACGTGATGCCCCGCACGCCGCGCTCGACCCAACGGGCCAGTTCGCCGCTGGTGAGCCAGCCGCGCCGCAGGTTGTCGAGCCAAGGGCTCTGGCCCTGTTGGTAGTACAGGTCATGGAGGCGGGTCATGCTTCCTCCCGCAGGTCGTCGACGAGTTGGCGTGCCCGCGCCGCCACGTTGTCGGGGGTGAATCCAAGGTTCGCCAATGCCACCGCCCCGGGAGCCGAGGCCCCGAAGCGGTCGAGGCTGACGCTGTCGTCGGCCCATCGGTCCCACCCGAGGCTGGCGCCGGCCTCGACCGCCAGCGTGGGCACCTCGGGCGGCAGGACCGAGTCCTGGTAGGCGTCGGGCTGGGCGGCGAACAGGTCCCACGACGGCATCGACACCACCCGCGTGCGTAGGCCGGCGTCGGCGAGGTTCGTGGCCGCCTCGACGCACACGCCCACCTCGCTGCCGGTGCCGATGAGGACCAGGTCGGGCTCGCCGTCGCCGCCGGAGTCGACCAGCACGTAGGCGCCGCGTTCGACGGGAGCGCCGTCGGTGCCGTCGAGCACTGGCACGTTCTGGCGGGTGAGCACCAGTGCCGTCGGCCCGCGGGAATCGATCGCGACCCGCCAGGCGGCGGCGGTCTCGTTGGCGTCCGCGGGGCGAATCAGGCGCATGCCGGGCATGGCGCGCAACGAAGCCAGGTGCTCGACCGGCTGGTGCGTGGGCCCGTCCTCGCCGAGGCCCACCGAGTCGTGGGTGAAGCTGAAGATGTCCTTGTACCCCGACATGGCGGCAAGCCGGACCGCCGGCCGCATGTAGTCACTGAAGACGAAGAAGGTTCCGCCGACCGGAATGACGCCGCCATGTGCAGCCATACCGTTCATCGCGCCGGCCATGCCGTGCTCGCGCACGCCGAAGTAGATCTGCCTGCCCTCCGGCACATCGAGCGTCTGCACCCCGTGGTCCTTCAGCACGGTGCCCGTGTTCCCGGTGAGGTCGGCGCCCCCGCCGATGAGGCCCGGGACCGCGTCGGCCACGGCCTGGAAGCAGGCGCCGCTGGCCTTGCGGGTGGCCACGCTCTCTCCCGGCTGCCAGCTCGGTAGGGCCTCGTCCCAGCCGGGCAGGCCCCGTTGGGCCAGGCAGGCGTCGTAGACCTCGCGCTCGCGGTCGTCGAGTGCCGCGAGGCGCTTCTCCCATGCCTCCCGCTCGTCGCGTCCACGTCGGCCGGCCGTCCGGTAGAGCTCGAGCACGTCGTTCGGCACCCAGAACGACTGGTCCGCCGGCAGGTCCAGGATGCGCTTGGTGGTGGCGACCTCGTCCTCGCCGAGGGGGTTGCCGTGGGCTGCGGCGGTGTCGGTGAAGTTGGGGGATGGCCAGCCGATGTGGCTGCGCAGGATGAGCATCGACGGTGCGTCCTCGACGTCCGCCGCCCGGCGCAGGGCCCCCTCCAGCACGTCGGTGTCGTTGGCGACCTCGCCCAGGGATTCGACGTGCCATCCGTAGCTCTCGAAGCGGCGCGCCACGTCGTCGGAGTACGCCAGCTCGGTGGCGCCGTCGATGGTGATGTGGTTGTCGTCGTAGACGTAGACGAGCCGCCCGAGCTTCAGGTGCCCTGCCAGGGAGGCAGCCTCGTGGCTGACTCCCTCCATGAGATCACCGTCGCTGCAGATCACGTACGTGCGGTGGTTGCACATGTCGGAGCCGAAACGGGACCGCAGCCAGCGCTCGGCGATCCCGAACCCCACGGCATTGGCGAATCCCTGCCCAAGGGGCCCGGTGGTGAGCTCGGCCCCCGCCGTGTGGTGCACCTCGGGATGGCCGGGCGTCTGGGAGCCCCATTGGCGGAAGGCCTTGAGGTCGTCGAGCGTCAGCCCGTACCCGGTGAGGTGGAGCATCGAGTACAGCAGGATCGATGCGTGCCCCGCCGACAGGACGAACCGGTCGCGGTCGGGCCAGTCGGGGGCCTCGGCGTCGTAGCGCATGATGCGGGTCCACAAGACGTGGGCCAGGGGAGCCAAGGCCATGGCGGTGCCGGGATGGCCGCTGTTGGCGGCCTGCGGGGCATCCATGGCCAGGCCCCGGATGACGTTGATGGCACGCTGCTCGAGGGCGGGGTCGGCAGACATCTCGTTTCACCCTAGTGGGGAGGTCAGATGGTTCGGTCGTGTCCCACTGGTACTTCCCTGGTCACGGGTCGCGGAACACGAGGACGCTGGCCGTGAATCCGTGCACGAAGCTGCGCCCGCCCACGGGACCGATCTCGCCGGCACAGAACATCCCCGCGAGGGCGGGCGAGCCCAGCGTGTCGTGCACCACCCGGGCGTCGTGGTCGGGCTCGCCGAAGAGGCGCAGCCCCCGACCGTTGCAGGTGAAGACCAGAGCGGCGTCGCCCGTGGCGTCGGCGAGCATGGCCCGCAGGTCCTCGTCCGCGGCCACCGCGTCGCGCACCTGGAACTGGACGGTGGTGCCCACCTCGACGCGATCGCCCACGGCCAGAGCCCGCTGACGCCGATCGGCGCCCACGACGCTCCGGACCAGGAAGTCGCCGCGCTCGAACGTGGCCCGGTGCTCGTCTATGGCGATGCCGATCTGCAGGCCCGAGGCCAGCAGGGATCGTTCCTCGGCGTCGGCGGCACGTACCAGGTCGTCGAGGCGGTCGAGCGCGGAACGACCGGCGATCTCGATCACGAGATTGCCCTCCGCACGGGTGACGATCATGGGATCGCCGATGGGCCGGCAGCCCTGTGAGACCACGGTGGTGGTCGCCACGCCGCCAGGAAGGACGACGCCCACGCCGCCCGACGACATCACGTCGTCGTCCAGGACCAGGCGGTTGCCGCCGGGCGTGTCCGCCGCCGACGCCATCCCGCCAACCACCGGCACGGAGAGGGGCTCGCTCGCTCCGGGGACCTCGAGGGCGGCCAGCGCATCGATGATGGCGTCGACCGGCAGCGAGAACGGGTCGGCCATCAGGAGCAGCGCGTCGCCCGGCTCGAACGTCGAGCCCGACAGGCCCTGCAGCGCGATTCCCGAGGGCGTCCGCGCGGCCTGGAGGCGGACGGGCCGGGGGCGAGCGGCCAGGCGTCCGGCCCAGAGGCCGACGGCGGGGGCGTCCTCGACCTCGCGGGTGCCACCCAGGACCGCCACCGCGGTCGTGCCCACGAGCACGCCGGGGCGGAGCATTCGACCGATCGCGGCGGCCATCTCGCCGAAGGCGTCGCGATGCTGCGGCGAGGCGAACACGGCCGCGACGTCGGGCTCGGTGCCGAGCTGTTCCAGCACCGCGCCGATGATCTCGCCGGTGGCCTCGGCAGGATCGGGGTGTTCCGACAGGGCGCTGGCGAACGTCACGAGACCCTCACGCGGGGGACCGGTCCGGCCCAGCTATCAACGTGTAGGGCACTGTCGTGATGTGACCGGTTCCTACGCGACATTGCGCTTCCACCGTGCCGTAGTCGGCGAAGTCGACCTCGGCCCGAACCAGTCGATAGGTGAACTTGCCGGGCTCGACCTGGAATGGCTGGATGTTGCGGGCCACCTGCTCACCGTCCCGACGGAACACCACCTCGAGCACGCCATTTCCTGCCTCGTCGGGCGGGCAGCGGATCAGGACGACCAGGTGGGGCGCCATCGTCACCGGCGGGGGTGACGGTGGCACCGCCGAGAAGTGCACGCCGGCGAGGTCGATCAGGGTCGGTCCGCCCTCGAACGTCGGCCGCAGGTCGATCGATTCGACGAACAGGGCCGCGACAATATTCATGCCCCCGAACCTAGGGGACGATCGCGCTAGCCCGCGCGGGCGGGTTCTCGCACCGGGGGACGATCGTGGCGCACGCGCGCCCACCCGAACCGGCGCAGGAGCCGGATGAACGGCCACGACGGGTCGTACTCGCCGCGTCGGAATGCCAGCCGGGCGGAGGTGGGGGCGGCATGGTGGTTGTTGTGGAGCCCCTCGCCACCGGTGAGCCACGCCAGCCACTGGAGGTTGGTGGCCGGGTTGTCGTAGGGCCGCGCACCGAAGGTGTGGGTCACCGCGTTGATGGAGGCGTTGAGCGACAGGTACAGCGCCACGTGGATGGCGGCCGCGAGGACCGCCCACAGGGGCCCGAGGAGGAGGATCAGCAGGGCGAAGCCGATGCCGAGCCCGAGCCAGGCGCGGTCGAACAACGTCCGGTCCCAGCGATCGGCAGGGACGTCGCGGGCGTAGCGGCCCACGGTCACGCCATCCCGGGCGGCGCGCCGGTAGAGCGCGGCGTTGGTGAGCTGGACGCGCACCCACCCCAACAGAACGGGGGAGTGGGGATCGCCCTCGACGTCGGTGAAGGCGTGGTGGCGCCGGTGCACGGCTACCCATTCCCGGGGCTTTATGCCCGTGGAGATCCAGATGATCACCCGGAACCCGAAGGCCACGCCGGCCGACAGCGTGACCGCCCGGTGCGCCAGCGCCCGATGCAGGTACACCGTGGTGGCGAAGTTCGCGACCTGGCTGGTGACGATGCCGACCAACACGGCAAGCACGGGCGCGGGCATTGCCGGGAGGGTATCTACCGACAGGTCGGTAGGCAACGAAGCGCGGTCCCCGGCGGCACGGCCAGTAGCCTGGGTTGTCGTGGCCAACGACGGCGAGGCGAGCTCGACACGAGAAGCGATCCTCGTCGAGGCCAGGCGCTGCTTTGCCGAACGGGGCTACCAGGGCACGTCCCTCAACGACATAGCCGCAGGCGTCGGTATCCGCCGCGCCAGCCTGCTACACCACTTCCACTCCAAGGACGCGATCTACCAGGCGGTGTGCCAGCGCGCACTGTCCGACTGGGCCGACTGCATCGACGAGGCCGTGAGCGGCCCGGTGGGAGAGGGCTGGAACTACGTCGACCAGGTGCTCACGGCCGCGGTCCGTTGGTTCGCCCAGAACCCAGAGTTCGTGCGGTTGGTGCGGCACGAGTCGCTGGCGGCCGACGACCATCTCGGTTTCGACCTGGGCAAGGCCATCCGCCCCTGGTTCGAGCGGGCGGTGAACCACTTCGACCGCGAGATGGGCGCCGGCCGTTTTCGCAAGCACGACCCCGAGCAGCTCCTGATCAGCGGGTACGGCGCGGTGCTCAACTACTTCAGCGACGTCCACTTCCTGGAGAGCCTCCTCGGGCGGGACCCGATGACCGACGAGGCCATCGAGGCCCGCATCGAGGCCATCCGCGAGTTCTTCCGGGCCGCGCTCGAGCCCTGAAGCGGCGGAGCGGGGCCGCGGCGGGTCGGCAGCAGGCAGCTGTAGCCCGAGGTCATAGGTTCCGTGCCGACGAGACCGAGGTCATGAGCTCCGGATCGGGAACCCGCGACCTCCGGCGCCCGACGGCGCAACTCATCAGCTCACGGCGCGCGGCTGGCTGAGGCCAAGCCCCCTGACTTCGGGCGGCTGGCAACCCCTAGGTACCCTCATCGGCCATGCCCACGCTGTCGGAGGCCGCTTCCAAGCAGCTGTTGGGGGCCTTCGGGGTGCCGTTCCCGCCCGAACGGGTCGTGGCGTCGGCCGACGAGGCGGCCGGCGCCGCCGAGGACCTCGGCTACCCGGTCGTCGTCAAACTCGGGGGCGCGGCCATCGCCCACAAGACCGAGCGGGGACTGGTGCGGCTCGGCCTCGGGTCGGCCGAGCAGGTGCGTGACGCGGCCGGTGCGCTCCTGGCGGCCGCCCGGCCCGAGGATGGCGACGTCCACCTGTTGGTGGCGCCGATGTTGCGGGCCGCCCGCGAGCTGATCGCTGGGCTCCATCACGACGCCCAGTTCGGCATGACGGTCATGCTCGGCGTCGGCGGCCTCCTGGCCGAGGCGGTGGCCGACGTGAGCTTCCGGTTGGTGCCGATCGAGCCGGTCGACGCCGAGGAGATGATCGAGGACCTGGCGCTCCAGGCGCTGTTGGGCGAGTTCCGGGGCGAGCCGGCGGTCGACCGCGCCGCCGTGGTCGACGTTCTGCTCGGGTTGTCGCAGGCGGCGACCGAACGCGACGACCTGACGGCCGCTGACCTCAATCCGCTGCTCATCGTCGGCGGGCGCCCGGTGGCGGTGGACGCACTGGTGGAGCTGCGTTGATGGCCGGCACGGCCAGCGCCGACAGCGGTCGATTCCGGGCGCTGTTCGAGCCCCGGGGGGTGCTGGTGGCCGGTGCCTCGACCCACCCGGGCAAGTTCGGCTTCGTCAGCCTCCACAACATCCTGGCCTGCGGTTACGAGGGCAAGGTCTTCGCCACCAACCGCGACGGGGTCGAGGTGCTCGGTGTCCGGAGCGTGACCGAGGTCGACGATCTGCCGGACGGCGAGATCGACCTGGTCTTCGTGTGCACGCCGGCGTCCACCAATGCCGACCTGCTGCGTGCGTGCGCCAAGAAGGGGATCACGGCTGCCTTCATCGCCTCCGCCGGCTACGGCGAGCTGCAGACGGACGAGGGCCGGCAGGCCGAGGCCGAGCTGGTCGCCCTGGCCGACGAGCTCGGCATCCTGCTCGCGGGCCCCAACGGCCAAGGCGTGGTGTCGCCCCCGGCCAAGCTGTGCGCCCAGATCGTGGCGCCGTTCCCGCCGCGCGGGCACATCGGCATCGCCAGCCAGTCCGGCAACTTCGTCAGCTCGTTCGAGAACTACGCCCAGCTGACCGGGGTGGGAGTGAGCCGGGCGGTGTCGGCCGGCAACGCCGCGGCGGTCACCGTCCCCGACTACCTCGACTACTTCGCGGACGATCCCGAGACCCACGTCGCCCTGGCGTACGTGGAGAGCGTGGGCGACGGCCGCGCCTTCGTCGATCGGTTGCGGCGCATCGCGCACCGTCTGCCGATCGTGCTGGTCAAGGGCGGCGCCAGCGCCGGCGGGCAGAGAGCGGCTGCCAGCCACACCGGCGCGCTGGCGAGCGACGACCAGGTGTTCGACGGTGCCTGCCGCCAGGCCGGCGTGTCGCGCGCCGACACCATCGAGCAGGCCTACGAGATCGCTGCCACCCTCGCGACCCAGCCGCTGCCGCCGGGTAACCGGGTGGTGGTCGTGAGCACCGCGGGCGGGTGGGGCGTGGTCACCGCCGACGCACTGGCCAAGACCACCCTGGAGCTGATCGGCCTGCCCGACGACCTACGGGTCGCGATCGATGCCGAGCTGCCGCCCCGCTGGAGCCGCAACAACCCCATCGACATGGCCGGCGGCGAGACCCGCGACACCGTGCCCAAGGTGCTCGAGCTGGCGGCATCCCACCCGGACGTCGACGCCGTGATCTTCCTGGGGATGGGCATCCAGGCCAACCAGGCCAAGCTGATGCGTGAGGGGCGCTTCTGGCCCGATCACGGTCTCGAGCGCATCGTCGCCTACCACGAGCGCCAGGACGCCCGCTTCGCCGAGGCGGCCGCGGCCGTGAGCGAGGCCACCGGGAAACCCGTCCTCAGTGCCACCGAGCTGGCGGTCACCTCGCCCGGCAACGCGGCGCCGGCCGCGGTTCGGTCCAGCGGACGGCTCTGCTACCCCTCGGCCAACCGGGCGGTCACGGCGCTCGACCACCTGTGGCGCCGCTCGCGTTGGCTGCAGCGGCGCGGCCTGGGGCAATCCGGTGAGCCCGTGAGTGCACCCACGGCAGACACGGGTGGCGGGGCCGAACCCGAACCCGAGCCACAAGCGCCAGAACCGTCGGAGCCGTCGGAACCGAGGCCCGCTCGTAGCCGCCGGCGCTGGATCGTTCCCGGTGCTCTTGCACTGGCCGGGATCGCCGCCGCGGCGGCCGCAGTCGCGCTCGATGCCAAGCCGGCGTCGAGCGCCATCGGGGCCGACGACGCCACTACCCCGGTGCTGTCAGCCCGCCGGGCGCCCGAGGTCATCGCCGCCCCGGTGGCCAGGCGCCGCCTGGCCGGCGAGCTGCAGGCGTGGCTGGGCGCCTCGCCGCCGAGCACCTGCGTCGCGGTCGAGGGCCAGGGCGACGTGCTGTTCGAGCACAACCCGACGGTGCCACTCGCCGGGGCATCCACGCAGAAGCTGCTGACCGCCACCGGGTTGCTGCTCGCCCGGGGGCCCGACGCCAGGCTGGAGACCCGCGTGCTGGCGGCCACGCCGCCGCGCAACGGGGCGGTGCCCGGCGACGTGTTCGTCGTCGGGGGTGGAGACGCCGCACTCGGCACGCCGGCCTGGAGCACCGATGCTCCCGACCCGCGGGCCAGGGTCGTCCACGACGTCGACGGGTTGGTCGACGCCATCATGGCGGCCGGTGTCACCCGGATCGAGGGATCGGTGGTGGGTGATGGGAGTCGTTACGACGGCGAGCGCTACAACCCGGCGTGGCCGCAGCGGTTCATCGACCAGGACGCCATCGGTCCCATCGGCGGGCTCATGGTCAACGACGGGTTCGCCGCCTTCTCCCCGGCGCAGTCGGCGGCCGCCACTGTGCCCGCCCCCGACCCGGCGGCCGACGCCGCCCGGGTCGTCACCGAACGGCTGCGGGCCAAGGAGGTCACGGTGGTCGGGGCTCCCCGTGCGGGCCGGGCCCCGGCCGGGGCCAGCGAGGTGGCGTTGCTGGCGTCGCCACCGGTGTCCCAGATCGTGGCCGAGATGCTGACCCACAGCGACAACGAGACGGCCGAGGCCGCCCTCAAGGAGATCGGCGTGGCCGTGTCCGGGGCCGGATCGGCGGCCGCGGGGAAGGCGGCGCTGACCGGGCTCCTCACCGACGCCGGGGTCGCGATCGAAGGCCTCGAGCTCGTCGACGGGAGCGGCCTGTCGAACCTCGGTCGGCTCACGTGCCGTACCCTGACCGAGCTGCTCACGCACCCCGAAACGGGGCCCGTGGTACAGGATGGCCTGGCCGTGGCCGGCGAGACGGGCACGCTGGCCGAGCGCTGGCGGGGCACGCCGGTGGCGGGGCGCCTGCGGGCCAAGACGGGCTCGTTGCGCAACGTCACCTCCTTGGCCGGGGAGGTCGAGCCCTTGGCCGGCGGGAGGGTCACCTTCGCCTACGTCGCCAACGTCCCCGATCCCGGCCCGCTCGACCCCAGCGATGTCGACATGGACCACCTTGCCGACATCCTCATGGCCTATCGCAGCGACATCGACCTGGCGGCGCTGGAGCCCGTGCCGCCGGGGGCGTGAGGCAATAGCGCACGCCGGCAGAAGCTCGAGGTTCGCCGAGGCGTTCGTCATTGCCTCGGGAGGAAGTCGCCACCGAAGGCTGGTCAGCCCCAGCTCTTGCCGTCGGGGGCGCGGAGGGCGGCGGGAGGCTTGACGGGGGTGACGGTGCGGGCCTTGAGCATGGCGACGTTGCCCCCGGCACGCTCCTCGACCACCCCCCTGATGCGCAGGAAGGGGCTGCCCCGCACCTCCGTGCGGTAGCGGTCGTAGAGCTGGGGGGCCAGCATGACGTTGACCATGCCGTGCTCGTCCTCGAGCAGCAGGAACACCGCGCCCTGGCCGGTGCCGGGCCGCTGGCGACAGACGACCAGGCCCGCGGTGTCGACCGTCCGCTTCGAAGGGACGTCGAGCAGCTCGCGGCTGGACCAGACCTTGCCCCGCAGCCCGTCGCGCAGGAACTGCATGGGGTGGGCGTCGGGCGACAGCCCGAGCACCTCGTAGTCGTCGGCCATCGCCCTGAAGCCGGACACCTCCGACAGCGGCACGTGATCCTGCTCGGTGGGCAGGTCCAACCGCAGTTGCCGGTAGCGGGGCCGACCGGTGGTGCGCTTCGTGGGCTGTGGTGCCCCGCTGCCCAGGCCGAGCAGCCACAGCTGCCACAACAACTCCCGGCGCCGGAGACCCAGGCCGTCGAACGCCCCGACCCGGATGGCGTTCTCGATCGCCTCCCCGGCCAGCCCGGTGCGGTGGGCGAAGTCGCGCAGCGAGCGGTAGGGGCCGCCCCGATCGCGTTCGTCCACGATGGCCGCGGCGGTGGTCGCACCCAGCCCCCGGATGTACATGAGCCCGAGGCGCACCACCCCCCGCCCCTCCGTGCTCGCCACGGTGCAGGGCACCAGGCTGGCGTTGATCTCGGGTCGCAGGATCTCGACGTCGTGCCGCCGGGCGTCGTTGGTGAACACGTGGGGCGGATAGAAGCCCATCGGCCAGTTGTTGAACAGGGCACAGAAGAACTCGGCGGGGTAGTACTCCTTGAGCCAGGTGGTCTGGTACGCCAGCAGCCCGAAGGCGGCGGCGTGGCTCTTGGGGAAGCCGAACTGGGCGAACCCCGCCAGGCTCTCGAAGGTGCGCTCGGCCACCTCGAGGGGGACCCCCTTTTCCTCGGCCCCTGCCAGGAACTTGCCCCGGTAGTGCTCGATCTCCTCGCCCCAGTCCTTGCGGCCCATGGCCCGCCGGAACGTCTCGGCCATGCCGTCGCTGAACCCGCCCATGGCCACGGCCACCTGCACCACCTGCTCCTGGAAGAGCACGACGCCGAAGGTCTCTCCCAGCACCTCCCGAACGCAGTCGTGGGGGACGAGGTTGGGCGAATCGGGGTGGGAGCGGCCCTCGACGTAGTTGTGGACCGCCCCTCCGACGATGGGGCCCGGGCGGATGATCGCCACCTGGGCGGTCAAGTCGTCGAGGTTCCGGGGCTTGGTGCGGGGCAGGATGCCGGCCTGGGCCCGTGATTCGATCTGGAACACGCCAACGGTGTCGCCCCGCCCGATGCGGTCGTACACCCGCTCGTCCTCGAAGTCGATGCGGGAGAGGTCGATGGGGACGCCCCGATGGTTGGCGCAAAGGTCGAGGCACTCCTCCACCAGCGACAACATGCCCAGTGCCAGGAAGTCGATCTTCACCATCCGGGCGTCGTCGATGTCGTCCTTGTCCCAGTGGCACAGGTATCGACCGGGCCAGGCGGCGGGCTGGACGGGCACGCAGTCGATGAGCGGATCGGAGGCGATGACCACCCCGCCGACGTGCTGGGAGAGGTGGCGGGGGAAGTTCGCGAGCTGGCCGGCAAGCTCGATGAGATGGCCCCAACCCGGGGTCGCAGCGAGCGGGCGCAGCTCGGGGACCCGCTCCATCTCGGCCCGGACGTTGGTGGCCGAGCCGTAGCCCTCGGCCAGCTTGGCCAGCCGATCGATCTCCGCCGCGGGCAAGCCCAGCACCTTGCCCAGGTCGCGGACCGCGCTGCGGATGCGGTAGCGGGGGAAGGTGGCGACCAGGGCGGCGTGGTCGCTGCCCCAGTGCTCGTACACCTCCCGGAACAACCGATCGCGGATGTCACGAGGAAAGTCCAGGTCGATGTCGGGCAGGCTCGACATCGTGTCGTTGAGGAACCGCCCGAGGAACAGGTTCTTCTCGATCGGGTCGATGTGCGACAGCCCGATCAGGTAGCACACGATGCTGCTCACGCTCGAGCCCCGGCCCCGGCCGGGCGGCATGCCCAGACGCCCCCGTGGCGAGTCGCCCCGCACCTCGGCGGCCACCTTCCTGGCCAGCTCCAGCACCTGGTGGTACACGAGGAAGAAACCGGCCATCCCGTGCCGGGCGATGAGCCCCAGCTCCTTGTTCAGGCGGCTCCGCGCCTTGCCGAGCGACGCTCCGCTGTAGCGCTGGTCGAGCTCCCGGCGGCAGAGCTCCGCCAGCCACGAATCGGGGGTGTGGCCCTGGGGGACGTCCGGCGTGGGGAGCCGGTAGCCCAGGTCCTCGGTCAGGTCGAAGGCGCAGCGCTCGGCGATGCGGAGGGTGTTGGCCACCGCCTCGGGCCACTCGGCGAAGCGCTCGGCCTGTTCGGCCGGGCTCCTCAGGTAGAACTCGCGGTTGGGCCGGCGTTGGGTGTGGCAACCGTCGAGCGTGGTGCGGTGGCGGATGGCGCAGAGCGCGTCGTGGAGCCGGTGCCGCTCCGGGTCGTGGTAATGGACGTCTCCGGTGGCGACGATCCCCACGCCCAGCTCGCGGGCCAGCGACACCTGTACCCGGATGCGGGGCTGGTCGCCCTGGACCAGGTTGTCGTGCAGCTCGACCCACACGTTTTCCGGTCCGAACCAGTCGACCCAGCGGCCCAACACGTCCTTCGCCGCCGATCGATCGCCCGCCACCACCCGTTGGGCCAGCTCCCCACGGCGCCCACCGGTGAGGCAGACGACCCCGGCGGTGTGCTCCCGCACGTGACGGAGGGCCGCGCAGGGATCACGCCGGCGCCGTTCCCGGTCGGCCTGGGTGGCCAGGCTCCAGCCGTTGGCCAGGCTGACCAGCCGGCACAGGTTGGCGTATCCCTGGCGAGTCTCGGCCAGCAGAGTCAGGTCGTGGCGGGAGCCGGGGTGGGAGCCGTGATCGGCATCGGGGTCGACGTCGGGGTCGCCGGCCACGGTGAGCTCGACGCCGATGATGGAACGGATGCCGGCGTCCCGGCAGGCACGGGCGAACACCATGGCGCCGTAGAGGTTGTTGCGGTCGGTGATCGCCAGGGCGTCGTAGCCGTGGCGGGCGGCCCGGACGATCAGATCCTTGGGGGTCGAGGCGCCCTCCAGCAGCGAGTAGCAGGTGTGGAGGTGCAGCTCGGCATACGGGGAGGAGTTGTCGAGTGCCGTGATCATGAACGTTCGCCTGTCCACGGCGAGTCAGGGTCGCCGCTCGCAAGGAGGACGACGAAGCCTGGGTAGGCCCCCAGGTGAGGAGGAGGACGCCGCGAGCGACGATCCTGGCCGGCGTGGCGGGCGCAAACGTTTGTGGTCACGGCACTCAGGATCATGAGCGCTGCGCCCACCACGTCTCGTCCCCCAGGTCGCGGTAGACGGTGGCGAGGCGCCCGTCGGCCAGCACCAGCCGGTAGTAGAGCCGGGACAGCGGGTTGGGCCCCCACCAGCCCTCGTCGATGCGCCAGCGCTCCGCCACCTGTGCCACCGGGATGGGCCGCCGGCGGCCCGGCGGGCCCGGCAGCCCGATCGCCCGGGGTTCGCCCGTGGGATCGACCTGGACGGGTATGCGCACCGGGGCGTTCACCGGTCGAGGTGTCACTCGAGCTCCACCAGTGCCCAGCGGCGTTCGGGGACCCGGCTCCACGGCTCCACGGGGACCATCCGCCCCACCAGGCTCCGCCCGTAACGAGCCCGCAGCTGGCGCATGCCCTCCTCGATGCGCTCCCGTCGTTCCACCGAGGCCCGCCGGGTCGGCAACAGCTCGCCCTGCCAGCCCCGTGACGGCCGCAGCCCGCGCAGCTCGACCGACAGCTCGCTCACCGGACCCGGCAGCGACGCCCGTTCGAGCGCCGGGGCCAGCGTCACCCACAGGCCGTCGTGATCGCACCGGGCATGGCGCAACGTCACCCTCGACTCCCAGCGCTTGCCCTGTTCGGTCTCGGCCCGCACCACCAGCTGGCGGGCCACCCGCCCCCGACGTCGTGGGTGGCGCAGCAGCCGGCGGAGCACCTGGGCGGCGGCGGCCAGCACCGCCTCCCGGCTGGTGAGCGGCTCGGGAAACGCCAACTGCTCCCGCAGGCGCTCCTCGCGGGGACGGGGGCGCACCGGCTCGGCAGCACCGTCGAGCAACGCCACCAGGCGGATGCCCTGGGCGCCGAACTGGGCCACCAGCGCGTGCCGGGGCAGGGCCGCCAGCTCGCCCACCGTGGTGATGCCGACCAGCCGCAGGCGGCGGATCATCTCCGCCTCCACCGGCAGCGCCGTCACCGGGACCGGCGTGACGAAGGCGGCCACCTCGGTCTCGTCGACGACCCTGACGTTCCGGGAGTGGCCATCGGGTCCTCGCTGCAACGCCGCCAACCCGGCCACGAACTTGGTGGGCCCCACCCCCAGCCGGGGTCGCAACTCGCTCGGCGCGCACCCGAGCAGCGCGGCGTGCAACGCGGCCGGCGAGCGGTAGCAGCGAACCAGGCCGGCGAGGTCGACGTAGGCCACCCCCAGGCCCGCGGGCTCGACCCCGGGCACCACCCGTTCGAGCGCGTCGAGGATGGCGGCATCCCGGGCCTCGTACCGTGCCGGCCGGGCGTCGAGCACCACCAGCGAGGGGCAGCGCCCCATCGCCTCGGTCAGGCGCTGGCCCTCCACCACCCCCTCGGCCGAGGCTGCCGGAGACGCCGACCACACGACCGGGGCATCGGGGTGGGCCACCACGACCGGGCGGCCCCACAGCTCGGGTCGATCGCCGAGCTCGCAGGCCAGCGGGAAGCGGGGGACCACGAGGCAACCGAAGTGATGGCTGTTCATGGACGCCCCACCATATACGAACAGGAGTTCGATTGGCTAGGCTGGGCGGTCCTGAGCTAGTGCCCGGAGGGCAATGAGCGAGCGAGGCCCGAGCGGCCCGGCCGAAGGCCAAGAGCGGGGAGCAACTTCGGTGGCCCCGATGTTCCCGTTGGGCACCGTGCTCGTGCCCGGGATGGTGCTGCCGCTGCACGTGTTCGAGCCCCGCTACCGGGCCATGGTGGACGACTCCCGCAAGCAGCACGACGGCACGTTCGGGGTCGTGCTCATCGAGCGGGGATCCGAGGTCGGCGGGGGAGACGTCCGCACCGATGTGGGCACGTTGGTCCGCATCGTGCGTGCCGAGGAGCTGCCCGACGGCCGCTGGATCCTCGGCGTGCTCGGCGTCCACCGCATCCGCGTCGAGCGCTGGCTCCCCGACGACCCTTACCCCCGGGCGGAGATCCACCAGTGGGCCGAACAACTCCAAGAGCCGGCCGATGTCGCCCGGGGAGCCGCCGGGGGAGCCACCGACGATCGGAGCGAGGTCACGACCCTGCTCCGGCGAGCGGCCGCCCTTCGGCGGGAGATGGGCGAGCCGGCGCCACCGCTCGACCTCGAGCTGGCGGACGATCCGGTGGTTGCCGGCTACCAGGCGGTGGTGGTGGCGCCCCTGGGCCCCGCCGATCGCCAGACGCTGCTGGCGGCACCCACAGTGCCCGCCCGGTGGCGACTGCTGCGCGAGCTGCTGGTCGATCAGATCGACTTGCTCCAGGCACGCCTCGCCGCCGGGTAACCGCCCCTCATCCCGGGTAGTCGGATGTCCGGGGTCTGACCGTACCGACGTGGTACAACCAGGCAACCGAACGACGATCCCCAGCGACGAGGAGCAGGCCGAGGTGCCGGAGCCGCAGGCGAAGTCGATCCCCGAGGTCTCGAGCGAACTGTGGGAGCTCGTCAAGGACTACGCCAAGCAGGAGACCATCGATCCGCTCAAGGGCGTCGGCCGCTACCTGACGTTCGGTGTCCCGGGCGCAGTGCTCATCGGGTTCGGCGTGGTGCTGCTGATGCTGGCAGGACTGCGGGCGTTGCAAACCCAGACCGGCAGCACGTTCCACGGGAGCCTGTCGTGGCTGCCGTACATCATCGTGCTGGTGGTGGCGGCCGGATTGGCAGCGCTCGCCGCCACCCGTATCTCCAAGACGAAGAGGTAGGCCGATGGCAGTGCGCGCCGCACCCACCACCCCCATCACCCGAGACGACCTCGAGGCAAAGTTCCGCGAGCTCGAGGGCGGGGCGCGCGAGCAGGTCGCATCGGCGAGGACCACGCTCATCACCGGCGGTGTGATCGCGGCGCTCATCGTGCTGCTGCTGGCGTTCCTGCTCGGCCGGCGCGCCGGAAAGCAACGCAGCACCGTCGTCGAGATCCGCCGGGTCTGACTGAGCGAGCGTCCGCAATGCAGCGAGCCCTGGGCCCGAGCGGCCCGTCGCCGGAGGTGACAAGAGCGGGAAGCGCAGCGTCGGAGCCCGAGTGGCCCGGCCGAAGGCCAAGAGCGGGGTAATGGCGCGCGCTGTCCGGCCCGTGAGCCGGATCGACCGTGGCCTCAGGCTCGTCCAGTCCCGGGGCATGAGGCGTGGTGTCAGGGGCGGGTCACGGGTCTGGTTCTGGGTGTTCGTCGCGGCGTGGACCAGCCGGCGGCTGCGGCGCGCCATCGGCAGCGAGCCGGTCGTCGTCTACCGGGGCGAGATCGAGCCCGGGCAGACCATCGAGATCAGACACCTGACCGAGACCTACGGGGGCAAGCGCGTTCGTCGGCGCTGACCGGCGGCGCCACAATGGACGCGTCATGCGCGTCCTCCTCCGCAACCCGCGCCGCGAGCTCCAGGTCGAAGGCCCGCTCAGCGTCGGCAAGCTGCTGCGCCAGCTCGACCTCAACCGCGAGTCCGTCCTCGTCGTGCGGGGCGACACGCTGGTGCCCGGCGACGCCGTGTTGGCCGACGACGACGTGATCGAGATCCGCCCCGTGATCTCGGGCGGCGCACTCGCATGAAGTGCATCGTGTGCCGCGGACCGGCGGTCATCGACCTCCGCCGCCACAACGCCAACTTCTGCGCCGACCATTTCCTCAGGTTCTGTCGCGACCAGGTGGTCCGGGCGATCGACGAGCACCACATGATCGAGCTGGGGGACCGCGTCCTGGTGGCCGTCTCGGGCGGCAAGGACAGTCTCGCCCTGTGGGACCTCTTGATCGAGCTCGGCTACGACACCGAGGGCATGACCATCGGGCTCGGCATTGGCGACTACAGCGCCGCCAGCACCGAGGCGGCGGTGGCCTTCGCCGAGCGGCGCCACCTCCCGCTGCACCGCGTCGACCTGCGCGGCGACTACGACTACGACATCCCGACGGCGTCGGCGGTCACGAGAAGGGCGCCCTGCTCGTCGTGCGGAATGTCCAAACGCCACCTCATCGACAAGTCGGCACTCGACGGCGGCTACGACGTGGTCGCCACCGGCCACAACCTCGACGACGAGGCCGCGGTCCTCTTCGGTAACGTGCTCCACTGGCACATCGAGTACCTGGGTCGTCAGCAGCCCACACTCGCCGAGCGGGCCGGCCCGGGCGGGCAGGGGAGCGGAACGCTTGCCTTTCCCCGCAAGGTCAAGCCGCTGGTCCGGCTGGCCGAGCGCGAGACGGCGGCCTACTGCGTGCTGCGGGGCATCGACTACATCGTCGAGGAGTGCCCGATGGCCGCGGGCAACCGCCACCTCCGATACAAGGAGGCGCTCAACGCCGTCGAGGCCGCATCGCCCGGCGCCAAGCAGGCGTTCTACTTCGGGTTCCTGGCCCGGGCCGCCGCCCGCTTCGCGCCCGAGGCCGACGGAGCCGACGCGGAGCTTCGGGCGTGCGCCCGCTGTGGGTCCCCGACGACCGGTGATGTGTGCGCCTTCTGCAGGCTCATCGACCAGGTGGCGGGCCACGATCCGGTGCCGGTCGAGCTCGTCCGGCCCCACCGTGGCGGCCGTCGGGCCCGGACGAAGGCCCGCCCGTGAGCCGACCGTTCGCCGATGGCGACGAGGTGCTGCTCGTCGACGCCAAGAAGCGCCGCTACCTGGTGACGTTGGTACGTGGCGGAGAGTTCCACACCCATGCCGGCGTGATCTCCCATGACGACCTCATCGGCGCCGCGGAGGGCGCGTCGTTCCGGTCGTCGCAGGGCTCGGCGTTCCTCGCCATCCGGCCGACGTTGGCCGATTTCGTGCTCAAGATGCCCCGCGGAGCCCAGGTCATCTACCCCAAGGACCTGGGGCCGATCCTCATGCTCGCCGACATCTTCCCCGGCGCCCGCGTGCTCGAGTCGGGGGTCGGATCGGGCGCCCTGTCGATGACGCTGGTCCGGGCAGGTGCGGTGGTGACCGGCTACGAGCTGCGGGAGGACTTCGCCCGCCGGGCCCAGCGCAACGTCACCACCTTCCTGGGTGAGGAGGCGCTGGCGCGCTACCAGGTCGAGATCCGCGATGCCTACGACGGGGTCGACGAGACCGATCTCGACCGGGTGGTGCTCGACCTGCCCGAGCCGTGGCGCGTCGCCAAGCACGCCGCCCGAGCCATGCACCGGGGCGGGGTGCTGGTGGCCTATACCCCGCAGATCACGCAAGTCGTGCAGCTCCGCAACGAGCTGCTCGGCAACGGCTTCGGGATGGTGGACACGATCGAGGTGCTCAACCGGGGGTGGCACATCGAGGGCCAGTCGGTACGGCCCGACCATCGCATGGTCGCCCACACGGGCTTCCTGACGAGCGCCCGGTTGTTGAGCTGAGAGCATCAGCGGAGAGGCACGTTCTCATGGCTTACGGTGGTCAGCGCTGCTGGGAGGCCCAGCTGTCGAGCTGCGACTCAGCAACAAATTCCCACGCGGGGGTGCCCTTCGGAGCGCCCTATGAGCTGGGCCTCTAAGCAGACCGGGGCGGCTGGGGAAGGGTGAGGTGAACGTGCTGGATGTCGTCCTGGTCCTCGCAGCCGTCAGCGCGGCGGGGGCCGGGTACCGGCTCGGTTTCGTCACCCGTGCCACCTCGTGGCTGGGTCTGGCGCTGGGCGTCACCGTCGGTGCGCTTGCCCTGCCGCCGTTGCTGCGCCAGGTACAGGGTTCGGGCGACGTGACGGTGGCGCTGGTGGCGATCGCCGCCCTGGCGGGTAGTGCGCTCCTGGGTCAGGCCCTGGGCCTGGTGCTGGGCACCCGGTTGCACGTGGCGCTGCCGCACGGACCGGTGCGCCGAGTCGACCAGGCGGTGGGGGCGGTGCTCGGCATCGCCGGGCTTCTCGTCGGGTTGTGGCTCCTGCTGCCGACGTTGGCCGACGTGCCGGGCTGGACGTCCGAGCAGGCCCGCGGCTCCATCATCGCCCGGGAGGTCAACGCCCGCTTCCCCGACGCCCCCGACACGCTGCAGGCGCTGAGACGGCTGGTGGGCGACAATCCCTTCCCCCGGGTCTTCGATGCCCTCCGGCCGTCGCCGGATCCGGGCGTGGTGCCGCAGGCCAGCGGGCTGGCCGACGCCGTCGCCGCCACCGTGGCGGCCTCGACCGTGAAGGTCGAGGGGGAGGCCTGCAGCCGGATCCAGGAGGGGAGCGGGTTCTTCGTGGCCGACGACCTGGTGGTCACCAACGCCCACGTGGTCGCCGGCGAGGACGACTCAGACGTCGTGCTGTCCGACGGCACGCGGATGGACGGCACCGTGGTGGCGTTCGATCCGGCCCGGGACCTCGCCGTCCTGCGGACGTCCGGCGCCGCCCGCCCCGCGCTGCCGCTGGACGAGGCCGAGGTGGGCACGCCGGGCGGGGTGTTCGGCCACCCCGGTGGCGGTCCGCTCGAGATCAGCCCGTTCCAGGTGGGCGAGCAGATCAACGCGGTCGGCACCGACATCTACGACTCGAGCCGCAGCGAGCGCAGCGTGCTGGTGTTGGCCGCCGACCTGGCCCCCGGTGACTCGGGGGGCGCGCTCGTCGACTCCCAGGGTCAGGTGGTGGGCGTGGCATTCGCCGTCGCCCCCGACCGCCCCAGCGTCGCCTACGCCCTGGCAGTGGATGAAGTGACCGCCGTCCTGTCCGGTGACCTCACCCGGGAACGGGACACCGGCAACTGCCTGGTGTAGCTGGCTACTCGACCTCGATGAAGATGCACTCGCCGGGGCACTCTTCGGCGGCCTCGATGACCGCCTCTTCCTGTCCGGCGGGTACGTTGGCGAGTCCTTCGGCTCCACCCGGGTCGGAGAAGACCTTGTCGCCTTCCTTCACGTAGGCCAAGCCGTCGTCCAGCAGGGTGAACACGTCGGGGGCGATCTCCTCGCACAGGCCGTCGCCGGTGCAGAGATCCTGGTCGATCCAGACCTTCATACCTGTGACCCACTCCTGGCTCGATGCGGAGGACTGGCCGAGGTGCCTGGCTGGCCTCCCAGCCTTGGAAGGACCTCAGTCGTAGCCAGACTAGCGAACGTGGCGATTAACACGGCAATCCCGGAAGAAATGTACAGAAGCTGCCGAACATGATGGTGCCGGGTTCGGCAGAGGCCGGTGTAGGGTCCGAGGCAAGGGACCGATCGAGGAGGTGGTCACCGTCGACGAACAACGCGACCAACGCCGCCGGTCCGCAGCGGATGCCGACGTGGCCGGGCAGCACGACGAGATCCGCGCCCTGGAAGAAGAGGTGCTGGCGCTGCGGCGTCGGCTGCAGGACGCCCCCAAGCGGGTGCGCACCCTCGAGGAGCGGCTGCTCGAGACCAAGGGCCAGCTCGCTCAGGCGGTGGCGCAGAACGAGAAGCTCACCTACACCCTGCGCGAGGCGCGGGAGCACATCGCCGCCCTGCGCGAAGAGGTCGACAAGCTCACACAGCCCCCGTCCGCATACGGGACCCTCCTGTCGCACAACGACGACGGCACCGTCGACGTGTTCTCCGGCGGCCGCAAGATGCGGGTCGCCGTCCACCCGGCCCTCGACGAGAACGAGCTCGTCCGTGGGGGCGAGGTGGTGCTCAACGAATCCCTCAACGTCGTCATGGCCCGCACCCCCGAGACCACGGGCGAGGTGGTGACGGTCAAGGAGCTGCTCGAGGACGGCACTCGCGCCATCATCGTGGGCCGAGCCGAGGAGGAACGGGTCGCCGACCTGTCCGAGGGCCTCAAGGTCGACCGCATCCGGTCCGGTGACTCGGTGCTGATGGACCCGCGCTCCGGCCTCCTGCTGGAGAAGCTGCCCCGACCCGAGGTCGAGGAGCTGGTGCTCGAGGAGGTTCCCGACATCTCCTATGACGACATCGGCGGGCTCGACGAGCAGATCGAGCAGATCGCCGATGCGGTCGAGCTCCCGTTCCTGCACCAGGAGCTGTTCGCGGAGCACAAGCTGCCGGCGCCCAAGGGCATCCTCCTGTACGGCCCCCCGGGTTGCGGCAAGACGCTCATCGCCAAGGCGGTGGCCAACAGCCTGGCCAAGAAGGTGGGCAACCAGTCGGTCGACGTCAAGGCCAAGAGCTACTTCCTCAACATCAAGGGCCCCGAGCTGCTCAACAAGTACGTGGGCGAGACCGAGCGCCAGATCCGGTTGGTGTTCCAGCGCGCTCGGGAGAAGTCCGAGGAGGGCTGGCCGGTCATCGTGTTCTTCGACGAGATGGACTCGATGTTCCGCACGCGTGGCAGCGGCATCAGCTCGGACGTCGAGTCGACCATCGTCCCCCAGCTGCTGGCCGAGATCGACGGCGTGGAATCGCTGCGCAATGTGATCGTCATCGGCGCGTCCAACCGGGAGGACCTGATCGACCCCGCCATCCTGCGGCCGGGCCGGCTGGACGTGAAGATCAAGATCGAACGCCCCAACGAGGTGGCGGCGGCCCAGATCTTCGCCCGCTACCTCACCGCCGACCTGCCGCTCGACGCCGCCGCCGTCCAGGAGCTGGGCGGCGGCGACCCCTCCAAGTGCGTGCAGGCGATGATCGAGCGCACCGTCGACGAGATGTACCGCTCCGACAGCGAGAACGAGTTCCTCGAGGTCACGTACCAGAACGGCGACAAGGAGATCATGTACTTCAAGGACTTCGCGTCCGGAGCCATGATCGAGAACATCGTCCGGCGGGCGAAGAAGCTGGCCATCAAGCGACACCTGGCCGACGGGGGCAAGGGCATCCGCCTGGGTGACCTGGTGGAGTCGATTCACCAGGAATACAAGGAGCACGAGGACCTGCCCAACACGACCAACCCCGACGACTGGGCCAAGATCTCGGGCAAGAAGGGCGAACGGATCGTCTACGTGCGCACGATCGTCAACCGCGACGACGGCAGCGCCACCGGCGGCCGCAGCATCGAGCGCGTCGCCACCGGGCAGTACCTGTAGGCCTCGTAGGGCCGACCGGCATCCGGGAGAGAGACGACGCGGCTCCGTGGTCTGACCGAGACCAAGGAGGGCCGCCTGGTGATCATCGTGGTCGTCGGCGGCGTCCTGGTCGTGGGCGGAACCCTCGCCAACATGGCCATGAACAACGCCGTCGACGACCGGGCCGAGCGCATCCGGCGGGCGCTGCGGCACGACCTCGTGGCCGTCTCCGACGAGGACCTGGCCGGCTATCCCGAAACCCGCGATTCGATCGAATCGCGGGCGATGGAGGCGGTTCGCGACCTCCCGGGCCGGGTCGTGGGCTCGGCCCGGCCGGAAGACGACGATCCGGTGATCGTGGCGGTGGAGACCCGGTGGGGCATCCAGGCCCGCTGCGTCACCGCCGAGCTCCGCGGCGACGCAACCGTGCTCACCGAGGTGGACGCCGGCGGCTGTTGAGCTTCCGGCCGGGCGATTCGCTCGGCGGCGATGGGCGGGTAACGTCCCAGACGTGGCCCTCCGCAAGATCGTCGGTGTCGAGACCGAGTTCGGCATCATCGTGCGCGGGGCGGGGGAGTCCAACCCGATCGCGGCGTCGTCGGTCCTGATCAACGCCTACGTCCACGAGCTGGCCCGGGCCGGGGCCGGGCCCCGCGACAACCCCAAGGTCGGCTGGGACTTCGAGGACGAGCACCCCGACATCGACGCCCGCGGCTTCACGGCGGAGGGATCACTGGCTCCCGAGGTCGAGACGCATCTGGTCAACGCCGTGCTCACCAACGGGGCCCGCTACTACGTCGATCACGCCCACCCCGAGCTCTCGACGCCCGAGTGCGCCGACCCCCGCTCCGTGGTCGTGTTCGACAAGGCGGCGGAGGTCATCCTGCAGCGCTCGATGCGGGCGGCCCGCGACCTGCTCCCCGAGGGGCAGGAGATCGTCGTCTACAAGAACAACTCCGACCGCAAGGGCAACTCCTACGGCTGCCACGAGAACTACCTCATGGACCGCCAGGTCCCGTTCTCCCGCATCGTCACGCATGTGATGCCCCACTTCATCAGCCGGCAGGTGTTCACCGGCGCCGGCAAGGTGGGCACCGAGGTGGCGGGCCTGACGTCCGACGACGTGCCCTTCCAGCTCACCCAGCGGGCCGACTTCTTCGAGGAGGAGGTGGGCCTGGAGACCACGCTCAAGCGGCCGATCGTCAACACCCGCGACGAGCCCCACGCCGACGCCCAGCGCTACCGGCGCCTGCACGTGATCGTGGGCGACGCCAACCTGTCCGAGGTCGCCACGTTCCTCAAGGTGGGCACGACGGCGCTGGTGCTGTCGATGATCGAGGACGAGTTCCTGCCTCGTGACCTGACCCTGGCGACGCCGGTCGCGGCGCTGCGCCGGGTATCGCACGACCTCTCGCTGCGGCAGCCCCTCGACCTGGCCGACGGCACCACGATGAGCGCGGTCGAGATCCAGTGGGAGTACCTCGACCGGGCCAAGAAGTATGCCGAGGAGCACGGCCTGGACTGCATCGGGCCACCGGAGGTCGGCCCCGAGGTGTTGCGCCTGTGGGAGCACGTCCTCACGGGGCTCGAGACCGACCCCGCGTCGGTGGTCCGGCAGGTCGACTGGGCGGCCAAGTACCGGCTCATCGACGGCTACCGCGCCAAGCACGACCTCCGCTGGGACGACGCGCGGCTGGCGGCCATGGACCTGCAGTACCACGACCTGCGGCCAGAACGGAGCCTGGCCTCGCGCGTCGGCCTGGAGCGGCTCACCACCGACGACGAGGTGGAGCGGGCAGTGTCCCAACCGCCACACGACACACGGGCATACTTTCGGGGTGTGTGCCTCCAGCGCTGGGCGCCACAGATCGTGGCCGCCAACTGGGACTCGATGGTGTTCGACGTCGGCGGCGACCCGCTCCGGCGGGTGCCCATGATGGATCCGACACGTGGAACCGAAGCACACGTGGGTAAGTTGATGGCCGAGAGCAGCAGTGTCGCTGAGTTGTTGGACCGGCTGGGCCAATGAGGCTGGGCCAATAGGAAGGTGCGGGGCACATGGCTGAACGAGAGCAGAAGCGCAAGACAACCACCCCCGTTCGTGAGGAAGAGGTCGTCGAGGAGGCGCCCGCTACCTCGGAGCAAGGCGAGAAGATCAAGGCCGAGCTCGACGACCTGCTGGACGAGATCGACGAGGTCCTGGAGACGAACGCGGAGGATTTCGTTAAGGCATATGTCCAGAAGGGAGGGGAGTGATACGAACTATCGCTAGCAGCGATAGTGTCTCACCTTCCCCCTAGGCTCGCAGGCGCTTCCCCAGTTCGCGAGTGGCAAGCCTCCATCTCGACCACTGCCACGACTCCGGAGACGTTCGCGGCATTCTCTGCCTGAGGTGCAACCAGGGCATCGGGCAGTTCCGTGATGACGCCACCCTTCTCGGGCGGGCGGCGCAGTACGTGCGCGGCGGTGCCGCTACGGCCGCAGCACCTACCGGCCCGTGACTGCGGTGTCGCGGACACCCGGTAGCCTCCGTCAGCGATGACCCTGCCGTTGTTCCCCGCCGGTGACGATCCCGGCCCGTCGTTCCTCGAGATCCTCAAACGCGCCGGGAGCGAGCCCGCCTGGGCCGACGTGCCCCGCGAGCTCCAACCCCACGAGATCACCCACGGCACCACCGTCGTCGCCATCCGCTACGCCGACGGCGTGGTCATGGCCGGCGACCGGCGGGCGACGGCCGGCAACTTCATCAGCCACCGCGCCATGGAGAAGGTGTTCCCTGCCGACCGCCACTCGGGCGTCGCCATCGCCGGCGCCGCCGGCCCGGCGGTGGAGATGGTGAAGCTGTTCCAGCTCCAGCTCGAGCACTACGAGAAGGTCGAGGGCGCAGAGCTGTCGCTGGAGGGCAAGGCCAACCAGCTCGCCCAGATGGTCCGCGGCCACCTGCCCGCCGCCATGCAGGGCTTCGCCGTCGTACCCCTGTTCGCAGGGTTCGACACCAAGCGCGGCACCGGCCGGCTCTTCGAGTACGACGTGACGGGCGGCCGTTACGAGGAGAGCGACTTCGCCGCCACCGGATCCGGCAGCCTCCACGCCGGCACCGTGATCAAGATCGGCTACCAGCCCGACCTCGACCGTGACGGCGCCGTCGAGCTGGCGATCAACGCCCTGTTCCAGGCGGCCGACGAGGACGCGGCCACCGGCGGGCCCGATCTGGTGCGCGGCATCTACCCGGTGGTGGCGACCATCACGGCCGAGGGTTTCGCCCGGATCGAGGACGAGGACATCGCCGGCCGCTTCCGGGCGCTGGTCGAGCGGCTGTCGATCCCCGGGAGCACCACCAGCGTGGGCACGACCCCGACCATCAGCGACGGAGGCCCCCTCCGATGAGCATGTCGATCTACGTCCCCGCCGAGCAGATGATGAAGGACAAGGCCGACTTCGCGCGCAAGGGCATCGCGCGGGGCAAGGCCCTGGCCGCGCTGCTCTACGCCGACGGCATCCTCATGTGCGCGGAGAACTCGTCGTCGACGCTGCACAAGATCAGCGAGATCTACGACCGCATCGGATTCGCCGGCGCCGGCAAGTACAACGAGTATGACCGGCTGCGCATCGCCGGGGTCCGCCACGCCGACCTCAAGGGCTACTCGTTCAGCCGCGAGGATGTCGATGCCCAGAGCCTCGCCAACGCCTACGCCCAGATGCTCGGCGACGTGTTCACCCACGAGATCAAGCCCCTGGAGGTCGAGATAGTCGTGGCCGAGGTGGGCCCGGATGCCGAGGGCCATCGCCTGTTCCACATCCTCTACGACGGCACGGTCGTCGATGAGCAAGGCTTCACCGTCCTCGGGGGCGAGGCCGACGCCATCGCGATGCGGCTCAATGAAACCTACGAACCGGGCCTGTCGCTCGACGCCGCGCTCCGGGCGGCGGTGACGGCTCTGGCCGGCCCCGGCCGCACGTTGACGCCGGCCGAGCTCGAGGTGGCGGTTCTCGTCCGGGGCAACGGCCGGCGGGCATTCCGGCGCCTGACCGACGAGGAGACGGGCGCGGCGCTGGCGGGGGGAGAGGTGGCGGTCGAACCACCTCCCGATGAGCCGGCGCCGGCCGACGCCACGGGCAACGAGCCCGAGCCGTCGGCCGAGGCACCCGCATCGGCCGCAGACGAGCCGGAGGCGCCGCCGGACGGCACGTGACGTCCTGCCCTCAGTGGCCGAGGAGCAGCACGCGGCCGAGGGTGAAGAGAATGAGCACGAGGAGGACCACCAGGATCAGAATCCGGACCGGTCGACTACGTGGGCCCGTCGCCGCGCGGAACTCGTCACCGTCGGCCGCGTCGGCGCCAGGCTCGTCATCGGGCACCGCCACTCCATCGGCGTCGGCGCTCGCCACGACGGCCCGGGCCACCTCCAGGTCGTCGGCGGGCACCAGTACCTCCACCGGGCCCACGGGGTAGGGGCCGTCCACATTGCCGCGCAGCTGCCACACGATGCCCTCGGCACCCAGGTGGGCGGCGAGGATGCGGGCCGCCAGGGAGTTGGCGGCGGTCGTCAGCGGCACCATGGGGCCGATGGACACCCCCGAGACCGTACCCGCCACTCGGCTCCGGGGATGCGGCGGTAGCGTGCGCACATGAGCGAGCGTCCCGTAGGGCGAGAGAGCAAGCCCTGGGCCCGAGCGGCCCGCCGCCGCAGGCGGCAGGAGCAGAGCATGCAGCGTCGGAGTCCGAGCGGCCCGCTGCGGAGCAGCAAGAGCGTGAACTAACTTGGAGCGACGCATCTTCGGGCTCGAGAACGAGTACGGCGTCACTTGCACGTTGCGCGGCCAGCGCCGCCTCAGCCCGGACGAGGTGGCCCGGTACCTGTTCCGCCGGGTCGTGTCGTGGGGCCGGTCCAGCAACGTCTTCCTCGCCAACGGCGCGCGGCTCTACCTCGACGTGGGCAGCCATCCCGAGTACGCCACTCCGGAGTGCGACTCGATCCTCGACCTGGTCACGCACGACAAGGCGGGCGAGCGGATACTCGAGCAGCTGCTGGTCTCGGCCGAGCAGCGGCTGCGGGAGGAGGGCATCCGGGGCGTCATCTACCTGTTCAAGAACAACACCGACTCGGCGGGCAACTCCTACGGCTGCCACGAGAACTACCTGACGTCCCGGCGTGACGACTTCAGCCACTACGCCGAGGTGCTGATCCCGTTCTTCGTGTCCCGGCAGATCTACGCCGGGGCCGGCAAGGTCCTCCAGACGGCCCGGGGGGCCATGTACTGCATCGCCCAGCGGGCCGAGCACATCTGGGAGGGCGTCTCGTCGGCCACCACCCGGAGCCGTCCGATCATCAACACCCGCGACGAGCCCCACGCCGACGCCGAGCGCTACCGCCGCCTGCACGTCATCGTGGGCGACTCCAACATGAGCGAGTACGCCACGTTCCTCAAGATCGGGGCCACGTCGATCCTGCTGCGCATGCTCGAGGACCCGTCGTTCGTGCTGCGGGACATGACGCTGGAGAACCCGATCCGGGCCATCCGGGAGATCAGCCACGACCTGTCCGGCAAGCGCACGGTGCGGCTGGCCAACGGGCGCGAGGCCTCGGCGCTCGAGATCCAGGGGGAGTACCTGGACCGCGCCCGGCGCTACGCCGACACCAAGGGCCTATCGCCGCTCGAGCTCCAGGCGCTCGGGATGTGGGAGCACTGCCTGACCGTGCTGGAATCCGACCCCTACAAGCTCGACCGCGAGTGCGACTGGGTGATCAAGCACAAGCTGATCGAGGCGTACTGCGCCAAGCACGACCTGCCGCTCAGCCACCCCCGCGTCGCCCTCATCGACCTGCAGTACCACGACGTCAACCGCGAGCGCGGCCTGTTCTACCGGCTGCAGGAGCGGGGGATGGTCGACCGGATCACCACCGACGAGGCCATCGACGACGCCGTCGAGACACCGCCACAGACCACCCGCGCCCGGCTGCGGGGCGAGTTCATCCGCCGGGCCAAGGAGCGCAAGCGCGACTACACGGTCGACTGGGTGCACCTGAAGCTCAACGACCAGGCGCAGCGCACGGTCCTCTGCAAGGACCCGTTCAAGGCCCGCGACGAGCGGGTCGAGAAGCTCATCGCCGGCCTGTAGTTCGATACGTTCCCCCGGTGCCGAACTTCGTCACCGCGACCGTCACCGAGGTCCTGTCCGAGCGTGACGGGCTGCAGCGGGTTGCCACCGATGCCGGACGGGCCTACGTGCTCACCGGGCTCGTCGGCACGGTGGCGGCGGGCGATCCGGTGGTGCTCAACACCACGGCTGTCGACCTCGGGTTGGGCACCGGCGGGTGGCACGTCGTGCACTGGAACCTGGCCCGACGCGCCTGGTCGCAGCCCGGACCGGGCCACATCATGAAGCTGCGCTACACCAGCCTCCAGTCCGACACCGGCGCCGCCGAGGAGGACCGGCCCGACCTCCCGGAGGCGCTCGACGGGATGCCGGTGGTGGCCTGCTCGCTGCACAGCCAGGTTGGTGTCGTGGCGGCGGTGGTACGGCACCTGCGCCCCGCGGCCCGCGTCGCCTATGTCATGACCGACGGCGCCGCCCTGCCGCTGGCGCTTTCCGACCTGGTCCACGCGCTGCGGACGCGCGGCATCGTCCCTGCCACCATCACCGCCGGGAACGCCTTCGGCGGCGACCTCGAAGCGGTGTCGGTGCCCTCGGCCCTGGCGCTCGCCCGCCACGTGGCGAGCGCGGACCTCGCCATCGTGGGCATGGGACCGGGGGTGGTGGGCACGGCCTCGACGCTCGGGACCACCGCCGTGGAGGCGGCGGCCGTGATCGATGCTGCCCACGCCCTGGGAGGTCGGGTGGCGCTGTGCTGCCGCGCCTCGGGCGTCGACCGCCGCGAACGCCACCGCGGCGTGAGCCACCATGTCCACACCATCCTTCGGTTGGCGGGCCATCGCCCCGAGGTCCCCCTCCCGGCCGCACTGGCACCGGAGGTGGCGGGGTCGGCGGTCGTCGAAGGCCCCGCCGCCGCCGACGTGCTGGGCGAGCTGGACCTGGTCGTGACCTCGATGGGGCGGGGTCCGGCCGACGATCCGTTGTTCTTCGCGGCGGCGACGTCCGCCGGCGCCTGGGCCGCCGGGGCCCTCGAGGAGCGGGACCGGCGGCGCACGCCGGGTCGGTAGCCTCCGGCCGACGTACTCTCCAGCCCGACCCCCACCCGCCACCCCTCCCCCACCCGCCGCCCCGTGTCGGCGTCGGTCTGCGACCGACGGCGTACTCTTCATTCGATGTCGGCGGCAAAGCTCGAACGGCTGCTCAACCTCACGGCGCTGCTGCTCGAGACGCCGCGCCCGCTGTCGGCCGTCGAGATCCGGGATCGGCTGGGGATGTACGCAGACGAGACCGATGCGTTCCGGCGGGCTTTCGAGCGCGACAAGGACGACCTACGGGGGATGGGCGTGCCGCTCGAGGTGCAGGCCGTTCCCGGTGTCCTGCCGGCGGTCGAGGGCTACCGCATACCCAAGGACCGCTACTACCTGCGTGATCCGGGCCTCAGCGCCGACGAGCTCGCCGCCCTGCACCTGGCGGCGTCGGTGGTGCAGATCGACGGGCTGTCGGCCCGCGAGGGCCTGCTCAAGCTCGGCGGCATGGTGGGGGAGTCCGACGGGGCCATGGGGTTGGCGGTGGCGGCGCTGCCGGCCGGCAACGTAGGCCCGCTGTTCGGCGCGATCGCCGCCCAGACCCCGGTGCGATTCACCTACCGGGGCACTGAGCGCACGGTCGACCCCTACCGGCTCGACTTCGTCCGTGGCCGCTGGTATCTCAGCGGCTTCGACCACACGCGTGACGACGAGCGCGTGTACCGGCTCGACCGGTTCGAGAGCGGTGCGGAACGGCTCGGCCGGCCCCGTTTCGAGCGGCCGGCCACGGCCGTGCCCGGGGGAGCGCTGGAGCCTTGGCAGATCGGG
>Ga0256867_10000042_pt1 | contig 43459 bp, 43 predicted proteins | sample RVTome_15_FD_185939 | JGI IMG/M metagenome (GOLD analysis project Ga0256867, IMG submission 185939) | Soil microbial communities from uranium-contaminated site in the Upper Colorado River Basin, Wyoming, United States - RVT150D86 (HiSeq) ... | reverse complement strand
GCGCCCTCGCTAGGATTCGAACCTGGGACACCCGGTTTAGGAAACCGGTGCTCTATCCCCTGAGCTACGAGGGCGGGATTGGTTGGGAATGTGGTTGACAACTGGGTATTTGTCGCCCGCGGTCGTCGTATGGAGAGGGTAATCGGGAGTCCGGTCGATCTTTGAGCGCTCGAGGGCTGTGAGGCTCGACTTGGGGCGAGTGTCGGCGGCCTTGGTCCGTGCCCTTTGGCTGGTATTGAAGCTCGGCTATTTGGTTGGCCGGTTTCTGAGATCGTCGTTGACGACGGGATCGCCACCAGGATCGACCGCCACTGCAGCGATACGAGTTGTGTGCGACCTCGGAGCCAGGCGCGTGGTTCTGGCCACCCCGGTGGCGCCCGCTGAAACCGTTGATCTTCTGCGGAGGGTGGCAGATGAGGTAGTGGTGTTGGAGACGCCGCCGTCCCTTTATACGGTCGGCCAGGCCTACTACGACTTCACGCAATCCAGTGACGAGGAAGTCATCTCCATTCTGGATGAGATGAGATCAGCGCTCCCCGCGGAGGAAGGCGGTCTGTCGCGATCCGCCTGATCCGCCACCACCAATCCATATTATTACGACGAGGAGGGTGAGTCGTTGACCCGCCCTCCTCGTCGTTCCCCGGTTAGGACGTCTTCTTGGTACTGACGGGAATGCGCTTCGACTCGGGCTCCTTCTGCTCGGGGAAACCCACCTGGACGATGAGAACGCCGTTCTCGAAGCTGGCTTCGATCTGGTCAGCCTGCGTTCGCGGCTTATACGCAGGTACTCGGCGATGATCTGGGGTCGATCGGCCGGGGGGAGCTCTTCAAGACGGACTTGTCGTGTCTTGTGGCGGCGGAGCCGCCGCCGTACCGGTCAAAACACAATCTCTAGTCCCGCAGACGACAAGAGGGCAGGGCAGAACCCCAGCCCGCAGGCCCGATGCAGCAGCTACCCCCAAGACGTTCGTCAGACTCGCCCAGCGCTCATAACAACGCTCAAGAACCACCAAATCGCCCGGCACCCGCCCCGAATCGGCAATGACTCTCCTGCGGTCTCAAGGTTGCTTCTCCTCGATGAGATCACTGGCGAACGGTTGGTCAGCTTTCGACGACGGTGAGTTCTCCCTCCATGCCGGCATCGAAATGGCCTTCGATTGCGCAGATGACCTGATAGCTGCCTGCGTCCGGAGCGGTGAAGGTCAGAGTCTTGGTGGTTCCGGCTTCAACCTCGTCTTCAACGTTGACAAAATCGGCGAGTAGCTCTTCCTCGGTCTCCGGTAGGTCGGCTTCGGACTCGATGGTCACCCCGGGCTGCATCAGCACCCATTCGTGGAGGACGGAACCATCGTTGGTGATCACGATGGAGATCTCCTCACCAGCCGGGACCGTCCACGAATTCGGCGAGAATTGGAAGTCCGTTGTCGCCACCTCGAGGTTGGTGCTTGCTTCGTCGCCACCGCACGCACCAATCACCATCGAGAGGACGGCCAGCGCCCCCAGTCCGATACGGAGTTGATGTCTCGTAATTGTGCCCCTTTCTTACGTTCTGCCTCCCCTTCCATCACGACCTCCTTTTCCCGAGCATCACGCCGGACCGGGCTCCGGACCAGGGCCATAAGTCACTTGTCTCCTGTGTGGACGCAGCCACCCTGGGTGTGGTTGGTTGCACACACGCCCATGGGATCGTGTTCGAGCTCGACTTGGATCGGGCCCAACATCGAGCCATCCTCAGCCGGTACAAGGAGTCGCTTCGTAGCGACGTCCCTCAACCTCCGTCCAGGGAGGCGTAGAGCTCTTCTTCTTGGTCGAAGTGGAGTCGGAGGATGGCGTGTAGACCGTAAAGCGTCCGACGCAGGTCCGTGATGTCGGCCGGTTCAGGACCGCCTGCGGGCAGGTCGGCGACTTGGCGCTGGAACAGGTCGACCAGGTGGAAGATCTCGCGATGAGCCCGGCTCATGGTTGCCATTGGGTCGTCGCCGGGGAGCATCTCGGTCATTCGTGGGTAAATCTCCCTCTCGTCGTTGGCCTCGTGGGGAAGGATCTCTTCCGCCAGGAATTGCTCGACATCGCGGAGTGAGTGCAGGCCGCCATCGGGGCTCTGGTTGTCGAGTGCGTCGGCGACCTTTCGCAGTCTGTCGAGCTGGGGGATGAGTCGCTGGTGTTCGATGCGAAGTTGGTCTGAAAGGTCGGCTGGGAGTCGGGGACCGGTTTGGGTCTGGCTCTTCCCACCGAGGGCTCGTAGTGAGCTGAGGATGGCGATGACGTCGATCGCCTCCTGCACCAGAGCTCCGACGATCGGCGCCAGCAACCCAAACGTGGCGACGCTCATTGCGACTAGAGAGAGCCCCATGCCGATGATGACGCTTTCCGTGGCGATGCGACGGGTGCGCTGGGCTATCCCAATGGCGTCGACCAGCCGTTGGAGGCGGTCGACGACGAGAACGACATCCGCTGCCTCCGAAGATGCCGTCGCGCCTCGTGCTCCCATGGCCACCCCAACATCGGCTGCTGCGAGGGCGGGAGCGTCGTTTATCCCGTCCCCCACCATGGTGGTGGTTCCCGTGCGTTGTAGGTCCTCGAGCATGAGCACCTTCTCTTCCGGGGTTGCCTCGGCGAGGATGTCGTCAACGCCTATGGCCATCCCTACAGACCGTGCCACCAGCGGATGGTCCCCTGTCGCCATCACGACCTTCTTGACACCGGTGCGGCGAAGCGCTCGGATCGTGTAGGCGGCGTCTGCCCGCACCTGGTCGTCGAAGACGAGAGCCCCTGTTATCGCGCCGTCAATCGAGATGTACACGACGGTTGGCGAGACCTTGCTGACGCGACTTCGGAATACGGTGATCGCAGCCGGCTCCGGGGACCCGTCGAGTATCCAGGCGAGCTTTCCGACGGCCACCTCTCGTTCGCCGAGCTTGGCCGAGACGCCGGCACCATGCTGCTCGCTCGCATCATGGGGCATGGAGAATTCGAGGGCGCGCTCGTGAGCGGCTTCGACGATGGACCGAGCCAGGATGTGTGAAGAGACCTGGTCGACCGAAGCGGCCATTGAGAGGACCTCTCGTTCGGATAGGGAGTCATCAAAGACTGTGATCGAGCGCAGCACCGGTCGCCCCACCGTCACCGTGCCTGTCTTGTCGATGACAACGTTCTTGGTCTGAGCGAGTGTCTCAAGTGCGCCACCTCCCCTGAACACCACTCCATGGTGCGCGGCCCGGGAGATCCCGGACACCATGGCGATCGGCACGGCCAGAAGCAGTGGGCATGGTGTGGCGACAACGAGGACTGCGAGCGCCCGTACCGGATCACCCGAGACGAGCCAGGCGAGGCCGGAAACTCCCAATGCCAGCGGCACGAACCAACCAGCCCACCTGTCGGCCATGCGGACACCGGGAGCACGTGACTCACGCGCCGCTTCGACGAGACGGATGATTCCGGCGTAGGTGCTCTGGGCGGCCTCTTCAGTCGCCTGGATCTCGAAGGCGTCTGCTGCGTTCACCGTGCCACTGCTGACCAGGTGGCCGTGGGTCCTGTCCGCTGGGAGTGGCTCACCGGTGAGAGCCGATTCGTCGACCACGGCGACCTCACTTGTCACCACTCCGTCTACCGGGATCACCTCGCCGGACTTGACCAGCAGATGATCACCCCGCCGGATCTCGGCTATGTCAACCGTTTCCACGGTGTCACCCCGCATGAGATGAGCCGTTCGTGGAGCACGCTGGATGAGAGCTGTCAGCTCACGCTCTGCCTTCCCCGCCGCATAGTCCTCGAGAAACTGGCCGGTGGCCAGCATCAATCCAATGATGGCGGCGGTCAACAGCTGACCCAGCGCCAAGGAGGCCACGACGGCGAGGAGTGCGATGATGTCGACCCCTGGCTGGCGGCGATGCAGCTTCTCGATCATCTCGCGCAGCAGCGGCAAGAGAGGGACCACCGCCACCAGGATGAGCGCGACATCGGCGCCTAAGTCGAGAGCCAATAGAGCGAAAACGCCTGCGGCTGCGAGCCCAGCGATCGTGAACGCCAGCATGAACGCGGTCGAACGCCCGGAACGCATGACTCCAGTCAAGCTGATTGCTTCCTCACCGGTCTAGGGCGGAAAGTCCTCTCCTGGTGTGACCGCAAGAGAAGGCATACCAGAACCAGGTCACCGACCAGGACCAGGCTGGGCCATGAGACGGCAACGGCCCCAAATCTCAGGACCAACGACCCTGTTGTGATGGTGGTGACACCTCATAGCGTGAGGGAGAGGTGATGCATATGTGGATGGACTGGAACGCGATGGGCTTCTTCGGTTGGACGATGATGATTCTGTTCTGGACAGCAGTCCTCGTCGTGATCATCTGGGCAATTCGAAGTCTCGACACCAAGCCCTCCCCGACACCGCCAACGCCGCTCGAGCTGTTCGAGCGACGCTTCGCCGCCGGAGAAATCGACCGAGATGACTTCGAGGAGCGGAAGCGGCTGCTCATCCGGTCTTGAACGCCGGCAATTAATGGGCCGAGGGTTCTCCGGATTCCCGGCACATGCCTCGAGATTTCTCATCGTCCTGACCAGGCGATTCTCAACACGAGAGTCCGAGCAACGACTCCTAGCAGCCTGACGGTGAGCTGGGACGCGACTGGGATCAGACCAAGAGGGCTTGCGACTCAGACTCCTGTTCGGGACCGTCCCCGGGCGTTCCTGGGAGCGAACAGCGCATTTGCGACTACTCCTGAGGCGTGTAGCCCCACGATCGCCTAACCGATGCTCTCGGTGTAGAGGTAGACCACGACGCCGACCACGACTCCAAAGACCGTCAGCCCGATCGTCAGCGCATCCGGTAAGTCATGCGGAACCTCCTTCTACTTTCTCCGCCTTCTTTCCCTCCAACAACTCCTTCAGACCCGTCCAGATTCGTTCTTCTTGCCGCCGTCCTAGTAGATCAACGACTGGCCGAAGCATGCGTAGAAGCCCCCTCGAATGGCGGTGCCAACAACGGGCCAGAACCGCCAGCGCGAAACGAACCCGAGAACCAGGGTTCTGACATGTAGCGCCTACCGGGGTTATCAGGGCCCATGTCCACTTCGATCGCCCGATCCATGAGGGTCAGTTGGCAGGGTGCCATGTCCGACAAGCAGGCACGTTGTTCGGACGCGTTCCCAATCCCGGTTGATCGCGTTCCAGCCCGCTTCGGAAGCGCGACAGAAGCGGAGGTCACGGGCCTACAGGAAGTTCCCAACCAATCCCACGAGGGCATGAACTTGTAAAAAGCCCTTGTCAGAACAACTTTTTGATTCGCTTTTCGTCCAAGTCTAGAACGTGGGCGGATTCGGGTTTCGGCCGGCGCGAAGGACGGCTACATGCCCATTACGACCAGCGCGATAACCAGTAGGCCGCCACCGATCCCGAGAAGCACCGCTGTGAGCACGATCGCCATTGCCAGACGATCAGTCTTCCGTGCCCTCTCCGATATCGGTGGTGCCTCGGATCCGGCGAGCCGGCGTCGTGCCCTCCTGGTCACCGATGCGAAGAGCAGGCCAACTATCGGGAGCAGCAGGAGATTCCCGACGTGGGCCAACCCGAGGACGGTGAGGAAGAGGGCGACCTGCTCCACCCCGAACCTCAGGCTCTCGGTCGCTGGAACGAGAGATCCGGCCTCGGTCAGGTCGAGACTGGAGAGTATGCCTCCGCCGAAGAACAGGTAGTAGGCGATGTCGAGGAGTCTGGAGAACCGCTCACCCGTCGCCGGGCTCATGTGGAATACATCGGCAAGGTATGGCTGACCGAGACGTCTGATCGCCGGCCCGAAGACGAGGAGACACGAGGTGAGCAATGCGAACACCACCACCTGCATCGACCATTTGGGCAACACGAGCACGCCGTCGGGATCGTGATGGGCGATCGCGATCAGGAAGGTCGCCACGATGCCGAGCCCGACCACCACAGCGGCGCTCCCTCTTCGTATCCGACGCCGATGTTCCTGGTCTTCTTCGATGCTCCGGCTGAGTCGGGCGAAGAGATCGATGCTCGGTTGGTAGTCGTCGGTCTGATGCAATGCTTCGGTGAGACGGCTCTCGAGACTCATTCGTCTGCTCCCAGAACCGCAGCGAGATTGACCATCCCCCGTTGACAATGGGTCTTCACCGAATTGGGCGAGATGGCCAGTGTCGATGCGATCTGCTTCTCGGTGAGATCCATGTAAAAGCGGAGTACGAGACAGTCGCGCTGGCGGGGGGAAAGAGCGTTCAGGGCGTCAAGGACCTCGGTCTGGGCCTCGGATCGAACCACCCGGTCCTCCGGAATCTCCGGTGTCCTGCGATCGATCATCGAGTCTTGATGACGCAGGGAGAGGAGCCCGCGCCGATTGTGATCCCTGGCCAGGTTGAGCACGATGGAGCGCAGATAGGCGGCGCTCTTTTCGGTGTCCTGGATTCGCTCCGCGGCGTGATAGAGCCTGATGAAGGCCTCCTGGACGATGTCCTCCGCACCGGTGCGGTCATCGGTGAACAGACGTGCCAACCGCACCAGGGAGACCGCCTCTTGGTGATATAGCTTCTCGACGAATGAGGCACGTCCCACCTCCTCCGATGTCCACGCCGTCTTACCGGCTGCGACTACCGCCAGCCAGAGCACGTATCAGCCGAGGGCCGGCGTGTCCTCATCGAGATGCCTGCTCAAGCCGAGCAACCTACCAACCAGCGGGAGACTGAGCACGTTCAGACCGTGGAGCACCCCCATGAGGAGGAGCATGCCGCCGATCCGCGACACCTCGTGTTGAAGCTGGTCGCCAAGTGCATCCCGGGCATTCGGCCCCCATTCTGGAGGCTGGCTGAGGGTCACCGTGAACAGGACGTAGGCGGTGAAGATCAGGTAGTACGCCACGTCCATCAAGACCAGATAGCTCTTTCCGGTCCGCGGGTTGCCCCTGAAGATGTCGCCGGCGTAGGCCCGGCCGAACCGCTTGATCAGGGGACCGAGGACGACCACCACCGCGACCAGGATCACGTTGGTGATCAGCTCGATAGCCCACCAGCTCATATCTCGAGACCCCTCGGGTTGGAGAGTGTCATCGTGGCACTCTCTGCGGTCTCGTGACGTATCTTCTTCTCGGTACGTCTCATGTCGAGCCGGGTCACGAGCCGGGTCCACAGTGCCCCGTACCCAAGTGCCGTGGCGCCGAACATCGGGATGTTGAGCCAAGGGCCGGCACCGAGCTCGACGATCTCGCCGCGGAGCTCGCCGTCGAGACCGATCATCAACATCACCAGAAGGGCGGGGACCAGGCCGGCGGAACGTGTAGGGATACCGAATCCGCCGCGGACGACGTTTCCGATGACACCGAATATCCCTCCCATCATGACTCCGACGCCGATGATGATGAACATGGTCCCGTCGACCGTGAATTCAGGGGACCTGATCGGGTCGAGGGTGGCGACCACCCGCATCGCAATCCGCAAACCGGGGCCGAGGACGAGCAGTCCGGCTGCCACTCCGCCGATGGCTCCGTGCAGTGAGCTGCGCCAGAAGCCGGGGACCAGGAGCCAGCCTGCTCCGATCCCGATGAGGACCACGGCCATCGACCAGACGGGCCCCAACAGCTCGGAAACGGCGACTGGTATCGCCGCGATGAAGAGAAGCGCGCCCAATGCCGGCTTCCATCTCATGGATCGTTCTCCTTCGACTCGTGAACAGGACAAGTGAGTGCTCCTCTGTTCAGTGGCTTTCGGTGCGGGTCGGTGACGGCACGCCAACCCGCACCATGGGCTCAGCCGAGATCGGCGCAGGCGATCTTTGCCCCGCCCGGGGCGTGAATGACCACCGCCACCGCAGTAGTCCCGGCGGTGGCTCCGACGACGGTCCATCCCACGGCATGACCCGCGGCGTTGGCGGTGAACGGCCCCGGCCATATCTCCGACCCGTCCAAGGCGCCGCCGGGCACGGCGAACCCGAAGCTGTAGTGCCCGCCAGCATCGCCGTTGTCGCAGGCCTGCTTGTGGACATGCGACCCGTACGTCTCGCCCGGTGTCAGACCACGGGCCGTGACCACGACGATCGTCTCGCCCGACGCAGTGCGGATCATCGTGGCCTTCCCCTCGACGTCGCCGTAGTCGGCGTGATCGGTGCCGGCTGCAAACGACTCGAGCGAGCCCTTTGTGACTTCCGCTCCTTGCGCCGAGAGCGGTGCTGCCATCAGCACCACCAGCATCGCGGCTACTGCGAGTGTTCCGGTCTTCTTGACCAGAGTGTTCATTTGGTCCTCCTCGAACCTGGCTACTGAACACACAGACGAAGAGGTGGTCGTTTTGGGTGACAGCCGGGATGTGGTGGTCGAAGGGCTGCCCCGGCGAGGGGGGTCTCCAGGTGTTGTGCCATTGGTTGAGGTCGGAATGGGACGCTGGCGCCTCGACTTCGCCGAGACGTCGTCGGGCTCGATGTTGCGCTTCTCGGCGGGGATATGCCTCGCTGCCCGAGCCGGCACCACCGCGGACCGCTGCCGTCGGCGAATCGCCACTCGGTAGTGGTCTCCCCGGCACTTGGCCGGTTTGTCGTCCTCTACGGGCTGCGGTGAACGACGACGAGACCTCCCCTTCGGGATGGGAGGGATCGAGCTACCTAAATCCGGGGTTGTCCCAGCAGCTGGCCATCTTCAGGTCCGGGGGCCGCTCGAGCTCAGCGGTGGTCACCGCCTTCCGGGCGGTGCAGAACTCGGGTGTTAGCTCGTAGCCCGAGTGCCCCTTTCCCGTCTTGACCTCCCAATTACGGGAGCCGAGGTCGGCGACCACCTGACCCCCGATGGAGTCGGTCCCTCTCCACAGGTTCAGCCAACGTCCGTCGACCTGGTCCGCGGTGGACCCGATCAGGGTGTCGAAACCGACTGCCGGGAACAGCGACGGGTAGAGGTCACCGAGTTGGGACCCGTAGGTGATGAAGATGCCCGGAGCGTCGTCCTCGTCGGTGAGACAGAGTGCGACCGCCGCAATGAGCGAGCCTTGAGAGTGGGCCGTCAACGCGTCGGGTTTCTCCTCAGAGATGATGGTCTGCAGCCGGGCCACGGCATACGGCCCGTATCCGGGTGGGCCCAGGGGATGGAACCACCGTGGCCAGAACGATCCCAGATCCCAGAGGATGCCGACCTTTCTTCGCGAGTCCTGGCCCTGGAGCAGCCCGCCGACGATCGAACGGACGATGAGGACCGCAGGGATGGCGACCATGAGGATCTTGGCCCACCCAAGGAGGGAAGCCGGATCGAAAGGGAGACCGAACAGAACTGTGAGATTCTCGCTGTCCTCGGTGACCCAAGCCGGCATCACGATGTTGACCTGGGAGCACCCGGATCCACCCCGGCAGCTCAGGAGAACCGCCGCTGCCCCCACCACCACTCCGTATACCCCGGCCGCGGCGAGCAGCATCCGGGCACGGAGCACGCCACGACGGAACGGAGTGCGGTCGTCGTCCTTGCGAGGGGCGACCATCGCCACCAGGAAGGTCAACGCCATGACTAGGACCATCCCGGCCATGCCCACGGTCACGAACGCAGCCCCGCCGTCGAAGGTCTGTGACGTCGTCTCGGCATCGGACAAATAGGTCTCCACGAGCATCGATCCGGTGAGCCCCAACGTCCCGCCGAGAAGCGTGGCCACGGCGAGAAGGCCGAGTGGGACCCAACCCGCCCTGAATCGGCTGTTCGCCAACTCCCCGACGAGACCGAGACCGGCCGCGATGCCGAGAATCAACGCGATCTCGTAGGTCAGGTCGTCGGAGACACTCAACGTCTGGGAGATGAGCCCTTCCGTGGAGATGGTCACCAGTGCCCACGAGAGCAGGGCGATCCCCACGATGGGGGCGACCGCGGTGGCTCGTAGGACGAGGCCATTGGCGGCGCCGGCACCGGCGGTGAAGGCGAGCACCACCAACAGCACACCGGCAACCACGGTCGCCGCGGCCTCGACTGCCTCGTCTCCCACGGCACGGGCGGCGACGATGGACAGGATCGCCATCCCGAACGTCAGGTGGATCCGACGCAGCCGATGCACGATCGAGTGCACGCCCCACATCCGCAGCCCCACAAGTCCGGTCTCGACCGCGGGATCGTCCCATGCGGGCTCTTTCATCATGGGGTTCATGGCGTCGATCGCCGGCATGAACAAGTGACGAAGACGTTCGCCGACGGTGAGCGGTCTGAAGGTCGACTGTGTCGACAGCATCCCGAGACCCAGCACCAGTGCGACACAGACCGTCCCGAAGACCCAGATCGCGGCGGTCGGAGACGTTCCGGTCGACAGGGGGACGTCGAGCCCCATGTTGGCGGCCTGTGCAAAGAAGATGCCGGAGAGGGACAAGCCGGCCACTCGAATCCAGATCCGCGACCACACGTTGGGCGACTCGCTCATCCAGGCGGCCACGTTGGCCATGGCGAACGGCGCCAGGAGGATCCAGAAGGCGGACAGAGACGATTTCGAGGTGAGGCTGCCCCAGTGGAATGCCTTCACATCCCACTCATCCCGATTCCGCTCGTACACCTTGGCCAGATCCCAACCCTGGTCGTAGGTGACCGGAGCCGAATAGAGCAACTCGGTCGGCGGTGTCCCGGAGACGCCGTGGACCCTCAGTTCCTTGGGCAACAGATCCCCCTGACTTGGTCGACCACAAGCTAACGAAATCGACCACACGGTCGCCCACTACATTCATGGACATGGAAGAAGAACGCATCGCCCTGTTCATCGACTTCGAGAACCTCGCGATCGGTGCCAGGGAGGCCCTCGGGGGAATGGAATTCGACTTCGACCCCATCGGGAATGCCCTCGCCGAGCGAGGCCGGGTCATCGCCCGCAGGGCGTATGCCGACTGGTCGATGTTCGCCGACGCCCGCCAGGCGATGACCCGAAGTCATGTGGAGCTGATCGAGATTCCCCAGCGCATGGGTGCCACCCGGAAGAACGCGGCCGACATCAAGATGGCCGTCGACGCCATCGAGCTCGCCTTCGAACGCGACTACGTGACCACTTTCGTGATCTGCACCGGAGACTCCGACTTCACACCCCTGGTCCACAAGCTGCGGGAACTCAACAAGAAGGTGATCGGAGTGGGGGTGAAGGCCTCGACCTCGAACCTGCTGCCGCCGGCGTGTGACGAGTTTCTGTTCTATGACAACCTGGCCGGGGTCGATGCCCGGGACCGCGACCCGTCGGCCCCCAGCGAAACGGCAGAGGACGGGGAAACCGAGTTGGAGTCGATAGTCAGCACCACTCTGGGCGGGCTCTTACGGTCCGGTCAGGGGGAGGTGCTGGCCTCGTCGCTCAAGCGGGCGGTCCTCCGCAAGGACCCCACCTTCTCGGAGGCCGATTTCGGGTTCCGTGCCTTCGGTGAGCTTCTCCGCCATCTCGAGACGGAGGGGATCATCGAGTTGTCGGCCGGGCCCGGGCGGGGAGACCCGGTGGTGCAGTTCCCGGCCACCAGCAGCACCGGCGAGCAGGAAGCGTTCGATCTGCTCCACCAGGTGGTCCATGACTTGGATTCCTCCGACGGCCCGGTGGTTCTGTCCGGGCTGAAGAACCAGCTGCGAAAGAAACAGCCCGACTTCAGCGAGAAGAAGTTCGGCTATGGAGGCTTTCTCCAGTTCTGCAAGGCGGCGGCCACCAGAGGGCTGATCGACCTCACCTGGGACGACGGCGTCGGGGACTACACCGTGACGGCGAGGTGACGAGCGGCGCCGACGTCGTCATCGTCGGGGCCGGGATCATCGGCTCCTCCATCGCCTACCAGCTGTCGCGTCACGGGCTCGGCGTCGTCTCCGTCGACAAGGCGCGGGGCCCGTCTGAAGGTTCGACCGGGGCGTCGTCCTCGATCTGTCGGTGCCGATACACCCATCCCGACGTGGTCCGCCTCGCCTCCCACGGTCAGGGGGCCTATGGGCACTGGTCGGAGTTCACCGGGCTGGCACAGCCACGGGCCCGGCTTCATCGGGTGGGGGTGTTGTGGATGCTCGGCGAGGGGAGGGAGAGGGTCGCAGAGGATCTCCGGAGGCTTAGCTCCCTCGGGGTGGCGGTGGAGATGCTGGGTCCCGATGACGTCACCGGTCGCTGGCCGGCACTGTCGGCCTGCTCGGCCCCATTCGACATGACCGGCCAGACCGAGCATGTGTGCCGCCCCGGGGATGCCTTTCTCTTCGAGCCCGACGGCGGTTACGTCGACCCTGTCTCGGCAAACCAGGACCTCATCGACGCCACCGGGATGCGTGGTGGCGAGGTCAGGTTTGGCGCAGAGGTGACCGGGTTGGTCAAGGTGGGTGATCGGGTCGCCGGGGTGATGCTGGCGTCGGGTGAGGCCATCGAGGCCGACCTCGTCGTCAACGCCGCGGGTCCGTGGTGCAATCGACTCAACGAGATGGCGGGTATCGATCTGCGTTGGACCTTGACCCCGACCCGAGTCCAGACGGTTTATCGCCCTTGGCCCGCGGACCTCGGTCCGCTCCCGGTGGGGATCGACGCCGGCACGGGCACCTACTTCCGACCGGAGTCGGGCGGCCAACAGGTGATGGTGGGCGGAGTCCTTCCCGAGGACGAGGAGGAGATCGTCGCCGACCCCGACTCTTTCAAGCGAGTCCCCGACGCCTTGTTCACCGAGATGAAGCTCGCCGCGTTTCACCATCGCGTCCCCGGTCTCGAACCCAGGGGCCGTGTCTCTGGGATCGCCGGCCTGTACACCATCAACCGCGAGGACGTCCATCCGATCGTCGGGCCGACGAGCGCCGAGGGCTTCTGGGTGGCCAACGGGTTCAGCGGCCACGGCTTCAAGTTGGCGCCGGCCATCGGTTCGATGATCGCCCGGTCGGTGTCGGGGACGGGCACCGACTTCGACACCGACGTGCCGATGGAACTGTTCGCCGTCGACCGCCGGCCAATCGACGTCGCCGTCAGAAGCGTTCTCGCCTGATGCGCATTCTCGACCCGGCAGCGACACGAGAGGCCCTGTCGATGTCCGACGCGATCGAGGCGATGGCCCACGCCTTCACCGGCGACAGTGAAGCCCCATTGCGCACCCTGGTCGGTCCCTCATTGGTCATGCCAGGACGTCTCGACGACCTGATGGCGGTCAAGGTGGTGTCGATCGTCCCCGGGAACCCGGCGGGGTTGGTGGCGGTCTTCGCCTCCGACGGCAGCCCTCTGGGTGTAGTCGACGGACCGACGGTCACCGCGATCAGAACCGGTGCCGCAGCCGGTCTCGCCACCAGGCTGTTGGCGAGGGAGGACGCCCGGACGATGGCCATGCTGGGCTCAGGGGCGATGGCCTTCGACCAGGTCGAGGCGGTCCGTGCGGTCCGCGACATCGAGGAGGTGCTCGTCTGGTCGCGCACGATCGAGAATGCTCACCGTTTCGCCGAACGTATCGGGGGAAGGGCGATCGCCGATGCGGACGATGCGGTGCACGCCGCCGACGTCATCTCATGTGCGACACCGGCCACCATCCCGCTCTTCTCAGAAAGGTCTGTCCGCCCGGGGACGCACATCAACGCGGTGGGGGCGTTCACCCCGGACATGGCAGAGCTCAACCCCGAGCTCCTCGAGCGAGCTTTTGTGGTGGTCGACGATGTCGAGGCGGCCGCGGCCGAGGCCGGCGACCTCATCCAGGCCGGCCTGGAGCCCAACACCACCATGCGTGACCTGATCTCCGGCACCAACCCAAAGATCGGCGAGGACGTCACCGTGTTCAAGAGTGTGGGCATCGCCGCCCAGGACGTTGCCGCCGCCGCGATGGCGCTGGCCAACGCGGAGAGACACGGCATCGGACTCGAGGTGGTCTGAGTCCCACCGTTCTGTGCGGGTCTATGGCGCTTGGGACGCCACAAACCCTCACAACGGGGTTCGGGCGCCCTAGCTGGCCTTCTGGGCGCCCCTGATCTCCAGACTGTCGAGGAGACGTTGGGAGGCGTTGGCGATCTCCTCCACCGCCCGCTCGAAGACCACCTGATTGTGGGGGGCGGGTTTGGAGAACCCTGAGATCTTCCGCACGAATTGACGGGCCGCCGCCTCGATCTCCTCGTCCGGCGCCGGTGTGGCCCCTTCGCGGAGCACTCTTATCGATCGACACATAGGTTGAAACCTACCGGGTGCGCCGTCGTACCAACTCCAATTCGTTGGAGACGACGGCCAGCGTCAGCGCGGCTATCAGCGGGACCATCCCCTTTGCCTCCGCGCCGGTGAGGATGGTCATTACGAACACCAGCACCGCGGTCAGTGATCGGGATGCCTGCAGCCGGGCGTGGTCGAGCAGCGAGGCATGGCGGGCGTCGACCCGGCTCGTCGGCTCCACCGGGTCCCGGCTGAGGAGGAGCAAGGCCGCCACTCCCGCCGCCACCGTCATGTAAGGGATCACATCGGGAACCACCCGGGGAAAGGTGTCGGTGAGCGAGGCCACGATCGTCGTCCCGAGCGCGGCGAGAGCCGATAGCGGCACCGCCAGCGGTCTGCCGACCTCGCCGAGCCGATGATCGACGTAAATCGCCACGGCCACGCCGAATCCGGCCACCCATCCCTCCACGCTGAATCCGATCGCAATTCCCACAAGGGCCACAACCCATATGTCGAGCGTCAGCGGTCGCCGACCGGTGCTGGCGGTGATAAGACGGGCCCCGATCATGAGGCCCACCGCCGCGAATGCCGACACGGTCTCCCCACCGGTCAGCACCCACGCCCCGGCGATTGCTCCCCCCATTGGCGCGGTGTAGGGATGGTCGGGGTCGATCTCTCGGAGCAGGGCCCAGCTGAGGAAGACATGCACAGGAGCGAGCAGGACTGCCGCCGGCGCCCCGTTCAGCCAGAGCAGCATGGCCACTCCCGCGGCCACCACGACGAGGACGATGAGGGCGAGGTTGGAGGGGAGCCGCAGATCGAGGGATCGGAGCAGGTGGCTTTTGATGGGCATCGAAACCTGATTTTGGCTTCTAGCCTGCCGGGCGTGGCAAATCGATTGGCGAGTCTTCGCAAGTTGCCCGCCGTTGGCGTTCTCGCCGAGCGTCAGATGGGTGGGTTCCTCGCCCTCTCCGCGCTGGTCGGGGTCGGTGTCGGTCTCGGAGCCGCCGCGCTGGTCCTCGCCCTCGAGGGTATCGGCCGCCTCATGGGGCCGTTCTTCCCCGCCGCCGACGCCGGGTTCTGGGACGTTTCGAGGGCATGGATATTCCTCACCGTCCCCCTCGGCCTTCTCATCGCATGGTGGCTGGCCGGGAGGTTCGCCCCGGAAGTCGCCGGCGACGGTGTGCCCGCGGCTACCGAGGCGCTCATGGTGCGTGGTGGCCATATTCGGGGGCGGGTGGCTCCGCTCAAAGTGGTGGCGACCGCCTTCACGGTCGGCTCGGGAGGGTCGGCGGGCCGGGAGGGCCCCATCGTCCAGATCGGCGCCGCGGTCGGGTCCTGGCTGTCTCGTCGGTTCAACATGGGTGAGGACCAGGTCCGCTCGCTGGTGGCGGCGGGAGCGGGCGCCGGCATCGGGGCCGCCTTCAATGCACCGATCGCAGGGATGCTCTTCGCTCTCGAGGTGATCCTGGTTTCGTTCGCCCCCCGGCACATGTCGGCCATAGTCATCGCCTCGGTCACCGCGGCGATCACCTCCCAGAGCATTGTCGGGGAGGAGCTCGCCATCAGCGCCGGCGAGTACAGCCTCCACTCGTTCTCCGAGCTTTTTCTCTACGGGTTGCTCGCCCTTCTGATCGTGGCGGTCGGCTTTGTTTTCCTGAGGACCATCGACGCGTTCGATGGACTCGCCCATCGTCTCGGTGCCAGGCTCGGCGGGTGGAGGCCGCTGATCGGCGGCCTGTTGGTGGCCGCCCTCATCTTCGTCGAGCCCTCGTTGTCCGGGACCGGCCAACTGGTCACCAGCCGACTGCTGCTCCAGGAGGAGGTCCACGCCATCACCGGGATCGGTGGCGAGCTCTGGTGGGTGCTCATCCTGGTGGCGTTGGGAAAGGCGGCGGCGACCAGTCTCACCATCTCATCGGGAGGATCGGGAGGCGCCTTCATGCCCTCCCTGTTCATGGGTGCCGCGGTCGGCACCGGGTTCGCCCGGCTGGCGCAGAACTTCTGGAATGGCGCTGCGGAGCTCGACACGGGTGCCTTCGCCGTGGTGGGCATGGCCGCCATGTTCGCCGTGGTGGGCCGGGCCCCGCTGACCTCGATCCTGATCGTCTTCGAGGTGACCGGGGCTCGGGACTACGGGCTGATCCTCCCGTTGATGCTGACTGCGACGTTGGGCACGTTCCTCGCCGAGCGCTTCATGCAGGACTCGGTGTACTCACTCGCGCTGAAGCGGAGGGGGATCCGCCTCACCCGCACCGGTGAGGTCGACATCCTCGACACGGTCACCGTCGGCTCCGTCATGGCGCCAAGCCCTTTCGTGGCCACCCCCGACCAGCTCATCGCCGAGACGGAGCGAATGCTCCATGCCCATCGGTCCCACGGGGTCCCGGTGGTGGAGCGGGGGGAGTTGGTTGGCATCGTCACCATCACCGACGTCAACCGCGCCCTCGAAGACAGTCGAGCCATGACAGTGGGGCAGGTGATGACGCCCCGGCCGGTAACAGTCGACCCCGACACCCCGGTGTCCCGGGCCCTGGAGCGGATGGCGGCGTTGGGTGTCGGTCGTCTGCCCGTGGTGGCGGTGGACGATCCGAGACGTCTCGTCGGGATATTCCGTCGGGAGGAGGCGGTGCAGGCCTATCACGAAGCCCTCTCGTCGAGCACCGACCATCATCTGCACCGGCTCCGGCTGGCACAACGGACACACCCCGACGCCGACTTCTTCGACTTCCGCATCCCTCTCGGCTCGATGGCCGATGGGCGCAGGGTGAGAGATGTCACCTGGCCCGAGGGGTCGACTCTGGTGTCGATCAGGCGGAACCGAGATGTCCTGGTGCCCCAGGGTGAATCGATGCTCCAGGCGGGAGACGTGGTCACCGCCTTCGGAACCGACGCCTCGAGACGGAGGATGATCGACCGGCTCAACGCGGGCGCCGACGAACCGACGGCCGAGATCCTCCTCGAGGACATCGCCGCAGAAGACGTCTCCGGCGAGGAGGGCCCAGTCGGATAGACTCCGGCGCGTGACTGACAAGGGCAACGAATAGTGGAACCTCTCGTCATCGTGGTCGTGGTGCTGGTGGTCGTCGGCCTTCTCGTCTACAACATGTTTCGCAACCGCAAGCGGCGCATGGAGGAGGCGGCCAGGACCTCGAGCACCGCCCCCGCCACCGGTCTCGCGGTGAGCCGCGACCTGTTCGAGGCCAAGATGGGCCATCGCGCCCCGGTCGAGTCATTTCACGTGGTGGGCGACCAGGCGAGAGTGACCTTCGATGTCCCGCTCGACGACGAGGATGATCAGGTCCTGTTCGACTTGCTCACCGATGAGGCGGTCGAGGTGGTTCGACAGAAGCGGCACACCTTGCCCATCGACGAAGTCGACCAAATCGTCGTCTTCGCCGGACGTGACCCTGTCCGTGAGGTGGGACGGACCAAGCTGCCGGCCACCGGAGAGCTGCCACCCCCGGCGCTCGACACCGGTCTCAGCTTCGCCCACATCGCTCACGATCCCTTCGCGGCCCCATTCGAGGATGAGGGGATCGACCACGGGCTCGCCTACGAGACGAGGGCGGACGTCCCCGCCGACGAGCTCCCCCCGCTTCGTGACGAGTTGAGGATCCCCAAGGGGCTCGACCGTGGCCTGCGCGCCCTTGGCACCGACCCCGCCAATCTCAACGGTCCCGAGTTTGTCATCGCCCTGCTGCGCATGTTCGGCTACGGCGTCACCGAACAGGCCTATGAGGGGACTTATCTGGCGGTCAAAGACGGTGTCTCGACCTACATAGCCACGGACGCATACGAGAAGGGCGACTACCCCGAGCTGGAGGAAAGGGTCATTCGCAGATTCCTCGCCGACTTCGGCTCCTCCGCTGCCGACCGCGGAATGCTGGTGTCGGACAAGTACAGCCCGTTCCTGATCCATGAGATCGAGACCAACCAACCCAAGGTGAAATTCATCACCCGGGAACGGGTGCAGCGGTTCATCGACTCGATGGCCCTCGGGTAGCCCTTGAGGGGAAACCACCGGCACGGGGTAAGATGCCCCTTCCAAGGAGGATCTTTGTGATCAGAGGACAAGAGTGGCTGATAGTTCTGCTAATCGTTCTGCTCATTTTCGGTGCCCGTAAATTGCCTGACCTCGCCCGCTCTCTCGGTGCCTCCGCCAAGGAGTTTCGAAAGGGAATCGAGGACGGTACGAAGGACGACCGGCAGAGTTCGCAGTCAGACTCCACAGAAGTCTCCGATTCGTAGGAACTGAACGCCGCCAGGCGTCGTTTCAGAAGTAGGTCTCCCGCGATGGAGTCCATACCGCTGACCTGGGAAGAGGTCGCCCGTGTCTACGGACGGAAGATCTACAACTTTGCCTACCGGCTCACCGGTAACCCCGACGACGCCCACGACCTCGTCCAAGAGGTGCTCCTCCGGGTTCGCCGGGGTCTTGCCGACTATCGGCCGGGCAGCTTCGAAGGTTGGCTCTGGCGCATCACCCGCAACGCCTTTCTCGACGACGTCCGTCGCAAGAAGCGAAGACCCACCTCCCCCCTTCCCGATGAGGTCGATCGTTGGGACCGCGCCACCAGCGAGTCGGCCGATTCCGAGTATGCGCGCATCTCATTGGGAGACGACATCCAAAAGGCCCTTCTCGAGTTGCCCGTCGACTTCCGTGAGGCGGTGGTGCTCTGCGACGTCGTCGGGCTCTCGTACCAGGAGATCGCCCACGCGGTGGCGGTTCCCATCGGCACCGTCCGCAGCCGGATCCACCGGGGCCGCAGCATGTTGAGGGAGCTGCTGACGTGACGCACCCCTCCGAGCTGATCTCCGCTTATCTCGATGGCGAGTTGACTCCCGCGGAGCGGACGACGCTTCTCCACCATCTCGCCGCCTGCGGGAGATGCACCTCAGACCTGGAGCAGATCCAGAGAGTTCGGTCGGCGGTCAGGTCCTTGCCGCTGCTCGAGTTGCCCGAGGGGATCGTTCCCGAAGCCGACCGGGTCGTCGTGCCGCTGCGACATCAGAAAGGTCTCTGGGCGGGAGTTGCGGCCGCGGTGGTGGTGGCGGTCATCGCCGTTGCCGCCTTGATCACACCCGAACCGGGTTCGGTCTCGATAGACGATCTCAACAGTCGTTTCGGTGCCCGAGCATCGCTGGACCCGGCCTTCGGTCCGGCCAAAGTCGTCCCGCCGTTTGTAGGCAGCGAATGAGACGTGTGATCGTCCTCGTCGTCTTGCTCATGGTGATGCCGGCCTCGGCGGCCCACGCCACCGAGCTCGACGAGTTGTTGACTCGTGGGCACGAGGCCTCTTACTCGGCGGAACAGGTCATCAGCTGCTCGACTCCTGACGGGGTTCGCGATGCGCTGGTCCGGATCGATCAGGTAGGCGGCGAGCTGAGGGTGTCCTCGACCGTCACCGACGACGTCGAGCTGACCGCGGGTGCCGGTGACTGGGCGCTGAGCCGCGGTGGCGGGGTCGTGGCGGAGGCCGCGGTCGACGGAGCCCAGACCAAGTCGGCCCCGTTGTACACCGTCGAGGACGGGGGGGCGGTGGAGTACCTGGGACGTGCTGCACTGGCCTACCTGCTCATTCGCGACGGGGAGCCACGAGCAGAGTTGGTCGTCGACGACGAGACCGGAGCGGTGGTGGAGGCGGTGACCCTGACCGTCGACAAAGAGGTCTATTGCGAGCGGCGCTTCGTCTCGCTCGAGACAGAGATTCCCGAGATCGATGATGCAGTGCCGGGGGAGGCCACTGCCACCCCCTCCTCAGTCGAGAGCTCGATCCTTCCCGACGAGATCTCGGGTTTCGAGCGTCTCGACCAATATGAGGACGAGGACGGCTTCAGGTTCGCCTATTACTCGGACGGCTTCTTCTCTTTTGCCCTCTTCGAGACGCCAACCGCGGTGGTGGTGCCCGAGGCGGCCACCGTGGAGCTGGAATCCGGCACCTACATCCGGTCTTTCACCGCCGGGCAGGTCACGTATGTGTGGGAGACCCGGGATGGTGGCATGGCCCTGGTCGGCGATCTGCCCCCCGACATGCACCCGGCGGTGCTCGACGCGATGCCCCACCCCGAGGACCCCGGGCTCTTCAGACGCTGGTGGCGAGCCCTCTTCGGCTAGACCCGGCTAGCCGAGCGCTGCCCGATACTCGTCGAACGAGCGCGCTTCACCGAGGTTCTCCGACCTGGTCACTTCGGTGATCACACCCTCTTCGTCGAGGAAGTAGGTGGTCCGCTCGGGGTATCCGTATCCCTCGTTGAAGGTGTCGTACGCCATCGAAACGAAACCGTGGGGCCACCAGTCGGAGAGGATGTCAAACTGAAAGCCCTGATGGTCGGCCCAGACCCGGTTGGCATGGAGGGTGTTGCAAGTGATGGCGACCACGCGGGCGCCGGCCCCGCTGAACAGCGGGTGCTCGTCGCGGATCTGGCACAACTCGCTCTCACAGGTGCTGGTGAAGGCGAAAGGGATGAACACGATCACCGATCGGGCGCCTTTCAGGTCGTCGAGGGAGACCGGTTCTCGACTTTGGTTGAGGAGGGTGAAGTCCGGTGCGGGTGTTCCGATTTCGAGTGGCATCTGCGCGAACCTTAGGGTCTACGGGCTTCGTGGTTTCTCGAGGCGGCACGGCCCTTATGTGGGTCTGGGAACCTGAAGTACGCGGAGTCGTTCACGACCAGCCGTCGAGGAGCACCCGGGCGGCCCACGCGGTGGGGTCGCGGAGTTCGGTGGCGCTGGGCATGCGGGAGGGGTCGGCCCACAGCGTCTGCAGGGCGTCGTGGCCGTAGCGACGCTCGACCTCCTGGTTGAACGCATCGCCGGCCTGGATGGCCTCCGACGGCACCGCACCGATGCCGATGGCGGGGGTGGCCGAAATCTCGTCGCGCTGGGAGTCCCTCACTCCGGTGATGCGGTCGAAGTGGGGAGCCATCTCGCCGACGGCTCGTCGGGCGAGGAGACGGGCGCACCCGGTCATGGCTCCCAGGAAGGCGTACAGCTCTCCGCGCGGGGCCTCGGCCTCCTCACCGCCGATCAGCCCATCGATCCCCCCCGCTTCTTCGATCGCCCTCTCGATGTCGGACGGGTCGATGCCACCGATCATGAGACCGCTGAGCTTGGTCGGATCGATCTGGGCGGCCCGGGCGTAATCGGCCACCAACTCGGCGAGACGATCCTGGATCCAGGGCACCTCGCACACCGCCCGGAACGCCACCTCGTTGGCCACCACCCAGAGACGGACCTCACGCTGGTCGACTTCAGCGATCTGCAGGGCCTCGATGTTGGGGACGATCAAGGTGAGCGGGCCGACCTGGTCGGGGGGAAGACCGGCGTCGAAACCGGCGACGACCCATGCCGAGAGGCTGCCCACCAGCGAGCCCACCTGGAGCCCGATCATCGCCGGCGCCAGCTGGGCCATCATCGGCGCCGCCTCACCCCCGATAGAAGAGGCCAGGGGCTCGACCAGCGACCCATAGAACTCCAGGTTCTTCTCCGCCCAGGACCGAGGGTCGAGGGGTAGCACGTCGACGGCCGGCCGCACCGGGAAGGGGGCGATCTCGTCCAGCCGGTACTCGGCGAGACGTGCCAGCTCCCTGAACTCCTCGGATGCCCGGGGCTCGACCGGCTGGCGCTCACCGGAGAGATGGCGGGCGACCTCGGCGGCCAGCTTCCAGTTGACCGGCCCCGGCTGGTTGAACAGCTCGAAAAGCTTGGCGAAGAGGTCGTCACTCATTGGAGAAGCCCCAAGGTCACGTCGAGGGTGGTTTCGCTGTCGGCGCGCAGGATACGGACGGGGATGGTGTCACCGGCGCGGAGACGGCGCAGACGGGCGAGGAGAGAGTCGAGGGTGCGCACCTCATGGCCGTCGACGGCGACGATTACGTCGTTGATCTGCCCGCCCGCATCCTCGAACGCCGAGCCGCTGGTCAGGTTGTCCACGAGAACCCCCACCGGGTAGGCGGCCCCGTCTTCCTCGGCCAAGGCGGTGCCGCCCCGGATTCCGATGAGGGCATGACGGACCTCTCCGCTCTCGATGAGGTCGTTGGCCACTCCCACCGCCAGGTCGATGGGGACTGCGAACCCCAGACCTTCCGCGCCCACATCCGAGACGGCGATCGCGGTGGTGATGCCGATGAGTCTTCCGGCTGCGTCGACCAGCGCCCCACCGCTGGAGCCGGGGGCAATCGGCGCATCGGTCTGCACCAGCCCGTACAGGGAGCTGCCTGCCGTGGTCTCCAGTGTGCGGTCGAGCGCGCTGACGATCCCGGAGGTGACCGTTGGCCCGCCGGCGAGTCCCAGCGGGTTGCCCACTGCGACGGCGGGCTCGCCGATCGAGAGCTCGTCGGAGGAGCCTATGGCGAGCGGGGTCAGATCCTGACGCGCTACCAGGACCACACCGATGTCGGTGATCGGGTCCGAGCCCACCACCTCGGCGGGGAAGGTGGCCCCGTCGGCGAAGATGACCGAGATGTTGCTGGCCCCATCGATGACATGGTGGTTGGTGATGATGTACCCGCTGTCCCCATAGATCACCCCGCTGCCACTGCCACCCAGCAGGAATGTGCTGATGTCGATGGCCACCGTCGAGGGGATCACCCCGTTGGCTATCGACGCCGCGGTGACCTCTTCGCCGAATGTGGGAGGAGCCGCGGTCGGGCTGGGGGCGGTGAGCGTCGGCGGGGGCGGGATCGTCGGGGGTGTGGGCTCCTCGAAGACTCCGACATAACCGAGGATGGCGAAAGTGAGCCCGGTCCCGAGGAGCACTCCACCGAGCAGTCCCAGCGCAATCGCCCAGGGGTCTCCCCGTCGCTCGCGTGGCGGCTCTGGGTCGAGTCCCTCTGAGCCGGCGCGCTCCCGCGGGAGAGAATCTGTCATAGGCTGACAAGTCTATGGGCGAGATGAGGCAATCGATCAGGGTGACGGTGGGCGACGAGCGGATCGAGGGCGGTCGTCTGCTCGCCGAGATCGGGCGACCCGACTCCGGGGCCAGCGTGCTCTTCCTCGGCACGGTCAGGGACCACTCCGGGGACAAGTCGGGGGTCACCCACCTCGAGTACGAGGTCTTTTCTGAGAGGGTCGAGCCCGAGATCGAGGGAATCGTGGCCGAGGCCGCCACCAAGTGGCCCATCCTCAGTGTTGTGGTGGAGCACCGCTCGGGGAGGGTGGAGCTGGGCGAGGCGTCGGTGGCCGTCGCCGTGGCCTGCGCACATCGCTCTGACGCCTTCGAGGCGGGCCGGTTCATCATCGACACCTTGAAGCGGAGGGCGCCGATCTGGAAGAAGGAGTTTTGGCCGGGCGGTGCCGAGTGGAGCCATGGCAGCTAGTGGCCCGTCGCAGAATGCTGAGGCGGGTCACCAGGAACATGCGCTCAAATTTGTGCGGGACTTTTGCTGCACCACCGGGCCGGTTTCTCTAGGCTCCGCGACCCTGTGAGGAAGGACAACCCATGACGACTCTGGCCTTCCGGCCGATCGCGAGTCGCGGGTAACGATGACCGCCGAGGCTATCGCCGGCCCGGACATGTCACCCGTTTCTGCTGGGCCGATTCTCTCGGTACGAAATCTCGAGGTCGTCTACAACGATGTCATAAGGGTCCTGCATGGCATCTCGCTGACGGTTAGGGAGGGTGGGATCGTCGCCCTGTTAGGGGCAAACGGGGCCGGCAAGACGACCACGCTCAGGGCGATCAGCGGTCTGCTGAGCGTCCATGAAGGCGACATCACCAAAGGGTCGGTCGAGCTCGACGGCGAGGACATCACCGAGGTAGACGCAGCCGACATCGTTGGGCTCGGGATCGTCCAGGTTCTGGAAGGTCGGCGCATCTTCGCCGAGCTGACCGTGGAGGAGAATCTCCGGGCGGGCGCCTTCACCGTGTCCGACAAGGGATCGTCCGCAACGGCACACGATCGTGTGATGGAGCTGTTCCCGGTACTCAAAGACCGTCTCAAGGCGACCGCCGGGTACCTCTCCGGCGGCGAGCAGCAGATGCTCGCCATAGGGAGAGCGCTCATGGCCGATCCCAAGCTCCTCCTGCTCGATGAGCCGTCGCTCGGTCTCGCTCCACTGCTGGTCCAGAGGATCCGCGAGATAATCGTCGATATCAACACCCAGGGGACGGCCGTGCTCCTCGTTGAGCAGAACGCGGCGATGGCATTGAGCATCGCCAGCCATGGCTACGTGTTGGAGACCGGCAAGGTTGTGATGGATGACACGGCCGAAAAGCTGCTCAGCGATGACGATGTCAAGGAGTTCTATCTCGGCCTTCACACCGGAGAGGGCGGTAAGCGGAAGTCGTTTCGGGATGTCAAGCACTACAAGAGGAAGAAGCGCTGGCTGTCATGACGGCCGTCCTCGAGTTCAACGACGTCCATCTCTCTTTCGCCGGAGTCAGGGCTCTCGACGGTGTCAGCTTCCACGTCGACGAGGGCGAGCTGTTCGCGATCATCGGTCCCAACGGTGCAGGAAAGACGTCGATCTTCAATTGCCTCAATGGTGTCTACCGCCCCCAGGAAGGCGAGATTCTGTGGAAGGGGATGGACATCATTGGAATGAAGCCCTTCCGGATCGCCGAGGCCGGAATCTCGCGCACGTTCCAGAACATCGAGCTGTTCGGCAACATGACAGTCCTCGACAACCTGATGCTGGGGAGTCATCACGTCTCCTCGACCTCCTGGGCCGCGGCCTCGGTTTGGATCGGCAAGGCCCGAAACGAGGAGTACCGCAAACGACGCGAGGTCGAGGAAATCATCGACTTCCTGGAGATCGAGCAGTACCGGCGCTACCCGGTGGCTCTATTGCCGTATGGTATCCAAAAACGGGTGGAGCTGGGGAGAGCTCTCGCGATGGGTCCCGAGCTGCTCCTGCTCGACGAGCCGGTGGCAGGCATGAACCTCGAGGAGACAGAGGACATGGCCCGGTTCATTCTCGACATTCGAGAGGAGCTCGGGATCGCCATGATCCTCGTCGAGCACGACATGGGTCTGGTGATGGACATCGCCGAGAGGGTGATGGTCCTCGACTTCGGAGTGAACATCGCCGCGGGGACTCCGGCCGAAGTCCAGGCCGACCCGAACGTGATTCGGGCATACCTCGGAGAAGAGATCGAGACGATCGAGTCATCTACCGCACATGCCGGCATCTAGCCGGTCGTGCTGAGCAACAGAGGAGACCCAAGTGACACTCACCACAGATCACAAGGCTTCACCCGCAGTGCCGCTCTCGGTGAACAGTCTTCCGGCACTGCTGCGCGACATCGCCGGCGAGCGGCCCAACAAGGTGGCCCTGCGCGAGAAGGTCTTTGGAGTTTGGGAAGAGACGACCTACTCGGGTTACTGGGAGATGGTTCAGCTCGTGGGCGCCGCGTTCTTGGAGCTGGGAGTCGCCCCAGGTGATCGTATCGCCATTCATTCCGAGAATCGCAAGGCGTGGGTCTACTCAGAGCTCGGTGCCCACGCGATCCAGGCCGTGTCAGTCGGCGTGTATCCGACCAATCCCGCCGCTGAGGTGGCCTATCTCCTCCGTCACTCGGAGGCCTTGGTCCTGATCGCCGAGGACCAGGAGCAGGTCGACAAAGCGCTTGCGGTGAGGGATGAACTGCCTGATCTCCGCCGCATCGTCTACCTGGAGCCACGTGGCCTATCCCAGTACGACGATCCCCTGTTGATGAGCTGGGACGAGTTCGTCGCCCTGGGCCGTGAGCGTGTGGAGTCCGAGTCGAACGTCATCTCCGACTTGGTAGATGCCATAGATCCGGAGGACGTTGCCTGTCTCGTGTACACGTCGGGGACGACGGGTCCGCCGAAGGGAGCCATGCTGTCGCATCGCAACCTGATCTGGGTGGGAGACCACGCAGTCCACGCTCTGGTCGGGGTCGACAACGATCGGATCGAGTATCTCTCGTACCTGCCGCTCTGTCACATCCTCGAGAAGCTGTTCACCGTGGTTCTGAGTCTCGAAGCCAGAGCAACCGTTAATTTCGCCGAGTCGATCGACACGGTCGCCCCAGACCTCGTCGAAGTCCAGCCCACCGTCTTCGCCGCAGTTCCGAGGATCTGGGAGAAGATGCAGGCCGGCATCATGATTCGGATGGGGGATGCCTCGTGGCTCAAGAAGCTGGTCTACAAGGCCGCTTTCAACGCCGGGACGAAGAATGCAGACCGGCTGCTCGCCACCGGGAGCCGCGGGCTATGGGGCGGAATCCAGCACGGTTTCTATCACGTGCTCGCTTACCGGTCCTTGCGTGAGAAGCTCGGCCTCCGCCATTGCGAGACGGCGGTGTCCGGAGCCGCACCGATCGCTCCTGAGGTCCTCAAGTTCTTCATGTCCCTCGGGGTGCCAATCAGGGAGGCCTACGGGATGACCGAGAACGTCGGCTACGCCACCGCCAATCAGGTGGGAAACGTCAAGGTGGGCACGGTTGGGGAGCCCTACCCGGAAGCCAATCTCGAGCTCGCCGAGGACGGCGAGATCCTGGTGAAGCATCCCGGAGTCTTCATGGGCTATTTCAAGGACCCGGAAGCCACGGCCCGGACCATCGACGAGGAGGGCTACTTGCACACGGGCGATGTGGGGGAATGGGATGGGGACCACATCCGCATCGTCGACCGGAAGAAAGACATCATCATCACATCAGGTGGCAAGAATCTGTCGCCATCGGAGATCGAGAACAAACTCAAGGTCTCGCCCTTCATCAAGGAGGCGATCGTCATCGGTGACGGTCGCCAGTTCGTCTCGGCCTTGATCGGCATCGAGTTGGACACGGTCTCGAACTGGGCGTTGCGTCGGAACATCGCCTTCACCACGTATCGCGATCTGTCCGAGAAACCAGAGGTCGTAGAGCTCATCCAGGGAGTGGTGCAGGACGTCAACTCCGAGTTGGCCAGCGTCGAGTCAATCCGGCGATTCCGGCTGATCCCAAAAGAGCTCGACCACGAGGACGGCGAGTTGACGGCAACCCAGAAGGTGAAGCGCTCCGAGATCGGGGCCAGGTTCGCCCATTTGATCGATGACATCTATGGCGCGGCATGAGCGGAGCGTCTCTGCTCGCACAAACCGAATCGCTCAGTCTCGTCGAGCAAATAATCCAGCTCACCGTTCAAGGCCTTTCGCTCGGCGGGATCTACGCGCTGATCGCTCTCGGCTTCGTCATCATCTACAAGTCGACTGAGGTCATCAACTTCGCACATGGCGGTTTGATGCTTCTTGGGACGTACCTCCTCTTCAGCTTGGTTGCCGGTGTCATCCCGAGCGGAGCGTCGACGCCCGGGGGAGAGGCGAACTCGAACCTGCCCGAATGGTTGGCGTGGTGGCTCGACATCCCGATCGCCTGGCGATTCGCTCTCTCCGTTCTGATCGCGGCCCTCCTCGTCGGCTTGTTCGGCGTGTTCATCGAGCGCACCCTCCTCCACAGGATGGTCGGCCAGCCCATCTTCGCCGTGGTCCTCATCACCCTCGGGCTGGAACTAGTCATCAGCACCTCGATTCAGGTGCTCTGGGGGCCACAGCAAAAAGTCCTGTCTTCGCCATTCCCGCCGACGAGCGTGCTACGGATCGGGGACATCGCGATCCAGTGGGCCAATATCTGGGCGATAGTCGCGATGATCGTCGCCGTCTTCGGCTTCTTCGTCTTCTTCAAGTACACCCGCTATGGCGTCGCGATGAGGGCCACGGCCTTCGACCAGGAGGCATCCATGGCGATGGGGATCAAGACAACGACCGTGTTCGCGATCGCTTGGGCTTTCGCCGGCATCCTCGCTGCCGTGGCGGGTGCCTTCTATGCGCCGACGCGGCTCTCCGGTTTCATAACACTGGCTCCGGTCCGGTTCGCCGCGCTGAATGCATTTCCTGCCGCGATCCTCGGTGGGCTGGACTCCCTGGGTGGGGCGGTGGTCGGCGGTCTCAGTATTGGCGTGGCTCAGGTCCTCTCCGCGCGATGGCTCAATCCGATCTTCCTCGAGCTCGACCTCCCCAACTTTCACCTCGTCTTTCCATACATACTCATGATCGGAGTCTTGCTCGTCCGCCCGTTCGGGCTGTTCGGCACTCCAGAGGTGAGGCGAGTGTGAGGTCTCGAGTGACGACTCATGCCTGATCGCCATCTTCGCACCAGTTACAAGGAGGACATGGCGCTTCTCCCCAACAGGGTGAATCGCTTCTGGTTGACGGTTCTTCTCGTGGCGTTGGTCGCTTATCCGTTCTTTGCGAGGACACTGCCGGCTACAGACTTCTGGATCGTCCTGGCGGTGCTCGTGCTGATCGGGGCCACTGGTGGGCTCGGTCTCAATTTGCTTTCTGGTTTTGCCGGGCAGATCTCGCTCGGTCACGCCTTCTTTCTTGGCGTCGGCGCATTCGTCGGTGCCACGGTCGCGACCCCGGCCACCACCACTCTCAGCGGAGTCAGTTTTTGGGGGCTCGGCTGGCCCTGGTGGGCTGGAGCACTGATGGGTGGCCTGGTCGCCGCCGTTCTCGGTGTGCTGGTTGCTCCGGCCGCAGTTCGTCTGCGCGGTCTCTATCTCTCATTGGTCACCCTCGCGCTCGTCTTCTTGGGGGAGTGGTTGTTCACTGCACCGGCGCTCGAACCAATCACCGGCGCTGTGCGTGGTCGGCCCTCGCGGCCGATATCGATGGGTCTGCCGCTGCTCGACGACGGTGCTCTCAGTAACAACGAGTCCCTGTACTTCGCATCACTGATGGTGGCGGTGGTTGCCTTCGTCATCGGCAAGAACATCGCCCGGAGCCGTGTGGGACGGGCATTTCAGGCCACCCGCGACCGTGACATCGCCGCAGAGGTCATTGGCGTCAATGTCACCTGGGCGAAACTAACGGCTTTCGGTCTCAGCTCTTTCATGGCTGGCGCCGCGGGCTATCTGCTCGGCGTGTTCCAGAGCAATCCTCTCGGAGCCAACTTCGGGGGTGCGCCCGGCTTGCTCATATCCGTCGAGTACATCGCTGTCATCGTGATCGGTGGAATCGGAACGGTCCTGGGCTCAGCCCTGGGCGCGATATTCGTGGTGGCGTTGCCCGAGCTCGTCTCATACCTCACACAACAGGGCTGGCTGCCATTCGTCGCCGCAACGGGGAGCGGCAGCTTCGACGAGGCCGCGTTCTCCACGATCCTCTTTGGCTTCTTCATTGTCGTGTTTTTGATCTTCGAGCCTCTGGGTCTCTTCGGGATCTGGCTCAGGCTCAGGAAGTACTGGAAAGGTTGGCCATTCAGCTACTAACAGACGACGGCCCGGTCGTCACGCCGTTAACGTAACGCAATGCGATCGTCGTGAGACGATCGCATTGATGAGGAGGAAAGAATAGAAATGAGATCACGAATACCACTGGCACTCCTGGTGGCGCTCGCCATGCTCGTCGCAGCCTGCGGCGGCGGTGGCAGCGGTGCCGACACCACGGAATCCACCGATACCACGGAGCCGACCGGTACCACCGAAGACATGACTTCGACCACCGAGGCCATGACCACTACGACCGGTGGCGAGATGGACCTGGCTTTCGACGCCGGGTTCGACGAGGCGACCGGCACGATAACCCTGGGGGCACTCGCCGCCTTGACCGGGCCGATACCGGACATCGGCGCTTCTCTGTTGCATGGGCATGAGCTCTACTGGGATGCACTGAACGGGGACGAGGGCGGTGTGGCCGGCATGTACCCGGTGGAGCTCATCGTCCGTGACAACGAGTACAATCCCGAGGTGAACCCCGTCGTGTACAACGAGATCAAGGATGACGTTCTTGCCATCTCGAGCTCACTGGGGACACCTACCACCGCGACGATCTTCGAGGCGGCAGCGGCGGAAAACATCCTGGTGGCGGCCGGTTCTCTGGCATCGCAGTGGGCGCTCACCGACAACGTCCCGCTGAATCTGGCCGCGGGGACCTATTTCTCGCAGTTCGCCAACGCGCCCTACTGGGCGACCGAAATCGCCGACCCGGCTGTGATCACCGAGGACTCGGTCATAGGCATGATCTACCAGGCCGATGACTACGGCGAGGACTGTCTGAACGGTCTCAACTTCGGGTTGGAGAACACCGGACTGGAGCTGTCATACGAGGCCACCTACGCAGCCACGGACACCGATTTCAGCGCCCAGATCGGTGGCGCTCAAGCCGCTGGCGTCGATGTGCTCTTCGTGTGTGCACTGCCCACTGCGCTGGCCACGATGCTGGGCACTGCAGGTGCCATCGAGTACTCACCGACTGTGCTGGGCTCGAGCCCCTCGTACAACGTGGCTCTGCCGGCGGCTCTGGGACAGGGTGACGAGGTGGCCGGCATAGGCTTCTTCTCGTCCTTCCCGTACTACGGGCTCGGTGCCGGCCCATCGTTCGAGGATGACACGCCCGGGATGACGAAGATGCGCGAAAGCCTAGAGGCCTATGGCGCGGATATCCCCGATCAGGAGTTGAACGCCTTCTTCTGGTTCGGTTACGCCCAGGCGCAGACGTTCCATCAGATCCTCGAGGCGGGTGTGGCAAATGGTGACATCACCCGCGCTGGGCTTCTCGGGGTAATCCCAACGATCCAGGACTTCGACCCTGGGTTCGGTGGTGACCCGACCGGCTACGGGCCCACGCCCAAGGACAAGATCCCGACTAACGAGGACAACATCGGCGTCCCGGTGTCGCTGTCTGAGAGAGTCTTCGGCCTCGACCCGGTGTCGGATTTCTTCGTCGCCCCCTACATGGCCGATTGGGATCCCGCTGGATAACCGGCGGCCGACGAGAGCACGCTGAAATGCAGTGAAACGTGACCCACCTGACACCTTGGTGGCAGGTGGGTCACACGCGTCTGGCTCGATCGGTCTGGCATTCCTCGGTGATCACAGCTGAGGTCATTTTCAACTCCTCGTAACGAGATGCCGTTGAGAATACGTGTAAGACCCCTAGCCCGACCGCATCGTTACTCTCGCCGCCGATGAGCACCGAACCCACTGGGACGACCAGTGCCACCTGGTCCCTCTATCTGATCGGGGCGCTGTTCATCGTGGGGGTGACGAGTGTCGTCGCCTGGAATCTCGAGCTGCCCTACCTCGCATACTCGGCGGGCCCCGTCTCTGACGCCGCCGACACGGTGGTGGCCGAGGAGGTGGCCTTCTTCCCTCCCGACGGCGAGCTGCTCATGTTGACCGTCATCAGCCAGGACGTGAACGTTTTCGAGGCGTTCATCGCCGGGGTCGACCCCACGATCGACCTGGTGCGCAAACAGGCAGTTCGCCGCGAAGGCGAGACCGACGAGGAGTATCGGAATCGTGTCCTCCAACAGATGGACGACTCCAACTTCCGGTCGATAACCGTCGCTCTGCGGTATCTCGGCTATGAGATGGTGCCTATCGAGGTGGTGGTCAACGAGATCGTCGATGGGGTTCCCGCGGCGGCGGTGCTCGAGCTCGGTGACACCATCCGTTCCGTCAACGGGACTTCGGTCGCCACCATCGAGGACGTCGGTCCCGCCCTCGAGGGTCATGAAGTGGGCGACACCATCGAGATCGAGGTGGTGAGGGAGGGCAGCCCCGTCGAGCTCGAGGTGGAGTTGGCCGAGCGCGACGACGAACCCGGCGTGCCCATGATCGGGATCGTCCTCGGAGAGTTGACCGAGCCTCCGTTCCCCATCGAGATCGAGGCGGGAGACGTCGGGGGGCCTTCGGCGGGGCTGATGCACGCCGTCGCCATCATCGATGCCCTCACCGAGGGAGAGCTGACCAAGGGAAGGACCATCGCAGGCACCGGCTCGATCCAATTCGACGGCACCATCGGCAACATCGGCGGCATTCGACAGAAGGTGGTCGGGGCGGAGGCTGCGGGCGCCGAATACATCCTCGTGCCCCAGGGCAACTACCAGAGTGCCCTCACCGCGCCCCGGAAATCCATCGAGATCGTCCCCGTGGCAACCCTCGAAGAAGTGATCGGTTTTCTCGAAAGTCTCGACGCCGCTTAGACAAAATCGCGAAACAACGCGCTGTGATCGGTATCTTCTATTGCCGATGGCTTCAGAAGTCACTCCGGACGCCGTCAGGCGCGCCCAATTCCGCACCACTCTCCGCGGTCTCGACCGGACCGAGGTGGAGTCGATGCTCGAGGCCGTCGCCACCCGTCTCGAGGAGCTCGAGGCCGAGGGTGTCAAGCTGAGGGGACAGCTCGAGGAGAGACCGGAAGGCGACCTCGAAGCCGAATTCGAGAATCTCGGCCGGGAGATCACCGCGATCCTGCAGGCGGCCAGGGAGGCCGCAGACTCGATGCGGGAGAAGGCCAGCCTCGATGCCACCAGGTGGCGGACCGAGGCCATCGCCGACGCCGAGTCGATGCGCAAGGAGGCGGCAGCCGATGCCGAGGCGCTGCGGCGAGATGCCTGGGTCACCGGTTCGGAGCTGTTGGAGCAGTCGGCGGCCGCCGCCGAGGCGATGCGGGCAGCCGCCGAGCGCGATGTGCTCACTATCATGGGAGAGGCAGAGCGAGAGGCCCACCGGCTCACCTCCGGGGCGCGGCGTGAGGCCGAAGACCTGGTGCGCAACGCCAACATGGACGCGGAGAAGATCACCTCCGAAGCCACCGGCCGCAGGGACGAGATAATCGACGCGGCCAACCGACAGGCGGCCGCAGCCCAGGAGAGGGCTCGGGCATTGGAGCAACGCCGCGACGAGCTTCTCGACGAGTTGGAGAACGTGCGGTCGACGCTGACCCGGCTCGAGGGGTCGCTCGAGGAGCGACGTGGGGCCCTCGACCTGACCTCGGCTGAGCCTTCGAACGTCAAGGTCGTCCATCCTCCTGCGGAGGCGAAGAAACAGTGGGAGCTGGGCGAGACCGTGCGTGTCGTCCCTCCCGAGGGGAGGGAACCGCCACCTCCGGACGCAGGGATCGCCGAAGAGATGAGTGACCAGGTCGCCCGTATCCAACACACCGAACCACCGGTCGCGGAACCCGAGCCGGAATCGCCTCCGGCCAAACCGGAACCAGAGGAGGCCACCCAAGCTCAACCCGAGCCCGAACCCGAGGAGACCGAGAAGGTCGAGCCCGAGCCCCGGTCGGACGAGCTCTCCGCCCTGTTTGCCTCACTGCGCGGTGGTGGCGACACCATCGCGCCGTCGGCCGGCGACGTCGATGAGTCCCGGCCAGGAGACGACGATGTGGACGAGGATGAGCCGTCTGTAGGGATCGATTGGATCGCCGAGCGAGAGTCGCGGCTGCTGCCCATCACCAACCGCGCCCTACGCGGGGTGAAGAAGGCGATGACGGAGGTACAGAACGTCGCTTTGGACAGTCTCCGTACCGAGGACGAGTGGCGACCCGACGAGAGCGCCATCGCTGAGTCGGTGCACGGAGAACTGGTCGCCGTTTGGGCGGAGAGCTTCGCCGCGGGCCATGCCGTGGCCGAGCAGATGACCGGGGACAAGCTGAGACGCCCCAGCACGCCGTCGTCGAATGCCGACGCCCAATTCGCCTCCGATTTCGCCTCTGCGGTTAGTGGGGCACTCGAAACCGCGGGCGACGGCCCGCGCGAGCGTCAGTCGGCGGCCTCACGGGTCTTCCGGGTGTGGCGTAGCGACGAAGCCGAGCGACGGATCCGTGACATCGCCCTCCGCGGCTACGAGGCGGGGATCGAGAAGTCACGCAAAGTGACTGCCGGCTGAGACCACCGTGGGTGCGGAGAATCCTTGGGTTTGACGGGTCTTAGACTCGGACCAGATGTTCACCAGGGCCCCATCCGATTACCCCTCCGGCCGGCGCCGACCGATCGTGGTCCTCTTGGCCATCTTGTTCGCGCTCTATTTGCTGCTGACCGCGGCGGGGACACTGTGGACCGATTTTCTCTGGTTCGACTCGATCGGGTTCGAGGACGTCTGGCTGCGCAACTGGGGTCTGGCCGTGGCTCTCGGAGCGGCCGGCGTGCTGGTGTCTTTTCTCGTCCTGTGGGGTGCGCTCAAGCTCGTCGACCGGTTCTCCCCGCGTTGGGCGCCGTTCGATCTGACCGAGGAAGAGGAACTGGTCGAGAGGTTCCGGGAGTGGGTCGAGCCCAGGGCCCGTCAGGTCAGGCTGGTGGTCACCGCGGGCCTCGCCTTGATCATGGGGCTGACGGTGGCCTCCTGGCGGGACCAGGTATTCCTGTTCCTCAACTCGCAGTCTTTCGGGGACGCCGACCCCATCTTCGATGTCGACATCGGCTTCTACGTGTTCCGCCTTCCCCTGTGGGAGATGTCACTCGACTGGGTGTTCAATCTTCTGGTCCTCACGGCCGTGGTGGTCGCGGTCTCGCTATATCTCAACGGAGCGATCCGCTTCGACGGTCGTAGGATCTCGACCACCCGCGGGGCCAAGATCTACATCTCGGTGTTGCTGGCGATCATCGCCCTGGTGCGCGCCGCCGTCTACCGCCTGGACATGTTCGAGCTGCTCTACGCCAACAGGAACGACATCTTCTTCGGGCCCGGGTTCACCGACATCAATGCCCGTCTCCCCGCCCTTCGCTTGCTTCTCTTGATCGCCTTGATCGCGGCGGCATTGTTCGTGGTCAACATCTTTCGCCGGGGATGGACCCTCGCCGGGGTCTCGGTGGCCTCCTGGATCGTGGTCGCTGTCGCAGCCGGCGCCATCTACCCCGCATTCATCCAGCGTTTCTCGGTGCTGCCCGACCAGCGGGGGAAGGAGACCGAATTCATCTCCCACAACATGGAGGCGACCAAAGACGCCTACATGCTCGACGAGATCGAGGTGAGGGACTTCGAAGCCTCCGACGATCTCAGCGCCGAGGACATCGCGGCCAACAGCACGACGATCGACAACCTCCGCATCTGGAACACCAGCGTCCTCCCCCGGACCTATCAGAACTTCCAAGAGCTCGAGCCCTACTACGCGTTGAGCAAAGTCGACACCGACCGCTATCTGGCCGACGGTATACCCAACCAGGTGATGGTGGCGGTGCGTGAGCTCGAGGAGGGCAATCTCCCGGCCGCCGACTGGCAGAACCAGCGTCTCTTCTACACCCACGGGTTCGGTGCGGTGGTCAATCAGGCAAACGTCGTCCAATCCGACGGCCAACCGGTGTTCCTTCTCAAGGACGTGCCTCCGGTGGCCTCGGTCGAGTCACTCGAGCTCGAAGAGCCCCGGGTCTACTTCGGCGAGACCTACGCGCCGGGGCGCCCGGTGATAGTCAAGACCGGCTCCGAGGCCCAGGAGATCGACATCCCGCTGGCGAGCGGGACCGACTTCAACGAATACAACGGCACTGCCGGGGTGGTCCTCGACAACTTCTTCAAACGGGTCGCCTTCGCCTTCAGATATCGCGATCTCAACCTGTTGATCTCCAACCAGATCAGACCCGATAGCCGGGTCCTGGTGGAGCGCAACGTCATGCAGATCGTGGAACAGATCGCCCCGTTCCTCGCCGCGGACGCCGACCCCTACCCGGTGATCATCAACGGCCGGATCCTGTGGGTGCTCGACATGTACACCACGAGCTCAAACTTCCCCTACTCCCAACAGCTCGATGTCGACGCACAGAACCGGCTGGGGCTCCGCACGGGTCTGCAGCTCGGCACCAATTACTTGCGTAACTCGGTCAAAGCGATAGTCGACGCCAACGACGGGGACGTCACCTTCTACAACTTCGAGCCGGACGACCCGATCATCGGTTCCTGGTCGGAGACCCACCCCGGGATGTTCCGAGACGCCTCGGAGATGCCTGAGGGGATCGAGAACCATCTCCGCTATCCCCAGGATCTCTTCCGGGTGCAAGGTGACGTCTATCTCCGTTATCACGTGACCGAAGAGAACCAGCTCTTCTCGGGAAACGACGACTGGTCCTTCCCCGGCGATCCGTCACAGCCGATTCGTGAGGACCTCGACCGCCTCCACGGTGAGGTCCGGCCCTCTCCGACACCATATGAGTCGGGTTTGTTGCCCTACTACCTGCTGACTGAGCTACCCGGGGAGGAACGGCTCTCCTATCTGCTGCTCCAGCCGTTCAACCCGAGGGCGAAGCGCAATATGGTGGCGTTCCTGGTCGCCGACTCCACCGCCGGTCAGTACGGGCGGTTGATCGACTTCCGGATGCCCCAGGGCGAGCTGGTCGACGGGGCCGAGCAGGCCGGGCAGCGGATCGAACAGGACGCCGATATCGCCCAGCAGCTCAGCCTGTGGAGAGGCGAGGGCTCCAACGTCATCAAGGGCGACCTCCTGGTGGTTCCGATCGAGAACTCGCTCCTCTACCTCCAGCCGATCTTCCTCGAGGAGGACGGTGGAGCGTTCCCCGAGTTCCGCAGGGTGGCGGTGGTGTACTCGGACCGGGTCGACTGGGCGGACACTCTCGCCGGAGCGCTTGGACTGGTGTTCGGCGAGTCCGACGGGACCGGCGATGACGAGGACGACGAGCCGGCGGAACCTCCCACCGGCGAGTCGGACCTGGCCGCTCTCATCGACGAGGCCGAGGCTGCTTTCGCCAGTGCCGATGCCGCTTTGCGCGCCGGAGATCTCGCCTCCTATCAGCGGTGGGTCGACGAGGCGGAGCGGATTCTCGCGGAGATCGCCGACCTGATCCGCAGCGAGGAACCGGACGCCTCGACCCTCCGTCCCATCTAGGTCTAGACACCATCGATGGCCTAGGCTTGTCGGCTCATGGCAAAAGACTCTGACGAATACATCCGGATGCGGGGCACCGTCACCAAGATGCTTCCCGACTCCACTTTCGAGGTGAAATTGGAGAGCGGTTTCGAGCTCCTCGCCAAGCCCTCCGGTCGGATGCGTCGAGGCCGTGGCATCCGGGTGTTGCCCGGCGATCAGGTCGATGTCGAGGTGTCGACCTATGACCCTACCCGGGGACGCATCGTCTGGCGTTACCGCTAGCCGCCCGATCTCGTGACATTCCCCTCCCTCGAGGAGGGGTTTTCTCTTGAATCGCGTAGTCTCGCCAGATGCGGATCGGGCAGATCATTCTCAGGGTCGATGACCTCGACCGGTCGGTTGCCTTCTGGTCGGACACGGTGGGTTTCGACCTGACGACGAGAGCCGGGACCTTCGCCTTCCTCGGCGGGGACGGCATCCAACTCACTCTGAATCGAGTGGAATCACGGCCTGTCGACGAGTCGCTCACCGAGATCGTGTTGGAGTTCGACGACATTCGCTCGGCATTCTCCGACCTGTCGGACAGGGGAGTGCCCTTCGAAGTGTCGCTGAGACCAGTCACCGCCGATGGTGCGAGGGAGCTGTTGGCTGCCCACTTTCGGGATCCCGACGGCCACTTGGCCAGCGCCGTCGGCTGGGTTGGCTGAGCCGGCGGGCTAACTCGACGGCCTGGGGGCCTCCCCGAGCGGAGAGTGCGGCGGTAGATCGTCGATCGACTCGACATCATCGAGGGGTATCTCGATGATCCGACCGGCCTCGTGGTACGGACGGGTGACCACCAATCGGACAGCGCCAGGCCCTTCGCATACCGGGATGCCGAAAAGGTTCCGGTTCTCTCCGTCTCTCTCGACGACGACCAGTTTCTCCATGCCGCGGAATTACCCCGGGGAGTCGATCTCAAACCGGGTCGGTGACGTCGGCCACCACGGCATCGAGAGACCCGATCAGCTCCTCTCCCGACACGGTGACCGCCACCCCTGGGGCGCCGGCTCCCAGCGAGACCTCGCCTCTGATTCTCTCGTCGGCGATCACAGGGAGTCGCCGCCGGGCTCCCAACGGGGTGATGGTGCCTCGGACATAACCGGTCACCTCCCGCGCCTCCTCGGCGTCGGGCATCGACAACCTGCTCACTCCGAGATGTTGACGCAGCTTGCGCCATGAGATCACCCGGTCACCGGGGACGAGGACGAACAAGTAGTCGTCGGCGGTCTTTCGCACCACCATGGTCTTGATGATTTGTGACGGGCTCACCCCTCTCGCCTCCGCGGCCTCCTCGAGCGATGAGACCCGTCCGTGACGCACCACCTCGTGGGACAGGCCGTGTATGCGGGGGTCGGACAGGCCCTGAACCTCGCTCATCGGCTCAGATGGCCGGCTCGGGAGTTCTTCGGATGGCGCTGACCGCGGCGATCATCAACAGCACCGCGATGACGGTGGCGAAATTGGCGAGCCAGTGGTAGCCGGCCATCTCCTTGACGAAACCCGAGGAGAAGGCCGCCCCGGCACCGAGCACACTCATCGAGACGTCGGCCAGACCCTGGGCCCCGACCCGGTCGCGGAGGGCGAGGCTCTCGGTGAGCAGCGCCGAGCCGGCGATCAGGGAGAAGCTCCAACCCAAGCCCAGCATGAAGAGACCGACGAAGACGAGCGCGGGGACATACCCCCCGATCACGGCGGCAACCGTGCCCAGACCCAACACGCCCGCCCCCACCCCTACGGTCTGCACCCTTCCGAACCGGTCCGCCCACCGGCCGATGAGAGGGGACAGCCCGAACATCCCCAGGACATGAATGGAGATGACCAATGTGGAGAGATCGGCGTGACCGTGGTCCCTCATGTGGAGCGGGGTCATGGTCATCACCGCCACCATGGCCATTTGGCTGACGGCCATGGCCACCAGGGCGAGGCGGGCCGGGGGGCTTGCCCAGATGACCGACCACGACCGGCGGGCGTCGCGGAGGGGATTCTCGAAAGCGGCGTCGTGATCGACGCCTCCGGCCAGCTCCAGCGGGTCGGGGCGCAGGAACCTGGCCACGATCGCCCCGGCGACGGTGACACCCGCGATGCCGAGGAACATCGGGCCGACCCAGTTGCCCAATCCGAGAGCGACACCACGATGGTTGGCCCACAACGCTGCGGGCGGGCCCAACACTGCGCCGAGGGTGCCCACCCAGACCACCATCGCGATTGCCCGGGCACGCTGGTCCTCGTCGGCGAGATCGGCTGCAGCAAATCGGCTCTGCAGGTTGGAGGCGTGACCCATCCCGAACACCAGCATCCCCGGCACCAGGAGCCAGAACCAGCCCCATTGACCGGCAACCGCCGCGATCCCCGCCCCGATCGCCCCTATCGAGTAGCCGAGACGAAGCCCGACCCGTCTTCCCCGAAGTTTCGCACGGAGCGCCAGGGGAGTGGCCGCCAGCGCCGTCCCCAGGGTGGCCGCTGCCCCGGGCAGGCCGGCCCATCGGTCGCTCCCGGTCATCTCGGCGGCGAGCAGACCCACGATGGCTATGACCGACAGGACCCCGGCATACCCGAACGCGGTCGACAGCATGAGGGTGCCCACGGTGCGTCGCTGGACGCGTTCGAGCTCCACGTTGCGGACATTACATCCGATCGGAGCGCGGTCGATGTCCTGGTTTCGCCCCTGGGTGGCTTGACGATTACTCAAGAACCAGGCGCTAGATGCCGACTGTTTCTCTACCGGAGGTCGCAGTTGCAGTTCAAGGGTCAGTTGTTGTTGCCAAATGAGCCCGGTCCCGGGCTACAGGTGAATCTCGACGTGGCGGATCATCATCTCGCGGTCGAGTCCGAGACGGGGGGACTGGGCGCCTGGCCCCTAGAAGTGGTCGACGTGCGCAGGCTGCAGGGCGACGTGTTCGCCATGACCGTGGCTGGTGAGGACCTCCACTTCGTGGCAGACGACACCATCTCCTTCGCGTACTCGGGTCTGCCCGCCATCAAGAGCATCTCCCGTACCAAGACCCGTTCCGCCCTGCGCACCCTGTTCGACAAGATCTGGAACGACCCCCCGAAGAAGTCTGCCCCTCCGGCCGAACCGGTTCAGTCGCCGACGGCGGATGAGGAGGTGGTCCTCGTCGAGGACCAGGCGCCCGACCAGTTGGACCTTCGGACCGAGATCGGCGAGGCTCCGGTCGACGAGGTCCCTCTGCCCGAAGAGACGATCGCCGCCGTACTCCCCGATGAGGAGAGGTGGCCACTGGGACCAACCATCGACGTGAGGGACACCGTCCCCACCCAGGAGATTCCGTCGATCGGGGTGGAGAAGGGCGACGTCCACCTAACCGCGCCGGCACAGACGCCGCAGTCGATCGAGAATGCAACGGAGACATCGGGTTGTCCCGCCCTGCGAAGCGATGGACTTCCCTGTGAGTCGCCGATCCTCACCTCCTCCGGGTATTGCCATCCCCATGACCCGGAGCGCAACGTCATCGAAGGCTATGTGCGGGCACAACAGGCGAGGGCGCGGCTCAAGCGTCGGGGTACCGCCCGTCTCAACCGGGTGTACAGCCGACTCGACAAGGCGATGCGCCAGGTCGAACGTGGCGAGATAGAGCCCGAGATTGCCATGGCGATGGCGCAGCTGGCCCACACCATGTGCGCGATTCTCGACCTGGGCGACGAGCCCAGCGAGGCCGAGGCGGAGTCGCCCCCGGGCCGGTGACGTGGAGGGAGGAGTCTGCCGGTGTGCGTTAGACGGTCCCAGCCTCTAAAATGGCACCACACCCAACGCGGGGTGGAGCAGTCTGGTAGCTCGTCGGGCTCATAACCCGAAGGTCGCGGGTTCAAATCCCGCCCCCGCTACTGAAAGCCCTGGTCAGCGACTTGCTGACCAGGGCTTCAACCGTCTTGAGGCTTTGTTCCACCGGGGCTTCTACCGGGTGGAGCCGGTAGAAGCCTGCGAGGCCGCCGATTCTCTTGCTGTTGTCGGGTGATTCTCATGGGTCTTCCAGGGTGGGAGTCCGGTAGAAGGATCGGTAGAAGCCCAGCCATGGTCTACGAGCGTCTACTCGGGGTTGATCAGGTTCTCGAAAGTCCGCGCCGCTTCGGCTTGCATGCCAGGGAGGACGTGTTGGTAGGTGTCGATTGTGAACGCCGGGTTGGCGTGTCCTAGCCGTTCCGACACGACCTTCACTGGCACGCCGGCTTTGATCAGCAAGGTCCCGTGGGTGTGGCGGACGTCGTGGAGTCGCACTCTGGGCACGTCGGCTCGGGTGACGACCCTGTCGAAGGCCTGCGAGAACGAATGTGGGTGTATCGGCTGACCTTCGTCGTCGGTGAACACCCAGCCTGCAGATTCGACTCCGGTGACGGTTTGTTTGGTCTGCTGCCAGTCCCGCCAGGCGGAGAGAACCCGCAGCGTTGCTGGGGCGAGGTCGACGCGCCGCCGTGCCATGATCGTCTTGCCTCGTGTCTCGTGGAGTTTGTATCCAACCGCCACGAGGCCTCGGTTTACTGAGAGGGCGGCGGTGTCGAAGTCGACGTCGTCCCATTTCAGCCCAAGGAGCTCGCTGCGGCGCAACCCGGTGTTGGCCACCAGCCACATGGCAGGGAATAGGCGATGCGCCGCCGCCTCCCGCAAAAAGGCCTGCAGCTGCGGAGCGGTCCACGCCTGCTGTTCTACTCTGGGTATCGACCTCAGCTTGGGGGCATCGGCTACCAGGGCCACATTCCGGGAGACCAGCCCTTTGCGGACCGCGTCGTTGAGCGCCGACCGGATGATCAGGTGAATCTCAAGCACTGTCTTCGGCGCCAGAGGTTTGGTCCCGTCGGAGGGATGAAGCTTCTGGCCGTACAGCCGTTCCAGATGATGGTCACGGAGGCGTCGGATCGGTATCCGTCCCAGCATCGGGAGGATGTGACGGTCGATCTTGCGCCGGTAGCCGTCCCACGTCGAGGCAGCCAGTGCCAGTCTCTTTCCTGGCAGCCACCTTTCCGTCAGATAGGCGCCGAAGGTGAGCGCGCGGACCTCTTCGTTACAGCCGGTCAGCTCGGCGGCTAGTGAGCCGGCCAACAGTTCCGCATCCTCACGGCTTGAGCCAGCTGGATGCCACGACCGGCGCTCCTTGCCGGTCACTGGGTCCAGTCCTTCGTAGATGACCGTGTACCAGTTGTCGCCTTTGCGGGCCACATATCCCTTCATGGGGTGCTCCTTTCTTGGTTCCGACTGTCGGAAACCCAGTACAGGACCCGAAGATGGCCGGAGCTAGGGGCAGAACGCGTTGGTCGCTTCGCCGGTCCGACATGGCGCCCGCAGCGAGGCCGCCTTCTACGGAGCCTTTTCGAGGAGTCCGAGGAGAGCGATCACCGGGTCGGAGAACCGGATGACTCGGTAGAGGTCGTGGTGGGCGTGGAGGTGGCGGCGGATGAATCGGGCTGCGTCTCCGAGATGAATGGTGGTTGCACGTCCTACACGTCCGTGTCCGGCGATGACGACGAGCCGAACCCGTGCAGTTGGCGTGGTCGCCGACCCGTCGGCGATCAGATCGTCGACAACTTGGTCGAGTGGGGTGGTGAACAGGTCGCGATGCGGCGGAGGGTGGCGTGTAGTGCGCCGGGTGTGAGCAGTGCAGGGTTGAGTTCGGCTTCGGCGGTCTTCACTTCTCCGACGATGACGTCGAAGCGGCTGGTGTCGATGTCAAGAGCGGGGTCGTCGTCGGTGACGATGAGGCATTCCTCGACTCCTTGGCCGAGATGGTGGTGCGGCGGTCCGGGTGCTGTAGGTGGGCGGAGGGCGATGATGTCGATGTCGGTGAGGGCGCGGAATCCCACCGGCTCTCGGATGCGGAGTTCTTGTTCGGTGAGGAGGAAGTATCCGTTGAGACGCATGTAGGCGACAGCGAGAGCGAGGGCGGGATCAGTGGACATCGTCGAAGCCGATCATGCGTTCCTCGCCGCCGAAGTGTGGTGGAAGATGGCGGCTGCGGCGGCCGTGAGACTGAGGAGCCAGGCCAGGGCGAGGATGAGGCCGCCAGCCTCGTCGAACGTGGGGGTGAAGGCCAACGCACGCGCTGATGCCGATAAGCGGGAGGCGTTGCCAGGACGCCTGGCCGTTTATGCTTATGAGCAGCAGCCCCTGTCAGGAGGCGAAAATGCGCGCGCTGATGATTGCGCGGTTCAGCGGTGACGTGGAGGAACTGACGAGCGCCTATGACCGAGCACACCGGGCGATCATGGAAGCAGGTGGAGCACCGGGCGAGCTTCGCCATCACTGTGCTGTCGGAGACGACTCACTGTTCATTGTGGGTGTCTGGGAGTCTGAGGAGCTAATGCGGACCCGATTTTCCAGTGATGGCATGCGCAGAGCATTGGCCGAGGCGGGGTTCCCGCCCATGGACAATGCCGAGATCACGGTTCTACGCTTGCATGCAGTTGAGCCGCCGCTTTAACGCCGTCCTTCGGCAATGATGTTGAGCGGTCGCAGTGCCGTAATGGGCGGCTAAGGTCCGGTGGCACCTGCTGGTGTCAAGTGCCCGCCCCCGGAGGAATGGGGTGTTCACCCGATGGGGTCGACAACAGCACTCGGTACATTCGAGGCCTGTGAAATGGAGAGCACCCCGGTATGGCTAGCCGGGACGTACAGTGGGATCAGGGCATGGTCATAGCACCACTGTGCAGATGCAGGGCCGAGCGCGGGGGATGTCAGCGGTGAGACCCCGTCCCCTTTCCGTACATGTTGCCGGCGAGGGCGAGCCATTGGTGCTGATACCGGGTGGTATCACGGGGTGGCTCTCGTGGATCCCCCACCAGGAACGTCTCAGCGATCGTTACC
>Ga0256867_10000041_pt1 | contig 43729 bp, 50 predicted proteins | sample RVTome_15_FD_185939 | JGI IMG/M metagenome (GOLD analysis project Ga0256867, IMG submission 185939) | Soil microbial communities from uranium-contaminated site in the Upper Colorado River Basin, Wyoming, United States - RVT150D86 (HiSeq) ... | reverse complement strand
CCTTGAGATGAGATTTCCCACCCGTAAGGGTTAAGGCCCCTGGTAGAAGACCAGGTTGATAGGCCGGACGTGTAAGCACAGTCAATGTGTTCAGCGGACCGGTACTAATAGGCCGAGGGCTTGGATATAGAACCCTTGATATGACTTTGTGCTCGCTATGGAGTGCTCGGGTTGCCCGAGACTCGAAGATTTTGCCCGGTGGCTACAGCGGCAGGGAACCACCCGTTCCCATTCCGAACACGGAAGTGAAACCTGCCAGCGCCGATGGTACTTGGGGAGCAGTCCCCCGGGAGAGTAGGTCACTGCCGGGCATCTAAACCTCGAAGGGTCGCCGACTAGCGTTGGCGGCCCTTCTCTCATTTCTGGAGAACCTCCGTGGCACGCGGCGACGACAAGAACCACAAATCGAACCGTTCCGGGCAGCGCCGCGGCCACCCCGGTGCCGGCAAGCCCCAGTACAAGACGATCACCTCGGTCAAGGGGGGACAGCTACCCAAGTGGGTGCGAGACGAGATCATCCGCTCCACACCGAAAGACCGGCGCGACCCGGCCATCGCCCACCTCTCGAAGGCGATGGAGGCATTCGCCGAGGAGCGCTACCCGGCGGCGCTCAACGACCTGAGGCAGGCAAAGAAGCTCTCACCGCGGTCAGCCACTATCAGGGAGTTGCTCGGGCTGTCGGCATATCGCTCCGGCAAATGGGAGGAAGCGCTCCGCGAGCTGAGGACCTTTCGGAGGCTGACCGGTGATCTGATCCATTACCCGGTCGAGATGGACTGTCTGCGCGCTCTCGATCGCCCTGAGGACGTCATCAAGGCGTGGGAGCGCCTCGAGGACTACGAAATCTCCGCCACGATCAATCATGAGGCGCGGGTGGTGTACGCCTCCTTCCTCCTCGACCAAGGACTTGCGAGGGACGCATGGCCGGTGATTAAGCCGGGTCGTCTGGTGGCGTCGCCGACCCAGGGTGAGCTGAGACGATGGTTCGTCGCCGCGAGAGTGGCCATGGAAGCCGGTGACAAGGAGGCGGCGCGGCGTCTCGTCGCCGCTCTCGACGAGCAAGAGCCCGACTTCGAAGGCGTCGACGAATTACGTAAGGCACTGGCCTGACCCGGCTAAGCCATCAATGCTCCGTAGAGGTCTCTGACGTACCAGATCTCGGCATCATGCCAGAGCAGTTCCTTGTTGACCCACCACACGATGTCCACCAGCGGGAGCTGGGGGTCGAGACCTCCCTGCTCCGAGGTGGCCCATCGACCACGCCAGGGTGCGGGGAGGCTCCGGGTCCGCGGCGGCGGCCCACCAGCCATCCCCGGATGTCGGTTGGGTCGGCCCGTCGTCTGCCCGGCGCACCGTCCAACTGCCCGGTGCCGGCTCCCAGAGCAACTCTTCGTCGGACAGGCCATCCAGTCGGCTGAACAACTGCTCGATCACATAATCCCACTGGGCGAGAAACGGGGCCAAGCGGGGCGGGGCGTCGGGGTAGGAGTCGATCATCCCGTCCACCGTATCGAATGATGCGGTCAGTTCCCGTCCTGTAGTCACCGGGACGGGAACGAGTGGGCATTCTGTCCCAGCCATCTGAGATAGTCGGGCTCACGCCGCATTTCCCCGCACGTATGAGGGGAGAAATGCCATGGATCTCAATCTCATCGTCCTCTGTGGGCGACTGGCCACCGATGGCGAGTTGAGGGTCTTCGACTCAGGAGCACGGTTGATCCGATATCTGGTGACCTCGAGGGTCGACTACCCGCGACGTCGCGTCGATGTCGTGCCGGTCACCTTGTGGGATCCACCCGACGACCTGGTGGACCGTCCCGGTGAGAAAGGCGAGCGGATCTGGGTCTGCGGATCGCTGCAGCGACGCTACTGGGAGAGCCCCGATGGGCGTCGCAGCCGGATCGAGGTCGTGGCCGAACAGGTCAACTTCAAAGACGTCGAGGACCTCGAACCCGTTAGTGCGGAATAGCCTGTGATCATTGGACAAATCCGGGCTTGACGACAGGGGTATGGTGGGCGTTGTCCCCCGTCCCCGCAGCTGTCTCAGGAGGTGTCTCATGCCCTGGTATTGGACCGACGAAGTCGCCCCCGTTCTGGTCGCCAACGGCAGCATCGACGCCGAGATCGCCTCCAGCCTCGTCGCCCTGCCCGTGGCTCATCGCAGTGAGCACGACAATGTCGAGGATGCCGCCAAGGAGCTGATGGACGACGGCGAGATCCCGTTAGCTGCCTGAATGCTCCGGGCGTCCCGTCAACCGAAATGGGTCGTCGCGTTCGTGGTGGTCGTGATGCTGGCAGCTCTGTTCATCCGTCTCGGGTTCTGGCAGCTCGACCGTCTCGATGAGAGACACACCGAGAATGCGGTGGGGGAGAGCAGGCTCGACGCGGCGGCGGTCTCGCTTGATCAGTTGCTCGAAGAGGCCGGGGAGGATCTCGGTCCGATCGAATATCGGCGGGTAGTGGTGGGAGGGCGCTTCGATCCCGAGCACGAGATTCTGATCAGGTCTCAGGTCCATCTCGGCCAAGCCGGCTTCCACGTGATCACCCCTTTCGTAACTGGCGACGGGGGAGTCCTCGTCAATCGGGGCTGGGTGCCCCTGGCACTCGATCAGACACCGGTCGACGAGGCTTCCCCACCGTCCGGGGACGTTGAGATCGAGGGTTGGGTTCACTTCACCCAGACCAGACCCGCACTGGGACCGGAGGACCCTCCCGGGACCCAACCGATTGTCAACCGGGTCGACGTCGGGCGTCTCGCAGAACAGGTTCCCTATCGGGTCTCACCCTTCTATCTGGTGGAGGTGAGAGAGCGGGACGACGATCTCCCGGTTGCGGTGCCTCTGCCTGACTTCAGCTCGGAGGGGCCACACCTCGCCTATGCGATCCAATGGTTCGGCTTCGCCGCCATCGGGCTCGCCGGGTTCTTCTTCCTCATCCGCCGCGAGGTTCAGTCGAGATAGTCCTCCAGGTCGAGCCCGGCGTCCAATCCCTCGACGAGCTCCCGGTCACCCAGCGGCTCGGGCAGCACGACCATGTGCGGGGTATCCGGGTTGCCCTGACAATCGAAGAAGTCGCCCTCCGGTGGGTCGGCGGCGAAGGCGATGAACACCTCGGCGTCGGTCATCACCACCTGCGGCCCGAGAAGACGGTCACCGATCTCCTGACCGCTCACACACTCCCTCTCGGTGAGGATGACTGCGACCATGTCGTCGTCGGCGTTCGGCACCGCAGTCGCGGGATCCAGGCGCCAGTCGATGGTGTTGAGCCCGGCGGGGACCGTGTATTGCAGGGGACAGGGCCCGCCACCCTGGGACCCACTCCACCTCCACTCGCCAAGGGTCATCGTGACCTGCATGAAGGAGACTCCTTCGGAACCTCCATGGACGAGGAGCACCCCGGTGTCGGTTTGGTGCAGGATCAGCCAACCGTCCTGAGGCCAAAACTCGCCCTCGTCACTGTCGAGGAACGGACCGATGGCTTCGGCCACCCCTCCGGGGTCACCCTCCTCGAGAGGAACGATCTCATCGAGTGCCGACAGCGGAAACGCCGGGCCGCTGGGGCAGGCCACCAATAGGTCGGCTGGCAACCCACCATCGGGGCCGGGAGGCACAATCACCTCCAAATCACCCTTAGAGCTCTTCTCAGGTGGCGGCGTGGTCGCGACCGGGGGAGAAGTGGAAGTGGTGGGATCCTGGCCACCGGGACCGTCGACTGGGCCGATACCACACCCCGAGACCACCAGGGCGATCGCCGGAACCAGGCAACGAAGGGCTGCACTCACCTTGGTTCGACGATTCGCCCCGCGCACCGGTTCCCGGTCATTCGTTGGCCAGGCCCTCGACCACTTCGTAGCCTTCCAGCCCCACCAACTGGCCGGGGTCGAATTTGATCTTGGCCGATCGGGAGCCGGCTCCGACGATCACCCAGTCGCAATCCATCACCCGGCTGTCGAGCCAGACGGGTAAATCGTCGGGCAGCCCGAAGATGGTCACCCCTCCGATCTCCTGGCCGGTCAGCTCCTTGGTGAGATCCCCGGGAGCGAAGCTGACCTTGCGCACACCCAATCGCCTTCTGACGGTGCCATTCACGTCGAGCCGGGTGTGCGCCAGCACGACGCAGACCGCGTCGTGACCTTCCGGCTTTCGGGAGGCCACCAGGATCGCATTGGCCGATTTCTCCAAGGGCACTCCATATGCCTCACAGAACAGCGCAGTGTCGGCGAGGGCGGGATCACAGTCCATGACCTCGTAATCCAGCCCCAGGTCGTGGAGATGGGCAAGGACTTCGGTGGAGGCGGTCATTGGCCAAGCCTAGGAATTGTCGGACGGCAGAGCGGCGGATCTGGGAGACTCAGCCGGCATGGAAGGGTACGACAAGGGCACCTACGGCCAGAGATGGTCGCCCTTCTACGACGATCTATACAGCGAGGTCGAGGACTCGGTGATCGAGCTGCTGGCGCGTCATGCCGGAGATCCGCCCCGCGCCCTCGAGCTGGCCATCGGGACCGGGCGCATCGCCCTGCCTCTCCGCGCCAAAGGAGTCGACGTCTCCGGGATCGACGTCTCCGAGGCGATGGTGAACAGGCTCAAGTCCAAGCCCGGGGGAGAGGCGATACGGGTCACGATGGGCGATTTCGGCCGGGTCGACTCTGAAGAGACGTTCCCCCTGATCTATTTGGCGTTCAACACCCTGTTCGCCCTGTTGACCCAAGAGGACCAGGTGAGGTGTTTTGAGAATGTCGCCGATCACCTCGAGCCCGGTGGTCGTTTCATCATCGATTGTTTCGTCCCCGACGTGAAACGCTTCGACAGCTACAACACGAGGATGGCGGTCTCCAGCATCGGCTCGGTCGACGAGCACACCTATGAGATGACCATCTACGACCCGATCAACCAGCGTCTCTCCACGCACGTGGTGAGACGCGACTCGGCGGGTGAGACGGTGGTCCTGCCCGTGGAGGTGAGGTTTGCCTGGCCCTCCGAGCTCGACCTCATGGCCCGGCTGGCCGGGCTCGAGCTCGAGGACCGATTCGGTTGGTACGACCTGCGACCGTTCAATGAGAGGTCGAGCAGTCACATGTCGATCTACAGGAGGCCGGGCTAGCTCAGACGGCTTCCTCGGCGTCTGCGGGCTCGTCACTGTCGCCGTCCTGGGCTGCGATCTGGGCACGGACCTGGTCCATGTCGATCGCCTTGACCTGGCCGATCAGGTCCTCGAGGAGGTTGCCGGGAAGGGCGCCGGGCTGTGAGTAGAGGATGATCTGGTCACGAAACACCATCAGGGTGGGGATGGAGCGGATCCCGAACATGTTGGCCAGCTCCTGTTGGTCCTCGGTGTCGACTTTGGCGAAGACGATGTCCTCGTGCTGGCCGGAGGCCGTCTCGTAGGTGGGTGCGAACGACCTACACGGCCCACACCACTCCGCCCAGAAGTCGACCAGCACCGTATCGTTCTCCTTGATGGTCTGATCGAATGTTTCCTTGGTGAGAGCGACAGTCGCCATATCGAAGCCTTTCGAGTTGGAAGAGATCAGTGTGGCGAACACAGCGGGCACCACCAAGTATTCCCGACCCGACCCCGATACACTTGATGCGCCTAGGGTTCGGGTGAATGCGATGAGCCGCCGCAAGAGGAACAAACAACCCGAAGAAGCCGTCTGGCGAGTGTGTCTCCGATGTGGCAACCGCTACCAGGCCGCCAGCCACGGCTACAGAGTCAATTGGTGCTCGACCGCGTGTGAGACGGCGACCTTCAGACGTCAACGCGATGAGATCGAAACCTCCTGGATGAGGGCGCGCTGGTTCCTGCGGTGACTCACCAGGGATTGACCGGCCCGAACCAGAGGATCACCACGCTCAGGACCACGGCGAGGATCCCGCCGATGATCACCGCGGCACCGGCACCACGGACCAGCGTAGGGTTTCGCTCGCTGTATGCCTCCAGCACACCGATGACCAGGATGCTGTAGAGCATCCAGACGAGGAACAGCCAGAAAATGTGCATGGTTGGGCGGAGAGTAGCGGTCTTGCCGACCCGCCTCGGTTGAATAAGCGAGTGCCCATAATCCACGTTATGTCAAGTTGGAGCCGAGGGTTGCCGACGATCACCTCGATCAGCGGCACAATGAAGCCGAGACCGTTGCTACTCCCCCGGGTCCGCCCTACAATGGCCCGGTGAACATCGACCTACGCTCGCTCCTCCTCATGTAGGGCGAACGCGCACATAATCGACGTTCGCCCGCCCCACGACCGGGGCTTTTTCTTTTCCCGGTCCAGTTCCCCCATCCCATCACCGACAAGGAGCCATCGATGCCTCCACCAATCGACCAACCGAACAAGATGCCATTCGAGAAGTACCGGCCGACCATGCCTCTGGTCCTCGAGGACCGCACCTGGCCCAACGTCGTCATCGAGCAGGCGCCGATCTGGTGCTCGGTCGACCTGAGGGACGGCAACCAGGCCCTGATCGATCCCATGGACCCTCCCCGCAAGCTCCGGATGTTCCAAGAGCTGGTGGCGATGGGCTTCAAGGAGATCGAGGTTGGCTTCCCCGCCGCCAGCCAGCCCGACTACGACTTCGTCCGCCAGCTCATCGAGGACGACCTGATCCCCGACGACGTCACGGTCCAGGTGCTGGTGCAATGCCGCGACGAGCTCATCGAACGCACGTACGACTCGATCGCCGGGGCCCCCCGGGCCATCGTCCACTTCTACAACTCGACCAATCCCCTGCAGCGAGAAGTCGTCTTCGGGATGGACAAGGATGGCATCAGGGACATCGCGGTCAATGCCGCCAAGCTGTGCCGCAAGCTCGAGGAGTCGATGAGCGACACCGCAATCCGCTACGAATACTCCCCCGAGAGCTTCACCCTCACCGAGCCCGAATTCGCCGTGGAGGTGTGTGAGGCGGTGATGGACGTCATGGATCCCACCCCCGGGGATCCCATCGTCTTCAATCTCCCGGCGACGGTGGAGTGCTACTCCCCCAACGTCTACGGTGACGTCATCGAGTGGTTCGGCCGGACGATCCGTGACCGCGACTCTGTGGTGCTCAGCCTCCACCCCCACAACGACCGGGGTTGTGCCGTCGCTGCGGCCGAGTTCGGGGTCATGGCCGGAGCCGACCGTGTAGAGGGGACACTGTTCGGCAACGGGGAGCGCACCGGGAACGTCGACATCGTCACCCTGGCGATGAACCTGTTCGCCAACGGGGTGGACCCCCGCCTCGACATCACCGACATCGACTCGCTGCGGCGCACTGCGGAGTACTGCAACCGCCTCCCGGTGCATCCCCGGCACCCATACGTCGGCGATTTGGTCTACACCGCCTTCTCCGGGTCACACCAGGACGCGATCAAGAAGGGGTTCGCCGCCCTCCCCGCCGACTACGACCGCTGGGCCGTCCCCTATCTCCCCATCGACCCCAAGCACGTCGGGCGCAGCTACGAGGCCGTGGTCAGGGTCAACTCCCAGTCCGGCAAGGGGGGCGTCGCCTTTGTGATGAACGAGGAGCACGGCTTCGACCTCCCCCGTCGGCTCCAGGCCGAGTTCTCCAGGACGATCCAACACATCACCGAGGACAGCGGGACCGAGATCACCCCGGCCTCGATGTGGGAGTCATTCCGCGGCGTTTACTTCCCGGAGAGGGCGGCGTTCCGCCTGCGCAAACAGGAGTTGCACACCACATCCCATGACGGGACCGGTCACACCACCCTCACCGCCCACCTCGACGCCAGGGGCGAAGACGTCACCATCACCGGTGAGGGCGACGGCCCGGTGGAGGCGTTCGTCCACGCCCTCCGGGAGCGTTGGGGGGTGGCCTTCGACGTGGTCGACTACAGCGAGCATGCCATCGGCAGCGGCGCCGATGCCCGGGCGGTGGCCTATGTGGAGAGCTCCGGTGGGGACGGCACCCTCAAATGGGGAATCGGGGTCGACTCCAACATCACCACCGCGTCACTGCTCGCGGTCCTCGCCGCCTTCGAGCGACAACAGAGCCGCTGACCCCGGCGGCCCCCACTCCCCTGCCGTCATTACATTCTCCCGATGCAAACGCCCGTGATCGAGTTGGACGACCCCCGCAAGGAGGACGTCGAGGCGCTTCTCCACACCCACCTGGCGTTCGCCCGGGAGCACAGCCCACCAAAGGACGTGCACGCCCTCGACACCGATGGGCTGCTGGCCCCCAATGTCTCCTTCTTCAGCCTGAGAGAGCATGGCCGGCTCCTCGGCGTGGGCGCCCTCCAGGAGATCGAGCCGGGTCACGGTGAGGTCAAGTCGATGCACACGACCGCGGCGGCCAGGGGAAGGGGTGTCGCTCGGGCCATGCTCGACCATCTCCTGGCCACGGCGAGGTCCCTGGGCTACAGCCGGGTGAGCCTGGAGACCGGGACCATGGAGGCGTTCTCCCCGGCCCGGGCCCTATACGAGTCGGCAGGTTTCATCGTCTGCGCACCGTTCGCCGGCTACCGGGACAGCCCGAACAGCGTGTGCATGACCCTCGACCTAACTTGACTTCAACTGCGGTTCAAGTTCTAGGTTTGCCATGTCGCGGATGCACCAACCGGGTACGGATAGACCAGCGCACCGCCATACCCTCCAGGATTCATGTCAACCGAGCAGATGACAACTCAAGACGTCGCGCTCTTGGGCAAGGGCCGGCACCTGATCGGTCGACAGCTGAGACGGGCGCCAAAGGAGTTCGTCTTCGGGGGCGTGGGGACGACCTTGTACGCCGGGATGACGATCCTCTCCTCGTTCGTCCTCGGCTGGATCACCGACGACATGCTGATCCCCGCCATCGATGCGGGCGAGGTGGGGACCGCGGCGTTGGCTGGCTCGGCGGCAGCGATCATCGGGGTGGCCATCCTCCGCGCCATCGGCATCACCGTGCGACGCACCGGGGCCTACTACGCCCAGCATCGGCTGCAGTATCGGGACCGAATCGAGGTCACCGACCGCTACCTCGAGCTCCCCATCGAGTGGCATCGAAGACACCCCACCGGCCAGCTCCTCTCCAACGCCAACGAAGACGTGGAGGCGGCGTCTTTCATCGCCGCTCCCCTGCCCATGGCCTTTGGGGTAGTGCTGATGCTCATCGGCACCGCGGTAATCCTGATAGTCACCGACCCATTCCTCGCCCTGATCGGTTTCTTGGTCGGGCCCGCACTCATGGTGGTCAACTACACATTCCAACGTCGGATGCGGGCGGTGGCCACCAGGGCGCAGAGTCTTCGAGCCGAGGTGGCGGACATCGCCCACGAGTCGTTCGACGCTGCTCTGGTTGTCAAGACACTAGGTCGCGAGAACGACGAGGTTGGGCGGTTCGGCGAGCGCTCCGATGAGCTGCGGGACCGTATGGTCGAGGTGGGAAAACTGCGCGCCGCGTTCGACCCTGTGATCGAGGCGTTGCCCAACATCGGCATCCTCGCCATCCTCCTGGTCGGGGCATGGCGGGTGGACCAAGGGCTGCTCAGCCCGGGAACCCTCGTAGCCTTCGCCTACTTGTTCCGCCTGGTCGCCCTGCCGATGCGGGTGTTCGGATGGCTGTTGGGTGAGCTTCCCCGCTCCGTGGTCGGTCTCCATCGTGTCGAAGCGGTGCTCAGCGAGCACGAAAAGGTCGTCTACGGCGCGACCCACCCGTCCACCGATGGCGGCGCGGGAGCAAACGCCGATGCCATTGCCTACACCTATCCCGATTCCGAGTACCACGACCTGGGGTCCGCCAGGAAGCCGGTGAGCGACCTGGTCGACGATGACGGCCGCGGGATCGAGTCGGTGACACTCGATGTCCGCCCGGGACGGACCGTGGCACTGGTCGGGCCGACCGGGGCCGGGAAGTCCACCATCGCCCATCTCCTGGTCAGGCTGTTCGACCCGGACACCGGCGAGATCAGCCTCGACGGCCACACCCTGGTCGACCTCGACCGTCAGGCACTTGCCCGGTCGGTCTCGATCGTCTTCCAGGAGACGTTCCTGTTCAACGACACCATCTACAACAACATCACCCTCGATGAGATCTTCGACGAAGAAAGGGTCATTGCCGCCGCTCGGCTGGCCCAAGCCCACGATTTCATCACCAGACTGGAGAAGGGCTATGCCACCGTCGTCGGTGAGCGTGGCGCCGCCCTTTCGGGGGGCCAGCGCCAGCGGATCGCCATTGCACGGGCACTCATCCGACAGCCCAGGCTCCTCGTCCTCGATGATGCAACCTCGGCGGTCGATCCAGCCGTCGAGAGCGCGATTCTCCAAGGATTGCGGGGTCTGGACACCACCGTCCTCATCGTCGCCTACCGGCGCTCCTCCATAGTCCTCGCCGACGAGGTGATCTACGTCGAGGATGGCAGAGTCATCGATCGGGGAAGCCACAGCCAGCTCTACGCCTCGTTGCCCGCCTACCGCGGTCTCATCGACGCCTATGAGAAGGAGCCGGCGTGAGCACCGTCGCTCCCCCATCGACCGAGATCAGGGCGCGACGCGGGGCCTTGCAGACCATCATGAGGGGTCTCAGTCTCTCCCCTGAGCTTCGACTCGGTCTCGGTGGCACGGTGGCGATTGCCGTGGTGGCAACTGCCGGGCGTGTCGTGGTTCCCATCGCCATCCAGCAGATCATCGACGGCGGGCTGGGCGAGAACGGCGTCGACATGGGATTCGTGATCCAGATGACCGTCCTGGCATTCGTCGCGGTGGTGATCACCGGTGGAGCAACCGGATGGATGCACCTGCGACTCGCCAAGGTCGCTGAGACCGCTCTCTCCGGATTGCGCATACGGGCATTCCGGCACATCCACGACCTCTCCATGCTCCACCAGGCCTCCGAGCAGCGAGGGGTGCTGGTGACACGTGTCACCTCCGATGTCGACCAGATAAGCCGCTTCATGCAATGGGCCGGGCTGATGTTGTTGGTCAACGGATTGCAGGCATTGCTGGCGCTCGTCGTCATGCTCATGATGTCGGTCCAACTCGGTCTGGTCGTCGTCGCCCTGATCCCGGTGATCGTCCTGATGATCCGCTTCTTCCAGACCCGGCTCGAGATCGCCTACCTGACGGTTCGGGAAAAGGTCGGCCAGATGCTGGCCCTCATCGCCGAGACCGTGGTGGGCGCCCCGGTGATCAGGGCATACGGCATCGAGAAGCGGACCAGGGAGCGTCTCGAGCAGGCCATCGAAGACCACCGACGGGCCGGCACCAGGGCAGGTCGGCTCTCTTCGACCTTCTCGGGATTCGGCGAGCTCTCTTCTGCCATCGTGGTAGCCGCAGTAGTGGTGGTGGGGACGATCCTCGCCGTCACCGGGTCCGTCACCGTTGGGACCGTCATCGCCTTCTTCTTCCTCGTCCAATTGTTCGTCCAACCAGTCCAGTTCCTGGGCGAAGCGGTCAACGAGGCGCAGACGGCGGTGGCCGGATGGAGCCGGGTGCTCGACATCCTCGACATCGCCCCCGATGTGGCCGATCCCGGGCCCGAAGGCATGGTTCTTCCGCATCGTCCTCTGGGGGCGCGATTCAGCAATGTGGAGTTCCGATACCCCAGACCGGGGGAAACCGCCGCCCAAGCCGACGCCGCTCCGGCGCTCCGTGACATAAACGTCGAGATACCCGCTCGCCAGCGTGTGGCGGTGGTCGGTGAGACCGGGTCGGGCAAGACCACTTTCGCCAAGCTGCTAACGAGGCTCATGGATCCCTCCAGGGGGACCGTGGAGATCGGCGACACAGACATCAGGCGGGTGCGCTTCGAGTCACTGAGAGACCGGGTCGTGATGGTTCCCCAGGAGGGGATGCTCTTCAGGGGGACCATCGCCGACAACGTGCGGATGGGCTCCCCTCTGGCCTCGAATGAGAAGTTGCTGGCCGCATTTCACCGGCTCGGGTTGGCGGACTGGCTGGCGGAGATGGCCCAGGGTCTGGACACTCCGGTCGGCGAGCGGGGCGGCTCCCTGTCTGTCGGCGAGCGGCAACTGGTGACACTGGTCCGGGCCGCGATCGCCGATCCCGACCTCCTCGTCCTCGATGAGGCGACGTCGGCGGTCGACCCCGCCACCGAGGTGAGGATCAACCGTGCGCTCAACCAGTTGACCAGGGGTCGCACCGTGGTGACCATCGCCCACCGACTCTCCACCGCCGAGGTCGCCGATCGGGTCCTGGTCTTCGACGGCGGCCGAATCGTCCAGGACGGGTCACATGCCCAACTGGTGAGCGATGACGGTGTCTATACCCGGCTCTATGAGTCGTGGCAGCGGGGCACCAGCGACATCTGACCCTTGCTCTCCGAAGTCAACGAAGAGTGACCTCGATCGTGCCCCCTCCCCAACCGTAGACCTGATCTCGGCCCTGGATCGTCACGGTCCGGACGCTCTCGGGGATCTCCACGCCGCTTAACACCGCGATGAAGGGCTGTTCCCCGGAATGGTGAGTGAACTCCAGTAGCCCGTACACCTCTCCATCGTCGCCGACGACACGCCAGGCGTCGGCGAAACGCTCTGCAGAGTCGTGAGGGGAGCTCATGGTCACCTCGAAGCGAAAACTGCCCCCTGCCTCGGCCACTACCTCGGCGCCGAGCACGTCCGGGTACAGGCTCAGCTCGAGGTCGGGCTCGATGCAGCGGTCTCTCCCCACTCCCCTGCCCGGACGGAAGACACGTCCTTCGACGAAGCCCGACCCGGGTGAGTCGGTGTCGAGGAATGTCTCGATGGCGTCGGCCACCGCCGTCGCGGCCGTCGTCACATATGCCGGGTCCTCGTAGAGCTCCGCCTCGGCCCGGTTGGCGATGTAGCCAAGCTCGATCAGGGCGCTCACAGTCTCGGGCCTGCGGATCATCCCGTAGGCGTCCTGCCCCTCGGGGTTGAGCACCGTCATCACCCCCGCGTCCGGGGCCCGATCCCAGTCGATGTCGAACTGTCCGAGGGCGGCCATCGCCGCCTCATAGAGCAATCCCCCGAGCCGCATCGACTCCGAGGACTCGCTCTGCACGAATATCTCGACCCCCGGGATCTCCGATGCGGGGGCCACCGGGGCGTTGTGGTGGATCGACACCAGGGCCTTGGCGCCCACCAGATCTGCGTAATCGGAGCGGGTCGGGATCGGGACGGGATAGTCCCCGGTGCGGGTGAGCATCGTCGCTATGCCACGACTGCTGAGAATCTCCTGTGCCTCGAGGCTCACCGTCAGGTTGATCTCCTTCTCGGCGAGACCGGTTGGGGCGACTGCCCCGGTGTCGATCGGGCCACCGTGGCCGGGGTCGATGACCACGTCGACCTGATAGATCGGGGTGCCTTGGGTCAGCCGGGCGGGGTCGCCACACGGAGTGACCACCTCGACCGCCTCACCGTCGAGCCCGGTGACGGCCACGGGGACGCCGCTGGTGGCGATCCAGGCCACCGGTGGGCCCGTCGCGGCAGCCGTCGTCGGGTTCGGTTCCGTGGTGAACGCGGAGGCGGGCGCCGACGTCGAAGACGCCGGCCCCGACGTCGAGGTGGCCTCGACGGTCTCCCCTGCGCATGCGCCGACCGAAATCAGGACGGCGAGGAGTCCGGTCAGACGTCTCATGAGCCCTCAACTGTGGCATGGGTAGCGGCCTACCCGACGTAATCTCCCCCTATGTTCGGGCCTCTGAACGGAGTGCGCACCGCACTCGTGGGAGCGGCGCTCCTCGCCGCTCTGGTCTCATTCGTGGCCGGCTACCCCATTGCCGCGCTGGTCCTCCTCGCCGGTGTGACGCTTCATGGCTTTGGCTGGCTCTATCTGTATTCGAGACGAGACCGGGTCGGCTCCGACTGAGCCCGGGCTCAGAGCCCCAGCGACTCGCCGAGGGTTTGGCCGATTCGTCCGGCCCGGCCAGTCAACGCCTCATGCTGGGCCGACGGGTCCTCGCCGCAGGTTTCACACAGGTCCACGTAGATCTTGAGCTTTGGTTCCGTGCCGCTTGGCCTCACCAGGACCCTCCCGTGATCTCCGAGTGAGAATTCGAGCAGCGGATGCTCCCCCAGCCATGGAGGCCGCTGGTGTGCGTTCTTTCGATAATCGGTCATCAGGGTCACCTCGATCCCCCCGATCTGCGAGGGCGGGGCTTCGGCGAGTCGTCCCACGGCGCGACTCAGAGACTCCACGCCGGTGGGACCCGGTCTGACGATCGAGGCCTGCGCGCTGACCCACATCCGATGGGCCGCCCACAGCTCGTGCAGGTAGTCCATTATCGAACGCCCCGAGTCGGCGAGGTCGGCAACCAGATCGGTGAAGATGAGTGCCGCCGACATGCCGTCCTTGTCCCTCACCGCCGATCCCACGGTGTAGCCGAGCGCCTCCTCGTAGCCGAAGACGAAGCGGCCCTTGCCCTGCTTCTCCAAGGTGAGCCCGGCATTGACGATCCACTTGAACCCGGTCAGGGTCTGTTCATGGCGTGCCCCATAGAAGGATGCGATCGAGCTGAGCATCGGGCTCGACACGATCGAGCTGGCGACGATGACCGCCCCGGGATCGGGTGTGTTGCGCAGCAGATAATCTCCGAGGAGCACACCGATCTCGTTGCCGGACAGCGGGCGCCACGATCCCCCGACCGGGGTGACGGCGGCGAGCCGGTCGGCGTCGGGGTCGTTCGCTATCACCAGGTCGGCATGCTTCTCTCTCGCCAGGTCGAGGGCCAGGTCGAGTGCTCCCGGCTCCTCCGGGTTGGGAAAGGCGACCGTGGGGAAGGTGCCGTCGGGCTCGGATTGCTCGGGCACGGCGACAATCCCCGAATGCCCCGCACGATGCATCATCTCGAAGAGGGGGTCACGACCCACTCCGTGGATCGGGGTGTAGACCACCGTCAGATCCGACCCCTTCTGGCGGACCCTGGTGGCGGAGACCTCTTCCCAATAACAGTCGAATATGCCTTCGGGAACGGGGCTCACCATCGCCGACCCCGCTGTGAACGCATCGATCAGCCGATCTATCTCGACTGCGGGCGGGGTCTTGGCGATGGCAGCCTGTATCTCGCTGTCTGTCGGGGGGACGATCAGCGACGCTTCCGCGCCGTACACCTTGTAACCGTTGTCCGTCGGCGGGTTGTGCGAGGCGGTCACCACCACCGCGCCGGCCGCCGAGAGGTGCTTGGCGGCGTAGGCCACCAGTGGGGTTGGCGTGGCCTCGGGGAAGAAGAGCACGGGTGTCCCCGCTGCAGCCAGAACACCGGCGGCGTCTTCGGCGAACCGGCGGCTGGTCGGCCGGGCGTCGAAACCGACCACGATCCGGTTCTTCGCCTCGTCTCCTCGGCTCGAGATGAGGTGGTCGGCCAATCCTCGTGTCGTGCGGATGACCACCGCCCGATTCATCCGCCCCGGCCCCGCCCCGACCTCACCACGGATCCCTGCGGTCCCGAATTCGAGCACGGTGTCGATTCTCGCTTCGAGCTCGGCCCGGTCACCGGACTCGATCACCGACTCGAGCTCGGACCGTGTGACCGGGTCGGGGTCACCCGCTATCCATGAGCGGGCACGGTCGATCAACTCGTTCATCGGCCGCGCAGGCTAACGATTGTCAGCGGAGGTTCTGTTGCCAGTGCCACGAGTCGGAGCACATCTCGGCCAGCTCCCGTTTCGCCACCCATCCCAGATCGGCCCGTGCCTTGCTCACATCGGCCCAGGTGGCGGCGACGTCACCCGGGCGACGTTGCACGATCTCGTACGGGACCGGACGGCCCGATTGCTCCTCGTAGGTCTTCACCACCTCGAGGACGCTGTGCCCCTCCCCGGTGCCCAGGTTGTAGGTGTGCACCCCCGGTTCACCGGAGCGCTTTTCCAGGGCGGCAACATGGCCTTCGGCCACATCGACGACGTGGACATAGTCACGAATGCCGGTGCCGTCGGGCGTTGGATAGTCACCGCCGAACACCTTCAGCCGGGGAAGCCGGCCTGCGGCCACTCGTGCCACGAACGGCATGAGATTGTTCGGCGTGCCCTGAGGGTCCTCTCCGATGAGACCTGAGGAATGGGCTCCCACGGGGTTGAAGTACCGGAGCAAGGAGACACTCCAATCGGGGTTGGCCAGCTGAACGTCACGGAGCACCTGCTCCATCATGATCTTGGTCCAGCCGTAGGGGTTGGCGGCGGCTCCCACCGGGATCTCCTCGCTCAAGGGAAGCTCGGGAGGATCCCCATACACCGTGGCTGAGGAGCTGAACACGAAGTTTTCGACACCAGCATCGATCAAGACATCGAGCAGGGCGATCGTGCCACTCACGTTGTTCTCGTAGTAGGGGATCGGGCTGATCATCGACTCGCCAACCGCTTTGAGCGCTGCGAAGTGCATGCATGCGTCGAAACCCTCTCCAACGAGACCCGCCAAGGTGTCGCGGTCGCGGATGTCGGCATGGTGCAGCTCGGGGACCGCCCCGGTTATCTGCCCGATCCGGCCGATGACAGACGGCTGGGCGTTGGAGAGGTTGTCGACCACCACCGCCTGGTGACCCGCCTCCATCAGCGCAACCACGGTGTGGCTTCCGATGAAACCGGCGCCGCCGGTCACCAATACTCGCATCGAAGAGAGGTTAGGGGGCAGCAGGGAGCGTCAACACGAACGACGAGTAGCCGCCACGGTGCTCATAGACGAGATGCCCGTTCATCAGACTCGCGAGCTTGCGTGCCACCGAGAGACCGAGACCGACCGATTTGACGTCGTGGAGGCCACTCCCCCGCTCGTAGGGCTCGAATATCCGCTGTGCCTCGTCGGGGTCGATGGGCCCGCCGCTGTCGCACACCATGACTTCGATGAGTTGATCGGAGCGCCGGGTGGTCACCTTCACCTCTTCACCCCCGTAGCGGACGGCGTTGATCACCAGGTTCCTCAGGATCTGACGAGTGCGCCGGGGATCGGCGAGCACCCGGGTTGCATCGTCCCCCAGCTCGAGACTCACCGGGTGGTCGACTCCTTCGAGCACCCGGCCTATCTCGTCGCTCACATCGAAAGGCTCGGTCACCACCGACATCCGGCTCATGTCCTCGCGGTGGGCAACCAACAGATCCTCGATGATCCATGAGGCGTCCTCGGCCTGACCGGCCATCATCTCGGCGATCTCACGTCTCTCTACGTCGGTGAAGCCTTCGTAGTCGTTGGCGAGCTCCTGGGCGAGGCCGAGGAGAACCGTGAGGGGATTTCGCAACTCGTGTGAGACGGTCGCCACGAACTCGTCACGGGCCTTGTTGGCCTTGATCTTCTCCGTCTGATCGATCAGGGCGCCCTCGCAGTAGAGGAGGTTGCCCTCATCGTCGTAGATCGCCCGCGCCGAGTCCTGGACCCAGAAGCTGCTCCCGTCGCGTCGTCTCAGCTCGACGTCGAAATCGTGGACCATTCCGGCCGCGGTGATGTTCTCCAGCCACACCTGCCGTCTGCTGGCGTCGACGTAAAAGCTCTCCACGGACTCGACCTCGTCGATGAGCTCGGAGATCGACTCGTAGCCGAGCAGTGCCACCAGGGCAGGGTTGGCCGCGAGCAAGCCCCCGTCGGGCGCGGACCGGTAAAGGGCAACAGGAATCCGTCTGAACAGCTCCTCGATGCCCCCGATAAGCATCGTCACGTCTTGGTTATCGGCAGATCCCGCCTGATTCTCCATAGGTCCTTCGATTGGGAAACGGAGTGCCTCCCCCACAAGCCTAAGACGGTCGGCCGGAATCGGGTCGGTCGCGGCCACCCCGGTGAGGCGATCAGACGTCGAAAGGAAGTTCCAGTTGCGGCTCGGGGCGGTGAAATCGGTGCAGGCCGTTCCACGGCAGGTGGTCCATGAACACCCAGGAGCGCCGATGGATGGCACTCGGCCCCATCGCCTGCAGCTGGGCCTTGTGGGTGGGACAGGGGTAGCCCTTGTTCGCCTCGAAGTTGTAGCCGGGGTACTGGTCGGCTATCGACCTCATGATTCGGTCGCGGGTCACTTTGGCCAGCATCGATGCGGCGGCGATAGAGAGCGAGGTGCGGTCCCCCCGGATGATCCTCTGTGCCCCGCCGACGAAATCCCAGTTGCCGTCGACCAAGATGTGGTCGGCCGCCACGCCGAGACCCTCCAACGCCCTCCGTGCCGCCAGCCGTTGGGCATCAGACATCCCCAGCTCGTCGCACTCCTCGTGGGTGGCATGGCCCACCGCCCAGTTCTCACACCACTCCGAGACACGCTCGAACATGGCCTCGCGCTCCTCCTCGGTGAGCATCTTCGAGTCCCGGATCTTGTAGACCCTGCGCCCCCGGGGGACGACAGCCGCTCCCACCGATAGCGGACCGGCCCACGCTCCTCTTCCCACTTCGTCGACCCCGACCACGATGGTGTGCTCGGCGGTCCACAGCTCGCGCTCGACGGTGAGACCCGGGGACTGCCGCTTCAGGCTGGGACGGAGACGGGGGACGGTGCCGGGCGAACCGGAGGGGTGGGCCGATGTGACAGCCGTCATGAGCCGACAGGGTAGGCGCACCCTGTCGGCTCACGGTGGTTCAGGCTCCGATCGTGAGCTTCCAGACGTCAGCTTCGGGGATAGGGATGGTGATGGCGTCGGTGATCGAGCCGTCCTCCGGCGAGTAGGTGAACACCCGAATCGCCGACTCGCCGGGGACGATGCGCTCGGCGGGGATCGTGGTGGAGAACTCGCCCCAACACCCGCTGCCACAGGTGGCGGTGACGAACTCCTCGTGGACGACTTCACCCGCCCCGTCGAGCACCGCGATGCTGACCGTGGCCTCGAAAACGTTGGCCATACCAGACACCTGATAGCCGGCTTCGGACTCGACCAAGGCCTGGGTCAGGAAGATGAGGTTCAGATCGTCTCTGAACGTGTCACGTCCGACCGGCGAACTGAGATCGATTCCTTCGGAGCCGTAAGCCACGACCGGCTCATCGTTGACCGTAAAGAGGATCTGCACCTCCTCCGGGCCCTGGTAGGTCAGCGTGTAGATGATCTGGTTGAGCATGGTGACGTCGGCCAGCAACCCACCCGCCCCGTCGAGAAACCCCTGGTTCATGTCGACGAGCCACAGACCGCTCTCGGTTTCGCTCACCGACACGTTCTGTATCCGGACGTCGGCAGGTATTGAATTGCCGAACGTGTCCGGGATCGTGCCTGCAATGCCGGCGAGCGCCTCGGTGAAATGATCTTCGGGGGTTAGCACACCGCGCCTGTCGATCACTTCGACGATCAAAGGCACCAACGCCGGATTGCCCAGGAAACTGTTCTCGGGAGACTGATACACGAACATCGGACCGGTCCACACCGAGACCGATCGAGGCTCAGTGGTAGTCGTAGCCGGCACGGTGCTCGTGGTAGTCGCCGGCACCGAGGTCGAGGTCGCCGGGACCGTGGTGGTCGTGGTGGTGGCGATGACCTCCGGCTCCCCTCCCCCGGTGAACAGCAGCAGCGGGACCGCCAGGGCAATCACCACCAAGGCGGCGCCGGCGAATACCAGGGCGGGGCTCCAACGTGTCGGGGTCTTGTGTTCGGCCATAGGGATGTCCTCCGGGTAGGGCGGTGGCTCGGGCGACATGGACACCAGACGTGCCAGCAGGTCCTTCATCTTCTTCTCATAGCTCATGACAACAATTCCCCGAGTCGCTTGCGGGCCCGTGCCAGGTGTCGTTTCACCGTGCCGGGCGAGACGCCCATTCGTTCAGCCACCACGTCGGGTGACAGGTCCTCCCAGTAGGTGAGGAACACCGCCGCCCTCTGCTGCACCGAGAGCCGCACCACCGCATCGAGGACCTCGATGTCGATCGCCGCCGCCGGGTCGGGCATTTGCTCCCTGCCTGCCACCCTCATCTCGCGGAGACGACGGGACAGTGTGCGGCGATGGTGGTCGTTGGCCACCGACAACACGGTTCGGTACAGATACGCCCGGCGATCGACGACTTCTGGCCAGTTGCGTGACTCGAATGCCTTGAGACACGCGTCCGTGACCACGTCGGGAGCATCGAAGGGACCCACCAAGCCGGTGGCGTACCTCGTCAGTTCCGTGCTGTAGCTCCGGTATACCTCTTCGTCGTTCATCACGCCTGTGGCGATGATCATGCCCCTGAGACGGAGCAGAACCCGGCTTTGGGTGACACCTATTCAGTTGAGCCCGGGGTCGTCGGGATAGGTGGACACCACGGAGAGAAACCCCGGCTGGCGACGCAGCACCCGCCGCCATTGACCGTCATAGCGGTCGAATGCGTCGTCTGGCGATGCCTGCACCACGTACCACGACCCCAGGGCGATCTCGGTCTCCAGCTGCTCGCTCCCCCACCCGGAATAGCCGGAGTAGATGCGCACGGGATGGCCGTCGCCAGCGGGTGGTGCGCTGAGATCGATCAGACTCAGACCGGCGACTCCTGTGGGCATCCCTTCCCCCGAGAGGGACAGCCCGATCGCCACCGAAGGCTCGACCGGGCCGCCATAGTTCACCGTTCGGGGTTCAGGGACCAGATCGGCCCACTCCGGCAGGTGGGCATCCACCGGCTCCTCCGTCGGTCTGTTGAGGACGACACCGACACAGCCCTCCTCGTCGTGTTGCAGGAGGAGCACGATGGTCCGAAAGAAGTTGGGATCGATGAGGTTGGGCGTCGCCACCAGCAGGCTTCCCGCGAGAGAATCCATGGCCCAATTGTCGCACATGGCTGGCCTGTCACCTCCAGCTACCGTGGGACCATGAGGGCTCTGGTCAAGTATCCGGGCGAGCGCGGGCTGCGTCTCGAGGATGTAGCTGTACCCGAGCCGGGTCCCGATGAGGTCGTGATCCGGGTCCACTCCACCGGCATCTGTGGCACCGACGTCCACATCTACGATTGGGACGAGTGGGCCCAATCCACGGTCCCGGCACCGATGACGGTGGGCCACGAGTTCTCCGGGTACATCGACCGGCTCGGATCGAACGTGTCGGGCTTCACCGAAGGAGAGTTGGTCGGGGCCGAGGGTCACGTGGTCTGCGGGCAGTGTCGCAACTGCCTGGCCGGGAAACGTCATCTCTGTCAACAACCCAAGGGGTTGGGGGTGAACATCCCGGGGGCGTTCGCCGACTACGTCGCAGTCCCCAAGAGCAACGTCTGGCGGCATGTCGAGGAGATCGACCCCGAGATCGCCGCACTCTTCGATCCGTTCGGGAATGCGGTACACACTGCCTTGAAGTTTCCGGTGCTCGGCGAGGACGTTCTCATCACCGGGGCAGGGCCGATCGGCCTGATGGCCGTCGCAGTGGTGAGCCATGCCGGCGCCAGGAACACCGTCGCCACCGACGTCAACCCGTTCCGGCTGGGGCTCGCCGCGGTCATGGGAGCGACCCGTGCGGTCGACATCCGCCGCGAGAACCTCGGCCAGGTGCAAAAGGAGCTCGGCATGCTCGAGGGTTTCGATGTGGCCCTCGAGATGTCGGGCGAGCCCGCCGCCATGGAGGACATCCTGACCAACACCGTCCATGGCGCCAACATCGCCCTGCTCGGGTTACCGTCGCAGCCCTATCCGATCGACTGGTCGGTCGTGATATTCAACATGCTCAATATCAAGGGCATCTACGGACGGGAGATGTACGACACCTGGTACAAGATGAACGTCCTCATCGAGTCGGGGCTCGACATCTCCCCCGTCATCACGCACCGATTCCCCGCCGAGGATTACGACAAGGCCTTCGAAATCATCGCCAACAGCGATTCGGGAAAAGTCATGCTCCGGTGGTGGCCGGGCGAGTGAGTCACCGGGGGAGATTCTCGTCGAGCCACTCGACGAGATCGGCCACCACTTCGGGGCCCTCGGGCTCATTGATGACCTCATGGCGGAGACCCTCGTAGACCTTGCGCTCCACGATGTCGAGATCGGCGAGGCCGGCTGAGGACTCTGTCGGGACGAGACGGTCATCACCGCCGTGGAGGACCAATGTCGGGACACTCAACTCGCCGAGACGTTCATTGCACTCTTCCATGGCGTTGAGGAACTGGGCCCCGAAGCGGAGCGTCGACTTGGGATGCACCAAGGGGTCGGAGTAGTACTTCTCCCCTACCTCGGGATCCCGGGAGAGGTGCGCACCGCTCCACGGATTGGGGTAGCCGAGCCGTGGTGCGATTCGCGCCGCGATAGGCGCCACCGCCCTCAGCCATGCCGGCCCCCCGTCCAACGCCGGGGCGAAGAGCACGAGGAGGTCGGGCGCAGGCCGCCCGCTGAGGACGTATCCGAGGCCCAGGTTCCCCCCGAACGAGAACCCCATCAGGACCACCGGCTTGCCCTGACTGCGCGCCCATTCGAGGTGACCTTCGATCTGTTCATGAAAGCGCGCCCAGTCGTCGATATCCCAGCGCATTCCCCCGCTGGCGCCGGCGCCGATGAGATCGAAGCCGCGAACGTGGTGGCCGGCGGCCGCCAGAGCGTCACCAAGGGCCTCGTAGCGACCGGAGTGCTCTCCCATCCCGTGCACCAAGACGATGAAGGCCCGCGGCTCGCCTTCGGGCTCCCATTCTCTGACGAGCTCGTTTCCGATGTCCGGATGGGGTCGGGCGTATGCGTGGCTGGCCATTGCTAGAAGGTGTACCGGGTGAGGTCGGCGGGAAACTGGCTCCATGCGAGCGCCTTGACCGGGCGAAGCGTCCTCATGCCCCCCGCCAGGTCTCCGGACCATGCGCCGGGTGCGGGTGTGTAGTCGGGGGCGTACTTGCGGGCGTACTCCGCGGCGAGACGCTCCCCGAGCTCGCCTGAGATCGGGTCCGAACGGGTCGACTGTCCCTCGATGACGGTCACCTCGGCACCACTCTCCAGATGCAGGGCGCATTCGGGGTTGTTCTCGAGGTTGCGCACGTGCAGGGTCTCCGGTGAGCCGTCGTACCAGAAGCGACCGTCCAGCCACACCCCCCATCGGGGCACCACATGGGGGCGCCCATCGGGTCTGGCCGTGGCCAGCCAGTAGTGGAGACTGTCCCGAAGCCTCGACTCGATCGTCTCCCACTCGACGAAGCGGTCCGCCTGGTCGGCCCCGTAGCCCGGGGGCATGTCGGGACGATCACGTCTCGGCCGGCTCATGACGAGGTGTGAAAGGGTGGCTCGGCCACCCGTCCGGCCGCCCAGCGCTCACGTATCCGCACTTCCAGCCGATCTCCCTCCGTGGCAGGAGGGGCGATGTAGGCCAATCCGATCCCGGTGTCGAGCATGGGGCTGATGTTGCCCGAAGTTACTCTCCCCGACCCCCCATCGAGAGTTCGCACGTCGTATCCGTGGCGGGGTATGCCACGGTCCTCGAGGATGAAACCGGCGAGCCGGCGCTCCAGCCCGTCGTCTCGCTGACTGCTCAGCTCCCGGCTCCCGACGAAGTCGTGGCCGAAGGACACCGCGAAGTCGAGCCCGGCCTCCAGAGGCGTCGTGGTCTCGTCGATGTCTTCGCCCCACAACGGGAAGCCCGCCTCGAGTCTGAGGGTGTCTCGCGCCCCCAGCCCACAGGGTGTGGCCCCACCGTCGAGCAGCGCCTCGATGAGAGCAATGCCGGCGGGGACAGCGGCGCACAGCTCTGCCCCGGGCTCACCGGTGTAGCCGGTGCCTGCCATACGCAGGGCCCCGAACCCGGTTTCCACCTCCCGGTTGAGGAATCGGCCCGGTCTGACCCCGGTCACCTGTTCCACCAGGGCCGGCGCTTCGGGGCCCTGGACCGCGAGAAACACCGTGGCCGGCTGGAGATCCTCGATCTCGCAATCCGGTTCGGCGGCGAAGGCGGCCATCACCCTTCGGTGATTGGCGGCGTTGGGCATGACCCAGAAGTCGTCCTCCCCCCACCACCAGACGATGAGATCGTCGACGATCCCACCGTCCTCGTTGAGGATCATGGTGTATTGACATCGACCCGGCTCGATGCGGTCGATGTCGTTGCTGAGCAGACGGCTCAGCGCACCGTGAGAACCGGCGCCTCTCAGGGCGAACCGTCCGAGATGGGTCACGTCGAACACGCCGACACCCTCCCGCACCGCCCGGTGCTCGGCGAGCACCGAGACGTACTGAACAGGCATCTCCCAGCCTCCGAAGTCGACGAACCGGGCGCCGAGGTTTGCATTGAGCTCGTGAAGCGGAGACCGCTTCATCCGGTGAGGCGTTCGCCCCGATCCTCGAGACGGACCACCTCTGGTATTCCTGGCATCCGGGTGGGAGCGATGACTTCTTCGAGGTGATCAGGCTCCTCGAGCCCGTACTTGACCACGAGGTGCAGGTAGTCGCGCTGATAGAAGATCTTGCACTTGACATCGGGGTGATAGGTCTTCAACAGCCTGACCTTCTTGTTCTTCTTGGTCACCAGCTTCTGATTCATCGTGGTGATCTCGATGAACATCTCGTCGTCGGCCAGATAGAAGTCCGGGGTGAAGAACTTGGTCGGCTCACCGTTCTCGAACCCGATCGGGAAGCTGCGCGGCTCGTATTCCCAAGGGACACCATAGAAGTCGAGGAGGAGAGCGAACTGCCGCTCACTGTTGTGAGCGAAGTCGACCTCGTGGGCAGTTGGGGCTTCGGTGTTCAGGGGGCTCCTAATTCGACGACCCCGGCCAGCTCTTCTTGTTCAGGAAACAACTGATGGATCGCTCCCTCGACCTGGTCCTGGACCGGGCCTATGGCGATGCTAAACACGCCCTGGCCCTTACGGAGGACATCGACCACTTCCTGGTCGGAGTGGGCCGCGTAGATCGTTTGGCCGTCGCTGAGCAGGGTGACATCGGCCAGCGGCTGGTCGGAGTTCATCTCGGAACGCAGGATCTCCACCGCCGAGCGGATCTTCTTGAGGCTCATGCCGGCATCGAGGAGATTCTTGATCACCTTGAGCTGGACCACGTCGGTGAACGAGTACCGACGTTGGGAACCCGAACCGGTTGCCTGTTGCAAGGTCGGGACGATCAGACCCGTGCGCGCCCAATAGTCGAGTTGTCGGTAGGTGATGCCTACCAACTTGCAGACCTGTGGGGCGCGATAGCCTTCCAATTCCCGCTCGGTCATAGCTCCTCCGGGTTACACCAGTGTAACTCCGTCGTGGGAAAGCTACTTGGCCGACCCGGCCCCTGTCAATGTTTTCCTGTGGAAAACTCGATCTCGCCTAAGGCTGGTCGCCACCGAGAAAGTCTTCGACGGTGACCTCTTCGAGAAATTCCCGGAAGCGGGCCACCTCTTCTTCCTCGTCCTCGTCCTCGAAATGGACGCCAGCCTCGTCCAGCACCGCGGGTGCGGCCAGCACCGGTGTCCCGGTGCGCACCGCCAGCGCGATTGCGTCGGAAGGTCGGGAGGAGATCTTCACCTCCTGGCCTGAGACGTCGAGGGAGAGGTCGGCGAAGAACACCGAGTCTCGCATCTCGGTGATGACCACCCGCACCGCCAGGGCGCCCACCGCGTCGATCACCGATCGCATCAGATCATGGGTGAGCGGACGAGGGGGTTGCACACCCTCCATCGCCGTGGCGATGGCGGTCGCCTCGTTGGCCCCGATCCAGATCGGGAGGTAGCGAGTGCCATCCTGCTCCTTGAGGAGCACGATCGGCTGGTTGGAGGGCAGTTCTACCCTCACCCCCACTATCTCGAGCGGGATCGGAGCTCCGTCACCGGCCATGTGACGAGGTTATCACCGGCTGGAACTCACACCACCGGGTCTCAGGAAAGACCGAGGTCTTTGGCGAGGGCCATCGGGTCCGCGACGAAGGCCTCCATGTCGAGAATCGCCCAGATCGACCTGAGATTTCGGTAGGTGCCCTGCCAGTCGAGACCATATCCGATCAGGTACTCGTCTCCGACCTCGAACCCGCGGTACTCGATCGGCACGTCGGTCACCCGGCGGCGGGTCTTGTCGAGAAGGGCCGCGGTCGCCACCGATGCGGCGCCCCTGTCGATGATCATCCTCCGCAGAACCGTCAAGGTGAGGCCGGTGTCGATGATGTCCTCCACCAGGATGACGTTGCGGTCGAAAAGTGGGGTGGAGGTGTCGAGGGTCACTCCGATTCGGCCGCTCTCCCCGAAACGGTTGAGCCCGAGAAAGTCGACCTCTGAGTCGACGTCGACCGCCCGCACCAGGTCGGCGCCGAACGGGACCGATCCGGTGAGCACCACGACGAAGAGCGGACCGCGGTTCTCGTAGTCGGAGGCGATCGCAGCTCCCAACTCGGTCACCCGTGACAAGATCTCGTCCTCGGAGATGACTTCGGCGGCGAAACGGGCGTCAGTCATCGAAGACGCCGGCCACCAGCCCCAGCCAATAGGTGGCTGTGGTGAGGATCGAGTCTGGCGCCGGATCGGGATGTCTGGTGATGTCGACGGCAGGAACCGGGTCGGGAAGCGGTTCGCCCGGCGGGCCGGGTGGTTGTCCGGTCATGCCCTGGGCGGCGGCGTGCAGATACGCCTCGACGCCGGCCTCCACCAGCAGCGGTGACGGTTCAACCCGAGCAGCCACCGGTCGGTAAGGGATCCCCGTCATCAGAGCCCCATTGATCCTCAAGTCCTCGTAGGCCCAGTCGAACAAGGCAATGGCATCGGCGAAGTGGGCACGCTGCCCCACCGAGCCGAAGACGACCGCGAACAGTCGGCGACCATCTCTTTCGGCAGCACCGACATAGGTGAGGCCGGCTCTCGGGGTCTCGCCGGTCTTGACACCGATCGACCCCGTGTAGGAGTTCAAGATCCGGTTGGTGTTGGTTGCCATCCGGGCCGACCCATTGGGGGTGTCGGGGAAGACCATCACCCGAGACCTGGCGATGTCGACGAACTCCGGCATCGACATGGCCTGGCGTCCCACGATCAGCATGTCCCGGGCGCTCGAGTAGTGGCCGGGGGCGTCGAGGCCGTGCGGGTTGGCGAAGCGGGTGTTCTCCATGCCCAATTCCGCGGCCCGCTCGTTCATCATCGCGGCGAACCCGTCGACCGATCCGCCGAAGTGCTCGGCGATGGCCACCGCCGAGTCGTTGCCCGATCGGATCAAGGCCGCACGGACCAGAGCGGCGAGCTTCACCGTCTCGCCGGCAACCAGACCGATCTCCTGTCCACCGGTGCCCGCCGCCTCCTCGGAGATGGTGACGTCGTCGTCGAGGTCGCCCTCTTCGAGAGCGAGCATGACGGTCATGATCTTGGTGATCGACGCCATGGGGCGGGGGGTGTCCGCTTCCCAAGACGCCAGCACGGAGTCACTCATCTCGTCGTACAGGATCCACGACGCTGCCGTCACCGGAGGGGGCCCGCTATGGGGAAAGCCGTCCTGACCATGCAAGGGGAACACCAGCGGCCCCGCCGCCGCGGGGAGGGCGAGCACGATGACTGTGAGGACCGCGAGAGCGGCCGAACCAGCGAGATTCTTCATGTTTTCAGATGCTGTTTCAGTTCAGTGGCGATCAATGCCCGGTGCATCGCCCGCATCGAGTCGGAGCTCGACTCCAGGACGTCCCGTGCCCTCGTCTTCGCCTCGGGGTTGGAGGCCTTGAGCAGCGGGGCCACCAACTGTTTGAGGAGATCGGCCTCCCGCTCCGAGGAGTGCTTGACTGTGCGCAGGTGCCGCGCCTCGAAACCCTGGTCCATCAGCCGCTTTGCCTCCATGGCCACGATGCCTGCCTCTGGCGGGAAGACCACCGAGTCGCTGATCGGATGGATCAACCCTATCTCGATCAGCTCTTCTAGCTCACTTTCGGTCAGCTTGGATCGTTTCAAGAGCTCGGACCTGTCGAGCGGCTCACCCTCGTCGTCGAGCCCATGGGGGGCGGCCGCGGACGACTCACCCGATGGGTCCTCGCCTCTCTCCCAAAGGGTGAGCTTCGACTTGATCACCTTGAGAGGGAGGAAGTGGTCCCGCTGCTGTTGGAGGATGAAGCGGAGCCGGGCGACATCGGTCCCATCGAACTGTCGATAGCCGCCTCCGGAGCGGTCCGGGTCGATTAGCCCCTGGCTCTCCAGAAACCTGATCTTCGACACCGAGACGTCGGGAAAGTCGTCACGGAGGAGGTTGATGACCTCCCCGATACTGAGCTGGCTCCACTCAGGCATCACCGTGGGCGACCACGAAGTGGAATCGGCCGATGAGGACCTCGTCACCGGCTTTCAGCTCCGAGCTGTCGACCCGCTCATCGTTGACGTAGGTTCCATTCGTAGATCCGCTGTCCTCGACACTGAGGCTCTCTCCGTTGCTGACGAAACGGCAATGGTGACGGGACACCGTGACGTCATTGAGGAAGATATCGCTCTCCGGGTGACGCCCCACGGTGGTGTTCCCCTCACGCAACATGAAGGTCATGCCCTTGCGCGGGCCTTTCTCCACGACGATGGCGAAGCCCGACAAACCCTCGATGTGGGCGGCTTCATCGGCGGTCAGGGGATGTTCGGCCCGATCAGCGATGGGCACGTAGACGACGGTCGGGTCGGTTTCGACCTCAACCTCAGGGTTCGGCTCGTTGGGGGCGGTACCCTCTGACTCGTTCATTACGGTAGAGATGATAGGTATGTCGGGCGGTTTGCCCGGCCACCTACTCGGTCAGGTCCTTGTAGGCCGCGGCATCGAGGAGGTCCTCGGTGCCGATTTCGCCGCTCACCTCGATCTCGACCAGCCAACCGTCCTGATACGGGCTGGTGTTGACCAGTTCAGGCGACGCGGCGACTGCCTCATTCACCGCGGCGATCGTCCCGGCAAACGGTGCGTAGACCTCACCGACCGACTTGGTGCTCTCTATCTCGACCACCAGGTCGTCTTTGGACACCTCTTTGCCCGGCTCGGGAAGCTCGATGTAGACGACATCGCCCAACTGGTCCTGTGCGTAGTCAGTGATCCCGATGCGGACCCTGGCGTTACCGACGACTCTCACCCACTCGTGCTCGTCGGTGTAATGAAGGTCTTCGGGTGTGATCATCAACTCTCCTCGAGGCTGGCGGCGGACTCTAATTCGGACATGGCGCGACGGGCGTCACCGGTGTATTGGACGGCCACGATCCAGTAGAGGACCAGTCCGCTGACCCCGGTGATCCATGCGATCGGCCGAAACACCACGGCGAGAAAGGGCATGGCCACCACGTAGAACGACTGGACGGCGCCATAGACGAGAAAAGTGGCCCGCTTCCCCAGGGTTCGCACCTCGAGGGTTCCCGCTCCCCGGGAGACCAGTGTCAACGTGACCAGAGCCATGTAGGCCTCCCGGACGATGAGCGGGATGGCGATGACGGCGGGGACGATCTCGGCGAGCAGGCCGGCGATCACTGCCGAGGCGATCATCAAACGGTCAGCGACCGGGTCGAGGGTCTTGCCCAGTTTGGTCACCTGATCGAGCCGTCGAGCGAGGTACCCGTCGATCCAGTCGGTCCAGGAGACGACGATGAGCAGGATCGTGGCCGCCGCCACCCGGTCTTCGGCGAGCAGAAGCCACCAAAAGACGGGTACCGCGGTGAGTCTGACGAACGAGATCAGGTTGGGAATGGTGACGATGCGGGTGGAGACCTGCTCTTCGCTCACCCGGCGAGAGTAGTGCTCAGTCGGTTGGCCGCACGTCCCAGATCCCGCCGAACCTGGCCTGCAGGCCCCCGAGACTCTCCCCGATGTCGAAGCTCACCCGATCCGACCTGTAGACCTCGGTTATCTGGTTGGTGTAGAGCAGGAGATAGGGCAGGTCGACAGATAGCGCCCGCTCCATCTCCCAAAGGGCCTCGTATGCGGCATCGGTGGTGAATGCATCCTCATACGACTCGAGTGCCTTGGCGAACGACTCGCTGGAGTACCCCGTGTTGTTCATTGCTCCGCCGCTGGCGAAGAGCGCCCGGTAGTAGCCGGGTAGGGCCGGATTTCCCAGGGTCCAACCAAGCAGGTACATGTCGTAATGGAGGGCGCCGTCCTCGCCGGGGGTGAAAGCGAGGTCGACGACTGTGTCGAAGTCGGTCTCGACTGGACGGGCGTCGAATCCGAGAATCGCCAGCGTGTCGGCGATTTCCTGTACGTAGTCGGGTCGCGCCGGGTCGTAGGTGTCGCCAGGAGTGAGAATCGTCAGTGGCTGTGGGGCGCGGCCGTCGATGGTGAGGCCCTCCCCCGCCACCAGCTCACCCGCCTCGCCGATCGAGGGTGGGCTGGACCATCCGTAACCCGCGGCGACCAGACCTTCCAGGGCCGTCTCGAGCCGAGCCGACAGCTCGCCGGAGTAACGGCTCTCGGTCTCAGATGCCACTTCGGGATCGAACCACCGGGAGTTTGCCTCCGGGATGAGTGCCCAAGCCGCCTCGCCGGCCTGTGGGATCGACTCGGCCAGATGCTCACGTTCCACGAGGAGTGCCAGCGCCGTTCTGAAGGCCTGCTCGGACATCGGGTCGCGATTGAGGTTGAAGCCCAGATAGCGGATTCCGTTGCCCGGGTTCTCCACCACCTCGACACCCGGGTCTGACTCGATCGTCTCCAGGTGCTCGAGGGTGAGCCCCTTGGGTGTGAGCACCGAGTCGATCTCTCCCCCACCCAGTGCAGCGACTGCTGCGGCTTCGTCGGCGTAGACGTGGTACTCGACGACATCGGGCGTGCTTCCAAAGGGGTAACCGGGGTTGGCGTTGCTGATGGCGAGGGACTCAGAGACAGCGACGAGGGCGAGCGGCCCGCCGCCGACGTCTTCGTGGCCGGGGTGTGCATACAGCCCAGCTGCGTCACCATCGGCGACGACGTCCTCCCAGACATGACGCGCCATGATCGGGGCCAGACCCACACCGTGGGGCCAGACCGAGAGTTGTGGGCGCTCGGTGAACTCGATTCGCAGCGAGTGGTCGGCGTCGGCGTGCATCGACTCGATCGTCGCAGGGAAGGCCTCCACCCAACTGCCCCCCAGACCGAGCTCTCTCACCGTCTCGAACGTGAAGACCATGTCATGGGCGGTGATCGGTTTTCCGTCGCTCCATTCGAGCCCTCGATTGAGCTCGACACGGACCCTCCAACCTTCCTTGTTGAACACCGGCTTGATCTCCGCGGCGGCGAGCTCGGGCCGCAACGAGCCGACCGAGGCGTCGAAAGTGAACAGGGCCGGCTTGGTGGGCCCGAGAATGTATGAGTTCCACGTCGAGGGCTGCTCACCGTAGAACGCCCAGAAGTTGTCGGTGGTGACCCCGGAGAGGACCCCCACCCGATAGACGAAAGGCTCCGGCTGGGTGGTGATCGGCTCCGAATCGGGATGGGTCGTGTCGGCTTTCCCGCTTGGTGCCGTCGTCGGTTCGACGGCAACGATTTCCGCCGGCTTCGCCTCCTGGGCCGCGACCTGGGCGACCGCGGCGATGGCGACGCCGATCAGCACGACTGATGCTCCGATTGTTCGCAGGGTTTTGTCTTGCATGCCGACCTCCCACCCGAGAGATCGGCACCATGTGGTGCGAGCTTGACGAGATCTACCCGAGATTCTCCATGCGTGCGATGGCAGCCTCGAGCAAGTCGTCGTCCTTGCAGAAGGCGAAGCGGATCAAGCCGGCTCCCCTCTCGGGACGGCTGTAGAAGACACTGGGCGGGATCGCCGCCACCCTGGCCTCTGCGACGAGCCGCCGGCAGAAGGCCCTGTCGTCACCGGCGCCCGGGTGGCCTGCCATCAGGAAGTACGTCCCCTGAGGCAGATGAACGTCGAACCCGGCCTTTTCCAGACCCCGGGCGAGGAGGTCGCGTTTGTGCGTGTAGGTGCGGCGGAGGTCGTCATAGAAGCTCTCGGGGGCACCGAGAGCCGCCACCCCTCCATGCTGTACCGGGGTCGGCGTGGTGAAGGTGAGGAACTGGTGGGCCGACCTGAGCCCCCCGGTCAGGACCGGAGGGCCGATCCCCCAGCCGAGCTTCCACCCGGTGAGGGAGAAGGTCTTGCCGAGCGACGACAAGGTCAGGGTCCGCTCCCACATCCCTTCGACCCTCGCCAGCCTCTGATGGGGGACCTCGAAGGTCATCTCCTCATACACCTCGTCGCTGATGGCGATGGCGTCGTACTCATGACAGAGATCGGCGATGGTCCGCAGCTCCGCGGTCGAGAACACCCTCCCGGTCGGGTTGTGCGGGTTGTTGACGACGATGGCCCGGGTCCGCGGGCTGAATGCGGCTCGCAGCTCGTCGAGGTCCAGAGCGAAGTCCGGGGGACGCAACGTCACGTATCGAGGCACCGCACCCACCAGGGATGCGTAGACCGGGTATGCGTCGTAGTACGGCTCGATCATGACGACCTCATCGCCCGGATTGACCAGACCGAGGAAGCTGGCCGCCAGCGCCTCGGTGCAGCCACAGGTCACCGTGACCTCCTGGTCCGGATCGAGAGTGCGGTCGAGCAGCGGGCCGTAGTGTTCGGCGATCGCCTGTCTGAGTGATGGGATTCCCGGGCTGGGCGGGTACTGGTCGTTACCACCCTCGGCCATGGAGGCGATTGCTGCCTCCTTGACGAAGTCGGCCCCATCCCAGTTGGGGAAGCCCTGTCCCAGGTTGATCGCGCCGTGCTCGATCGCCAACTGGGTCATCTCGGTGAAGATGGTCACCCCGAACGGGGCAAGACGGTCGGAGACTGACATCGACGGGACAATACGGCTCGATCAGGTGATTCGTCCAGGCTCAGACATCCGGACGAAGAGCCGGGAGGTCAGGTCGGAGGCTGGCGGCAGGCTGACGACACCCGATCCGGCGAGGAGGGCCGCGATCTCCCAGATCAGCTCGTGGGTGAAGATCACGGTGGCATCTCCCTCACTCGACTCCAGACCTGCCTCTTCGAAGATCAGTCGACAACCTGTTCCGTCGGGGATCGCGCTCGACACCGTCTCCGCCAGAGCGCCGCTCGCCACGTGGAGGTCATCTTCGGTGGCGGTGCCGATGATGGGGATCGGTCGGTGGTCTCCGCTGAGGCCGAGCAGGGTCGTGGATTCGTCTCTCGCCTCGATCGACCCGAGGAGTTCCGGGAGAGCAGGCTCGGCAGCCATTGACCTGAGACTCTCGGCGGTCTCGTCGTCCCAAACCATTACCAAAGTGGCGCTCCCTTCATTGATCTCGTTGGTGCCTGCCGATCCCTCACGTCCCGGATACACCGCCCAGAAAGAGCCTCTCCAGTAGGGCTCTTCGATGGTGAGCTCGACACCGGGCAGAGCCCCCCTGGTCCTGAGCAGATCCCAGATGACTCCATCGAGGGCATGACCGAAGACCACGGCATGACCACTGGCATAGAGGTCACGAGCGGCGAGCAACCCGACGAGCGTCTCCGCGCGACTCACGACCTCCGGCATCACATCGGCGGCGGCCGCGGTGGCTCTATCACGTACTTCTGCGATTTGGGCCGGCCCGAGCACGGGGAAACTGGTGGTGATCACATCCCCTTCGATGGTGACCAGGCCGTAGGCCTCGAGGAGGGCGAGTTGGCTCTGGTTGGCGGCGATGCCGCTGGAGACGAGACTTTCTCGTGAGGCGCCTCCGACACATCGAAGGAGGACCTTTCCGTTGTTGTCCATCCGAACGACCGTCTTGGGGTTGGACCGCGCCCGTATACAGAAGCAGTGGAGACTCCAAAGGGCGAGATCGGTTGGGGCTTCGTGATGGGGCCGGGTCATTGGCGAGCCAGGGTATTTGAGGCCGGGAGCGATGTCTCCTGGTTGTCTTCCAACCGTTAACCTCACAGCACACGGGCCGTGGCGCAGCTTGGTAGCGCGCTTGACTGGGGGTCAAGAGGTCGCCGGTTCAAATCCGGCCGGCCCGACAAGGAGGTTCAACCGGACCGCGACTGCTCCCGAATAGGACCAGTGGTTTTTTTCGCGTTGTCGACACAGCTTGGCACGGATGTGTATATTCCGATCTGGAAGTCCCGACGGATTCGAACTTCGGTTCTGAGTCTGTCGGGGCTTCTTTAATTTCTCCCGACGACCCTCTTGAGATCTGCCGGTGGCGTGCTGTACAAGGGATCAGCCAGTTCGGCCTCACCTACATCACCCATCCGCCCTAGTCAGAAGATTCGCTCCCACACCCATACCAGACCCTGCACCAGACGCCAGCCCAGGTAGAGCACCACCAGCACCACCATCAGCTTGAAGCTGAAGGGTGTCTTCAGGTCATCCTGGTCTTCCGGCCCGGTCATCTCGGCGCACGGTTCCTGGTTACGAAGTGGATTGGGTTCCCGGTGAAGTCGTGGGCATCGCGGAGCCGGTTCTCCAAGTACCTGACGTAGTCCTCCCCGAGCTCGCCCCCGGACACGAAAAGCACGAAGGTGGGTGGTGCGGTGCCCGCCTGCACCACGTAGTGGAGCTTGGGCCGCCGCCCCTTTCTCACCGGTGGTGGATGGGCCGCCGCCCACTCCCTCACCTCGCGGTTGAGGACACCGGTGGGCACCCGGAGCTCCCTGGTCTTCATCACCGCCTCGAGAGCGGCGCCGAGACGACCCACCCGGGCGCCGGTCTTGGCCGACACGCGGAGCACCGGTGCCCAGCCGATGAACGAGAACCGATCAGGCAGGGAGCGCTCGGTCAACTCCCGCTGCTCCTCGTCGAGGGCGTCCCATTTGTTGAGCACCACCACCAAGCCGGCGCCCGCCTCGACGATCTCACTCGCGATGCGTTGGTCCTGGTGGGTCACCCCATCGGTGGCGTCGACCATGAGCACGGCCAGGTCCGCCCGCTTCAGTGCTTCCCTCGCCCGGAGAACCGAGTAGAAGTCGGCGTCCTCGGTGATCTGCGGCTTGCGTCTGATCCCGGCGGTATCGACCAGTCGATAGACGACACCTTCGATCTCGACATCGACGTCGATCGGATCGCGGGTGGTGCCGGGACGCTCCGAGACGATCACCCGCTCCTCGCCGGCGAGACGGTTGAGCAACGTCGACTTGCCGGTGTTGGGGCGTCCCACGATGGCGATGCGGGGAACCTCGGGTGTCACCTCCACGTCAGAGGGCTCAGGCAGCGACGCGACGATCCGGTCGAGCAGTTCACCCACCCCCCTCCCGTGATAGGCGCTGACCGGCTGTGGCTCCCCCAGGCCCAGCTTCCAGAATCGGTCGACCTCCCATTCCATGGATGTGTCATCCATCTTGTTGACGGCCACGACCACAGGCAGACCTGCTGCACGCAGGATCGAGATGACCCCGGTGTCGTCGTCACTCAGCTCGGCGGTGCCATCGACCACCAGGACCACAGTGTCCGCCCCGGAGACGGCCCCTTCGGCCTGTTGGCGGATCGACATGTTGAGGTCGCCCTCGGGCTTTACCTCCCAGCCGCCGGTGTCGACCAGGATGAAGTCGCGGCCAGCCCAATCGGCGTCGAACTGGCGTCGGTCACGAGTCACCCCCGAGGTCTCCTCGACGACAGCGGAACGCGAGCCGATGATCCGGTTGACCAGGGTCGACTTGCCCACATTGGGACGGCCGACCACCGCCACAACCGGGAGAGTGCTCACCGGCCCTCAGATGCTGATCAGGTCGAGCGCCTCGGTGGCCGTCCACTCGCGGTCGCGCTCGAGCCATGCCTCGCCGCCGGGTTGTGCGGTGACCCCCGCCTCGACCAGGGTTTGGAGTGTGGTCACGAAGGCTCGAAGTTGGGGAGGCAGGGGAAAGTACTCCTCCTCCTGGGTGACCGACCACAACTCGAAGCCTTGCACCGGGTTGAGCGCGTCGATCACTTCCTGAACGAGATGGTCCGGGGCCGATGCCCCGGCGGTGACCCCCACCGTCGTCACCCCTTCGAGCCACTCGGGCCGGATGTCGGCTGCCGAGTCGATGCGGTGGGCGGCGACATCGTTCTCATGAGACACCCGCACCAGTGCCTGGGTGTTCGAAGAGTTGTGTGAACCGACCACCAGGATCAGATCACATTCCGCAGAGAGCTGATTGACCACTTCTTGACGGTTGGTCGTGGCGTAGCAGAGGTCGGACTTCCGCGCCGTCTTCAGGTTGGGGAAACGCAGCGATGCATCTGCCAGGAGCTCCTGCCATTCATAGAGGCCAAGCGTCGTCTGAGCAACGAGGGCGACTTTGTCCTCGTCACCAGGGGAGAACTCCCTCAAGCCCCGTTCCGGCTCTACGAGGGTGATCGACTCGGGGGCTTCCGCCACCGTCCCCACGGCCTCGTCGTGGCCCTCATGACCGATGTAGATGATGTCATACCCCTTGCGAGACATCATCTTCACCTCATGGTGGACCTTGGTGACCAGAGGGCAAACCGCGTCGATGACCACCGCGGCACGATCGCCGGCCGCCGAGACCACCTCGGGTGACGAGCCATGAGCGGACAACATGAGCGGTGCCCCCTCCGGGACCTGGGACATGTCGTCGACGAAAACCACTCCGACCCGCTCGAAGGCCTCCACCACCCACTCGTTGTGCACTATCTCGTGGTAGCAGTAAACCGGCCCATCGAAGATCCTGGTCATCCAGGTCAGGGCCTTGATCGCCATCTCGACACCGGCGCAGAAGCCGCGTGGCTCGGCAAGGAGGACACGTTCAACGGTCATCGTGGGTAATGGTAGGTGGAGTCGGGAAAATCAGGACTTCGACCGGATCATCTCGAGAAGCCGATCCACCACCTCGTCAAAGCCGAGTCGGGAGGTGTCGATAACTGTCGCCCCTTCGGGCACCGTCATCGGCGATGCGGTGCGGGTGGAGTCGAAGTGGTCGCGGCGGTTCAGGTCGTCGAGAACCTCCGTGGGGTTTTCTCCGGTCTGTAGGGCCCTTCGTCTCGCCCTGACCTCCGGAGTCGCATCTAGATAGACCTTGACGGTGGCGTGGGGGAAGACGACCGAACCGATGTCGCGTCCTTCGATGACACCGCGGTGGCCATGTCTCTCCACCCACTCGCGCTGTCTCTCCACGAGGATATCGCGAACCGCCTGATGGGCGGAGACCGCTGAGACCGACGCGGTCACCGCCTCTCCCCTGATCTCTGCTGAGACATCACGCCCGTCGAGGTACATCCGCCCGTTCTCCTGACTCATGCTGGTTCGGGAGACCACTGCAGCCACCTCCTCGGCTCGGGTCGGGTCGACGCCGGAGTCGATGACCGCCAGGGTGGCCGCCCTGTAGAAGGCACCCGTGTCGAGATGAGGAAGCCCTGCCTTGTGGGCGACGACCCGGCTCACGGTGCTCTTGCCGGTCCCGCCCGGGCCGTCCAATGTCACGATCATCGAGGACACGGGGGGTGAGGATAGGGGCTACGCAGGAGGGCTCCCGGGCTCCGGAGGGTTGTCCGACTTGGGGGGAATTCGGACAATGGGGGCGAAGTCGGAGACCGGGGCCCTCCCGTTAAGGAGAAACATAGTTACCAGGCTCGTCCGACGACGACTTATCTTTCGAGGTCGTCGATGAAGGACCAGAACGAGGGCCAGGTTTTGCCCACCACATCAGGGGATTCGAGGTAAATGCCCGGTACCCGGGTGCCCACCATCGCCATCGCCATGGCGACCCGGTGGTCACCGTGTGGATCGATCGATGCGCCATGGAGGCGACGCGGCTCGATGATCAGACTGTCATCCTCGACCCGTGCGGAGCCACCGACGCGTGCGATCTCACCGCTGATCGCCGCGAGACGATCAGACTCTTTGTGACGAAGCGACTCGAGCCCTGAGATCCGGCTCGCGCTCTCCGCAAAGAGACAGGTCACGGCAACGCCCAGCGACCCGTCCGGAGCGTCCGACATCTCGACGTCGACGCCTGAGAGCTGCACCCCCCGGGCGTCGACCGTCACCTCGGCATCCTCCCAGGTCACCAGACAGCCCATCGACTCGAGCACGGAGGCAACCCGCAGATCGGGCTGTCGCGACGACTTGCCGAGACCCTTGATGACCACCCGGCCCCCGGTGATCGCCGCCACCGCCATCGGGTACACCGCCGCGGAGGCATCGGGCTCGATCACCACGTCGGCCGCCGAATACCCCCCGTTGGCGATCTCATACCCGGTCACCGTCGGCTCCACGGCTGCGCCAAACCGGCGCATCGCCGACGCGGTCATGTCCAGGTAGCCCCGGGACCCGGTCAGTCCCCTTATCTCGACACGACACGACCTGTGCATGATCGGCGCGGCCAGCATCACGGCCGTGGCGAACTGGCTGGTGGCCGAGCAGTCCACCTCTATGGTTCCGCCCCACAGGGGCCCGCGCCCGATGATCTCGACAGGCAGCCGATCTCCGGTGATCTCGACTCCCTGCGATCTCAGCGCGCCCAAGAGCCCCTCCATCGGCCGTTGGGGCAGTCTGCCCCGACCGGTGATGGTGGTCACACCATCCAGAGAAGCGGCCAATGCCACCAGGATGCGAGCGGTCAGCCCTGATTCGCTGACGTCGATCGGCTGGGAAGGCGCAGTCAGTCTCCCTCCGCGGCCGTCGACGGTCCAAGGCTCGGAGTCGACTCCCACGTCGATGGCGAGGGAGCGTAGGGCGGCCACCATCGCCATGGTGTCCTCGGCAGTCAGGGCGCCGTAGAGATGGGACCGACCGTCGGCCAACGCCGCGGCGGCGAGGGCACGAATGGTCTCCGACTTGGATCCTGGCGGCCGGATGCGGGCGTCAATCTGCCCCAGCACCGGTACCAGGACGGGGGCCTCAGCCATGGCCGGTCAACAATCTGTGGATATCGGACGCATCGAGACGTCGAGACTCACCCGGCTTGAGATTCTGGTCGTGGAGGCCACCGATGGCGGTGCGGACGAGCCGTCTCACCGGGTGGCCGACGGAATCGAGCATCCGGCGCACCTCCCGATTGCGTCCCTCCAGCATGACCAGCTCCACCAGGGACCGGCCGTGGCCCTCTTCGACCAGCCTCACCGTCTGCGCCCGGGCGGGGCCGTCGTCGAGGGTCACACCTTCGGTGAGACGCTGCAGCGTCGGGCGCGACGGCCGTCCCTCCACCTCCGCCAGGTACTTCTTGGTGACCCCGTAGCTGGGGTGGGTCACCCGGTTGGTGAGCTCCCCGTCGTTGGAGACGAGGATGAGCCCTTCGGAGTCGGCATCCAGCCGTCCCACCGGGTAGAGCCGTCTCGACGAGTCGATCAGGTCGATGACGGTGGATCGTCCTCCGGGGTCGCTGGCGGTGCTGATCACCCCCAATGGCTTGTTGAGGAGGTGAGTCTCGAGTTCTTCGGTGACCGGGATGGGGGCCCCATCCAGGGTCAGCACGTCCCTTTCGGGGTCGACCCGATCCCCGAGCGCGACCGGCGCCCCATTGAGAAGGACCCTTCCCGCGAGCATGGCCTCCTCGGCGGCCCGGCGCGACATCAGCCCGGCATTGGCGATTGCTTTCTGGATGCGGATTCGCTCCGCCATCGCTCAATCCGATCCGGGGCGAAGAGACTCCTCCAGCGTGTCCACGAACTGGGGGGGAGGGACGTGGTCGGCCAGGGGTGGCAGCTCGGCCAGCTCATTCAGGCCGAGCTTCTCGAGGAACAGCTCCGTGGTCTGATACACGGCGGGGTTCCCGGGGAGGTTGAGACGTTCCCTCTCCTCGACCAGGCCGAGACGCTCAAGGGTCCGCACCGCCGAGTCGGAGTCGACACCACGGACCTCCGAGATCTGACCGCGTGAAACCGGTTGGCGGTACGCAATCACCGCCAGCGTCTCGATGGCAGCGGGCGAAAGCTTGCGGGCCGTGGCCGACGAGGAGAAGCGCTCCAGGTACGGATAGGCATCGGGGTGGCTGTACAACCGCCATCCACCGGCGGCCGATCTGAGCACCAGGCCCGCCTCTCGCTCGGCGAGCTCGTCGGTCAGGGTCGACAACAAGTCTTCGACCCTCGTCGGGGACAGTTCGAGGACCTCCGCCAGCTCTCCGACGGGAACCGGGTGCTCGGTGACGAACAGGACGGCTTCGAGTGCGGCGAGATCGTTCACGAGGCCCACTCCGAGGTGAGGTCGATCGCACCATCGTCGACATGCCGGACCTCGATCGGGGCGGTCCAATCCGCCTGAGACACCTCGATGAGGCCCCAGCGAGCCATCTCGAGGAGGGCCAGGAAGTAGGCAGCCACCTCGACCGGGCGCCGGCAATCCTCGGTGAGCTCCTCGAAGGACGAGACCGCCTCGGCCCGTATTCGCTCTCTCAGGTCCTCGATCGCCCTTTCGACACTGGGCAGGTCGAGGTCGAAATGGTCCAGGTCGGGCTCTAGGGTCGCTCTGGCAAACACCTTGTCGGCGAGCGCAGCCAGGCCTTCGGAGTCCACGGGGATGGTGATATCGGGCACGGGCACGGTGACCTTCTGATCCAGCCCTGAAACCCGGGGAACGAATCGATTGCCCTCTTGCAGCCGGCGTCGGAGCACCGCGGCGACGTCCTTGAAGGTCACCGAGGCCAGCAGTCTCGACAGGAGACGGTCACGCTCCTCGGCGAGGGCGAGCTCGTCGTCGAGGTCGATGTCGGTGGCGGTGGGAAGCAGAGACTGCGCTTTGAGCTGAACCAGGGTGGAGGCGATGAGGAGGAACTCCGAGGTCACCTCGAGGTCGAGCTCCTTCATCTCGTCGATGAACGAGAGGTACTCCCCCACCACCCCGGTGAGACCCACCGCGCTGATCGCGAGCTGGTGCTTGGTGATCAGCTGGAGGAGCAGATCTAGGGGTCCCTCGAAGACCGTGGTCCGCACGTGAAAGGTCATGTGGCGGTTGAGGTTATCCGCCGAACCAGCTTCGACGATGCCTTTGGCGGCTGATCGGCGGAGATGAGGGTCTCCCACGTGCCCGGATCGATCGACTCGGGTCGTTCCCGGTGGTGGTGAATGGCGAAGTCGATCGCCAGGGCAGGTGCCGACACCGATCCGAGCTCACGAGCCCCGATCAGCCCGTGGTCCCGGTAGGCCCTGATCCGATCGGTGAGGGGCAGACCGAGCAGGATGAGCACCGAAGCGAGGCTGCGGCCCACTATCCCCAGCCGGGCATGACGTTTGCCGATGTCATGCATCAGGGCTGCGATGACGACGTCTCGATCTTCGACCCCACTGGCGATGACGCTGAGGGCGGCATGATGGCCGTGTCGCCGATCGGCTCGGTTCTGGGCGAAGAAGAGCTCGGCGAGCTCCGGGGTCAACCATCCGCTGACCATGGCGGATTCGGCCCCGGTGAGCCGCCTGGCGGTGGCGACGTCGAGGAAACGTCGGATCAGATGGGCTGCTGAGCCCGGCAAGTCAGGAGGCAGCCCTTGTCTTGCAGCTGACACAGAGGACGGAGGCAGGTCGAAACTCGAGACGGTCGGGGTCGATGTCACCCCCACAGCTGTCGCAGGTCCCGTAGGTCCCTCCCTCGATGCGGGCGAGTGCGGTGTCGACATCATCGAGCTGGCTCTTCAGCGACTCGACGACGCCAAGGACCTCGGTGCGCTCGGCGGTGACGGCGGCGGCATCGGCAAAGCTTCCCCCGAAGTCGATATCCGACCGGAGGTCACCCGACTCGGCAGCACCCAGCTCGTCGAGCTGGTGCACCAGTTGTTCTCGCTCTTGTCTCAGAGCTCTCTCTGCACTTGCGATGTCGAGCGCCATTACCTGCTCCTCGGGTGTGCCTCGACGTAGATCTCCATCACATGGGCGGAACTGATCCGCGTGTAGACCTGGGTTGTGCTGATCGTAGCGTGCCCCAGGATTTCTTGTACCGTTCTCAGGTCTGCTCCCCCTTCAACCATGTGCGTAGCCGCCGAGTGGCGGAGCACGTGAGGTGACACTCTGGCTGAGTCGATGTCGGCAGCGGCGGCATGTCTCTTGACTATGTCGAACACGGCTTGACGGCTGAGCCGGCCACCGCGCAGGTTGAGGAACAGGGGGTCTCCCTTCACCCCGCGTCTCACCAGACCCATCCGGTCGGGGAGCCACGCCCGGATCGCCGTCACCGCCTTGCCACCCAAGGGCACCATGCGCTGCTTTGAGCCCTTGCCCGTCACCCGGACGACCCGATCCTCGAGGTCGACGTCGGCGAGGTCGACCCCGACGGTCTCCGAGACGCGTGCCCCCGTCCCGTACAAGAACTCCAACAAGGCACTGTCCCGCCGGGCGGCCCTATCGCCGCCCCCAGGGGCTTCGACCAGGGCGATGGCCTCGGCGACGGTCAGTGCTTTGGGGAACGGGTCGGGGCGTCGCGGGCTCTCGATGAGGGCGGTCGGGTCGGTCTCCCGGAGCTCTTCGAGCACCAGGAACCGATGGAGCCCCCGCACCGAGGCGATCTTGCGTGCGATGGTCGAGTCGGTGAGCCCTTTGTCCCGCATCTCCCCGACGAATCCTGCGATGAGCTGTTCGGTCGGCTCCCCTCCTTCGAGGAATTCCAGGTACTGGCGCAGATCGCGGATATAGGCCTCGACAGTGTTGGGCGAAAGGCCCTTCTCCACGCGCAGCGCCACCAAGTACTCCTCGACACCGGCCTCGATCGAGACCCGGTCCTGGCTCACCAGCCCGACAGCGCCTCCATGGCCGGCACGTAGTCGACTCCGAGGCTCTCGGCCACGCCCGGATGGCACACCCGGTCTCCCACGATGTTGACCCCGGACTGGAGCTCGGGGTGCGCGGTCATGGCCCGGCTCACCCCTTCGGCGGCCATCACGACCACGTAACGCAGGGTGGCGTTGGTCAACGCGTAGGTCGAAGTGTGGGGAACCGCCCCCGGGATGTTGCCCACCGCGTAGTGGAGCACCTCGTGGACCTCGTAGACCGGGTCGGCATGGGTCGTCTCCCGCGAGGTGGCGAAACAGCCCCCCTGATCGATCGCCACATCGACCAACACCGCCCCGCGCTTCATCGACTTGACCATCTCCTCGGTCACCAGCTTCGGGGCCGAGGCACCGGGCACGAGGACCGTCCCGATGACCAGGTCGGCGTCGAGGACCTGCTCTTCGAGGGTGAGCTTGTTCGAGTGCAAAGTGACGATCCGCCCCTGGTAGAGAGAGTCGATCGCACGCAGCTTCTTGACATCGGTGTCGAGCACCACGACATCGCCCTGCATGCCCATGGCGATGACGGCGGCGTTGGAACCGGCGATCCCTCCCCCGATGATCACCACCTGGGCCGGACTGACACCGGTCACGCCGCCGAGGAGGATCCCTCTTCCACCCTGGGACTTCTCCAGGAAGTATGCCCCCGCCTGGGTTGCCATCCTCCCCGCGATCTCCGACATCGGCGCCAGCAGCGGCAACGATCCGTCGGGCATCTGGACCGTCTCATAGGCGATGGCGAGCACCCCCCTCTTGAACAGCCCTGCGGCCAGGTCGGGATAGGCGGCGAGATGGAGATAGGTGAACAGGATCTGTCCCTCGCGGAACATCTCGATCTCAGAGGTCTGGGGCTCTTTGACCTTGAGGATGAGGTCGGCGGCGTCGAAGACGTCGGCGGCGCCGGCAACGATGGTCGCCCCCTGTGCCTCGAACTCTTCATCGGTGAGAGTGGACCCCTCACCCGCACCGGTCTCGATGAGGACCCGGTGGCCGCGATCGGCCAATTCACGCACGCCTATCGGCGTGATGGCCACCCGATGCTCTTCTGTCTTGATCTCCTTGGGAACTCCAACGATCAAGAGCTCACACTGCTTTCAGTCGACTCAGGGACTGGCTGATTCGCCCTCCGAGAGGCGGCCGCTTCCACGATACCGACAAACAGGGGATGTGGATCGTCGGGCCGGGACCTGAACTCGGGGTGCGCCTGGGTGGCGACGAAGTAGGGGTGGTCGATCAACTCGATGTACTCGACGAGATTGTCATCGGGCGACAGCCCCGAGAGACGCATCCCCGCCTTCTCCAGATCCTTGCGGTAACGGTTGTTGACCTCCCACCGGTGCCGGTGCCGTTCGTAGACCAGCTCCTTGCTGTACATCGCCCTCACCTTGGACCCCTCTGCCAGCTTGGCGGCGTAGAGCCCGAGTCGCATCGTGCCCCCCATGTCCTCGAC
>Ga0256867_10000040_pt1 | contig 44649 bp, 46 predicted proteins | sample RVTome_15_FD_185939 | JGI IMG/M metagenome (GOLD analysis project Ga0256867, IMG submission 185939) | Soil microbial communities from uranium-contaminated site in the Upper Colorado River Basin, Wyoming, United States - RVT150D86 (HiSeq) ... | reverse complement strand
CGGACGCCCGGGCATCGGTTTCGTTCCGAACGAGACGACGTCGGGTGATCGACCTCTTGCCACGGCCACATCGATTCTGCTAAAAGGGACGGGTCGGTCGAGGGAAAGGGGGACCTCATACTCGGTCGTCGTGTTCTCGTTTTCTCCGCGCTGCTCGGACTGTTGGTCTCTTCCGTGGCCCTTCCAGCCGCGGGGGCTGGAGCGAGTCCGTCGCCGGGACGGGCCCTGTCGCAGCTCGCCGAGGACAGTACACGGACCCTCGTGGCTCGAAGCGATCCGGGTGAGTCCGTTCCCTCGTTCGTCACCGGCCGGATCCCCGTGGCCGAGTTCTCCTCCGCCGGAGCGGCCGTCTCCCGGGGATGGGACTTCTGGGACGCGTATGGCCGGGCGTTCGGGGTTGCCAACGCCCGTGCGGAGCTGACCCTGCGATCTATCGAGCGGGACGACCTCGGCATGACACATCTCACCTACGCCCAGCGCCACAGAGGCCTTCCGGTGTTCGGACGGGAGATGCTGCTGCACCTCGACGGCAACGCGGTGACCGTGGTGAACGGTGAGTTCACCGTGGACATCGCGCTTCCCACGACCCCGGCCGTGTCCGCGACCGAGGCCCGGATCGCGGCCCGGGCCGTGCCGGCCCGGGCGCTGCGCCCCGCCGATGTCGCTCCGGAGCTCCTGGTTTTCGTGGACGGGGAGGAGCGGGCCCGGCTGGCCTGGCGCGTGTCCATCGTCTCGGAGCGCCCGCTGGGCCTATGGCAGGTGTTCGTCGATGCCCGGACCGGCGGCGTTCTCCGCTTCTACAACGATCTGCACACGGCCAAGAACCGGCAGACCTATGACGACGGCAACGACCCCGACTGCAACACGCAGGGCGCGCCACAGTGCACTCTGCCCGGGACGCTGGATCTTGCGGAGGGCGACCCCGCCACCGGCGACGCGGTCGTCGACACCGCGCACGACCACACCGGAACTGTGTACGACTACTTCTCCTCGAGCTTCGGCCGCGACTCCTACGACGGTGCAGGGCACGCGATGCGCTCGACCGTCCGTTTCGGCGAGGACTTCAACAACGCGTTCTGGTGCCCCAGCCTCGGGTGCGCCGATTTCTTCGGCAGTGCCCCGGACGGCGAGCAGATGGTGTACGGCGACGGAGACGGGGTCGTGTTCTCCCCGCTCGGCTCCGACCTCGACGTGGTTGCCCACGAACTGACCCACGCGGTCACCCAGTACGAGGCGAACCTCACCTATCTCGGTCAGTCCGGAGCGCTGAACGAGTCGTACTCTGACGTGTTCGCGGCAATGGTGGACACGGACAACTGGTTGATCGGGGAGGACTCCTTCACACCCGGCACGCCCGGCGACGCGTTGCGCGACATGGCCGATCCCTCGAACGGTGGTCAGCCTGGGCACATGTCCGAGTTCGTGGAGACCGTCGGTGACAACGGTGGCGTCCACATCAACAGCGGGATCCCGAACCGGGCCGCGTACCTGACCTCGGAGGATCCCGGGTATGGGATCGGCCGGGCAGCCACGGAGGACATCTACTACCGGGCCCTGACCACGTACCTCACCCCGAGCTCGGACTTCCTGGACAATCTCAACGCTCTGCTCCAATCGGCTGATGACCTGTTCCCCGGCACCGCCGAGATGACCGCGGTGGCCAGGGCCAACGCCGCCGTCGGAATCGCCAACCCCCCCGGGGTGATCTTCCCCAACGGTGGGGAGTCACTCCCGGCCGGGTCGGACACCAACATCACCTGGACGACCGACGACAACGCCCGCCCATTCAAGGTCTCGTATCTCCAGAACATGGGCTCGGCCACGTACAGCCAGGGCTTCGAGGCCAGCGCGAGCCTTCCCCCGGAGTTCACCACCGGTGGCAACCAGCCATGGCTGGTGGACGGCACGACCGCTGCAACCGGGGTGCGCTCGGCACGCTCGGGAACCATCACGCACAACCAGCGGTCGGAGCTCACCCTGACCGCCCGGATGGCCAGTCCCGGCAACGTGACGTTCAGCGTAAGAGTGAGCTCGGAGAGCGGCTTCGATTTCTTCTCCTTCCACGTCGATGGCGAGCCGATGGTGTGGCGGTCCGGGAACATCCCGTGGGGCTCAGGCCCGCCCATTCCGGTTTCTGCCGGGACCCACACGTTCACGTTCGTCTACGAGAAGGACTTCATCGCCACCAGCGGTTCGGACAGGGCCTGGATCGACGACCTCGTCATCCCCAACGCGGAGAGCGTCGCCCTGACCACGATCAACGCCTCCACTGCGCCCGGAGCGACGAGCGAGCCGTGGACCACGCCGAACATAGACGCCTCGAACTTCAAGGTCCGGGTGGAGACGCTCGGGGTGGCACCCTGGTACTCGACGGATGACTCCAACGGAACCTTCACTGTGGGGTCGCCACCACCACCCGGCGGGGGAGCTGCTCTGTCGATCGGGAACGCGAAGCGCAAGGAGCCGGACAAGGGCAAGAAGATGATGAAGCTAAGGGTGTCGCTGTCCGAGCCCGCGACCTCGCTCGTAACGGTCAGCTTCGCCACCAAGAACGGGAGCGCCAAGGCGCCCAAGGACTTCAAGGCGGTGCAGGGCACGCTGACCTTCGCGCCTGGGACCACCGTCCAGGTGATCAAGGTTCCGGTGAAGGGTGACCTCCTGGACGAACGGAACGAGAAGTTCTCCGTGCTGCTCTCCGGCTCCAGTGGGGCAAGCATCGCCGACGGCAAGGGGAGGGGCAAGATCATCGACAACGACTGAACGCCTCAGGCGTCGACAGCGGGGCTCGCCGGCTCGAGGGTCACGGTGAACGTCTCCCCCACCTCGGGATCCTGAAGCTCGCGCTCCCAGTCCCCGAGACGCTCGTCCGCGATCATGCCGACGGCTACCGAAATGCTCCAAGCTCACACGAATCCCCAGGTAAATGGCCGGTGGGGCGTGAGGGATTCGAACCCCCGGCACATGGGTTAAAAGCCCACTGCTCTGACCAGGCTGAGCTAACGCCCCTAACGATTGTCCCACGCGGGTCGGACGGCCCGCGAGATATCCTCGGTACGTCGTGGCACCGGATGCGGGCGGGAAGCGGCGCTCCTGGATCGGTCCGGCGGCGCTCGGCATCCTGGCCGCGGCGCTGGTCGGCGGGACGATCGTGGGGGCGGTGGACGGCCGCCGGACCTACGAGATCTCGAACGTACGGCTGGCCCTGTCGTCCGGGGACCCGGAGGGGATCCCGGCGTGGAGGGTGACCTTCGATGTCGAGTGGTCGGCGTTCGGCGACCCGCCGATCCAGGTCCAGCCGTGCACGGTTCGCCTGACGGCCACGGACGGCTCGGTGCTTCGGGAGCGGGGCTTCGGACTCCACGTCGGCCGGAGCGAACGGGATGTCTCGCCGCCGTTCGACTTCCCGGTCAGCGGCCGGGACCCGGATCGGGCCGAGGTGGTTTGCTCCCGCCGGGGCTGAGCGGCCGGTCCCTGTAAGCGTTCGTGATGGGCATCCGTCGGTCCCGCCCGAAGGCTTTGGGGGTGATCTTCACCCCCGGGGGCGCCTGGCGGCGCTTGTACTCCGCGCGGTCGATCAGCTCCACCACGCGGCGGACGAGCTCCGGATCAGCGCCGTCCTCCACGATCTCCTCGGGAGAGCGGTCCTCCTCCACGTACGCCTCCACGATCGGGTCGAGTACGTCGTACGGGGGGAGCGAGTCCGTGTCGAGCTGCCCCGGTCGGAGCTCGGCCGAAGGCGGCTTCCCCATCACGCGATCGGGTATGGGCGGCGGATCGGTCTCCTTGTTCCGCCACCGGGCCAGCTCGTACACCATGGTCTTGGGTACGTCCTTGAGCGGGGCGAACCCTCCCGCCATGTCCCCGTACAGCGTCGAGTACCCCACGGCCAGCTCGCTCTTGTTGCCGGTCGCCAGGACCATGGAGCCGAACTTGTTGGACAGGGCCATGAGGTAGTTGCCGCGGATCCGAGCCTGGAGGTTCTCCTCGGTTACGTCCTGCTCCGTGCCGGCCAGCACCACCTCCAGGGCCTCCCGGTACGCGGCGAGCACCGAGTCGATGGGGATCAGGTCGATCCCCACGCCCAGGCGCCGGGCCACCTCGCGGGCGTCCTCCACGCTCTCCTGGGAGGAGAACGGCGAGGGCATGGCCAGTACCCGGACCGCCTCCGGGCCGAGGGCGTCGGCGGCCAGGGTGGCGGTGAGCGAGGAATCGATCCCGCCTGACAGGCCGAGGACCACCTCGGCGAAGCCGTTCTTCCGGACGTAGTCGCCGAGGCCGAGGAGCACGGCCCGGTACACCTCCTCGGCGCCGGCGGGCCACGTCTCCCTGGTGGGGTCCGGGAGCGGCGGCTTCCCGCCATCCGTGCCGGGGATGTCTACCACCAAGAGGTCCTCCTCGAATGCGGGGGCGTGCCAGGCCAGCTCTCCATCGGGGGAGACCACGATGGAGCCGCCGTCGAACACGAGCTCGTCCTGACCGCCCACGAGGTTGACGTACACGATCCACGCCCCGGTCTGCCGGGCCCTGGCCGCGCACACCGCAAGCCGATCGTGGGTCTTCTCCCGGTGGTACGGCGAGCCGTTGATGTTCGGGATGACCTGGACCCGACCGGCGTACCCGTCGAACGGGGCGTCCGGCCACCATGCGTCCTCGCAGATCGAGATGCCGAGCGAGGAGTCGGCTACCCGCACCTGGCAGCCGGCTTCGCCCGGCACGAAGTACCGCTTCTCATCGAACACGCCGAAGTTGGGGAGCTGGTGCTTGTGGTACCGGGCCGCCACCTCGCCGCCGCGAAGGAGGGCGGCCGCGTTGTGCAGGCCCTTCGCGGTTCGATCGATGAACCCGACCAGGACGGGGCACCCGCCGGCGGTTCGTTCGGCCAACTCGCCGACCGCCTCCAGGTTCGCGTCGATGAACGAGGGACGCAGTACCAGGTCCTCGGGTGGGTACCCGGTGATGGCCAGCTCAGGGAAGCACGCCAGGTCGGCGCCGTGTCCGGTGGCCTCCCGGGCCCACTCGGCCATCTTCTCGACGTTGCCGTCGAGGTCTCCGACGACGAGGTTCAGCTGGCCGAGGGCGATCCGCACGGGGACAGGGTAGCGCGGCTACAGGCCGGCGAGCCTGCGTAGGCCGTCCACGTTCTCCAGCACGTACCTGCGTCCGTCACGCTTCACCAGCCGTCGCCGTTGTAGCTCGGACAGTATCCGGGTGACGTTCTCTCGGCTGCCGCCGGCCAGCGCGGCCAGGTCCGCGTGGGTGACCACGGACGGGATGACCGCGCCGTCCGCCGGCAGCTCCTCGAAGCTCGGCGTGCACAGCCCGATCAGCCGCTTGGCCACACGTCCCTTCAGGTCCAAGAACAGCAGGTCCTCCACGAGCGCCTCGTGCTCTGCGATCTGCCTGGCCAGGGCCCGGAGGAGGACCCGCGTGGCCTCCGAGTGGTCCGCCAGGAACCGTACGAACGCCTGGCCGGGGATCACGCAGACCGCCGTGTCCTCCAGCGCCACGGCCGTTGCTGTGCGCTGCATCTCGCCGAGGACCCCGAGCTCGCCGAAGAACTGCGGCGGCTCCAGGGTGGTGTGTAGCTGCCGGTGCCCCGTCACCGAGGTCGAGCTGATCTCGACCCGCCCCCGCCATAGGAAGTACACGCTGGGTGCGTCGTCATGCTGATGGAAGAGGTATGTTCCGCGCCGATACTCCCGGACGGTGCCCTGCTCGGCCAGGGCCTGCACGGCGCCTGCGGGCGTCTCGGCGAGCATGGGTGCCTGGCGCATGGCCCGCTCCAGGGCCGTCCGGCTACCTCCGGCGAGCCTGGTTCCCCCTGCGGCGACCATGGCGGCAGAGTAGCGGAGGCGTCCGGGCGGAACCACCTCCGGGAACGCGGAACGGGCCCGTCGGGGACGGACCCGTTTCGACGTAGGACGTCGGACGTGTTTAGCGCTTCCTGGCGCTCTTCCTCGCGGACTTGCGAAGACCCTTGCGTGCGGCACGCCGCTTCGTCACGCGCGTGGCCGCGGTCTTGCTCGATGAGGAGGATCCGGATCCCCGCTTCTTCGGGGATATCTTCTTCTCCGCCATCCTATTCACCCCCTTCGTCACCCGACCCCTGGCGGGCATGGGCATCGAGCCGCAGTGTGCGTCCGCTCGCCTGGCCGGGTCTGTGCCGGTGGTCACCGGACCTCGGGTGACGTCGGTCACCTCGGATCCTGTGACGCCCGTCACACCATCAGGCCTCCTGGCGGTCGCCGGAGGATGGCTCGGCGGAAGAGAGGCGGACGGCCACCTCCCGCTCCTCCTCCCCGCGGACGACCGTGACCATCACCGTGCCGCTCGCCCCGGCCTCGTCGAGGACGGCGTGGAGGTCATCGGCGCTCGACACCACTCGGCCGCCGGCCTCCACGATCAGGTCGCCGCGGCCCAGGCCGGCTCGATCGGCGGGGCTGCCCTCCTCGACGCCTCGGACCAGGAGCCCTTCCCGCTCGGGAAGGCCCACGCCCTTTCGCATCCGGGACGCCACCCACGGAGGGGCCACTGCCACGCCGAGGCGCGGGGCCGAGGTGGACTCGCCCCGACCCAGGGCTTCAACGCGCTCGCGCAGGCCCGCGTCGGCCGGGATGGCCAGGTAGAAGCCGTCGCCGGCCCGGTTCGTGTTCAGGCCGACCAGTCGTCCCTCTGGGTCGACCACCGGGCCCCCGGACGACCCGCGGGCCAGGGGCGCGGTGTGCTCCAGGGTCCCCGCGATCCGCCGTCCCCGGGGCCCCCGGAAGGACCGCTCGGTCCCCGACACCATCCCGAACGTCACCCGAAGGCCGCGCCCGCCCGGGTTCGCCAGGGCGAACACGGCCGCGCCGATGCCCGGGCCGTCGCCCGCGGCCCACGCGGGCGCCGGGGCCCCCGCGGTCTCCACCGTGACCACGGCGAGATCGCCGTCGACGTCCACGCCGGCCACGGATCCTTCGGCCACCCGGCCGTCGGGGAACGACACGGCGACGCGGTCGCCCCGCACGTTGTGAGCGTTCGTCAGGATCCGCCCCTCGCCGACGACTATCCCGGAGCCCCGGCCCCACCGGTCCCCGATCCCCACCACGGTCGGGCCGACCCGGTCGGCCACGGTCCGAACTGCTTCCTCCAGCTCCTGCAGCGCCGCCATCGGTTCCTCCCTCCTTCTGCCCGGTTCCACGTGCTATCTTGCGAATAGCAAGGTACTACTCACATCGGGTTTCGACAAGGGAGGATCGATGAGGTCGGCGCTGGCCGCGGCCCTGGACCGCGTGGGGGACCGGTGGAGCCTCCTGCTGGTCGAGGCGCTCTTGAGCGGCCCGCGGCGGTGGAGCGACCTGTCCGAGGAGGTCGCTGGCATCGCCCCGAACGTGCTGTCCGACCGGATCCGCCGGCTTGAGCATGAGGGGATAGTGTCCTCCGAGCCCTACAGCGACCGGCCGCTACGACTCGCCTACGGCTTGACCGCGGCCGGCCGCGAGCTCGCCGGGGCAGTTCGTCTACTCACCGACTGGGGCGCCCGCCGCGAGGACGGCGCCGTGGCCCCGCGGCACCCGGCCTGCGGCACGCCGATGGAGGTCCGGTGGCACTGCCCCACCTGCGATCTCACGGTGGACGGGGATATCTCAGACGAGCGCACCGATATCGTGACCGTCTGAGGCTCAGTCGAGCTCCGGGACCTCGAGGGGCTCGGGTCGAGGGGTGCACGCCCCGCAGTACAGGGCGTCCTCGACCGCCAGGACCTTGGTCACCTGGCCGTTCCGGTACAGCTCCAGGATGAACGGGTGCGTCTGGACATGGTCCTCGCAGATCCCCCTGCCGCAGAAGCGACAGGTCCCCACGGCGGTTCGGCGGCAGTGCCAGCAGTCCATCTTCGGTCCTCAGTGCCTCTGTGAGCGCTCCACGAGCACGTGCGGGTTCAGCCTACCCCGGCGGAACGCCTCTCCGACCAGGCGGTCGAAGCCCTCCCGCTCCAGACGGAAGGCTCGCAGCGGGGTCCGGGCCCGGACCGTGGCGGTCCGGGGCACGTCGAGCAGGAGCGCCACCTCACCGAAGTACGATCCCGGCCCCAGCACCGTCATGGTTCTCTCATCCGCGATGACCTCGACCTGCCCGGATCTGATGGCGTAGAAGGCATCCCCGGGCTCGCCCTTGCGGATGATCGTCCGGCCCGGCGGCACGTTGACCCAGGTTCCCAGCTGGAGCAGCTCGGCGATCTGGGCCCCGGAGAGGTCGGAGAACGGGTCGAGCGCCCGGAGCTCCGCGGCTGCCTGGAGCGTGGGAGCGAATCGCGGGGCGCGGGCGGCGTCCGCCAGTAGCTCGTCGAAGGTCCCCTTGTCCACCTCGAACAGCTGGGACTCCTCGAGGGCCCGGACTGTGGCCGCCCTCGGTGCGCCCTGTAGCAGTCCGAGCTCGCCGAACGAGTCGCCTCGCCCCAGCGTTCGCAGGACCCGCTCCTCGCCGGCGTCGGGGTCCTCCTCCACGACCTGCAGGGTTCCCCGCCGGACGACGTAGAACGCGTCGGGACGGTCACCCTGGCGAACCACCGGCTGTCCTCGGGCCGCGGCTCGCAGCCGCACCCGGCCCGCCAGGTCGCTCAGTAGGTCGACCGGCAGGTCCTCGAAGAGGGGGAGGGCGTCGATCATGCGGGCAGCCTCGACGCGCCAGGCCCTCTCGACGCGGAACCGGACCCCCGCCCACAGCGCCCGGGCTCGGCGCCACAGCGCACGGATCAGCGTCACCGCTCCGCGGACCAGGGGCCCTGCTACCAGGAGGCCGAGCACGACGAGCATCAACCGGGTCACCGGCCCGCTCTCCCACATCCTGGCGATGAGGCTGCCGAAGATCTCTCGCCAGAAGAAGTAGCCCGTGTAGAAGGAGAACGCCGCGAAGGCCACACCGACGATGCCATACAGGGCCAGCCCGACCTCCACCTTCGAGAAGCGCTCCCTGACCCGGAGCTTGTGCGCCAGATCGTGGCGGATGAACGCCAGGGACCGTGGCCGGAGATCGGGGACCTGGATCGCGTCTGACAGGATCCAGTACCCGTCCAGCTCTAGCAGCGGGACGAGGTTCATGAACAGCACGAAGTAGTTGAGGACGGCGAACTTGTAGAGGACGGGTGACATGGCGGCCTCGGGGAACAGGAGGACGGCGAACGAGGCCACCCCGGCGGCCATCAGCTCCGCGAGGGGTCCCGCAGCCGCCTGGACGATCCGCTGGCCCCGATCGAGCATCAGCGCGTCGGAGGCCTCCACGTAGAACGCCGGGGACCCGAAGTAGATCATGAAGCCCGCGGACTTCACCCTCCGTCCGTAGTGCACGATCACCAGCGCGTGGCCCAGTTCGTGCAGGAACGTGAGGACGTAGTCCAGCGTGAGGAGGATCAGGAACTCCAGGGCCAACGACTGTCCGGATAGGGTGAATCGCCCTCCGCTCACGACTGCCACGAAGGCAACCACGCCGGCCAGGCCCACCACGATGCCGAGCGCCACGGCGACCGGGTTGAAGAACCAGCGCAGGCCGTGCTGGTATAGCCATCGCACCAGCCCGTCGGCACCGCTCCAGTCGATCGACAGGGTTCGCACGAACTCGCCGGCCTTCCTCGCCAGGACAGACGGCTTCATCGCTCGGCGGACGGCCCCGTACGCGTCCACGTAGCCGCCGGCGAGGAACCCTCCCTCCTGGAGCTCCCTGACCAGCTCAACGACGCCGTCGAGGTCGAGCTCGCCGGAGCCCCGGAACCGCTCCACCACGATCTCCTTCACGGTCCGGCTTCCGTCCATGAGGCGGACGAGCTCGACCTCCTCGGGCTCGAGCCGGTAGTGGATCAGGTCGCGGGGGTTCCGGATCATCGCGTAGTCGTTCCCCCACCGGAGCCGGAACTCCTTGAGCTCGACGTCCGGGGCCAGGATGGGGCGGAACCGGGCCGGGTCGAGCCGCTCCGCGAGCCGACGCCACAGTCCGCCCGGACGACCTCGGCGTGGCGCGCCGGCCGTCCCGGCGGCCAGGCGTTCCCACACGCCGCCGGGCGCGCTCATCCCCGGAGTCGCCCCCGGACCTCCCGCTCCTCGGTGATCCGGCGGGCCACGGCCTCGTAGATCGAGGGGCGCCTCCGGTGGGTGGCCACGCGGGCACCCAGGTAGCCTCCCGCCAGGAGGGCCGCGGCCGCGGCCAGGATCACGGTGTTCAGGGAGAGGCCTCCCTCCTCCGGGGGCATCGCCGCCCGGGTCACCGAGGCCTCCCGCCCCTGATCGTCCTGGGCCAGGAATCGGAACCGGGCATCCTCCGGCACGTCCTCGAGGATCCGGGCGCCGAACGAGAGCTCCAGCCTGTTCCCTCCGGTGGTGAGCGCGATGCCGAAGGCACCGACCCGGAGGAACCGGCCCGCGACGGCGTTCCCGGTGCCCGCCACCGCGCGGGTCCCCCCGACGGAGATGACGGATCCGCCCACGTCGTAGCTCACCTCCTCCAGGGGTGCGCCGTGGAGCTCCAGTACGACCAGGATCTGGTCCAACGTGCGCCACCCCAGGGGGTGCGTGGCGGTGACCCGGAAGCGGGCGTCGCCGCCTCGGGCCAGCTCCCCGGAAACCGATGCGCGGACCGCGGGATCGTCTTCCTCCTGCGCCCGGGCCCAGGGGTGGGCCAGGGCCATCACCGCGAACGCAACAGCGACGATGGCACCGAGGCGACCTGCCGTCCGATCCATGCTGGAGGCATCCTTGCCGAGCCCGTCCCGGCAGGCAAGAGGACGGGTGTGACGACCGGCACAGGCGGGGTATGCCGGACGTCACCCGACGTGGGTGCCGTCGATCACCGATGGCCGGGCCCCATCCCCTTAGTCTGATCACGACGAGAGGAGGCGGCATGTACGACAGGGCGATGGCACAGTCGCGTATCGATGATCTGGTCCGCGTGGCCGAGCGCGAGCGACTGGCCCGTCAGACGCGGGCCGTCCGAGCCGTGGAGCGTGGAAGCATGCTTCGCCGGATCGGCACCACGGTGCTTCACGCGGTGTCCTGGCCGGTCAGGCACTGACGGCTCCCTAGAGACTCGAGCTCTTCCCGGCCTTCTCCTTGTACATGGCAGCGTCGGCCCGCCGGATCAGGTCCTCGAACGACTCCGGGGCCCCCGGCTCGTGAAAGGCTACCCCCAGGCTCAGGGACAGCACGAACGGCCGGCTCTCCCGGTGGAGCCGGAGGGCCTCCTCGATCCGGCCGAGCACCACGGTCGCCTGGTCCGGGGGACAGTTGGGGAGCAGCGAGCAGAACTCGTCGCCGCCCAGACGGGCCACGACGTCCGAGGCCCGTAAGGTGCTTCGAAAGATGTCGGCGGTGTCCCGCAGCGCCCGGTCGCCCTCGGCGTGGCCGAACGAGTCGTTGATCGCCTTCATCCCGTCGAGGTCGGCGAACAGGACGGCCAGCGGCCGCCCCGTCCGGTCCGCGGAGCGGAGCTCGTGCTCGCCGATCGCCATGAAGGCCCGACGGTTGTGGAGGCCCGTGAGCTCGTCGATGATCGCTTGCTGCCGCAGCCGCTCGTTCATCTCGGTGATGGCCCGCTCGGTCTCCTTGCGGTCCGAGATGTCCCTGGCGATCCCGAACAGCCCCGCGACCCGTCCGGATCCATCTCGGAACGGCCCCTTCGTGGTCAGGAACGTCCGGTTCGTTCCCCCCGCGGTGTCGACGGTCTCGTGCTCGATCGTCTCGCCGGACCGGAGGACCTCGCGATCCGCCTCCCGGATGGAGGCCGCAAGCTTGGGCTCGTAGAGCTCTTCATCCGTCCGGCCGATGATGTCCTCGAGGGACCGACCGAGGTACGAGCGGCCGGCCCCGTTCATCATGAGGTAGCGCCCGTCGAGATCCTTGACGAACACGACGTCGCTGGTCCCCTCGACCACACCCTGGATGAGGCCCCTCGCTCGTCCCAGCTCCGTGGCCGAGTCCTGCATGGCCCGGCCGAGCCGACCGATCTCGTCGTGCCCGGGCGGGAGGGACCGGAGAGGCTGCCCCCGAGCGAGGCGCTCGGCGTTGTCCTCGAGCCGGCGGACCCGTGTGGTCACGCCGGATGTGAAGAAGGCTGTGCCCAACGCTCCGCCGAGGAATCCCAGGATCACCCCGGAGCCAGCCACGGCCGTCGCGGTCGACCGGTAGCGATCTGCGTTCGCGGTGTGGAGGCTGAGTTCCTCTTCCTCTCCCTCTTGAAAGGCAGTGAGCTCCGCGCGCAGGTACCTCATGATCGTCTGCCCTTGCTGGAGCAGGGCTCGCCGGTCCTCGGCCCGGGGCGCGCGTCGCAGCAGGTCCGCCACCTCCAATCGCTGCGCGACGAGCCTTTCGATCCGCTCGACGGCTTGCTTCTCCCGTTGCCTGCTGGCCAGCCTCCTCAGCCGCCCCAGGTGCTGGGGAAGGGCAACGACGGCTTGGCGATATCCGTAGAGGTGGCTCCGGTCGCCCGTCAGCAAGTAGCCGCGGACGCTGGTCTCGGCGTCCAGGACGGCGATGAGCACAGAGCGGACCGCCGTCCGCGCCTCCGCCGCCTCCCGAGCGGCCTCGTCCGCCCTTGTAGAGGCGCCCTGGGCCAGGAGGAGGGCCGACTGGGCTAGCAGCAGCCCGCCCACGGGGATGGCCACCACCACGAACCCCTTCGCTCGCAGCGAGAGATTCGACCAGCGGAGCCTCCGCGGTCGTTCGGTCCGTCCTGGGTCGGGCATGTCATCCAGGGGTATCGGCTCCCGAAAGGAGCTTGTTGACGTCTCGGCCTACAGGAGCGGGAGGTACCGTTCCAGCTCGTAGGGAGTCACGTAGGCCTTGTAGGCATCCCATTCCTCGCGCTTGTTCCGCACCAGGTACTCGAGCACGTGGGAGCCCAGGGTCTCGTGCAGAAGCTCCGATCCCTCCGCCGCCCGGATGGCCTCCGACAGGTCCTCGGGGAGCGACTCGATGCCCGCCTCCCGGCGTTCGTCCTCGGCCATCTCGTAGATGTTGTTCGAGGCCTCGGGGGGCAGCTCCTCCTGGTCCTCGATGCCCCTGAGCCCGGCCGCGAGCATTACCGCGAAAGCCAGGTAGGGGTTGCAGGCCGGATCGGGGGAGCGGAGCTCGATCCTGGCGGCCCCCTCCTTCCCGGGCTTGTACATCGGCACCCGCACTAGAGCGGAGCGGTTCCTCCGAGCCCAGCACACGTACACGGGAGCCTCGTACCCGGGAACCAGCCGCTTGTACGAGTTCACCCACTGGTTCAGCACCAGCGTGATCTCCCGAGCGTGCTTCAGGATCCCGGCGATGTAACCGCGGCCGATCTTCGACAGATGGTACTCGTCGGTGGCGTCGAAGAACGCGTTCCGGTCGCCCTCGAACAGGGACTGGTGAGTGTGCATCCCGTTGCCGTTCACGCCGAGCACGGGCTTCGGCATGAACGTGGCGTAGATCCCCTCCTCCTGGGCGACCTCCTTCACGGTGAGTCGGTAGGTCATCACGTTGTCGGCCATGCTGAGCGCGTCGGTGTACCTCAGGTCGATCTCGTGCTGGCTCGGGGCCACCTCGTGGTGGACGTACTCGACCGGGATGCCCATGGCCTCCAGGTAGCCCACGGTCCGGCGCCGCCAGCCCGTGGCCACGTCGAGCGGCGTCAGATCGAAGTAGCCGCCGCGGTCGAGGAACTCGGTCCCCGCCGCATCCCGGAAATAGAAGTACTCGAGCTCCGGCCCCACGTAGAACGTGAAGCCCTTCTCCGCGGCGCGCTCGAGCTGCCGGCGGAGGACGTGACGCGGGTCGCCCTCGAACGGGGAGCCGTCGGGGTTGTGGATGTCGCAGAACATCCGGGCCACGTGCTCCTCGGATCGCCACGGGATGATCTGGAACGTGCTCGGGTCCGGGCGGGCCACCATGTCGGATTCCTGGATCCGGGCGAAGCCTTCGATCGATGACCCGTCGAACCCCATCCCCTCCGCGAACGCGGTTTCCAGCTCCTGCGGCGTGATGGCGAAGGACTTCAGGAACCCCAGCACGTCGGTGAACCACAGCCGGATGAACCGGATGCCGCGCTCCTCAACGGTGCGCAGGACGAACTCGGCTTCGTTGGTCAGCGCCATCGCCGGGCCAGCGTAGCCGAGCCCTACGGGAGCACGGTTACGCCGGCGTTAAATCTCCGCATCCACCGGGGGTACGATTCGTTCGTGGATCCGGAGGCCGACCGTGCCCTGGCTGAGGCGGAGGACCTTGGCGTTCGCTTCGTACGGCTGTGGTTCACGGACGTCCTCGGCTTCCTGAAATCGTTCGCCGTCCCGGTCGAGGAGCTGGAGAAGGGGTTCCGCGAGGGCATCGGCTTCGACGGCTCGGCCGTGGAGGGGTTCGCCCGCGTCGAGGAGGCCGACATGCTGGCCCGCCCGGACCCGGCCACGTTCCGGGTCCTCCCATGGCCGGCCGACGAGCCCGTGGCCAGGATGCTCTGCGACATCCACAACCCCGACGGTTCCCCGTTCGAGGGCGACCCGCGCCACGTCCTCCGCCGGGTGCTGCGCAAGGCCGAGGAGATCGGCTACCGCGTCACCGCTGCGCCGGAGATCGAATACTTCGTGTCGGGATCGGAGGATCGGCTGGAGCCCCTCGATCACGGCGGGTACTTCGACCTGACCACGGCCGAGGTGGCCGGCCAGCTGCGGTCACGCACGGTGACGGCTCTAGAGCGGCTCGGCGTGGGCGTCCAGATGATCCATCACGAGGACGCCCCCAGCCAGCACGAGGTCGACCTGGTGCCCGGGGACGCTCTCGACGTGGCCGACGCCGTCATGAGCGTTCGGCTGGTGATCAAGGAGGTGGCCCGGGAGCTCGGGCTGCACGCGTCGTTCATGCCGAAGCCGACTGCGGGCATCCAGGGCTCCGGCATGCACACCCACGTGGCGATGTTCGAGGGGGACCGCAACGTGCTGTTCGACCCGACCGCCGAGGCCGGGCTGTCGAAGGTGGCGCGCTCGTTCGTGGCCGGCCTGCTGGTCCACGCTCGAGGCGTGACCGCCGTGACGAACCAGTGGGTGAACTCCTACAAGCGGCTGGTGCCCGGGTACGAGGCTCCCGTGTACGTGTGCTGGGCGCGGCGGAACCGCTCCGCGCTGGTCCGCGTCCCCGCGGACCGGCCCGACGACGAGCGCGCCGCCAGGATCGAGTACCGGGCACCGGACCCGGCCTGCAACCCGTACCTGGCCCTGGCCGTGATCGTGGCGGCCGGGCTCGACGGCATCCGCCGGGAGCTCGATCCGCCGGCCGAGGTCACCGCCGACCTGAACGCGATGTCCGAGGCGGAGCGTCGGGCCTCCGGGATCGCGGCGCTCCCGGACAGCCTGGAGGAGGCCGTCCGGGCCATGGAGGGATCCGAGCTCGTGGCCGAGACGCTGGGGGAGCACGTCTTCGAGTGGTTCATCCGGAACAAGCGCGAGGAATGGGAGGCGTACCGGACCTACGTCACCCCGTGGGAGCTCGAGCGCGACTTCCCGCTCCTGTGACCTCCCCCGCGGTCCTCGGCCGAGCGCTGGCGGCCGCTCCCGACCCCGAGCTGGCCAGGGTGGCGCTTTCCCGGGTGGGGGAGCGGCCCGAGGCCCGCGAGGTCCTCGACGACCCGTCGGTGATCGAGCCGGCGGCGAGGCTGCTCGGCTTCTCCACGGCTGCCGCGGACTTCCTGGTCGCCCACCCGGGCGAGGCCTCGCTGTTCCGTGACCTCGGCCCCCGGCCTCGGGAGCGCCTCGTGGCCGAGGCTCGGGAGGCCGTGGCCGGCCTGGGAGCCGAGGCCGGGCTCCGGAGGTTCCGACGGCGGGCGCTCCTCCGGGTGGCGGCCCGCGATCTCCTGGGTGCCGAGGTGGAGGAGGTCGTCGAGGAGGTCACGGCCGTCGCCGAGGCCTGTCTCGAGCTCGCCACGGAGGAGGTGGGCGGTGGGCTCGCCGTGATCGGCCTGGGGAAGCTCGGGGGTTCGGAGCTGAACTACGCCAGCGACGTCGACGTCGTCTTCGTGCATGAGGGCGGGGGGGCGGATGCCCAGGCGGCGGCCGGTCGCCGGGCCGCCCGTGTCGTGTCGCTCCTGTCCGAGCCGACCGAGGAGGGCGTGGCCCTCCGCGTCGACGCGGCGCTCCGGCCGGAGGGCCGTGTTGGCCCGCTGTCGCGCTCGCTCGAGTCAACCTCGGAGTACTACCGTCGTCACGCCGCCACGTGGGAGAAGCAGGCCTGGCTGAAGGCCCGGCCGGTGGCCGGCGACGCGGCCCTCGGCACCGGGCTCGTGGCGGAGCTCGAGCCCGCGATCTACCCGGAGCACCTGGAGCCGTCGGCCATCGAGGACGTCCGGGCGATGAAGGTGCGTATCGAGGAGTACGTCCGGGCCCGGGGCAAGGAGGCGGTCGAGGTGAAGCGGGGCCGCGGCGGGATCCGGGATGTGGAGTTCGCCGTCCAGCTCCTCCAGCTCGTGCACGGCCGGCGCGACCCGGCCCTGCGGGAGCCGAACACATTGCGGGCGTTGACGGCGCTGGCGGAGCAGGGCTATGTGACGGGGGCCGACGCCGCCGACCTCGCCGGCGCGTACCGGTTCCTGCGGGCCCTGGAGCACCGGCTCCAGCTCGTGCGCGACACCCAGACCCACGAGCTACCCTCGGACGAGGTCTCGCAACGGCGTTTGGCTCGGTCGCTGGGGCTCGACGGGCCCGAGGCCCTCCGCTCGGCGTACGAGCGGGAGACCGGCGTGGTCCGCGGGGTGCACGAGCGGCTCTTCTACCGTCCCCTCCTGGAGACGTTCGCCGGGCCCCGAGCGCCCCGGCCGGGGGTGGAGCGCGAGGCCACCGAGGAGCTCCTGGCGGGACTGGGGTTCGTGGACCCGCCGGACGCGTACGGGCGGTTCGCCCGCCTCGTCGAGCCCGAGACTCGGCTGGGGCGGGTCCTGGCACATGTCTTCCCCGTGGTGGCCCCGGCCCTGGCGCTGGCGCCGGACCCCGACGCGGCGCTCCTCCGGTTCGAGCGGGTCCTGGAGGGGCTGGAGGACGAGGGAGCCGTGGCCGACGTCCTGGCGTCCGATCCGGGGGCCGCCGGACGGCTGGCCCGGGTGGTGGGGGCCTCGTCGTGGGCTTCGGACGCCCTGGCCGCCGACCCGGCGGCCGTGGCGGCTCTGGCCGCCCCCCCGCCGGGCCCCGAGCCCCCGTCGCGGGCCCTGGTCCGGGTGGCCCAGGCGTACGCGGCCGGGGATCTGCGGATCCCGGGGTCGGGGCGGGCCCTGGCCCAAGTGGCCGACGGTGCGGTTGCCGAAGCGCTGGCCGCGTCGCGTCCCTCGATCCCGTTCACGGTCATCGGACTCGGCAAGCTCGGCGCCGAGGAGCTGAACTTCGCTTCCGATGTCGACGTGGTGTTCGTGTACGACGGCGAGGGACCCGAGGCGTTCGACGAGGCCCGTCGGGTGGCCGAAGCGGTGCTGGGCGGCATCGGGGATCGCGGGTTCGAGGCCGACCCCGACCTCCGCCCCGAGGGTCGCAGCGGCCCGTTGGCCCGCTCTATGGCCGCCTGGCTCGAGTACTGGGAGCGGTGGGGGCGGACCTGGGAGTTCCAGGCCCTCCTGAAGGCCCGGTTCGTGGCCGGCGACGAGATTCTCGGCCGGAGGTTCACCATGGCCGCCGAGGACTTCGCCTACCCCGAATACCTCCCGATCGAACGGGTGGCGGAGATCCGACGCATGCGGGTCCGGATGGAGGAAGAGCGGATCCGTCAGGCCGACGCTCGCCGGTACCACTTCAAGCTCGGGTACGGGGGCCTCGCAGACGTGCAGTTCGCCGTGGAGCTGTCGCAGCTTCGCCTGGGTCGGGAACATTCGGACGTCCGGAGCCGTCACACCCTCGACGCGCTGGAGGCACTGGCCAGAGAGCGCCTGGTCGAGGACGGGGCCGCCCTGGCGCTAGGCGAGGCGTACGTGTTCCTGAACGAGGTGAAAAACGCCATGGAAATCGACCGGCGGGTTCACGCCGAGGCACTCCCGGCGACCCCGGAGGGCCAATTGGCCCTGGCCCGCCGGCTCGGCTACGAGGAATTCGCCAGGGCGTCATTCCTGGAGGACTACAGGCGGATCACCCGCCGGGCCCGCCGGGCCATGGAGCGCGTGTTCTACGGGGAGGAGTCCTGAAGCGGAAGGGCCGGGCGGTCGTGCCGCCCGGCCCTTCCCTCGTTCCCGTCAGCTACCTACCTGCCTTCGTGTTCCCACTGCCAGCGCCGGATCCGGCCCTGCTCGTATCCCGGCTCCGTGACCGGCCGAGCAGGCTCCCGGTAGTCCTCCGGCTGGCCGTACTCCCGACCCCAGTCGCCGTGCTGTCCGTAGTAGGACCACAGGTCCTTCTCCAGGTGCTGGCTGATGGCGTCGGGAGCCACGTCAGGAGAGTCCTTCACCTGGTCCTTGGTGAACGGCACGATCACGCCGTCCTGCTCGAAGGTCGCCCCGCGGAGGGGGACCATCGAGTACCGGTGTGACACGATGCCGGCCCCAACGGCCAGCCACTCCGGCTGGTTGGATTCCACGTTGTAATACACGTGGTCCACGGTCCCGATCTTCTCCCGGTCGCTGGAGTACACCGGCGCCCCGCGGAGGTCCTGGATGCTCTGCATCGTCATGGCGCTCCGCATGGATGTCACTCCCTTCCTCGTATCGACGTCCGTGCGGTACCACCTACGACCTACCCACCCTCTTCGGGCTCATTCGCTCTACCGCCCGGTAGGTTAGAAAACACGAGAGGGCCACGCTCATGGCCCTCTCGGTCGTGCGTCGGTGACCTAGCTCAGCAGTCGTACGTCAGCCAGAACTCGTACGGATGTGGCCGCAGGCGAAGCTGATCGACCTCATTCTTCCGCTTGAACTCGAGCCAGGTGTCGATGACGTCCTGGGTGAACACCCCGCCCTCCAGAAGGAAGCCCTGGTCGGCCTCTAGCGCGTCGAGGACCTCCTCCAGTGAGCCGGGCACCTGCTTCACCTGCACCGCCTCCTCGGGCGGGAGGTCGTACAGGTCCTTGTCGATCGGGTCGGGCGGCTCGATCTTGTTCTTGACCCCGTCGAGGCCGGCCATCAGCATCGCCGAGAACGCCAGGTAGGGGTTGCACGACGGGTCCGGTGAGCGGAACTCGATCCGCTTCGCCGCCGGCGTCTTGTAGTACACCGGGATCCGCGCGCACGCCGAGCGGTTCCGCTGCGAGTACACCAGGTTGATAGGCGCCTCGTAGCCGGGGACCAGCCGCCGGTACGAGTTCGTGGTCGGCGCGCAGAAGGCCAGGAGCGCGGGCGCGTGGGTCAGGAGCCCGCCGATGTACCACCGGCACATGTCGGAGATCTGCGCGTAGCCGACCTCGTCCCAGAACAGGTTCTCGCCGCCCTGCCACAGCGACTGATGGGTGTGCATGCCCGAGCCGTTGTCCTGGAAGATCGGCTTCGGCATGAACGTGACGGTCTTCCCCGCGGCCGTGGCGGCGTTCTTGACCACGTACTTGTACTTGAGGACGTTGTCGGCCGACGTGAGCAGGGTGTCGTACCGGATGTCGATCTCGGCCTGGCCCGCGGTGCCCACCTCGTGGTGATGGACCTCGACCTTGATCCCGACCTCCTCGAGCTTCAGCGTCATCTCGCTCCGGAGGTCCTGGTAGTGGTCCATCGGCGGGAGGGGGAAGTACCCCTCCTTGTACCGCGGCTTGTACCCGAGGTTGTGACCTCCCTCCTCCGCCCCCGAGTTCCACACGCCCTCGATGGCGTCGATGTGGTAGTAGCCCTCGTGCTGGTTCTGGTCGAACCGGATCGAGTCGAAGATGTAGAACTCGCACTCCGGCCCCCAGAACGAGGTGTCGGCGATGCCCGTCTGCTTGAGATAGAGCTCGGCCTTCCTGGCGATCCCCCGCGGGTCGCGGGTGTACATCTCTCCGGTCACCGGGTCCTTGACGAAGCAGTGCAACGCCAGCGTGGGGACCTGGGTGAAGGGGTCCAGGTACGCCGTGCCGGCATCGGGGACAAGCAGCATGTCCGACTCCTGGATCTCTTGGAACCCCCGGATCGAGGAACCGTCGAATCCGTAGCCATCCTCGAATCCCTCCTCGGTGAGCTCGGAGATCGGAACCGAGAAATGCTGCATCAGGCCGGGCAGGTCGCAGAACCGGAAGTCCACGATCCGGGCCTCGCCCTTCTTGGCCAGGTCGAGCACGTCCTTGGGCGTCGCCACGCGTCCTCCTTCCCCTCGGGTCGAACGAAGGGTACCGGCGAGGCGTTGCCCGTTGGTTTCGGCCGGGTTAAATCGCCGTTACGTCGTTACCCTGTGTTCTCGGCGGCCCGGTACCCCACGCCGCGGACCGTCTCCACGAGATGCTCGTGCTCGGGCCCCAGCTTTGCGCGCAGCCGCCGGACGTGGACGTCGACCGTCCGGGTGCCCCCGTAGAAGTCGTAGCCCCACACCTCCTGGAGGAGCTTGGCCCGGGAGAACACCCGGCCAGGGTGCTGCGCCAGGAACCGGAGCAGCTCGAATTCCTTGAAGGTGAGGTCCAGCACCCGGGCACCGGCGGTAACCTGGTAGCTCTCCACGTTGATGGCCACGGCCCCGAGCCGGACCACGGCGTCCCCCGCCGCTCCCCGGCGGGCTGTGAGCATGTCGAGCCGAAGCCTGAGCTCGGCCTCGGACACCTCGGCGAACACGAACTCGTGGGCGACCGAGGCCCAGTCGAACCGGCCCAGATCGTCCCGGGCCAGCACCGCAAGCACGGGCAGGGGAGAGTTCGCCGAGGCCAGCACCCCCAGGAGCTCGTGCGTCCTGGCCGGGTCCTCCGTGGCGTCTGCGACGACGAGGTCCGGGCCCAGATCGGGGAGTCGGGCCAGGGACTCAGGCGTCGGGGGCTCGGCCTTCAGGTCGGCGCCGAGGCCCGAGGCGGCGGGGAGGACCTGGTCGGGGGAGCGGCCGGTGAGGAACACGATGCGTCGCACGCTCGGCGACGAGCGTAGCAGGGTACGCTCGGGACCGTGGCGTGGCCCACGGTCCCGCTTCGTTCCGGTGCTTCCGGGCCCCGGCCGTGACTTCACGGAACGTCCACCCGCGGCGTTCTACGGGTGTGGGAACGCCGCCGTTCCAGCGGTTCCTGGAGGATCACGGTCCTCCCGTGTACCGGTTCCTGGTGGCCTCGGTCGGGCCGCACGAGGCCGAGGATTGCTTCCAGGAGACGTTCATGGCCGCCCTTCGGGCATACCCGAGGCTGCGGCCGGGATCGAACCTGCGCGCCTGGGTGATGACGATCGCCCACCGGAAGGCCCTGGACGCGCATCGGTCCCGCCGTCGGCGGCCCGAGCCGGTCGAGTCGGTCCCGGAGCTGCCCGGACGGCCAGAGGACGATGGGGACCCCGGCGTGTGGCGGCGGGTCCGGGCGCTCCCGCCCAGACAGCGGGAGGCCGTGGTGCTGCGGTTCGTGGGCGACCTGCCCTACCAGGAGGTGGGCAGGGCCATGGGGACGACCGACGTGGCGGCTAGGCAGAACGTCCGACTGGCGCTGCGTCGGCTGCGGGAGGAGATGTCATGAACGAGATCGAGCGGGTGCTCCGCGGCTCCCTGGCCTCGGAGGAGGAGGTCGGGGCGGCCGTGGCCGGCTTCCTCCGTCGGGCCGAGCGGGAGGGCCGGATCGAGGTGGCCTACGAGGAGGCGGACTCCCCCCTGGGCCGGCTGCTGGTGGCGGTGACCGCTCGGGGGCTGGTCCGGCTGGCGTACCCCGGCGAGGCGGACGTCCTGGAGGAGCTGGCGGAGGGTGTCTCGCCGCGGATCCTCCGGCTCCCGGGGAGGACGGACGAGGTCCGCCGCGAGCTCGAGGAGTACTTCGAGGGGCGGCGGCGGCGCTTCGAGATCCCGGTGGACTGGGCCCTCACCGGAGGATTCACCCGGAAGGTCCTCCGGGCCACGGCCAGGATCCCGTTCGGGGATCTGAGCACCTACCGGGAGGTGGCGTCCCGGGCCGGGAGCGACCGCGCCTACCGAGCGGCCGGCAACGCCCTCGGCTCCAACCCGATCCCGATCGTGGTTCCGTGCCACCGTGTCGTGCACTCCGGTGGAGGCCTGGGCGGGTACACCGGCGGCCTGGAACGGAAGGAGTTCCTGCTGACGCTGGAGGGGGCCATCGATGCAGCTACCCCCGCGAGGCCGGTGCGGGGGCGTGGAGGCCGCACTCGACCTTGAGCGAGCCGTCCCACCGGCCGTCCCGCTCGTGCTCGCCGGGGGTGGCCCGCGGGTGCACGGCGAGCATCCCATCTGCGCGTAGCCCAGGTCGGTCCATCCGCGCGGGTCTGAGTCGGTGGTCGCCGACCGCCGTCACCGGCTATCCTCTGCCCGCATTGACCGGAACGATCCCACCGCACGGCGGCGAGCTCGTCGACCTCGTCTTGACCGGGGAGGCGGCCGAGCGCTCGGCCGCCGAGGCCGGGCAGCTCCCCAAGGTCGCCCTCCACCCCCGCGAGGTCGCGGACTTCGAGATGTTGGCCACCGGTGCTCTCTCTCCTCTCCAGGGGTTCATGGCGGAGAAGGACTACCGGGGCGTGCTGGACGAGATGCGGCTGGCCGATGGCCTGGTGTGGAGCATCCCCATCACGCTCTCCCTGGGCGACGACGGGCTGAAGCGGATCGGCGGGGCCGAGGCCGTGGCCCTCACGATCGAAGAGGAGCCCGCCGCGGTCCTCGAGGTCGAGCAGGTGTTCCGCCGGGACCGAGAGGCCGAGGCCGTCGCTGTGTTCCAGACGGCCGACCGGTCCCACCCCGGCGTGGCCGCGCTGGACCGGGCCGGCGACTGGGTGCTGGGGGGCCGGATCCGGGCGTTCCGCCTGCCGGAGCACGACGCGTTCGTCGAGCACCGCCGGACGCCGGCCGAGACCCGGGCCGCTTTCGGCGAGCACGGATGGCGGAAGGTGGTCGGGTTCCAGACCAGGAACCCAGTGCACCGGGCTCACGAGTACATCCAGAAGTGCGCCCTGGAGATCGTCGACGGGCTGCTGCTCCACCCGCTGGTGGGGGAGACGAAGGAGGACGACGTCCCCGCCGACGTCCGGATGCGCTGCTACGAGATCCTGCTGGAGGGGTACTACCCGAAGGACCGCGTGGTGCTCTCGGTGTTCCCGGCGGCCATGCGGTACGCCGGGCCGAAGGAGGCCATCTTCCACGCGCTGGTCCGCAAGAACTACGGGTGCACCCACTTCATCGTGGGACGGGATCACGCGGGCGTGGGCGACTTCTACGGCACGTTCGACGCGCAGCGCATCTTCGACCGGTTCGACGCCGACGATCTCGGCATCGTTCCGCTCATGTACGAGCACGCGTTCTGGTGCCACCGGTGCGAGGGCATGGCCACCCCGAAGATCTGCCCCCACTCGGACGAGGACCGGCTGATCCTGTCGGGGACGAAGGTCCGGGAGATGCTCCGGAACGGCGAGCGCCCCCCGCCCGAGTTCAGCCGCCCCGAGGTGGCGGACGTACTGATCGAGGCGATGTCCCGCTAGACGCCCTGGCGCTCGGCCCTGGGGCCGGGGCCCAGCTTCAGCTGGTAGTGCGTCTCTCCCATGCAGCGGTTCATGACGACCTTCAGGCCGCCCTCGGACGCGATCCGCTCGGCCTCCTCGGACGAGATGCCCTCCTGGAGCCACAGCACCTTGGCCCCGACCTTCACGGCGTCGCCGGCCACGGCAGGGGTCTCCTCGGATGGGCGGAACACGTCGACGACGTCGATCGGTTCGGGGACATCCTCGAGGCGCTCGTACACCTTCTCACCGAGGATCTCGCCTCCCCTCGGGTTGACCGGGATGATCCGGAACCCCTCGCGCTGGAGGTAGCGGGGGATGGTGTGGGCGGCCTTCGTCTCATCGCCGGACGCGCCGACCACGGCGATCGTCTTGGTCTCCTCGTAGATCGTCCGCAGCTCGTCCATGTCCTCGATGGCCATACGCCGTCCTCCTATCCCAGGTATCCCTCGAGCAAACCCGCCAGCTGGGCCCGGTGTTCCGCGGTCTCGAAGTCGTGCAGGAGGTTGCCCTCCAGCCGGTGCTCGTCGACCGTTCCGCCTCGCCGACAGTACACGGCCGGGCGGATCTCGTTGCGATCGTCCGTCTCCACCGTGATCGCCACCGCGTCCGGGCCCGAGGTGTCGACGAAGTGCGCCAGCGGCTGGATCCCCGCGTCCAGGATGCCGCGGGCCGGGTCGAACGTGACCACCCGGGCCAGGTACGCCTGCTGGTGCCACAGCTCCGGCCCGTGTGTCATCTCGGAGAGCAGGAACGGGACCAGTTCGTCTCGCTCCATCGTCCGGACCTCGGGCGTGACGCCGAACCGCGTCCGGGCCAGGTGCTCGGCGAGCGCCCGCGCGTTGTACCGGAACCCGTGAACCGAGGCCGACCCGCTGGGCCGTCCGTACTTCTTCAGCCCGATCGATCCCTGGGTGATGGAACCGGCGAAGAAGATGCCGGGGACCGAGGCGCTCTCCCAGTACGGGGTCTGGGCCGGCAGCCGGTCCTGGTAGAAGGTGGCCACGCCGAGGTCGGGAAGGTCTCGCAGCGGCGTCCCGAACCCGGTGGCGGCGATTACCCGGTCGACGTGGAACACCAGGTCGCCGGGGACCGTGGTCCCGGTGCAGGACACCCGGTAGCCGTCGGCGACGCGCTCCACCCGCTCGATGGCCGCGTCGATCACGAACGTCCCGCCCCCGAGCGTGTGGTCCTCGTAAGGCTGCAGGTACCTGGCCCGGGCGGCGGCCACTGAGGCCACCACGATCGACAGCTTGGCGGGGCGAGGCGAGGCCAGCACGAGCTGCCGGGCCCACGGCAGGAGCCCGTCGGCGATCTCGAACCCCGAGTTCCGCTTGCCGATCACGAACACCCGTCGGTCGGCGTACGCCTCGGGCCGTTCCGTCTCGACGTAGTGGGGAACGTGCTCCAGCCCGGGGATGTCCGGCTTCCACGGCTCGGTCATCCCCACCGCCACCACCAGGGCCCGGCACCGGTACTCGCCGTCCGACGTGGTGACCACGAACCCGTCGCCATCCGGCCTGGTGCTCTCCCACCGGCAGCCGGACCGCACCCGGACCCCGCGCCGCTCCGCGAAGGCCTCCAGCCCCCGCTCCATCTCGACCCGGGACGGGAAGTACGAGGTGCCGTCCATGAACTCCGGCACGAGCCCGCGGTGCTCGGGCTCCTCACCCAGCAGGCTGTTCCAGTCGTACCACTCGTACTCGCGGAGCTTCCGGTCGAACGGCGCGTAGGGCTTCGACCACGTGATCAGCCGCTGGAAGAAGGGGAACCGGCGGAACATCCCGGCCGGCCGCTCGTCCTCGGACAAGAGGGCATGGTTCACACCGAGCTGTCCCAGCGAGGACGAGACCTGGAGCCCCCCCGGGCCGCTTCCCACGACGACCACCGGATAGTCGCCCGGGGGGAACGGGCGGTCCGCTAGCTCTGCCACTGGATCGTGGCGCGCAGCCGGCGGGCCTCGGCTTGGAGCATCCGGAAGAGCACCTTCGGGTGGGAGGTCAGGAACGGCTCGACCTCGGCGCCGGGGAGGACCAGGCACCGCATCGAGCGCGTGGCCACCACGTCGGCGGTGGGCGGCTCGCCCAGGAGGACCGAGACCTCGCCGAAGAAGTCGCCCCGTCCGAGCGTGGCCAGGTCGCGCCCGTCGACCCGGACCGCGGCCTCCCCGTCGAGGATCACGTAGAAGTTCGAGCCGGCGAAGCCCTGCCGGAGGATCCGCTGGCCGTCCTGGAACATCTCCTCCTCGAACGTGTGGGCCACCGACTCGAGCTGGGGACGGCCGAGGTCGGCGAACAGGGCCAGCCCGGCCAGGATGTCCACCACGTCGGTCGCCACGGCCCGAACGTTACATGCTCGTTCCAGCCGGCGTCGCTCGGCCCTCCGTACCTACCGAAGAGTAAACTCCGGCCGAGGTGCGGCATCCGCTCTTCACCGACGAGCACGACGAGCTCCGGGCGTCGGTGCGGGCGTTCGTCGAGTCCGAGCTCCAGCCCCACGCCGCCGACTGGGAGCGCGACGGGGACTTCCCGAGCTGGGTGTTCAAGCGGATGGGCGACCTCGGCCTGCTGGGCCTGCGGTACCCGGCCGAGTACGGGGGCCAGGGCGGGGACTGGGGCCACGCCATCGTGCTGGCCGAGGAGATGGCCCGGGTGGGGTCGGCGGGGGTGGGCATGGCCGTGGCCGTGCAGGCGGAGATGGCCACCCCTCCGATCGAACGGTTCGGGACGCCGGAGCAGAAGGAGCGGTACCTGGTCCCGGCGATCCGCGGGGAGAAGATCGCGTGCCTGGCGATAACCGAGCCCGACGCCGGCTCGGACGTGGCGAACATCCGGACCACGGCTCGGCGGGACGGCGAGGACTGGGTGATCAACGGCCGGAAGCTGTTCATCACGAACGGCCGACGGGCGGACGTCTGCGTGCTGGTGGCCCGGACTGACACGCCGGCCGGCTACGAGGGGCTCAGCCTCTTCCTGATCGACACCGACCTGCCCGGGTTCCACGTCTCCCGCACCCTCGACAAGCTCGGGATGCACTCCTCCGACACCGCGGAGCTGACCCTCGACGACGTCCGCGTTCCCGGCGAGGCCCTGCTCGGGGAGGAGGGCAAGGGGTTCTTCCAGATCATGTGGGAGCTGCAGGGCGAGCGGGTGGTCGGCGCGGCCGGCTCGCTGGCCGGGGGGTGGCTGGCGTTCGAGCTGACCCTCCGGTACGCGAAGGAGCGGCGGGCGTTCGGGCGGCCGATCGGCTCGTTCCAGGTTCAGCGGCATCGGTTCGCCGAGATGGCCACGGAGCTGACCTCGGCCCAGCAGCTCGTCTACGACGTGGCGCTGGCCTGGGAGCGCGGCGAGTACCCCGTCCGAGAGATATCCATGCTGAAGCTCCACGCCGGACTGGTGGTAAACCGGGTTGTGAACGCGTGCCTCCAGGTCCACGGGGGTCACGGCTACGTCGCCGGCTCGTGGGTGGAGCGGGCCTGGCGCGACGCCCGGCTGCTCCGGATCGGAGCGGGCACCGACGAGGTGATGCGGGAGTCGATCTCGCGGATCGAGGCCGTGCGCCAGGAACCGGTCGCCCGCGAGTCCGGGAGCCGGTTCGCGGCGATCCCCCGGGACGGCTTGTTCACCGAGGACCACGACCGGCTCCGGGCCGGCGTCCGCGAGTTCGTGGAGCGGCGCCTGGCGCCGAACGCGGAAGCGTGGGAGCGAGAGGGGGACTTTCCCGCGCTGGAGGTGTTCCGGGAAGCCGGGGAGATGGGACTCTTCGGCGCGAAGTACGAGGAGCGGTACGGCGGCACCGGGCCGGACCTGGTGGCCGACGCCATCGTCACCGAGGAGCTGGCCGGGTGCGGCTCCGCCGGGGTAGCGGCGGCCCTGGGCGCCCACAAGGATCTGGCCACGCTGTACGTCCACCGGTGCGGCACCGAGGAGCAGCGGGAGCGTTGGCTCATCCCGTCGGTGGCCGGCCAGCTGATCGGGGCCCTGGCGGTGACCGAGCCGGAGGCCGGCTCCGACGTGGCGGCCGTCGCCACCCGGGCCGAGCGCGACGGCGATGGGTGGGTGCTCACGGGGACCAAGACCTTCATCACTAACGGGCCGATCGCCGACTACGCGGTGGTGGCGGCCCGGACGGACGCCGCGGCCGAGGCGCACCGCGGCCTATCCCTGTTCGTGGTGGAGCGCGGTACGCCTGGGCTCGAAGCTCGCCGGATCGAGACCGTGGGGTGGCGGACCTCGCACACGGGTCAACTGTCGTTCGACGGGTGCCGTGTCCCGGTCGAGAGCCTGCTCGGCCGAGAGGGGGAGGGGTTCGGGTTGATCATGGGGAACCTCCGGTGGGAGCGGCTGGTGATGGCGCTCGCCGCGGTGGCCGCGGCCCGGAAGACATTGGCCGGCGCGGAGCGGTACGCGAACGAGCGGACCGCGTTCGGCCGGCCGGTGGCCCGGTTCCAGGTGTGGCGCCATAGGTTCGCCGACCTCCACACCGAGATCGAGGCCGCTCGGGCCCTCACATACCACGCTCTGCGGACGGTTGTGGCCGGGGAGGGCGGCGATCGCGAGGTGTCCATGGCCAAGTGGTACGCCTGCGAGCTCGACTGGCGGGTGGCAGACGAGGCCCTCCAGGTCCACGGCGGGTACGGGTACATGAAGGAGTTCCCGGTGGAGCGGGCCTGGCGAGACGCCCGGCTGGGGCCGATCGGCGGCGGGACCACCGAGATCATGAAAGAGATCATCGGTCGGTCGTTCGGCCTCGCATGAACCTGGCCCGGCTGGCCGAGGAGAACGTGATGCGGTTCGGCGTCTACGACGCCGTCCACTTCCAGGGTCGGTGGCACACGAACGCAGAAGAGCTCCAGGAGGCCCGCCGGTTCGCCTCGGTCCTGCGGGCGCTCGGCGTGGCCCCGGACGATCGAGTGGCGGTGATGCTCCCGAACTGCCTGGAGGTTTTCGCGGCGTACGGCGGCGCGCTGGCGGTGGGCGGGGTGGTGGTCCCGATCGTGTTCCTGCTCGCCGCGGGGGAGGTCGAGCACCTGCTCGCCGACGCTCGGCCGAAGGTCCTGGTGACGGCGCCGGTGCTGCTCGACAAGGTCGTCGAGGCCACCGCCTCCCTGGCCGAGCCCCCGACAGTGGTGGTCGTGGGCGAGCCTGTCCCGGACGGGATGCGCTCGTGGTCTGACCTGCTGTCCGACGCCGAGCCGGACGACGTCGTGATCGATCGGGGACCCGGCGACCTCGCAATGATCATGTACACCGGCGGGACCACCGGCCGTCGGAAGGGGGTCGAGCTCTCCCACGAGAACCTCCGATGGAACGCGGTGACGTGCGCCGAGGCCGTGGGCATCCGGCCCGGGTCCGTCTCTCTCCTCTGTCTGCCCGTCGCCCACCTCTTCGGGATGATCGCGGGGATCACCGGCCAGGTCCTGGGAACCAGGGGGATCCTCCTGGACTGGTTCACGCCGGAAGGGGTTCTCGGGGCGATCGAGGAGCATCGCGTCGAGCACATGCCGTTGGTCCCCACGATGATGACGCTCCTCCTTCAGCACCCCGAGGAGACGGATGTCGCATCGTTGCGGACGGTGTTCGCCTCGGCGGCGCCGGTGCCGACCGAGCTGGCCGAAGGGTTCGAGAAGCGGTTCGACTGCGAGGTCCTGGAGGCGTACGGGCAGACCGAGGCGGCCCCGGCGCTGGCCCTCCAGCGTCCCGGCCTCCCGAAGAAGGCCGGCTCAGCGGGGCCGCCGCTCCCGGGCGTGCAGCTCAGGATCGAGGACGAGGCTCACGCCGAGCTGCCCGCCGGCGAGGTCGGGGAGATCTGCGGCCGGAGCTCCGGGGTGATGCTCGGCTATCACGGGCTCGCCGACGCGACCGGGGAGGCCCTGGCGCACGGATGGCTCCACACGGGCGACGTCGGATACCTCGACGAGGACGGGTACCTGTTCGTGACCGATCGGAAGAAGGACCTGATCATCCGGGGCGGGTTCAACGTGTACCCGCGGGACGTCGAGGACACGCTGCTCCAGCATCCCGGGGTGGCCGAGGCCGCCGTGGTCGGTCGGCCCGATGCGCGGATGGGGGAGGAGGTCGTGGCGTTCGTGGTGAAGGAGCCGGGTCACGACCCGACCGAGGAGGAGCTACTGGCATTCGCCGCCACCGGCCTGGCCGCCTACAGGCGACCGAGGGAGATCCGGTTCACCCGCTTCCTCCCCCGGAGCCCCATCGGGAAGGTCCTCAAGAAAGAGCTCCGGGAGGGGCTCTGACCTCCGATCGGCCTACGTCAACTGTCCGGTTCGGGTCGTTAGGCCCATGGTTGAAGCGCTCTAGGGCACCTGTTAGGGTCATGCGCGAACTTGCCCGGCCACGGGCCGGTTCCCGAGCCGCGACTCGGGAGGAGGCGTTTGACCGTACGGACGGTTCGCATCGCCCTGGCCCTCACGGCGATCCTCGCCGGGGGGCTCCTCGCAGACCCCACCCTGGCCCAGAGCACGGAGGACAAGCTCCAGGAGGCCAAGCGCCGGGTCGCCCAGCTCGAGTCCGAGGCCCAGCGGGCCACCGAACGGTACGAGGAGGCCCACACCGTCCTGGAGCGCACCCGGGACGAGATCGCCGACACCCGGGCCGAGCTGGACAAGGCCGCGGACAAGATCCTTGGGTTGGAGGAAGAGCTGGCATTCCGGGCCCAGGAGGCCTACAAGCTCGGTCCCACTAACACCTGGCAGCTCCTGCTGGAGGCCGAGTCGTTCACGGAGTTCTCGGACCGGCTGGTGTACCTGGAGCGGCTGGCCCAGGACGATGCGGACCTGGCCACCCGGGTGGCGGTGCTGGCCGAGGAGCTGCGCCGTCACCGCGAGCGGATGTCCCGTCTGGAGGAGCAGCAGCAGGCGGCGTTCGAGGAGGCCGAGCGTCAGAAGGGGATCGTGTACGACCGTCTAGACCAGGCCCAGGCGATCAGAGCCAGGTTCCAGGACCAGTTCGAGGCGGAGCAGGCAGCCGCCGCAGCGGCTGCGCAGGCCGCGACGGGTGGAGGCGCCCCGGGGTCGATAGGCACCGTGGCCGGCCAGGCCCTTCAGGCGTGCCCGGCCCCCGGGACCTCGTTCTCCGACACGTTCGGAGCGCCCCGCTCCGGCGGCCGGAGCCATGCCGGCGTGGACATGATGGGAGCCTACGGGCAGCCCGTGTACGCCGCGCTCCCGGGAACGGTGAGCCACTCGTCGAGCTCGCTGGGCGGCAACCAGGCGTACGTCCACTCCAGCGGCGGGACCTACACGTTCTATGCCCACCTCCAGGGCTTCAGCGACGCCTCCGGCACGGTGGCCGCGGGGACGCTGATCGGCTACATCGGCGACACCGGCAACGCCACCGGCACGCCGCATCTCCACTTCGAGTACCACCCCAACGGCGTCCTGGTTAACCCCACGCCGTACGTGGCTGCCGTCTGCTAGTCGTTTCGGGCTGAGGCCCGCTCCGGGCGAACCGCTCAGGTCGGCCGCCCTCCCTGCCGATATACGTATCGAGAGCTGCCGCGGTCAGTGGCGCTCGCCCGACGTTGGAGGGTCGGTGGCGAGGAAGCTCAAGGTGCTGGTGGTGGACGACGACCCCACGATCCTGGATCTCGTCACCACGATCCTGCGCCTGGCCCGCATCGAGGGCGCCACCGCCGTGGATGGAGAGGCGGGCCTGGCGCTGGCCCAGGTCATGAGGCCCGACGTCGTGCTCCTGGACATCATGATGCCCCGGATGGACGGCTACGACGTCTGCCGAGCGCTCAAGGCCGCTCCCGACGCTCCCAAGATCGTCATGATCACGGCCAAGACGTCCACGGAGGACGAGCTTGCGGCGTTGGCGGCGGGCGCGGACGACTACGTCCGCAAGCCGTTCCGGCCGGAGGACATCCTGAGGGCGATCGGACTCGAGGTCGCTTCGAACGAGGACTCGACCTCCGTGGATTCGGCGTAGCGCCTCAGGGCCCGGGGCGCGCGGACACCCCTCGGACGGTAGGCTTTCCCGTGATGGATCCCCTGGTTATCACGGTGGCCCCCGTCGGCGGCGAGCTCAGCCGGGAGCAGCAGCCCAGCCTGCCGCTGGCGCCGGAGGAGGTCGCCGACGAGGTGGCCCGGTGCCGTGAGGCCGGCGCGTCCATGGTCCATCTCCACGTCCGGGACGAGGACGGCACGCCCACGCAGGACCGAGATCGATTCGCGCTGGTGATCGACGCGATCAGGCGGGCGGCGCCCGACGTCGTGATCCAGACCTCGACCGGTGGGTCGGTGGGCATGACCGAGGACGAGCGCTCTCAGCCGCTCGACCTGAAGCCGGAGATGGCCACCCTCACCACCGGGACACTTAACTTCGGCGAACAGGTTTTCGAGAACCCCGCGCCGCTGGTGGAGCGGCTGTTCCTGCGGATGCGCGAGCTGGGGATCCAGCCGGAGTTCGAGGTCTTCGACACGGGGATGGTGGAGGCCGCCAAGCGGCTCGTGGCCGAACACGATGCGGAGCCCCGCCACCACCACTTCGACCTGGTGCTCGGGGTGCCGGGCGGGATGGCCGGGACGCCGCAGGCCGTCCTCCACATGGCCTCGATCCTGCCGCCCGGGGCCACGTGGTCGGCCACGGGGATCGGACGGTCGCACCTGCCCGTGACCCTGACCGCGTTGGCGCTGGGCGGGCACGTGCGCACGGGATTCGAGGACACTATCCATTACGCCAAGGGAAGGCTGGCCGGCTCGAACGCGGAGCTGGTGGCCAGGGTGGCCCGCATCGCCCGGGAGACGGGCAGGGAGATCGCCACGCCCGATCAGGCCCGGGCGATCACGGGTATCACGGGGAGGGACGGATGAGCGACGCGCCGGCGGTTGGAGGGAAGCGACGGATCGACCAGGTCCTGGCAGAGGGGTTCACCGACGGCCTCGGCCAGTTCGACGACGACGAGGTGCGCCGGCGACGGAACCTGGCCCGGGTGGAGCTCGAGTACCTCTCTTTCCTCCGCCGCCTCCTCCAGGGGCGCCGGGACATCCTCCGGGATGAGCTGGACCGCCGCCGGAGCGGAGGGGATGCCCAGCCGGTGGTGGAGCGGGTGGTCTCCGTGCTGTCGGAGGGCTCCCGGGGCCCGTCCCGCGGCGAGGCCCTGGTCGTCCCGCTCCCCGACGAGGAGCTGGCCCTGGCCCGCCGGCGGGTCGAACGACTGCTCTCCGATGCTCATCTCTCCGACCTCGGCTCGCTCTCCGACCAGGACCTCGAGGGCGCGGTGCGAAGGATCGAGGAGGAGGAGCGAGGCGTCTCGAGCACTCGTACCCAGGTCATCCAGGTTCTTGACCTCCTCCAGGCCGAGATGAAGCGGCGACTTAGAGAGACGCACGGCAGCCTGACCCAGGACCTACCCGAAGCAGACTGAACGGACATCTCCCGCCCCGTTAAGGGGAACCGACCCACGGCCGATACCCGTACCGAGGCTGGTTCGGGCGCCCCAGTCGGTCCGCCGAACGCGAGATCGGAGCGGGAGTGAGCAAGCGGAAGATCCTGGTCATCGAGGATCACCCGACCGTGCGGGAGGTCCTTCGCACGCTCTTGGGGATGGAGGACTACGAGGTGGCCGTGGCTCCCAACGGGGAGGCCGGTCTGGCTCTGGCCGACATGCTGCAGCCCGAGGTGGTCATCCTCGACGTCGGGATGCCCGGGCTGAACGGATACGAGGTGTGCCGGGCCATCAAGTCCCGAGCCGAGCACACCAGGATCGTCATGGTCACGGCGCGGACGTCGGAGGAGGACGAGCGGGCTGGCCGTCAGGCCGGCGCCGACGCCTACCTACGGAAGCCTTTCTCACCGCTCGACATCCTGGAGGCGGTCGGAGTGGGCGCGGGGACCCCGGAATGACGGACGAGCCCGCCCCCGAACAGGACGTCGTCCACGGCCAGCTCGTTGCGTTCGCCCGCGACCTGAAGTCCCTGTACCGCCAGGAGCGTGAGCGAGCCCGTGAGCTCGAGCAGGCCCTGGAGCGTCTGTCCGACTCCTACCTCTCTACGATGGAGAGCCTGGCCGTGTTGGTCGAGGCCAAGGACGAGAGCACCCGACGGCACCTCGACCGTAGCCGCGACCTGGCCCTGGAGCTCACCCGGCTGGTGGCGCCGGAGCTGGCGGAGCGCCCCGAGATCGGCTGGGGATACCGCCTGCACGACATCGGCAAGGTGGCCATCGCCGAGCGCATCCTCACGAAGCGGGGCGACCTCACGCCCTCGGAATGGCTCGAGATGCGGACACATCCCGAGGTCGGGGCCCAGATCGTGGCGCCCTTGCGGTTCCTGGGGGAGGCGGTTCTGGTGATCCGGCACCACCACGAGCGGTTCGACGGGTCCGGCTATCCTCACGGGCTGCGCGGCCAGGACATCCCGGCGCCGGCTCGAATCTTCTCGGTCGTCGACGCGTTCGACGCCATCACGAACGACCGCCCGTATCGGAAGGCCCGGTCCGGCCCGGAGGCCCTCGAAGAGATCGCCCGTCGGGCAGGCACCCAGTTCGACCCCGACGTCGTCCGGGCCTTCGTCCAGATGATGGAGGACCGCCCGTCCGATCTCCATGGGGTGGACCCGTTCGAGCCCAGGGTCGCGTCCGCGCCGGCCAACAGCCGCGGGCACTGAGCTCGGCCCGATAGGCTAGCGGCCATGCCGGCCGTTCCCCTGGTCCGGGTGGTGCGCTCGGGTTTCGAGGAAGCCGTCCACCTCGGTTCCGTGGCGGTCTCGGACGCCGATGGCCGGCTCTTGGCGGGTGCCGGCGATCCCCGCGGCGTCACGTTCGCTCGCTCATCGATGAAGCCCCTCCAGGCCGCGGTCAGCTTCACCCTGACCGGCGAGGAGCTCGACGACGAGGAGGTGGCCGTGATGTGCGCCTCCCACAACGGCGAGCCGCGCCATCTCGAACGGGTGCGATCCCTCCTCGGAAGAGCCGGCCTCGGCGTCGAGGCCCTCCGAACGCCCCCCTCCTGGCCCCTCGACCAGGCGTCGGCGTCGGCCGTCGAGGCCCCCCGGCCCGAGTACCACAACTGCTCCGGCAAGCATGCCGGGATGCTGCTCGCGTGTGTCCGCCGTGGATTCGATCCGGAGACGTATCGCGAGCCGGAGCACCCTCTCCAGGTCGCCGTGCTGGGAGCGGTTCGGGCCGCCGCTGGGGAGCCCCGGGCCGTCGGGGTCGATGGCTGCGGAGTGCCGGTCCACGCGCTCCCGCTGTCGTCCATGGCCGCGATGTACGCCCGGCTGGTGACGCCGGATGCCGTACCCGGGGCCGACAGGGCGGTGGTCGCCATGCGCGCCGCCCCGTACCTGGTAGGCGGTCGCGATCGACTGTGCACCGCGGTGATGGAAGCCGTGCCCGAGGTCGTGGTGAAGGTCGGGGCCGAGGGCCTGGTGTGCGCGGGAGTGGTTGGTAGGGGCATCGGGGTGGCCGTCAAGGTTCAGGACGGGGCTGCCCGTGCCGCGGAGCCGGCGCTGGTCCGGGCCCTGACACTCCTGGGGGTGGTGGGGGACCCAGAGGCGCCCGGCGTGGCCCGGTTCGCTCGTCCCCCGGTCCTCGGTGGGGGCCGGCCGGTCGGGGAACTGGTGGCCGGATTCGATCTCCCCACGTCCTGAATCCTGCTTGCTCCAAGCATACGAGTGCTTGCAACTGTTATGCATTTCCTGATACCATGTGCTCGCCATGAAGGTTCGGGACGTCGGAGCGTTCATCCGGGACCAGCGTCGCTCCGTGGGGCTATCGGTGCGGAAGCTCGCCTCGATGGCTGGGGTGTCGAACCCTTACCTGTCGCAGATCGAGCGAGGGCTGCGGAGGCCGAGCGCGGACATCCTGAACGGGATTGCCAAGGCGCTCCGCATCTCAGCTGAGACGTTGTACGTGCAGGCCGGCATCCTCGACGAGCGGAAGTCGAAGGACGACGACCTGGTGAGCGCGATCCTGGCGGACCCGGCCATCACCGAACGGCAGAAGCAGGTGCTTGTGCAGATCTACTCGACCTTTCGAGCGGAGACCGACCGGCGTCGACAGGCACGTCGTCGCCTCCGGACCGAGGCCGCGGCGACCCCGGCGGCCGCTTCGGTCGCGCTCGAGGGCAAGCAAGGGAGGTGAAAGCACGATGGAACGGCTGAAGAAGGCTCCATACGCGATCCTCGGCACAGGCGACTTCGCCGCCGAACGGGCCAAGACCATGCTCGACAAGGCCCGGTCGATCGGCGGACCGGAGATCGTCGGTGTGTACGAGGGACTGGCCGACCGAGGTCAGGCGCTGGCGAAGAAGCTCCAGCGCTCCGGGCCGGCCAAGCGAGCCGTGCACGCCACCAAGCAGGCCTCACGGCAGCTGAAGGGTGCCGCCACGAGCCTCCGCAAGGGCCTGGGGATGGAGGAGCAGAAGCGCCCCACCCGGAAGGCCAGCTAGAAGGGACCCAGGTCCCGTGGGAAGAACCCGCCCTCGCGGCGGGTTCTTCTTCATCTCGGATGGATACGTACCCCGTACGATGTCGAATATGAGCGACACGGTCCGCATCGCGGCGATCAGCCTGCACACCTCGCCGCTGGACCAACCCGGGACGGGCGATTCCGGAGGGATGAACGTCTACGTGCGGTCGGTGGCCGAGCGGTTGGCCGATCGAGGGATCGCGGTCGACGTGTTCACGCGCTGCGCCGGCCGGGGCGTCCCCGAGGTGGAGCGGATCGGCCCCCTCACCCGGATCGTCCAGGTCAACGCGGGGCCGTGCGCGCCGGTGGCCAAGGAGAACCTCGTTGGGCTGCTCCCTCGGTTCGAGGAGGGGATCCTGTCCTGGGCTGAGGCTGAGGGGCCTTACGACCTGGTCCACGGCCACTACTGGCTGTCGGGCCGGGCGGGGCTCGAGGCCTCGGCGCGATGGGATGTGCCATTGGTGGTCTCCTTCCATACCCTCGGGGCGGTCAAGAACCGGGCCCTGGCGGCGACGGATGGGCTGGAGCCAGCAGCGCGCCTGGAGGCGGAGCGCGACATGATCGCCGGGGCGGATCGGATCCTGGTCCCCACCCCCGCTGAGGTCGAGAACCTGGTCCGGCTGTACGAGGCGGCGCCCGGCCGCGTGCGGGTCGTCCGCCCCGGGGTGGATCCCGCCTTGTTTTCCCCCCGGCCGAAGGAGGAGGCCCGTCGGCGGTTGGGTCTCTCTGGCCGGACCGTCATGCTGTTCCTGGGCCGTCTCCAGCCGCTCAAGGGCCCCGACGTGGCCATCCGGGCCGCGGCGGAGGCGATGCGGCGAGGGTTGGCCCCGGACGCGGTCCTGGTGGTCCTGGGCGGGCCCAGCGGCCCCGGTGGACGGGCGTACGTGGACGGCCTGCGCCGCCTGGCAGCCCGGGAGGGCTTGGCCGATCGAGTGGAGTTTCTCAACCCCAGGCCCCACGAGGAGCTCCCGTGGGTGTACTCGGCCGCCGACGTCCTGCTGATGCCCTCGCGGTCCGAGTCCTTCGGCCTGGCCTCTCTGGAGGCCCAGGCCTGCTCGTTGCCGGTCGTGGCAGCCTCGGTGGGAGGGCTCCGCCACGTGGTCGAGGACGGGGTGACCGGTTTCCTGGTGGAGGGGCGCGAGCCGTCCCCGTACGCTCAGCGGCTGGTCCAGGTCCTCGGGGATCCGGACCTGGCCGGGGACCTCGGCCGGGCGGGGCGCAGGCGGGCCGCGGCGTTCGGTTGGGAGGAGGCCACGGATGGGGTGCTGGACGTGTACACGGAGCTGCTACCCGACCTCACGACGGCGTCCGTCGCCTGAGGCGGCGGGGAATGTGTGACAAGAAAAAAACGCCCTCTGACCTGCGGTGACGCGTCGCCACCAGGCGTTTTGGCGAGTTGACCCCCGACCCGCGCGCGTCTAGTCTTCGCCTCGCTCCGAGCAGCCGGAGCGGCGAGCCCGGAAGGCCCGACGGGGCCCCCTGGGAAAGCCGTAAGGTCGACTGGGTGTACCTGGTCGTGCGGTCGGGAAGGCCAACTGGCTGTACGGGCGGGGTAGCTCGGAAGGCCCCAAAGCCCAACGAAAGGGGCTACCGACGGAGTCGGTCCGGAGCACCCGCAAGGGTTGCTCGGAGCACTTGGCCCGAGGGGCTGACGGTGGTCGCGGCGCCGCATGAGGCTTCGGTCTCATGAGGAGTCCAGCGACGAGCCGAAGGTCCCTCGGGCCTCTTCTATATCCGAAATGAGAAATCGCAGCGGCTACGGGCCGCCGTGGTTCCCAGGGCTCCCTGTCGACCGTCGGCCGCCACACGTCCCGTGGCCGGTCCAACGGCCGTTGTCGTGTACTCGATGACGAACTTGAACGTGTAGAAGCCGTCGCCCTGTGGCAGGTAGATCCCGTAGTGGGAGTCGGGATCCACCGTGTGTCCCCCGGAGATCGGGAACGTCTTCGTGCACGGCGCCGTCAGGCGCTCGTCGTTGTCCCCCGTGATGACGTCGACGTGATCGAAGTCGCCGAAGTTCCGCTCGAAATGGAAGTTGCTCACACCCGCGGAACAGTCACCGTACGTCCATCCGATCTGGGTGACCACGGCGCCTGCGGGGAGCACCACCGGAGCCTCGAAGGTGCAGCCGCTGCCTTCACAGCCGACCGACCCGCTGTACCCGCCGTACTCCCAGACCGCGTTGCCGGCGGAGTCGGGCACGAACTGGGGGGCCGGGACCACCAGTTGGTTCGTCTGCGGGGAGGCGTACTTGTAGTCCTGGGCGGTCACGACACCGAGGGTGAAGTCCTCACCCACGTTGATATAGCGGGGGTCGCCGATCCCCGTGACCAAACCCGGGACTTCGCGTTGATCTGTTTATTAGCTACCTTCTTGGCGATCTTGATGACCTTGGCCTTGGTCAGGGGCGCCGCGCTGAACGCCGGGCTGACCACGGCCACGGCAAGGGCCGCGATGGCCATGATGGCCACGCCGCGGCCCACACGTGAAAGATCCATGGGATGAACCTCCCTTTCCCCCGGTTCCCTAATCGGCCCGCGCGGAGGGTGGTTCGCGCGGACGGCCGAACCCAATACGCGGGGGACAGTTCGGTCAATAGGTCGCCGGCCGTATACTTTGGGCCGAACGTCCGACTCAAGGGACAGCCATTTGTCCGGACGCGTGCTGATCGTCACCGACGCACAAGAGGGATTCACCCGCCGGGGAAACCTGGCAAGCCCCGAGTGCACCGCCGCCATCCCCAGGATCCTCCGAATCGTGCAGGAGGAGCTGGCCGACGGGACCCCCGTCATCTTCACGAAGGACAGCCATGTGGAGAACGACGCCGAGTTCAGGATGTTTCCGCCGCACTGCATCGTGGGGACCGAGGAGCACGACCTGGTCGAGGAGCTCAGGGGCCTGGAGCCGAGCGCGGCCGCGGTCATCAACAAGCGGCGGTACTCGGCCTTCTTCGACACGGGGCTGGACCAGGTCCTGAAGGACCTCAGGCCGGACGAGGTTCACATCTGCGGGTTCTGCACCGACATCTGTGTGCTCCACACAACCTCCGACCTGCGGAACCGGGACTACGAGGTGGTGGTCCAGGCGGAGGGGTGTCAGACGTTCGACGGGCCGGGGCACGACCACGAGGAGGTCAATCAGTGGGCGCTGTCGCACATCGAGCGGATCCTCGGGGCCAGGGTGGCCTGAGGCCGTGACAGGGGCGTCGCTCCGGGCTCCCGTGCTGTGGACCACGGGCCTCGGGCCGGTACGCCGGTTCGTGACCCGGAGCCGGCTGGGCCGACGGGTGGCCCTCCGGTTCGTGGCGGGTGAGACGCTCGAGGAGGGCATCGCCGCGGCTCGTTCGCTCGATGGGCAGGGGATCGCGGCGATGCTGGATCACCTGGGCGAGAACGTGACCTCCGAGGAGCAGGCCGCGGCCGCGGCCGACGGCTACGTGCTCGCGCTGAAACGGATCCGCGAAGCCGAGGGGCTCGACTGCAACATAGCCATCAAGCTGACCCAGCTCGGCCTGGATCACTCGCTCGACCTGTCCATTGAGAACACCGAGCGGGTGCTGGCGGCCGCCGGGCCCGCCGGCATCCTGGTGATGATCGACATGGAGTCCAGCGATTACGTGGACCGCACGCTCGAGGTCCTCCGGCGGCTGCGGGCGCACCACAGCGGCGTGGGCGTGGCCATCCAGTCCGCGCTGTACCGGACCGCCGAGGACGTGTCCGTCCTCCCCGAGGAGACCCCGGTGCGCCTGGTGAAGGGGGCGTACCTTGAGCCGCCGTCCATCGCGCACCGGTCCCGGGCCGGGGTCGACCGGGCCTTCGCTCGCCTGTTCGCCACCCTGCTATCCCGGGGCCATCCGGTCCACGTGGCCACCCACGATCCCCGCCTGTTGGCCGGGGCGTGCGGTCTCGTGGAGCGTCGCGGCCTGCCGTGGAGCCGGATCGAGCTCCAGATGCTGTACGGGGTCCGAGAGGACCTCCAGCACCGGTACGCGGACCGGGGGTACCCTGTGCGTGCGTACGTTCCGTACGGCGCCCAGTGGTACCCGTACCTCACCAGGCGCCTGGCGGAGCGGCCCGCGAACCTGTGGTTCTTCGTGAGTAATCTGCTGAGGAGGACGGGATGACGGAGGAACGCCGGGTGGCATTCCTCGGGGCCGGGAAGATGGGCGAGGCGCTCGTCTCCGGGCTGATCCGCTCGGGTGGCCGGTCCGCCGGAGAGATCGTGGTCACGGCCCGGCGGGAGGAGCGGGCCCGGGAGCTCGAGGAACGGCACGGCGTGGAGGCCCTGCTGTCGAACCCCGAGGCGGCGGCACGAGCCCAGACCCTGGTGCTTACCGTCAAGCCCCAGGACATGGACGCGCTGATGGATCAGGTCGGAGGGGCCGTCACCCCCGAGCACCTGCTGATCACATTCGCGGCCGGGATCCGTTGCTCGTTCATCGAGAGTCGCGTGGCCACCGGCGTACCCGTGGTTCGGGTGATGTCGAACGTGCCGGTGATAGTCGACGAGGCCATGTCGGTGATCAGCGCCGGGGCCCACGCCGAGGACAAGCACCTCGCGGTGGCGGAGGAGCTCCTGTCCTCGGTCGGACGAGTGATCCGGCTCTCGGAGGTGCACCAGGATGCCGTCACCGCGACCTCCGGCTCCGGGCCGGCGTACTTCGCTCTGCTGTCGGAGGCGATGATCGATGGGTGCATCCTCCTGGGGCTTTCTCGGGACGTGGCCACCGAGCTGATCGTCCAGACGATGCTGGGCTCGGCCAAGATGCTCCGGGACACCGGGATGCATCCTGTGGAGGTCCGGGAGATGGTCACCTCTCCCGGCGGGACCACCATCGCTGCGATCCGCCATCTCGAGCAGGCGGGCGTCCGGGCCGCCTTCCTGAACGCGATCGACGCGGCTCGCCAGCGCAGCGCGGAGCTCGCCAAGGGCAGCGAGGCCGAGGAGCTGTAGGGATGGGAAGAGGGGATCGCCGCCGGGTGCGCTGGGCCCACGACCGCGAGCGGAAGAGGAAGGCCCGGGAGCGACGGCGGGCCGAGGAGCGGGCCGCCGCCCGCAAGGCCCGGGGGAAGTTGTAGCGAAGCCCGGGAGAGGCTGGTCCGCCCGCCTGGTCCCCGGCCTGCTCGAGCGGTTTGCGGCCGGCGGCCCGTGGACATAGCCTCTGAGGAGGAGCTGGGAGGAGGACCGGGAATGATCGACCCGACGGAGAAGACGCTCACCGACGAGGACATCGAGACAGTGGCCGTCGGGACCGGGCCCCTGGCGGAGACCGATCCCGACACGAAGGACGCCGACGACGTCGACGACACTGACGCCGAGGACGCGGACGAGAGCGACGCGGACGACGACGCCACCGACGAGGGCGGCGACACCGACACCACCGACTCGGCCTGACCGGCCTGGTATGACCCCAAGCGCTCTGGAGCGCTGCGTCGGCGACGCTGGGCTCTTCGTCGAGGAGCACTGGGGCCGGGCCCCCCTCCTGCACCGGGGCGATCCGGGGGCATTCGCCGGCCTCCTAGATCTGGGCGACGTCGACCATCTCGTCACCGAGACCCTGCTCCGGATGCCCGGCTTCCAGCTCGTTCGGGACGGGAAGCCCTTGGATCCCTCGACCTACACGGGGACGATCCGGATCGGCGGCCGGCCGCTGGAGCGGACGGTACGGCCGGACCGGGTGCTCTCCGCCTTCGACGGGGGAGCCACCATCGTGCTCCAGGCGCTGCACAGGCAGTCGGGCCAGGTGGCCAGGCTGTGCCGTGACCTTGAGCTGGCCCTGACGCACCCCGTGCAGGCCAACGCGTACGTGACGCCGCCGACGGCCCGAGGCTTCGCCGTCCACCACGACACCCACGATGTGTTCGTGGTCCAGACCCACGGCCGGAAGGCCTGGCGGGTGTACGGGCCGTTGGTCGAGCTGGCCGGCCCCGAGCAGCCATGGAAGGAAGCGCTCGGCGATCCCGGCCAGCCGCTCCTCGAGGCCGAGCTTCGCCCCGGAGACGTGCTGTACATCCCCCGAGGCTTTCCTCACGACGCGGAGGCCCGGCGGGAGGTGTCGATCCACGTGACGGTGGGGATCACCACCACTACCTGGGTAGACGTGTGGCGGCGGGCCATGCGTCGAGCCTCGGATCACCGGCCGTTCCGGGATGCCCTGCCGCCCGGGTGGGCCTCGGACACCTCGCCGGTCGAAGGGGAGCTCGAGGTACGGCGGAAGGAGCTCCTCGACTGGATGGAGGCCGCCATCGATGAGGAGGCGGTGCGGGCCATGGCCCGATCGTTCTGGTCCTCACGGCGCCCCGTGCTCGGCGGGCATCTGACACAGCTCGGCCGGGTCGGGGAGATCGAGGCGGACTCGCCGGTCCGGCGCCGTCCCGGCTCGGTGTTCGTGGCCGAGGCGCGGGATGGGCGGGCCGCCGTCCTCCTGGGGATGCGCGAGGTCCGGATGCCGGGGTTCTGCGAGGCCGCCCTGCGGTTCATGGCCGAGCGACTGGAGCCGTTCGAGGCAGCCGACCTTCCGGGCCTCGATCCGGGCTCGGCCGTGGTCCTGGTCCGACGCCTGGTCCGCGAGGGCGCCCTCGAGGTCACGGGTGTCGCCGGCTGACCGGCCCGTCTGCTCATCGGTCTCGGAGGCGAGGGGCGAGGCCCTCCGGGCCACCGCCTCTCGCTACCGGTTCTGGCTGCTGGTCGAGCAGTCGGGGCCGTGGGGACACGACGCCCTCGTGGAGAGCGGGCTTCCGACGGAGAGCGGCCGGGCGCTGCGGGAGACCGGCCGGAGGCTCGGTATCCGAGTCCTGCTGATCAAGCGCCGGGACCGGTCACCGGGGCCGCGGCGCTGCTACCTGGCGTACACGGGCTCGCGGGAGCGCCGGGTCCGGTCGATCGAGGTCGACGACCCGGCCGCCGTGCTGGACCTCGACCTTCCCGGCTTGCTTCGACGTCGTTTCAAGGAAGTCGGGACGGCCGTGGACGAGCCGCTGTACATCGTGTGCACACACGGGAAGCACGATCCGTGCTGCGCTCGCCGGGGCGCGCCGCTGTTCCGGGCGATCGAGCACGTCGGGTCGGCATGGGAGTGCAGCCACGTGGGCGGCGACCGGTTCGCCGGCAACATGGTGTGCTTCCCGCACGGCATGTACTTCGGGCGCGTTCCCGCCGCGGAGGCGCCCCGGATCGTGGCGGCCTACGCCGATGGCAGGGTGGCGCTCGAGTACTACCGCGGCCGTTCGGCTTTCTCCCCGCCCGTGCAGGCGGCGGAGCAGGAGGTCCGGGTGCGGCTCGGCATCGATGGCGTGGACGACCTGGTGCTCCGGGGCCACCGTCGTCTTCCGGGCCGGCGCCATCGTGTCGAGTTCACCGGGGCGGACGGCGCCCGCCACCTGGTGGACGTGCGGGTCATCGACCTGGCGCCGCGGCCGCTGACGTGCAAGGCGGACAGCCTGCACGCCCCGCGCGACTTCGAGGTCTCCCTGGTGGGCTGAGCGATTCGGTAGGGCGAGCGAACGAGAGGAGGCGACCGCGTGAGGACGGAACGGCTGGGGTCGAGCGGGCCCGAGATCTCGGTGATCGGGTTCGGGGCCTGGGAGGCCGGCGGCGGCGTATGGGGCCCGAACCCCTCCGAGCGAACGGTCATCGAGGCGATGCGGGCCGGTTTGGACGCCGGGATCAACTGGATCGACACCGCGGAAGTCTACGGCGACGGCCTCTCTGAGACGCTCGTGGGCAAGGCCGTGGCTGGACGAGACGACGTGCTCGTCGCCACGAAGGTGGCCCCCAGGCCCGACGGCACCGGCTTCCGAGCCGACCAGGTCCGACGGGCCTGCTCGGCCAGCCTGGAGCGGCTGGGGCGCGAACGGCTCGACATCTACCAGCTGCACTGGCAGGACGACGAGGTCCCGGTCGAGGAGACCTGGGGCGCCATGGCCGAGCTCGTCGAGGAGGGGCTGATACGGTACATCGGCGTGTCGAACTTCGACCGCGAGCTGATCGAGCGCTGCGAGCGGATCCGCCACGTCGACTCGCTTCAGCCGCAATTCTCCGTGCTCCACCTGAAGCACCGCGACTTGATCCGGTGGTGCGGGGATCAGGGGATCGGCGTGGTGTGCTACGGGCCGCTGGCGTACGGGCTCCTCACCGGGGCGATCGGCCCCGACACGGAGTTCGATCCGGGGGACTGGCGGAGCGGCCGTGGCGGCGTTTCCTATTACCGCGAGATGTTCGCCCCGGGGAAGCTCGAGCGAAGCCTGGCCGTGGTCGACGCGCTCCGCCCGATCGCCGATCGTCTGGAGATCACCGTGGCCCAGCTCGCCCTGGCCTGGGTCGTCCACCAGCCCGGCGTGACCGCGGCGATCGCGGGAAGCCGGAATCCCGACCACGTCCGGCAGAACGCCGGCGCCGGCGAAGTCGAGCTGGACGAGGACGCCCTCGGGGAGATCGAGGCCATGCTCCCGCTCGGGCCGAACTCCGCCGCGGTATCCTAGAGGGCGCCGCGGGCCTTGGCCGCGTCGTCCGGGACGAACACGAGCGCGTCGCCCGTGGCCACGTAGTACGTCTCGATGTTCACGCCGGCGTCGGCGAGCTTCTTCGCGGTGCGTCCGAGCTCCCCGGGCTGATTCGGGGCGTCGACCACGAGGGCCTCCCGCTCCGCGGCGATCTGGATCCCGGCGGCCTCCAGGGCGCTGCGGGCGGCGGCACCGTCCTGGAC
>Ga0256867_10000039_pt1 | contig 44941 bp, 47 predicted proteins | sample RVTome_15_FD_185939 | JGI IMG/M metagenome (GOLD analysis project Ga0256867, IMG submission 185939) | Soil microbial communities from uranium-contaminated site in the Upper Colorado River Basin, Wyoming, United States - RVT150D86 (HiSeq) ... | reverse complement strand
GATCCCGGGCGATAACGCACCCATCCCGGAGGCGAGCAGAACGGCACGTCGGGCTCGGTCAGTAAACGACTGTTTGCCGGATGGAGCGCAGGGCACTTGACCGGATTCCAGCGTTCAGTCGACTGATGTGCCCTTCGTACCTCAGCCTGCATTGAGAGCCACCGGCTCTCGATCAACCAAAACGTCTACCGGATCCAACACCCGGATGTCCACGCCCTGAGCAGACGCCTCCCCGCCGAGCGCAGCCCGTCATTTCCTCAGTTGCGTGGGAGCGCGCCGGATCGACCAGCCGCCCCCTCACCGACTGGTCGATCCTGCAGATGGCCCTCAACCCATGGACGAGCCGCGGCTAGGGCTGCAGCTCCCATGGGTGGGCGGTGAGGATGACTGCCCGTGGTCCACAGGCGTCTTGAACCACGGATAGGGTCAGTTCGCTGCCGTCGAAGGTCCAGTCATAGACGGCGGTTGCGTTGCTCTGGAAATTCGAGCAAGCGAACGGCCCGGTTTCTCCTGTGATCACAAGACGGGCCGGATTCGAGATGTAGCGTGCTTCGACCAGAACCTCCTCGAAGTCCTCATGGGTAACGATAAGACGACCATCCGCGGTGAACTCGTTCGTGAAAGTTCCGGGTGCCTTCCCCTCCTCTGGAAAACCCGGTGGATAGTCGGCGTCGGTGATCGTGGCTGTGTAGGCGCCGGGTGGAAACCCGAGGGGACTCGCCCCCGCAGCGTCCGACACGACTGCGACAGCCACCAACAGTACAAGCACCGGTAGCAGCGCAATCCAAATTCGTAGTCTCATAGTCATGTTTCGCTTCCTTTTATCTCTGTGGGATGCCGGTTACTGAGGCATCCTCTGACGATCCTCACAAGATGGTGGTTCGTCATCCCAACCTCCTTCCTTCCGAACTGGGTTCTCCCTTAGAGCTTTACGGGTCGGGTTCGACCGGTCGTGTCTCGAAGGACCCGAAGTCCCAGCTAACGATCTCTCCGTCTCTGACCTCGATCACATGGCCCGTTGTGTCCATGACACATCTCGGACCCGCAAAACAGGATTTTTGGACGACGGAGTCGTTGAAGGTCACCGTGTCTCCCGCAACTTCGATGTGTGTCAGTTCCATCGACTCCATGTTTGCTCTGGCTAGCCTGAGTTTGTTCCTGATGGCGTCGACACCCTCGTAAGTGCCTGTCCCCGGAGAAGGGGGCGGGGAGATTGAGATGACTGCGTCCTCGGCGAACAATGCGACCGCTGCGTCGAGGTCATCGAGCAGGACGATGTAGAGGTATTCCACGACTGCTCCCGGTTCGGTGGGCACCGGTTCTTGAATCGTCGTGACCGAAATGGGTGGATCCTCGGCTGAGGGCAAGGTCTCTGATGGTGTCTCGTCGTTGTTCGGTGGCGTTATCAGCAGCAAGGCGCCGAAGGCCAACACGGTTCCAATGAACCCAGCTGCAAGAGCGGTAAGCCTGCGGGCGCGACGACCTGGTGACGTATTGGTTGGCGCGCTCTCCTCGTCTCCCGCAGCCGCGAGCTGATTCCTTTCGAGGATGGCGAGGTAGAGAGGATCGTCGTGGTCACCGGTAATTGAATGTTGGTCGACACCGTCCACGGGGTCGGCGGCACGCATCAGCTCATCGAGTCGAAGGGACATGTCTTACCCCTCTCCTTCGAGATGTGGAGGAACCCAGGACTCTCGTTCCCTGGGTTCGTTCGCGATGCTCCTGTGCATCAGGCCCGCCAGCTTGCGGTATGCGCGGCTGATTCGTTGGTCGACGGCAGCTCGGCTGACACCCTCGAGGCGGGCAATCGTCTCACGCTCGAGCCCATCCCATTCGGCCAGGATCAGGACTTCTCGATAGCGCGCCGGCAGCCGTGCCAACGCCATGCTCAGCTCCCGGTATTCGGATCGGCGAACCACCACTCCCTCAGGGCTCGGCTCGTCGGTAGGTGAGATTCCTTGAACGCTTTGAAGTAGCGATGCCGACCGGCCGGTAGCCCGACGTCGGTTTGACACGATGTTCCTCGCGATCCCATACATCCAAAGCCTCGCCTCATCTCCCTTCGGGCAGTCGGCCATACGACGCCAAACCACAACAAAGACGTCGGCAGCTGCGTCGGCGGCATCGTCCGGCCCCAACCTTCGTAGGCAGTAACCCCTGATCGGCTCGGCGTGAGCTCGATACAAGGAGTCGAATCTCGCGGACCTCGCGTTGTTGTCAGTCGGCATCGCCTCGACTCTCAATCCCCCCTCTACCCGATACATGTCCCCACGTCCACACTTCTGACAAGGAATCGGGATGTCTCACCTGTCGGCAACCGCCTGCCAAGCAGATGTATCACCCGATGAGTTCACATCGCCACATGCACTGCGAGGGCCACCAAAAGTCGAATGTCGTGACTGCTGAACACGCCGCCAGATGGCAGACATACGACCGCGAACTCCATCTCTTCCCACGACTCGACCCGTTACAGATCACCCACATAACAATGATCTGGTGCGGAATCGCCCGCTTCATTCACTCACGGGTGTGACACAGATGTGACACAAGCTCCGAGTGAGCGGTTTGTTTTGAGCGTAAACCCAGGTCACAGCGTCAGAGTACATGCCGACCGTCTGATCGACACGCAAGAGGTCACTGGTTCAAGTCCAGTAGGGCCCACGAGATGAAGACCCGGTAAGGGCCGCAACGGTGGGAGTGCTAGATGGGCTTATGGGCGATACATTCCATCTCGACCGCAGCGCCGAGGGCGAGGTCAACCCCTCCGAGGGTGATCCGGGCAGGGGGCGACTCCTGAAATACTTCGAGATAGGCGTCGTTCATCTCGTTGATGGTGTTCAGATCCGACAGATAGACATTTACTTTGACGACATCGGACATCGAGGCACCGCATTCTCGGAGAATCGCCTCGAGATTCTTTAGCGTCTGGGTTGTTTCGGGTCCGGCACCGCCCGGTGCCAGAGACACCGTGTCAGGCAGTGTGCCCAGTGTTCCTGACACGTAGATGGTGTCACCTGCCACGGCGGCATGGCTGAAGGCGGGGAGACGGGCCAGCCCCTCGACCACTACTTTCTCCATTGCCTGAAACCTCCGCTTGATAACCTGCGGAGCGAGGTTAGAGGGTCAAGATGACGGAGCAACGACCAACAGGTTGGCCAGGTCCGCCGGTGGTCGCACCGAGTCTGGATTCGATGAGGGAAGCGGCGCGACGTCTTGAGGGGACGATCGTCCGCACTCCACTGATTCCTCTCGTGAGCAAGTCGAGAGACCATGACATCTATCTCAAACCGGAGGTTCTTCAGGGCATCGGCTCGTTCAAGGTGAGGGGGGTGGCCAACTGGGCGCTGGATCTTCCTCCTGGAGAGGCCGAGAAGGGCTTGTCCACTGTGAGTGCGGGCAACACTGCCATCGCCGTGGGTTACATTGCCCGACAGCTCGACGTCCCGTCGAGATCGTTGGTGCCCACCACCCTGCACGAGTGGAAACGCAAGGCGATCCAGGGCTACGGCACCGAGATCATCGAAGTGTCGATGACCGATTTGATGATCTATATGTTTGAGGAAGGCTGGCGATCTGAGCCTTACAGCTACCTCAATCCGTGGGGAGAGCCTCTGATGATCGCCGGGCACGGGACCATGGGTCTCGAGATGATCCAAGATAAGCCAGACGTCGATTCTGTCTTTGTGCCCGTGGGGGGTGGCGCCCTCATTTCGGGCGTGGCCGCGGCCATCAAGGCGGTGAACGGGTCCATTCGTGTTTACGGGGTGCAGGCCGCGGTCAACTCGGCGTTGGCGGCAGCCTTCGACTCCGGCGGCCCGAAATGGATCGAATGGCAAGACACGATTGTCGAAGGGGCGTCGACACCCGTGATCACCCACAACATGTATCCGATGCTCCGTGATCTCGTCGACGAGGTTGTGCTGGTGACCGAGAAGGAGGTCGAGTCGGCCATTCGTCGTCTGGCGCTGAACGACAAACTCGTCACGGAGGGAGCCGGAGCAGCAAGTGTGGCGGCAGCCCTGAAAGTGCCAAGAGAGGAGCGCGGTGTGGCGGTCTGTGTGGTTAGTGGGGGCAGCGTGGAGCCCGGGCTGCTTGCTCGGGTCGTCGGTTCCGGTGAGGACTAGATATACCAACAGCATCATGCGGGCAGAGATGGGATTGGGTCGAAAGACAGGTACCCCGAAGCCCTGGGGTTATCAAGACGGTTCTGGACGTAGTTGAGACCTTTTATGGGGATGTGGTGCAGCGATAACGCCATAGCAGCCGCCCGCTTCCAAGCTCAAGCAGCCTAAACCGTCGCCCGAGGTCGATGAGGACAGGCCAAAGATCACCGACCATTACCGCCGGGGTCAAGAACGACCCGATACAGAAGAGCGTGCCGACGTCTTCGAGTAGGGTCCATAAATAGACCCCCGGCGACGGCGGGGGCTTTTTTGTGTAATCATTCGGCCTATGCCCATGTCAGCAGAACACAAAGCAGCCCTCGCCCAGGGCCGTAAGGAGTCGAGAGCGATCAAGTCCTATCTCGAGGCACTTGCAGCCCGAAAGCCGGGTCGGCCGGTGAACAAGGCCACCCTCAACAAGAGACTGGATCGGGTCAATGAAAAGCTGGCCGAGTCGAGTGATCCGTTGGGAAGGGTGGAGCTCATCCAGTCACGGCTCGACATCGCAAAGGCGCTGGCCGATTCAGACATCGCCGAGGACATGGGAGCCCTCGAGGCGGGCTTCATCGAACACGCCGCGTCCTACTCGGAGCGAAAGGGTGTCAGCTACACGGCGTGGCGTGAGTTCGGGGTGCCGGCTTCGGTGCTCCGTGCCGCCGGCGTTAAGGAGACCCGCCGGCGTTAGCACGGCTAGCCCCAGTCCAACTCGGTGAGCCGGCGGTCGTCGATCCCCAGATGATGACCGAGCTCGTGGAGCACGGTCCGGCGGATCTCCTCCTTGAGCTCATCGTCGCTCAACCCGAGCTCGAGATGCGGCCGGTAGAAGATCACGATCCTGTCGGGCAGCGCCCCCGAGTAGTCACCCCTTTCTAAGAGGGAGACGCCTTCGTAGATCCCGAGAACGTCACCTTGCTCGACGGTGGGGATGTCCTCGACCACCACCACCAGGTTGTCGACTTCCGCCAGTACCCATTCCGGTAGCGTCTCGATGACCCGGTCGACCTCTTGTTCGAACTGGTGACGTCTCACGTCACGGTGGCGGAGGCGTGGCGAAACTCGAGATGGAGGTCTTCTCGCACCACCGCAGCCATCCTCTGCACCGCGGTGTGGACGTCGACGAAACTGGTGTACAGGGGGGACAGCCCGAGACGGATGTTGTCGGGGGTGCGGAAGTCGGGAATCACCTTGGCCCGTTCGATCATGGCGAGGGTGATCGGCCAGGCCATCTCATGGCCAACCGATACATGGGAGCCACGGCGCTCGGGGTCGGTGGGGCTGGCCATGGTGAAGCCGAGCGGTTCGAGGTGGGCCGCGAACTGGTCGAGGAGATACCCGGTCAAAGCCACCGACTTGGCACGGATGGCCGTGATGCCCGCGTCGAGCACGTCGTCGAGACCGGCCTCGATCGCGGCGAGCGACAGGATCGGCATCGTGCCCGAGTGGAACCTGCGGATCCCGGTGGCGGGCTCGAAGGTCAGATCGAACTCGAACGGGGCGGCGTGGCCCCACCAACCGGTGATCGGGTTGGCCAGCGCCCCCTGATACTCGGTTCTCACATATAGAAACGCTGGAGAACCGGGACCTCCGTTGAGATACTTGTAGGTGCAACCGGTGGCGAGGTCGGCCTCCGAACCATCGAGATCGACGGGCACCGCGCCCACACTGTGGCTGCAGTCCCAGAGAACCATTGCTCCGACCTCGTGGGCGAGGGCGGTCACTTCAGCCATGTCGTAGGTGTATCCCGACTTGAACGTGGTGTGGGAGAGCGATACGAGGGCGGTCCGAGCGTCGACGGCTTCGGCGAGACCTTCTAGCGGGCCATTGACCCCGTCGGAGGGGACGATGACGAGCTCTCCTCCGGCTTGGCGAGCGACCCCTTCGAGGATGTAGACGTCGGAGGGGAAGTTGAGGTCGTCGGTGACGATCCGCGACCTCGAGGTGGGTGCCGCGTTGAGCGCGGCCCTCGCCAGCTTGTAGAGGTTCACCGAGGTCGAGTCGGAGATGATGACCTCGCCGGGTTTGGCACCCACGATGGGGGCGAGCCGGTCTCCGAGGCGAGTGTGCAGATCCCACCACCCCTCATTCCATGCGCGGATCAGACGGTCGCCCCATTGTTGGCGGGTAACCCGGTCGATGGCGTCGATCGCCGCGTGGGGGAGACGCCCCATCGAGTTGCCGTCGAGATAGATCAGGTCTGGATCGCTGTCGACGTATCGCCGGCGGTGCTCGCGGAGCGGGTCGGCCTCGTCGCGTTCCACTGCCTCGGTGTAGCCGGAGGCGTCAGGGTAGGGGCCGAGATCGGTCAGCGTCATGGTCCCGCATTGTGGCACCAGGTCATATCGACTAGGTCACCGCCCCTCGGTAACCTGTGGGCGCTTCGGGGCCGTTAGCTCAGTCCGGCTAGAGCGCTCGCCTCACACGCGAGAGGTCAGTGGTTCAAGTCCACTACGGCCCACTAGGAAAATCTGCGGTCTTCATCCTCCAAGGTGCCTAGGTGCCTATCCCTCGTCGCGTTGGGATTCGTCGTCCTGTCCCGGCGTCCATCCGCTCCCAAAGGTGCGCCGACGAAAAGGCTCGAGGTCGGTGTTAGGAGTCTCCTGTGACTTCCAGACGCAGGGTATCGACGTTCGCCTCCGTGGATCTCATAGAGCAGGGCGGGACCGGATGTCCGGTCCCGCCCTGCCTGCGTGCGCTCTGTTACTTCTCGGTGAGATGCAGCGAGGCGCCGGCCTCCAGGGGAGTCATGGGGCCATCGTGATCAAGATCGACCAATCCGGTGTTCTCCCAATGGTCAGGGAACCCCGGGGCGGGCTCGCCCTTGAAGTCAGGGCTGGGTTTGAACTTCAGGTAGATCATGAGTGTCTCGTCCGCTTCGAGGGGCCGTCCCAACGCTGCTGCGATCTGGACGTCCAGCGACACCACGTTGGCGTCATTGTCCACGGTCCAGGAGACACCGAGGTCCTTGAGGGCATCGGTGAGCACCGTGGCGAAGCCATCGCCGTCGACGACTATCACCTCGATTCCACCCCCGAGCTGAGCGGGGTTGATGTCGAATTGGTCGCCGAACTCGTCGTCGAACCACAAGCTCTCCAGACCTTCAGCGCCACTGACGCTCACCACTCCATAGAACTGTCCGGGGTTGGTGTTCTGCACCGTCCCGTTCTTGGGGTGGACGTTGACGAGGGCACCGAAGTGATCGTCGTGTGCGATCGGCAACAGATCCCCGAGCACGGCTGGGAGCGGCTCGCTCGTATCCGGATCCGTCGGGGTGAAGTCCACGTTGGTGTGACGCAGGTCCTTGTCGACCTCGGCTCCGCCGGCAAGGGGACAGGTTCCCGGCTCCACCTCGAATGCCTCATACAGCCCGGAGAAGGCGTCCTTGGCCAGGATCGCCTCGTTGGGAGCGTAGGTCACGGGATCACAGACCAGGTCTTCGACCCGACCGGCTGTGGTGGCGAAGGTGGAGATGAAGTCTCCCGTTGTCTTGTCGACACGCCGGATCTCTGCGGCTCCGTTACGACCGATATAGAGCGTGTTGTCCGCACCGATCGCCACGCCACTGACCAGTCCGTCGGCATCACCGTTCTCGTTCTTGGGCGCCACCGTGTTCATCAGGGTGCCCAGTGGTGGGTTGGCCCCCGTCCCCAATGAGAACTGGTACACGTTGAGGTCCACGTCCGGGCTCAGATAGAGGGTGTCGTCGTTGGCGTCCCAGGCGATCCCATCGATCAGAGAGAGGCCACCGACGTTCGGGTTGAATTGGAAGGTCGCCACCACATCTCCGGAAACGGTGGGATCACCAATGTCGATCAGGTAAACGTTGTTGCCGAGGGCTCCCCAGATCATTCCCCGGCTGGAGTCCCAACTGACGGCGCTGATGCCCACCGGATTGTCGGCAGCATCGACCACCGTCTTGGTGGCGACAAGGGTTGCCGTCCCGTTACCTCCAGCGGGAGGCAGATAGATGTCGAGTTGATTGCCGAAGAATTCCCGGGGGGCGATGTAGTGGGTCCCATCGAAAGTGCCACCCACGGAGTCGCCGTTGCCGGGCAAGTCGACGGTTCCCAGCAGGTCACCGGGGGACGCACTCGCCCGGGGCGCGTCGGCGATGACCACCACCAACGACATCATGACCGCTAGAACCGCACCGATGACGGTGCTTGTCCGGGTCGCACCCGGTTTCACAATTGCTTCCATGCGCTTCTCCTTCTCTCGCATCAACACGGGCCAGCGAAAGCATGGAGACAGGGGAGGGCATCGCGGACCCCATTCCCAGACCGGGGGGTGGAGGTGGGGTAACTCGGTGACGGGTCTGGCTGGATGCCAGACGGTGGAGTATTCGGGGTCTTATGCAGATGTCGAGATCCGCAAGACATGCATCTCACCTGTCTCTGCACGCCCCTCAATGTCTAACATACGACACTCACGCACAGTGGTCAATGACCACGGAGGGCTACTTTTCGCGACCTTGTCATCAGCTCCAGTCCGAGGGCTCTCAAAGCGCTTGAGCCAGCCTCACGACCGCTGAGAAGACCGACGATCTGATCCCAGACTTCGACCACTTCCAGGAAGACAGCAAAGGAACCCTTTCCGGTGGTAATGATTCCGGCATCTCACGGCCGCTCGATCCGGTCCAGGTCGAGCGACTCCGCCTCATGCCCGCAGCCACAGCCGGCGGGTCGCCTTCCACAGTGACGTCGAGCCCGTCGTCTTCTATAAAGGCCCTCGCCTCGCGGCCGGCCTGCGCTCCCTCGGTGAACGTGACCGCCAGTCTCCCGTCCCCGAGAACCTCAGCCTTGCCAGCAGCGTGCGGCCCCGGGCGACGCCGGGGGTATGTTCCAACGATCTGATCGAGCCACGCGGGCAGTGATGTGCCGGGAGCCAGTCTGCGCGGTGAGTCGATGATGAACACCGGGCGGTGGACGGGGGCGGTCATGGTTTCGCCTTGACCATGCGACCGTCCTCGTCGAGGAGCCGACCCTTGAAGTCGCTATTGGCGACTGCTTCGACCGGGGCGCCGATGAAGAACTCGCCGGAACCCATTGGCCCGTCTGGCTTCTTCGGCTTCCCGTAGTCCCGTATACGGTCGGCAAGATCCATCCGGACCCGGTCCTTCAAGAACTCGGGAGCGTCCGAAGCCTCAATACTTCTGAGGGCCGCCTGGAGCTTCTCGAGTAGACATGCTCTCCAAGTCCACGCTGATCAAACTGAAAACGATCCTCAAACAGAGTTTCGACTTCGGCCTTGCCCGCCGGTATGTGACGTGGAACCCGGCGCGGGTCGCCCTGCTCCCGGCCGACGCCGAACAGAAGCGGTATCCACGGGCCCTGCTTCCCGCGGAACATCGGGCGCTGATCAACGTGGCTTCAGAGCACCGACTTGGCGCGTGGGTGGTGGTGACCCCAACCCTGGCGTTGAGACCCGGCGAGGTCTATGACATTGGGCGATCGGGTGGCGTTCCATGTGACCTTCCGCAGGTGCTTCTCCGCCCCTGCCAGGGTGCCGATAAGGGTGCCTATACGCCGTTTCACCCGGACTCCGCCTACCAGGCGTGACGAACTCGGTGGTCGCCGTTTCTGCCACCTGACCAGGAGGAACGGTGACAACGGTGGACAACGGCGACCGCCCGTCGACAAGCGCCATTCTGCCTCACACGCGAGAGGTCAGTGGTTCAAGTCCACTACGGCCCACCCTCAGACAGCGCCGCGGCTCAACCCTTGTAACGGACCCCTCCCTTGAACACGTGGGTCACGTTGTCGGGTTCGGCCAGCACGGAGATGTCGGCGGTGGGGTCACCGGAGACACAGATCACGTCGGCATCCATGCCGTCTTTCAACTGACCGGCATTGGGGGCTTGAGGTCCCAGGGTCGCCGGGCCATTGGCGGTGGCCGCCTCGATGGCCTGCAGCGGCGTCATCCCGCAGGCGACGAGGAGGGGAAGCTCTTCGGCGTTGCGCCCCCAGACACCGGTCGCCCAGATGTCGGTGCCGAGGGCGATCTGGACGCCCTTCTCGATGGCGAGAGCGATGCCGTCGGCGTGTGACTCGGCGGTCATCTCGATCTTCTTCTTGGCGTACTCCGGCATCCCCCTCTCCCGACCCTCACGTATCAACAGGTCGACGATGAACCGGGTGGGCACCAGGATGGCACCGGTCTCGACCATGGCCTCTGCGGTCTCCTCGTCGATGAAGGTGCCATGCTCGATGGTCTTCACCCCCGCTTCGAGAGCGGACATGATCCCCCGCTTGCCGTGGCAGTGGGCGCCGACCAGGCGCTCCATCCGGGTGGCCTCATCGACGATCGCCTCGATCTCCGCTGTGGAGAACTGCGGGAGATGAGGGTCATCGAGCTCGCTGAGGACTCCTCCCGAGGCGTGGATCTTGATCACCTTCGCCCCGAGACGAAGCATCCTCCGCACCCCGGCCCGGCACTGGTCGGGCCCATCGACGATGTTGTCCTCACCCCAGATGTGGGTGTGGAGCAGTCGGGCCACGTCGAGATCGAGACTGTGGGTGTCGCCGTGACCGGCGGTCATCGACAACATCGACCCCGATCCGTAGACGTTGGGGCCGACCACCGCGCCCTCTTCGATCGACCTGTCGAGGAAGGTGCCGAGACCACCCATCTCCCTCACCGAGGTGAAACCGGCGTCGAGGACCCGTCTCGCATCTACGGTGACCCGCATCGCGGCGAGTTGGGGGCGGGTCATGAACGCCTCGTCGATATTGGCGCTGTAGATCCCGATGAAGTGACCATGGCACTCCCACATCCCGGGCATGACCGTGTCGGTGGTCACCACCTCGGCATCGGGGGTGGCTGGTGCGTCGTCGGCTCCACCCGAGTAGGAGATGGTGGTGTCGTCGAGGATGACGACCCCGCTGTCGATCACGTCACCCCGACCGGGGATCAGCCGGGTGGCTTCGATCCGGACCGTCATCAAACAGCCGTCTCGACCGGGGAGCGGGTGGTGGCCCGAAGACCGCCCATGACGATGATGCCGGTGACGGTCACCGTAGGGACGTCGTCTTCTGCGGTGGTCCTGGTGTCGTCCGACCAGCCTCCCATGAACACCCGGCCGTCGTACTTCACCCGCCATCCTTCGGGGACCACCATGGTGACCCCACCCATGACAACAACCAGGTCGAGGAAGATCCCGGTGGGGGCCGGGGTCACCTTTCTGAGTTCGAGCAGCACCCCTCCGAACATCGCCATGATCTTGCCCCCGTAGAACGGATCGGCCTCAGAGACCAGGTGCTGGCCCTCGAATATGGAGACCAGGTCTATCTCCTCGGTGCCGGGCTCGGCATTCGACTCCAGGAGGAATTTGGCGGCAATCGCTGTGCCGAGGGCCGCGACGATCACAACCCGAAGCAGCTTGAAGATGAATCTGAACATGGGGGCCGTACTCTACGTCGCCCCGCACCGGGCCGGACCGTGGAGGTTTTCGGACAAACCCGGCTAATTGTCTTGACGGCGTGGCTCGCGATCCGGCATGATGTCGCCGTCGAAGAGAGGAGCGCCGTTGATCGTGCTGCGTAGAACTGCAACCGAAACCGCGAAAGCAGAATTCTGCACGTGCGCCCGCACTGGCGTCGGAAACGTGCCGGATTCCCTGAAACGGCGGCCTCTTGTCATGTGATGTGACGTCAGAACCATCCACTTTGGCCGTCGGATCCCGGCGGCTTTTTGTTTGCCGCAAACGCAATCACTCGACGAGGTTTTGACATGAATGACCATCTGAGACAACTACAACAAGACGGCCGATGTACCGAGGAGGGGAGCCACGAGCTCTTCTTCTCGGAGAACCCGCCTGATCTGGCACGTGCCCAGGAGATTTGCGCCAAGTGCGTGGTCCGGGTCTCCTGCCTCGAGCTCGCCCTGCAGGAAAACCTCGAATGGGGTGTCTGGGGCGGGGTCATCTTTTGGGACGGTCAGCCGTTCCATCGGCGACGGGGCCGTGGCCGCCCCAGCCATGCCGACGCCCATCTACCCCTCGAGGCGGACAGGGGGGAGCTGTTGGAGTTGGTGGCGTCGGCTTAGACGCCGGATACAGACACCGGTTGTGACCCGGGTGGGTCTAGCCGACCGCCAGCTCGCGGAGCCCGTCGGGCGTGGAAGGGTGACGCATCTTGGCGAGGGCCTTCGCCTCGATCTGACGGATGCGCTCACGGGTGACGTTGAAGTGACGGCCCACCTCGTCGAGCGTGGCCGGCTCCCGATCGCCGAGCCCGTAGCGCATCTCGATGATGGTGCGCTCCCGCTCGTTGAGACGGTCGAGGACATGACGGAGCTGTTCGATGTTGAGCTTGGAGGCGATCAGCTCGAAGGGTGCGGCGGCGTCGACGTCTTCGATGAAGTCGCCGAGCGTGGTGTTGTCCTCTCCGACAGGCTCGAATATCGAGATCGGCTCCGGGGCAACCTTGCGCGCCTCGACGATCTTCGGCACGGTCAGACCCGACTCCAGAGCCAGCTCTTCGTCGGTGGGTTGGCGGCCGAGCCGCTTGGTGAGGTTGGCCTCCGCGGTCTGCATCTGGTTGATGGTGTCCATCATGTGGACCGGGACCCGGATGGTGCGGCTCTTGTCGGCGATGGCCCGGGTGATCGCCTGGCGGATCCACCAGGTCGCGTAAGTGGAGAACTTGAAGCCCTTGCGGTATTCGAACTTCTCGACCGCCCGGATCAGCCCGAGGTTGCCCTCCTGGACCAGGTCGAGGAAGGGGAGACGAGCCCGGCTGTAACGCTTGGCGATGGAGACGACGAGTCGCAGGTTGGCCCGGATGAAGGTCTGACGGGCTTCTTCACCGGCCCGCACCATTTGGCGGAGGTGCCGGCGTTTGATCGGGTCCTTCTCGCTCTCGAGGGCGATCTCGGCCTTGCGGCCGGTCTCTATCGCCTTGGCGAGGTGGACTTCATCCTCGGCAGAAAGCAAGTCGTAGGTTCCGATTCCGTCGAGGTATTGACGGATCGCTTCGTCGCTGATTTCCCGTTCGATGGCCCTTTTGCTCATTCCGTTGTACCGCCGCGGCCAGCGTAGGTATACGCCGACCCACTCTCTGGCATTTGTCGATATCCCATCGGCATTTATCCACAATCGTCTGAATAGGCTCATCGACCCAATCTCGGCAACGGATTCACGCCGCGTGCAGATGTGGATCGACTCCCGCCCGGCCGTAGAATCGGGGTCCCGGGCGTTTAGCTCAGTTGGCTAGAGCACTGCCCTTACAAGGCAGGGGTCGGCGGTTCGAGTCCGTCAACGCCCACAAGATAAGAGCCCTCCGTCGGTGATCAGCATGGCGACATGAGTGTGTCGACGGTCATGCGGGGTGCAGGGCTCGCCCACCGAGGCCACCACCCGCAGGGTGCCAATGGCGGCGGCATTCGTCGGCCCGGGCGTTATGGACCCGCTACAGATTGCCGGATAGCGCGAAGGTGGTCTGGCTTCGCCAAGCGCTAGGCGGCGCGCGTTATCGAGCGGATAGGACTTTGCTATCGACGAGGGCCAATCTGGATCGCTCGACCGCCTTTCGCCGTCACGGGGCGTGGAACTCGACCGAGTCGACGACGGCGAGGCGACTCCACCGCCCTCTCGAAGCTCGACTCGGGTGCAACGATCGCGATGGCCACGGCCGCATCGACGACCCCTCGGACATGTCGAACAGGTAGAGCCGCATCCACTCGCCCGTTGTCGCGCCCGCTACGACGCCGTCTTCCACGACCCGCATCGCGCTCTGGTTGAAGATGGGATTGAGGACCCCACGCTCGCAGACGTCGATCGCAACTGTCGAGGTCGCTTTGCACATTCTGCCACCGCGATGACCGGGTGAGGGACAGCGAGCGGGCGGCGGTGCCTTCGATCTCTCCTCATTCCGTCGATCCAGTCTCCGTTATGAGGTGTGGATCTCAATGGAGTCCACGATCGACGCCGCCCACGGCAGAACGGTCTCGAAGCTGTCCTCGTCAGTGATCATCGCCATCGTCAGGACTCGGACCGAACCTCCGGGAAGATCGACCAGGTAGAGGCGCGCCCGATCGTGTCCGAGGAACATGGGGGCGTGTTTCAGGAGGAGCGGCGAGGACTCGCTGGGGATTCCGGGCTCCGACCATGAGCAGGAGCTCGCTCCCCGTGCCAGCACCACGTCCATCTGCAGGGCCGGCGTCCCCCCGATCGTTACCTCCACTGGAGCGGTGGCCTCGAAGTCGGGGTCTGACCCGATGCTTCGGGCCAGTGCCTCGGCGTCGGCGGGAGCCGGGGCTTCCACGCAGTCCGGCCCGATCGGTCGAGGGTCCGCCAGGAAGAGGAGGACCCGGCGGGGCGCGTCGTCGTCGGGGAGGAGGCCGACGATGGCGAGCCGGTCCCATTCACGATATCCGTCATCGCTCGGCTCGAGCGGAGAGGCCGCGCGGTAGGTCACCTCACCATCGAGGAAGCCGTACTCCACGGGCACGGCCATCCCGTTCTGCGTGGTCGCGTGCTCGAAGTTGTACACGGGGCGCATGCGACCCGTCTCGTCGCGTTCCAACGAGAAGACCTGTTCCACCACGGTATCGTCGCCCTGCGCGAAGAGCCTGACCTCGAACTGCATCCAGCCCGAGGGCCACACCGGACGATCCACGAGCTCGAACTCCGAACGCTCGTAGCGGGCCCCGCTGCTCGTGGAGTACAGGAGCGGGACCTCCCGGTCGGCCAGCTCGTCGGACAACTGGTGGTCCTCGGGGAGGTCGGCGAGCCCCTCGGCGCCCTCACCATCGATCCGTGCCTGCAGGAAGTCCTCCAGCAGCGCCGTCGCCTCGGCTTCCACGACGCGGGGGTCCGCCTGCGCGAACGGCTCGACTATCTCCCAGCCGGTCACCACCCAGATCCCGGAGGGGCCTTGTCCGGCGAGCTGGGCCACGCGGATCTTCACGGTCTCGTACCGGAGCTCGTCGAGCGTGGGGGCGCATCCAGAACCTTTGGGGTCGGTTGGGTACAGGGGGTTCGTCAGGCCCGGGGCGCACCGGATATAGGAGACACCCTCGGAATGGGGAACGGCGTGATCCCAGAGGAACTCCTCCCAGCCGAGCTCCTCTTCCAGGAAACGGGCGAAGAGCTCCGAGTCGTTCGTGTGGCTCTGCGAGGGTTGATACCACTGGTCTCCACCGAGCTGCCAGATGTAGTCGGGATTCCCGGCGTCGGCGAGCTCCTGGGCCTCCCGGACCTCCTCGAGATTCGTCTGGGGCCAAATGGGCCAGGGTGAGGTGAGCTCCGCATCTACCCGCGTCCAAATCGTCTCGGAGTTGTCGGTTAGGTTGTCAGTGAGGGTGTCGGTCCCGGGATCATGGGTGAAGGTCAGGCTCTCCAACACCTCCACAGGCGGTGGGAGACCCTCTACCGGCTGGTCATCGCAGGTCGCCACCGGGGCCGGAAACACCAGCTCGTTCTCAGCTTGAAGTCCCCCGGTTCCGGTCGTCGTCGCCGCGCCGCCCGAGCACACCCAGCCGAGGGGATCCTCGACGATTTGGTAGAAGGCGACATCGTCGTGCATAACCATCTCGACGTTCCCGTCCTCCAAAGCGCGGATCACCAGAGTCGCGATAGTTCCATCAACGAGGTCGCTGGAAACCCATGTGCCCAGGAAGGGGCTTGCGGCGTCGGCCGCGGGGTCGGAGTCCGAGGAGAGATACGGAGAGAGGATGAACCCAAGTAGAACGAGAACGAAGGACCCCAACGACGCGGCCACCAGCTTCATCGCCCTGGCACGTCTCCGGACCGGCGCCGCGGACTGGATCCGATCCCATGCCACGTGATCGTCCACCTCGGGGGCATGGCGACGCAGTTCGGCGGATATGCGTTCGTCGATGGTCATGGTGTGACCTCCAGATGGGCGCGAAGGGCGGTACGCGCCCGATTCAAGTGTTGACTGACAGAACCCTGCGAAATTCCCATAGTGTCGGCCACTTCGACCGTGCTGAGACCGTCCACGTAGAACAGGACCGCACACAAACGTTGTTTGTATGGCAACCGCTGCAGACCGAGAACCAGATCCGATTCCCGCTCAGCGGGCGATGTCCCTGTTGCCTCTTCGGAGTTCATCCGCTGCACCGCCGCCTCCCCTCGCAGACGCGAGCGGTGGGCATTGCGCAGCTTGTTGATCGCCACCCGACGCACCCAAGCTCCCGGGTTGTCATAGCGGGAGATGCGGCCCCAACGCACCCATACCTGTGCAAAGGCTTCTTGGGTAGCGTCCTCGGCGGCCGCCAAATCTCCGCTTGCCAGCGCCAGCGACTGGACTATCGATCTATACGACTGCCTGAAGAGTGCCTCCACGCTGGCAGGTGAGAGAAGCTGGCCTTCTGCTTCCCGGTCTTCGCCTCCATCGCCGCCCCCTTGCTGGTCTTCTCGTGGCGTGGCGGAGCGCATCCGGCGACTGCTGCGAGAAGAAATTGATGGCTCCGTCAAATCCGATCCGATCGTATGTGGTGCATACACCCCGCAGGGCGGCGATTTCATGACAAGCGACCGAAAAAAAACTCGAAATCGGAAGTGCTCCCCGTCGCAGAGAGCGTCACGTCCAACCCAACGGGACAGCCAACGCCGACTAACAATTCTGGGTGGATAACGAGCATTTCACGAGGTGCGCGAGAACGGCACGTCTCGATCGGTCGTTCTCCGATCGCGAATGGTCGGTCGATCCAAATGTACCCCCGGGTCAGAGATCGAGTTCGACCTCGTGGGTGCAGGCCATGCGAATAGTGGGCTCGTAAGGCACGTCGCCCTCGCTCACGATGGTTGCGGAGATGTCTCCTACCGAGCCGTCCGCATTGAGCGTGACTTCGAGGTCGTCCACCTCAACACCGTTTCGCTCCAGACAGTCGGCGAAGATCTCAGTCGCCCGCTGAGAATCTGGGATGTCAGAACAAGAAGCCAGCACGAGGAACGACCAGACTAGGAACAACATCGCTACCCATAAATTCCGCCTACTCACATCGCCGAAGGTACCAGAGAGCGTCGCCGACCCAGCCCTCGACAACTAGCGCAGATCGCCAGATGTCGATCGGAACCGCTCACGTCGTTCGGGTGCGCGCTAACGGCACGTGGCGCGTGGTGGAGCCAGTGATCGATTGCCCGTGATTGAATGGGTCGATCTGTGGTGTCATCCGACACTGGTGGACCCGCTTCTCAGGATTCGGGCTCACTTTCCCAATTCCTGACAGCCCCGTGGGTGAAGCATTCAAAAGAAGACGACGGGGGTGTAGCGGATATGCAAGGTGCTACGTCAGGTTGGTTGTGATGCTCACCCTTTGGAGAGTCCCTGGCGGGCGGCCTTCTCGGCCCGGGTGGCTTCGGTGGAGGCTTCTTGCGACAGGGTTCGGGCGGCTTTTGCCCTGCGTCTCGCTTCCTCGACCGCCCGTTCTGCGATCTCCAGATGCCGTTCCGCCTCGGCCGCCTCCCTTTCCAGACGATCCGCACGGACCTGAGCCTGCTCGGCTGCCGCCAAAGCGTCTTGACGCGGGTCGACCGGAATTGGGGGTAGGCCCATCTCACCCCAACCGGCTCCGGAGGGTTCGAGCTCCTTGATGAGACGCCCGGCCTCCAGTTGCGCCTCCCCGTCAGGGTCGGTGCCAACCGCCAGCAGGGTCGAGATGATCCGGTCGCGGGTCTGGGGGGAATCGGGCCGGCCATCGACCCACAGCTCATCCACTGCAGCCTCCGCCAGAGCTGAGACAGCCTGGCGACGCGCTTCGGACGCCGACTGCATCGCTTCGATCGAATCGGCTTCCCGGAGCAGCCGATGACTTTCCCGAAGACGGTCGACTAACTCCGGATTGCTCCGGGACACCCGGTTCAACGCCCAAGCCGCTACCGATGGTTTGCGCAGTTTCACCACCGTCTCCGCCTCGTCACCGCGGTCTTGGGATCGAAGCGACCGGGCCAGCAGGTCACGGGCGGCAACGAACTGGTCGAGGGGCAGCGAGTAGAGGTCTGCCGGGTCGGCGACCACGGGAACGGGCTCTTCGGTTGGCATCCCCCCTTATCCTCGCAGCCTCACCTATTGAGTGGGCAGCGCGGCGATGTCGCAGCTCAGCTCTTCAGAGGCTACGTTCGCGTTGTTATGGGCAGTTCATGGGCGCTGGGTTCGGATGTGGGTGGTTCCATGATTGTGCGCCACGAAGCCAGCAAACAGCCCGGCGGTGACTGCACGCGTCAGGTCGTACACATCGGGGTTTTGGAGGTTTGACAGGGGCTGGTTCTTTCTGACATAATATGTGTCGCTATGCGTCTAAGCATGCCATTACGCACATGACTCTGCCTGAGGCGGCGGCGTCTCCGTTGCGGGAACGGCAGCGAGGGTTCACGCGTCGCCTGATTGTGGAGGCCCTGTCGCGGGTGATTCTGGAGACAGGGATCCATCAGTTCTCGATGCAGGAGGTGGCCGATGAGGCCGGCGTTTCGCTCCGCACCCTCTATCGCTACTTCCCCACTCGCGAGGACCTGCTGGCGGGCCTGGCCGTGGAGGCCGACCAGACTTTGAGAGAAGCCGGTTTCCCGCCAACGGTGAATTCCCTCTCCTCCGACGGAATCGCGGTGCTGGTGGATGATCTTTGGCGAGCAATGGGGAAGCGGCCCGATCTCGTCCGCGCCTTGGTCATCGCCAATATGGCCACCGGTTTCCAGTTCGGGCCGCGAAAGGAGCACCATCAGCTTCTTCGGCATTCGGTGGAGAGCATGACCCCCCAACTCACCTCAAAGGAACAGCATCGTATGTACGCGGTGATCCGCTACCTGGCCGGCTCGCTCGCCTGGAAGGTGTTGACCGACGACTTTGGGCTGGAGACAGAGGACGCGGCCGAGACGGCTGCGTGGGCCATCCGGACCTTGATCAGGGACATCGAAGCAGGCGGGCGGCCGGGAGGCCGCTCCTGAGATCGGAGAAATGAATCGACACCATCTCCGGCGTCATCGTGTCATTGCGGGAGGCGGCCTACCGTCCGGTCTCGGACGTGGGCGGCAAGGCAGCGAACCTCGCCTCGCTGTTGAGAGCGGGGTTCCCGGTCCCGAATGGTGTTGTGATCACTGCGGCTGCCTTCGCCACTTTCGTCGATGCCCATGGATTCGGTCCGGGCACCCCGCCCGAGACGGTGAGAGCTGCGGATCTGCCCTCAGAGGTGGCCGCCCAACTGCACCAGGCGCTCGGCCTGCTCGGGGGCCCGGTGGCGGTCCGTTCCTCGGGGCTGGCCGAGGATCTGGCCGGAGCTTCCTATGCCGGTCAGTACGAGACGGTGCTCGGGGTAGAGCATCCCACCGACGCCGAAGAGGCCTTACGCCATTGTTGGGCCTCGGCCTTCGAGGAACACCTCGTCCGCTACCACCAGGCCCACGGCAACCTGGGGGTTCCGGCCATGGCAGTACTCATCCAGCGCATGGTCCCGGCGGAAATGGCCGGGGTGGCGTTCAGCGCTAACCCGGTGACGGGTGACCGCCACGAGATCGTCATCAACGCCGTGCGGGGGCTGGCCGACCGGTTAGTGGCGGGGGAGGTCGACGCCGAGCAATGGTTGGTGAGGCGCAGCCGCGCCGAGCGGGTCGACGGTGGGAGCGAGACCCTCATGGTCGCGCAGGCTCTGAGGGTGGCCGACCTGGCCCGTCGCGTCGAGAAGCACTTTCTGTCCCCCCAGGACATCGAATGGGCCATCACCGGGAATGAGATCCACCTTCTGCAAGCTCGTCCCATCACCACTCTCCCCGATCAAACGATCGAGGTGCCGGTGCAGGTCCCACCGGGCTATTGGGAGCGAGAGGTGAGCCACGCCCCCCGCCCCCTCACCCCGTTTACCGGCTCCTTCATCTGCGACGTCGAAACCGACGGCATCCGCCGAGCATTAGCCGAGTTCGGTCTCCTCCTCGAGACGATCGAGTTTCGGGAGATCGGTGGGTGGGTGTACGTCCGATACGTCCCTCTCGGCGGCAAGGATGGTCCGACTCCCCCCGCCTGGCTGATGCCCCTCCTGATCCGACTGGTGCCTCGACTGAGTAGCCGTATCCGCTTCGGCGTGGAGGCAATACGGTCCGACAAGGCTGGCAAGCTTGTCGACCGTTGGTACCAGGAGTGGCAGCCCGACTTGGCCGCCCGGTTAGGCGCCCTGCGGTCGATCGAGCTTGCCGGCCTCTCCGACGAGGAGCTGTCCACTCACCTCGGCGCCACCATGGAACTGCTACGCGAGGCAACCCGGGTCCACTTCCTGCTCCATGCGGCGATCTGCTTCCCGTTAGCAGAGTTGGCCTTCACCTCGAAGGAATTGCTGGGCTGGGAGGAGGCCCGGACCTGGGAGTTGCTCTCGGGCCTTTCAACAATGTCCACCGAGCCGGCCCGTCGGCTAGGCGGGCTCATCAAGATGATCGGAGCCCGCCCCGCTCTCCGCCAAATCATCGAGCAAGGGGGGCCGGAGGCTCTCGACCGGCTGACCAGGGCGGCCCCCGATTTCGCGGCCGCGTTTACCGCATATATGACAGAGTTCGGCTCCCGGGCCCTCAGCTACGACTGTGCGGACGGATCCTTGGCCGAATCGCCCGAACTGGTCGTCGGACTGATCGCTGATCAACTCGCCCGGGAATTCGATCCCGACGGCGAAGAGACATACCTCACGCGGGGTCGCCGGAAGGCAGTGGCCGAGGCCCGGGAAACCCTGGCTGCCAGAAACCCGAGCGACCAGAACCGGTGGGAAACGGCACTCGCCCGGGGAGAACTCGCCTATCCCATCCGGGAAGACAACTCGTTCTACACCATCGGCGCCCCCCTCGCCCTCATCCGCTACGCGGCGCTCGAAATCGGGCGCCGCCTGGCAGAGAGGTCTCAGCTGGCCCTGCTCGAAGACGTGTTCTTCCTGACTCTCGAGGAAGTGGCAGAGGCTCTAGGGGATGACCGGAGCCGGGTGGTACTGGTAGCCAGGCGGCGGGCCGAGCGGGCAAGGGTGGAGGCGCACCCAGGACCCGAAAGCTATGGCAAGCACCCCGGTCCACCGCCGTCCCTTGCCGCCCTACCAGGGGAAGCCCGCTTCGCCAACCAGGCGCTCCTCTGGTACGCCGAGCAGATTATCGAGCCGAAACAGAGTGCTCAGCGCCAGGCTGGTGGAGAGATACGGGGGATACCTGCCTCTCAGGGCCGCTACCGAGGGCCGGTGCGAGTCATCATGAGCGAAGCTGAGTTCGGCAAACTGGAAGCGGGAGACATTCTTGTCTGCCCCATGACCTCCCCCGTGTGGTCGGTGCTTTTCCCCAGCATCGGGGCACTGGTCACCGACTCCGGGGGGATACTCTCCCATCCGGCGATCATCGCCCGCGAGTATCGGGTTCCAGCCGTGGTTGCCACCGGCAACGCAACCCGACTGCTGCGAGACGGACAGATCGTCACCGTGGACGGCACCATGGGATCGGTCGAGGCCACCTAACGTACCGAGGTGCCGTCTCCACTGATCTCAACGCTCGACTTCGATGACCTGCTCTGATGGGCTGGTATGGCGCTGTAACGCACCTTCCGACAACCAACGTCCGGTCGCCGCCGCCCATGCCCCCACGTAGGGATCGGCGACCTCCCGAACGCTCCCCAGGATCCGGTAGCTGGAGTTGGCCGCCCGCGTCTCGAAGCCGCCGCTCAGCAGTGTGGCGTCGAAGCCGGCATCACCGGAGAGGAGACGTTGGAATCGTTGCGACACTCCACCCACCGGCACCACGTCGTAGTGCTTTCCTCGCTTCAGGCCAGCCCGTTCGAGGATCGCATAAAGGACGTAGGCGAAGCCGGAGTCTGTAGCGTCCACCGCCACGGCCTTCAAAGTCCTCGCCGACCGGATCCCGGGGCGGGCGACCAGTACCAGGTTCAGGCCGTAGTCCATCCCCAGGAAACCCTGCACGTCGATTCGGTCCCCGAGGGCGTGGCCCGTGTTGTAGCGGTAGTTGGCCACGTTGTCGGGAGAGGTCTGGACGACGTCGTAGCGTCCGTCCAGCAGGTACTCAAACTGCTGGGTGGAGGACCGGACCCGTTCCTCCTGCACCTCCAGGCCGTGCCGGCGGTAGAAACCGTGCCGCTGCGCCGTCATGAGAGGCAAAGTCGGATAGAAATAGCCCAACCGATCGTGCCGTTCATCGCCTCATTCTCCTCGCGGTGGCCGCCTCCCACCCGGTTAGCCTTTCCCGCCCGCGAGGACCCTGGAGGAGCGATGAGGATCATCGACCTGACCGTGCCGATCGGAACCGACACCTACAGCCCGCCGTCGGTGAACCAGCCGATCGGGATCAAGGAGTATTACAAGGAGCCCGGCTTCTGGATGGTGTCGGAGATCACCATGATGCTGCATTCCGGCTCCCATGTCGACTTCACCAAACACTACGTCGAGGACGGGGAGACGGCCGAGAACGTGCCGCTCGACCGGACCTGCGGAGAGGCGGTGATCATCGACCTGACGCCGATCGAGCCGGATCACGACATCTCGCCCGCCGATCTCGAGGCGGCTGCACTCGAGATCCGACCGGGCGACGTAGTGCTGGTGAAGACGGGTTGGTCCGATGTCGCGTGGGGAGACTTCCCCCGCTATTACGTCGGCTCTCCCTCTTGCTCACCGGAGGCGGCCAAGTGGCTGGTCGACACCGGCGCCAAGGCGATCGGATTCGACTGCTTCCCGGAGCGGGCCGCCAAGAAGCAGAGCTACCTGCCGAGCGAGTTCGTCGTACATGAGACCATCGGCGACTCCGGTGCGATCCTCATGCAGACGATGACCAACCTGGCCGAGTTGCCCACCGACCAACGCTTCCTGTTCTTCGCTGCGTTCCTGAAGGTGACAGGCGGAGAAGGGGCGCCGGCTCGCTACTTCGCCCTCCTCGACTGACTCACGCGGCTTCGCTCCACCAATTTCGGGTTCCAGACAGCGGAAAGCGCTGTGGGCAACCCAGGATTGGGTACGTCTTGTTTTCATCGAATCGGCCCGGCAGCCCGGCCGCTACTCAGCGGCCCGGGCCCGATCAGACCTCTATGTCGCAGGGCTGGGCGGCGTCACCCAGCCCGAGCATCCCCACCAGCTTCCCGAACCCGTCGGCCAACGCCATGAACGGCCCCAACTCGATAAGGTCCTCGTCGCTGAAGTGCTGTCTCCAACCACCGGATGCACTCGGTGTCGAACAAGAAGGTCTGATCGTTCAGTTCAGAGAGAATCCAAGCCCCTACCTGCCTGGATAGCTCCATCGCCTTGACCATCGACACCTGCCAGTCTCTCGCAGACGATTCTTTCGTACGCGATGTAGCTGCTCGGAATTCACACTCATCGCTGACAAGATGGTTGGCTAGCGCAGATCAAACTCTCCCGATCCGAATCGCACATATCTGGACCCGCCACATGACGGCACCTCCCGGATTGCCTCCCGAGGTGGGAACCCAGCAGTCCAGATCGACGTCCTATCTTTAGGCGTTCTTGGTGCCTGCGCCGAAGGGGGTCGAAAATGTCAAACAGTGCGCCTGATCCCAGCAGGACTGCTACGCCTGATGTCGGGAGGACTGCTGCCGCCGGCTCCCGACCCCACAGCAGCCGACGAGCTCGGCCATTGGTTACAGCCGGCGCAGCTCTCTTCGCTCTTGTTGCGCTCCCGGCCCATGCAGCCCAGCTAAGTCTTGGTGGGGTTATTGAGGCTGTCGACGGGACCGACTGTGAGCCGAGCCCTGCCGAGCTGGAAGATATCGCTTTCATTGCCGAACAGGACGGGATTCCCCTGGACGAGGCGATTGCTCGCTATGGCTGGCAGACATGCTTCGGGGAGGTGACCAGCTACGTCAGTGAGACCTATTTGGACCAATATGCCGGGGCCGCCATCGTCGACGATGGTCGCCGTGCCTGGATTGCCTTCAAAGGCGATGTCCCTGAGGAAGTCTCCGACCTCGTAGCGGCGATCCCGGTAACGGTGGATCTCGTTGGCGGCATGGGTTTCTCTGAGATTGAGCTCAACGAGACTCTCCAGTCGGTCTTCGCCGACATCTCAAGCCATGGAGAGGTAGCGGCGGCGAACGGAAGTTACGACATCGAGACCGGCGTCATCACGATCCATGCACAACCTCTGCAGACGCTGACCGATCCAGACGATCGCGAGCAGCTACGCGAGAGACTCCTGCCAGACCAACCTGCCAACACCGCCATCACCATTGATGTGGTCGTCGTCGACGCTTTGGGTGGAGCCGATGAGTCTTCGGATGGATTACAAGGCGTCTCTCCGGCGCTGTCCGCAGGCCTTCTGACTGCCGCCGTCCTGGCTTTGGCCGCCAGCATGCTGATCAGAAGAAGGAATCTCGCCCGAATCGCGAAGTCTCCGAATCGCTGAGCGAACCAGATCAACAGATATCGAGCGAAACCGCCCATATTTGAGACCGTCCGATATCGGCACCTCGGCGCTCCTGGCGGAGCAGGATGGATTGGTGGGTATCCCGCGCTTGGAGGACCTGCTTCGTGGCGAATCGCTAAACAACGATCAACCTGGCTACGGAGCCCACGAATACTGCGGGTGGTCTCCGTGGTCGTCTTGGCCAGGGCGTCCGGGCTCAAGCAGGTGCCGACTATCTGATCAACGGCGAGGAGAGTCTGCACCGTGTGTGCCATCCGGTGGGATCGACTCTCTTCGCCGTATCAACAGATCAGCTTGGCGCCGTTCCGTGCGGATCATCACAAGACGACCAGGACGGACCCACAGGGACGGTGGTTTCGGTTGTTCAGTCGAGGACGCCGAGGAACACCTCGGCCATCTTGTGGTAGCCGCTGATATCGGGGTGTGTGCAGTCCTGTCCCCCAACCCAGTCATCGTCGGCCAACTCCCCAAACATGTCGGCAACCTCGGCCCCGGTGGCCGCCGCCACCAGCTTGATCACGTCGTTGAACCCGATCGAAAATCCGGGCCCACCTTCTAGAACGAGATCACCGAAATCCTCGAACGGTGCCAGAACACACGCCCCGAGGGGGTTGTCGTACGTCGAGATCACGATCCGGGTATCCGGTCCGGCCACCGCACGGAGAGTGCCCAGGATCTGCACAAGGTTGGCGTGAGCCTCACCGAAGGCAGTAGCGATCGCCTGGACGCAGTCGGGTGTCACCCCATTTAGGCAGTTGGCCTGAAACGCATTGAAGATGTCGTTCCCTCCAATGGTGATCGTTATGTAGATCACGTCGTTGTCCGGGTTGGCATCGCCGTTCCGCTGCCCGATGAGCTGGAGCGCCCCGGGAAGCTGGTTGGCGATCAGACTCGTTGTCGTGGCCCCGGGGGCCGTCAGATCGGCCAGCTCAAGATGGGGACACGCCGACTCTTTCTCATCCCGACAGTCGACCGCGGTCAGCCACCGGTTGAGAACCGCCACATACCCGAGCTTGTCCGGTTGAGGTGTGCCGAATCCGAAAGCCTGGGAATCCCCCAGCGCGAGATGGACCGGCCCCTCCAGCGGGCCATCGGCCATGACAGGAAGCGCCGGGAGAACCAGCCCCAGACACACCGCCATAACTGTAAGTGAACGTCGCATGAATCCTCCTTTGGCTGCGACCCGTCGATACTCCGCCTTTCGCGGCAGTTGGGACATCGGGGATTACCCCTAGATGTGATCACCCCTCGGCTGGGTGGAAAGAGACCAATCGTCTGCGATGCGGATCGTCGCTGATCCGGTCCAAGACGCTCAGCACGGAGTATCGACTCGATCCCGTTCGAGGTTCAAGGACCGGCGGATTCCTCGGGAACCTTGATGGCATGCGCCGAAGACACTGCCGGAGACGTTGAATGGTTGCGCCATCGTCTTCGAGTCAAGCTCGGCGACGACCGATGGCGGGAAAACAACGACTTCAGGACCGGGCGAGATCCGTTCTGGTACATCACCCTGATCAATCTCACCGATCCACTCGTAGATACGAGAGATGGTTCGAAGCCAATCGGGACCGAAGCGTCGGGGGAGAAGGCTTTTCACAGGTGGATCTCTGTCGTTGGCAGTTCGATGGATCCCGAATGATGCCCGAGGTCGTGGCGTCAGTCAGCTCGATCACAACAACTTAAGAGCGCGCCCGGGTAGATCAGCAGATCGGGGAAGAAATCGCTCATATCTAAGAGCGCCGAATATCGGCATATCCTGCTCGGCCCAAAAGCCAGCGAGTACCGGTTTGAAGACACGCCTCGGGTCGAGGAACTCGGCGTCCTCGCTAGGGAAGTTCCACAGGGTGGTCGCCATAACGCCGATCCGTCTCATCTCACTTCCTGCGGCATGCATCCCTATGGCTCGACGTCGACCGGCGTCTCATCACTGGGAGCGGGTTCGGGGACCGTTGACTCCGATTCTTCGCAGTATTCGACGCCCCCGAAATGCCAGCCGCCGGACCCGTCCGACCTATACCCGATGATGGCCAAAGTCTCTCCATCGCGGACCAGCCTCACCCTCCCGGGAACCTCCGGGTATCCGGCAGGCTCCACCACATCGCCGCGGCGGATGACTCCCAGTTCCCCGAGCTCTCGTGGGAGATCCCGTTCCGCGAGATCGACGGGGTCGCCTCTTTCACCCTCGGGCATCGGCGCACCGGTCATGTCCCACTCATAATCGGCGTGCCACCCTGTGGGGTGCTCACAAGAGAGGGTGTCGTCTGTCCAGAGCCCTTCGACGTCGATCACGTCGAGCAGCGGAAGGGCCGCCCAGTCGTCCTCCGCCGGGTAGGGCCATGGCTGCTCCTCGGGGTCGTCGGTCTCCATCGGGGCTAGGCAGGTCAGCCGCAGCTCGCCTGGCGGGACCGACAGGACAATCTCGGTGATCCCGGGAGGGGCCGGCTCGTAGCCGAAGCGGTCGCTCCACAGCATCCGCTCGCCACCCGCCGAGTTCTGCACACGAAAATGCACACCGTCGGCCCGTGTTCGAACTGCGGCAGGCTCAACGCGTGTCCCCTGCTGCTCACAGACAACAACGGCACCGTCGGCACCCGGAGCATCAAGATTGATCCCGTCAGGATCACCGCACCCAGCTATCCCAACGAATGCGGCCACCCCCAGAACCAAGCGTGCCGTTCTCATTGCTCTTGGACGCCTCGTGTGCTCTCCGGGTTCCACATCAGAGCCGACATCCGCGGCACTTCCTGGCCAGCATCGAAGTGCCTGACCCCAAAGCAGGCGAAGGGAACTAACCCGAAGCCCCTCACATCACCCACGCATAACGGCACGACTGTGGGCCGATATCCAGATGAGGCGCGTCTGATCGTTCATCGATCCCCGAGGAGTGCTAACCGGTCTTGGCGTTGTCGGGTCGAGGTGCCAATCTCGGCCGCACCAAAAGGAGAAACACTCGATGGGCGATGAGCCGGTGGTGGTCCGTGGGGCGGCAGTCCAGGCGGCCTCGGTGTTCTTGGATCGGGAGGCCTCGGTGGAGAAGGCCGTCGCTCTGATCTCCGAGGCCGGTCGCAATGGCGCCGAGATCGTTGGGTTCCCGGAGGGGTTCATCCCAGCCCATCCGATCTGGTTCCACTTCCATCCCGGGACCGACCGCCAAGCCACCCGGTTCTCGGTGGAGTTGTTCAAGAACTCGGTCGAGGTCCCCGGCAAGGAGATCACCGCCCTGGCAGCCGCCGCCAGAGAGGCCGGCACCTACGTCGTGATGGGCGTGTGCGAAAAGGGCCCGGGCACTTTCGGGACCATGTACAACACGCAGGTCTTCATCAGCCCCACCGAGGGTTATGTCGGCAAGCACCAGAAGTTGGTCCCCACCGTGGGCGAACGACTGGTCCACGCTCCGGGAGGGCCCGACACCTTCGGCGTCTTCAACTCGCCTTTCGGCCCGGTCTCGGGTCTGATGTGCGGTGAGAACTCCAACCCGCTGGCGATCTTCGCTCTGACCGCTGAGGCGACGCGGGTCCATGTCATGGCTTGGCCCAACCACTTCCCCAAGATCGCCCTGCCCATGCCCGAGATCTCACTCAATGCCGCCAAGGCCTTTGCCCAGATGTCGAAGGCGTGGGTCATCAGCGCCTCGGCGGTGGTCGACGACCGCATCCGCGAGATGATCCCGTTCTCCGATGACGACCGCGAGTTCCTTTCCCGAGATGAGGTGGGTGGCGGGTCGTGCATCGTCGCCCCCGACACCCGCCTCGCCGCCGGACCGGTGGTCGGCAACGAGGAGACGATCGTCTACGCCGACATGGACCTCGACGTCGGCATCCGCATGAAGCTGCGCCACGATCTTGCCGGGCACTACAACCGACCCGACGTCTTCCGTCTACTGGTGAACCGGAGCCCCTCGCCACTCATGCAAGAGGTTCCGGCCGGCGAAATCGCCACCCCGGCCATCGAGGTGCCCCAACCAGTGGCCCTCGACTGGAACGTCGTTGAGGAGACCGAACCCGAGCACACGTAGTCGCCGCCCCGTTGTGCCCCTGAGTGTTCGAGTCCGTCAACGCCCACTTTCGATCCTTCCCGTGGTGATTGGGGGTTGGCAGGTCTGCTCCGTCCGATCTGCAGACATGAAACTGTCTCGCGTCCCCATCACCGGAGCGATTGCCGTGTCGCACCCGAGCCATGGCGCGTGCAACCATTCAACGGTCTGATGCGTGGTTGGAGTAATGGACCTCTCCGATGAGACCATTTACACGAAGCACAAGGATGACCTGATCCGGTACGCCACGGTGTTGGTTGGATCTGCCGACGCCGAGGATGTTCTGTCCACGGTCGTCCTGAAGACGCTGGAGCGTCGATCTCTCGGGGATCTAGATGATGCCCGGGCGTACCTGTTTCGTGCGTTGTTGAACGAGGCGAGGAGCAGGGCACGTCGGAAGATCACGGCTGATGGGTTGCCCATGCCGCCAGCCGATCCAATTCGGCTCCCCGAACCGGACTACGAGGTAGCGGCGGCATTGCGCACGCTTCCTCCCCGTCAGCTCGCCGCTGTTTATCTCGTCTATTGGGAGGACCTGACCATCCGTGATGCGGCGAAGACGCTGGGTGCTTCCACCGGGGCCGTCAAGCGATACCTGCATCTTGCCCGTAAGAAGCTGAAGGGACTGATCGAGCATGGCTGATCATCATGACAACGAACGGATCCGACGAGGCCTGGCGGTATTGGTGGAGGACGCCCCCCTGGCGCCTGACTTCGACGATCTGACCACCACTCATGCTCGCCCAATCGAGACACGCAGGCCCACGCCATTGGTCGTCGCTGGTTTGGCGGCTGCGGCCGTCCTGGCGACCTTCGTTGTCGGCGGCATCTGGCTTGGCCAATCAGGAGGTTCGTCCGATCCCGCGGGCGAAACCCCGGTCTCTCCGACTGTCACTGTCGCCGATACCCCGTCGACGCTGGCCAACCTGGCAGCCGGTCAGTTACCCCGAGTCCTGATCGACGCTTCGGATTGGTCGATTGTCTATGTCGATCACTCTGAGGGCGTGAACGCTGGAGGAGAGTTCGCTGTCTCCGATATCCAGTTCAGCGACCGATCCGACCACGCCGAGCTTCGCATGAACTCGGGGTCCCACGCCGATCTTCAGGCTCTGATTGCAGACCGGGCCGACGATCACGTTCGTATTGAAGACGCACCGATCTGGGACACGAGCGCCGCGGTGGTTGACCTTGGGTCGGGATTCACCGCGATGTGGGAGAGCAACGCGGTCGAGTACGAGTTCGTCGCCCACGAGATCGTCGATGAGGAGAAATTCCGGAGACTCCTGTCTTCTTTGGTTCAGGCGAGTGAGGAGGAGTGGGTTTCTTCACTGTCCGAAGACATCGTGTCCGATCGAGCACGAGTCGTGTCGACCTATCTAATGGACGTTCCCCTACCGCCCAACTTCGACACTGAGTCATTGGAGGCGGGACCAGTCGAGCATTGGTACCAGGTCGCCGCCGAGACGATCAGTTCGGTTTCCTGTTCGTGGATCGATTATTGGATCGATGCCAAGGCAGCCGGAGACACCGAAGCGGTGCAACGGGCAGTGGACGCAATGAGCAGCTCCCACGATTGGCAGGTGCTGGCTGACATGAGCAGCGAGGGCGAATACCCCAATGTGGTATGGGAGTACGCCGACGCCATGGCCGGTGATGGAGTGATCGTCGCCGGAGACATCACCACAGTCGAAGCTTCGTATCAGCGAGCATTCGGCTGCGGAAGTTGAGTCGAGATTCCGCCGACCTGGGCTCGGGACTGGGTCACCGCAGATCTTCCGCCACCCGAACGGCCTGTTCGAGGGTGGGGGATCCCTCGACGTGGACGATCACATTGTCCGACATCTGGAATATGAGGAAGTTTCCGCCTTCGGGTATCCATGCGGCGGGTGATTCGTTCACTTCGGCCAGGTCGAGGAACGCCACGCCCGCGGTGTATCGCGTGTGCGGAGTTTGGCTGCTGTCATATCGGGCCTGCACTGCGACCGAGGTTCCGTCAATCTCGTAGACGTCCAGGCGCCAGTAGCCGGGTTCCCACACGCCAAGGCTCTCCTGCTGCTCTACGACCTGCATCTGGCCGGGGATGTCACCGCCTATCTCGACGATGTGTCGTGTCGGATTGGCTTCAATTGATTCCGCCGCAGCTAGGAGCTCTGCACGTGAGATTCCTGAGGCCTCGCCGTACAGGGGAACTCCGCCCTTGACCACCCACCACAATCGGAATGACTCGTTGTGCGTGTAGAGAGTGGCTGGTTGATCGTTGACAGTCAGATCCTCGAGGGTTGTTCCCTGGTCGTCTCCCACCCCGCAGCTGCCGGGTGGGCAGGTGTCCTCGAACCGCGTAGTGGACGGCCACACAGCCATGCCGGCAGTCGCGTCAGTCTGACTTTCGCCCGCGAAAGCAAGCATCACGAGGGCGGGCGGCTGGTTACAAGTGGGTCCGTCGTCTCGCAGGTACGTGTCGACCGGGCTCTGACCCGGTAGCTCGTAGTTGAGGGCTGCGGGGACAGCCGACGCGTCAACTACGGCCGTGTAGCCGACCGAGATCTTGGGTGGGCACAACCAGCCCGGCTCATCGGAGACCGACTGGAGGGTTCCCTGCAATGACCAATAGTCGAGGACCTCTTCCGGGATCTCGGAAGTGTCGACGTTCCGATCTCCCGGTGTGGTGGCCGATGGGCCGGCTCCTTCACCGCCCCGCAACTGGATCACGGGGATTGCCACAACCAGGACGAGGACGAACGCGGCGACGGCTACCAGAGGTCTTGGTCGCCTCGAGTTGGACAGCTTGCGGTCTGGCAATGCTTCTGCGGCGCGATGGGCATCTCGGGCAGCTTCGCGCAGGCGTTCGTCGACGGTCATGAGTCCTCCTCGGTTCCAAGACGCCGCGCCAGCGTCTCCCTGGCCCGGCGTAGGTGGGTATTGACGGTTTCTTTGCTGCAATCCAAGAGCTCGGCTATCTCCGGCATCGTCATGCCCGCCACGTAGTAGAGAGCGACCATCTGGGCTTGCCGCTTCGAGAGACGAGCGACCTCATCCCATGTCTCGATGCTGGAGTCCGGCAACCTCGGTATTGGATCCCAACGGCTAGTCACAGCTGCCTTGGCGATTGCCCGAGCCTCAGCCTTGACCCGACGGAGAAACGACCATGCGTTGTTGGCCAAAACCTTCCTGACCCAGGCTTCCGGCTTGTCCAGACGGCCCACTTGATCCCAGCGTCGGTAGGCCGAGATCAGTGCTTCCTGCGCCAGATCCTCCGCACCCAGACGACTCCGTGACAGAGCAAAAGCCAGGGCGATCATGCCTGGGCGTTCCCGTTGGTAGAAGCTCTCGAACGACTCCACGCCGCGTACGACCGGAATCTCGTCTGTCGCGGACTCGGCTGTCTCGCGCTCCGTCATATCACTAACCCGAAAAGGGCCCCTTGAAAGTGTGACACCACCGCGGTGACCGGGGCTGAGCTGAAAACACTAGGAGGCCGGCTGTCGCGGAAGCGAGCCAACGAGCCTCCGCATCAAGTGAGGGCTCGTTGGCTGCGGTGGAACGTTGCCCATCAGGCCGTGATGCTCGGTTCCTCGGTGGATCGCACGCCGTTGCGGTTCCGCCACATCCTCCAGGCGAACCAGAAGACCACCGGCAGCCACAGGAAGGGGAGGGTCGCCCCGGCGATCAGCAGCAGCAGTCGACCCAGAGCCACCAGCAGGTCCCAGCTCGCCTCGAGACCCTCCCCGAAGGTGGGGATCCCACCCGGGTCGACAATGTTGACGAAGAAGGTCACGGTGCTCGAGGCGGTGCCCGGGAGCTCCTCGCCCTCCTCGTCGACCGGCATTGCGGTGACCGTGGTCCGGGTGCGCAGGTCGCGGTCGGGGACGATGTCGACGGCGAGCATCAGCGACTCACCCGGCTCCATGGGACGGTTGAGGTCGCCGAACACCACGATCATGTCGTCGATCTCGATGTCGAGCACCGGGTCGCGGACCTCGAAGTCGGTGAGCCAGGTGTCGCCTACGTTGGTGACCCCGACACAGACCGTGGTCTCGGTGTCCTTCTCCAGGGTGACTTCGCCGTCACCCGGGCAGGACAGTCCCTCGTCGTGGGCCGGGTAGGCGCTCATGCTCACCTCGATGGCCGGCCTGCTCTGCGCTTCGGTCAGGGTCAGGACGATGGTGGCCAGGGCGACCTGCTCCTGCAGGGTGCGCAGGCTGCCGCGCAGCGACTCCAACTCGGTCTCCCGGGCGAGCAGCTCGTTCTCCAACTCGACGATGGTCTCGATGTCGGCTGCCTCGGCGAGCAGGGCGCGCAGCCGCTCGACGCTGGCGGCTGCGGTGTTGATCCGGCTCTCCAGGTCGACGACCCGTTCGGTGACGTCGTCGGCCGAGACGGTCTGCGACCTCACCTCGCCGATCTCACCGAGGCGGGCCAGAGCCTCCTGGAAGCTCTCCGGTTGCACCTTGAAGGTGAGGACGCTCATCGGCTCCGGGGAGCCGACAGTGCGCTGCCCGAAGAGGAATCCTCCGAGGCTCGAGATCACCTGGGTCGCTTGCTCACCGGCTCGGCCCACCTCGGTGACGGCCACGGTGATGTCGGCGGTGTAGATGATGTCCCGGCCAAAGTCGGAGGGGAGCACCACCGGGGTGATGCCGCCATTGCCCAGGTCGTCGTCTCCCTGCGATGGCGACTCCGCTCTGCCCTCGTCGACATCCTCGGACGAGCCGGCCACCGTGGTCGCCGTCCCGCCCCCGCCACGGTCATCTCCGTCCGAAAGGACCCCGACCCCCTCCAAGCTGCCGTCCGAATCGCCACTGCAGGCGGCTATCACCAACGCCAGCACCAGAGCCAGCAGCGTCAGACGTCTCCATCTCCGATCAACTCGTCTCACGTTCACCCTCCTCGGGATGTGTGCGCTTTGGACGGCGGGCCGGGCCTCCGGGGTTCCCGGACCAACACCACGGGGGTAGCGTCCCCGAGATGACTCACGACGAAGTGCAACGCTGGCTCGACAGTTACATCACCGCCTGGCGCTCCAACGACCCCGACGACATCGCAGCCCTGTTCTCCGAAGACGCGGTCTACAGCTACCGGCCCTGGGAGAGCGATAAGCACACGGTTCGGGGCCGGGACGCCATCGTGGCCAGCTGGCTGGAGAGCCCTGACGATCCCGACAACTGGGACGCCGAGTACCACCCGTACGTGGTGGAGGGGCACCGCGCGGTCGCCACCGGCCAGAGTCGGTACCAGCCGATCGGAGAACACCCCGCTCGCACTTATCACAACGCCTACCTCCTCGAGTTCGACGACGAGGGGCGCTGCTCCTCCTTCCACGAGTTCTACTTCCTCGAAGGTCGCTGACCCGGGCGATGTCTGAGCTGCAGGGACGGGTCGCCATCGTCACCGGGTCGTCGAGTGGCATCGGGGAGGCCACCGCCCGACACCTCTCCCTGGCCGGCGCCAACATCGTGGTCAATTCGTCGACCTCACGAGAGGCGGGGGAGAAGGTGACTGCGGCGCTCCCCAACGACGCCATCTACGTCCAGGCCGACATCTCCGATCGAGATCAGGGCCAGGCCTTGGTCGATGCCACCCTTGATCGCTTCGGGAGACTCGACATCCTGGTCAACAATGCCGGGTGGACCTCGCCCGTCGACCACGCCGATCTCGATGCTCTCACCGACGAGATCATGCAACGGACCTTCGATGTGAACGTCTTCGGCACCTGGTGGCTGACCAGGTCGGCGATGCCCCATCTCCGGGAATCACCCGACGGCAACGTGGTGATGGTCACCTCGGTGGCGGGCCTCCGTCCCGTGGGGAGCTCGATCGCCTACTCGATGTCGAAGGCGGCCCTCAACCACCTCACCGCGCTGCTGGCCAAGGCTTGTGCCCCGGTGCGGGTCAATGCCGTGGCCCCCGGGCTGGTTGAGACACCGTGGACCGCGGGCTGGACAGACCTCCACCAGATGGCCCGTGACAAGCTGCCGCTGCACCGGGCCGCCCAGCCCGACGACATCGCCTTGGCCATCATGAGTCTGGTGGGCAACGGCTACCTGACCGGTGAGATCATGGTGGTCGATGGCGGGCTGACCCAGGTGATGTGAGTCAGGGACGCCCCAGCATCTGGTCGACGGGGGCGAAGTCGTCGGTCAACACCGGCGCCTCCCCGTAGAAACGCTGCAAACGCTCGCCCTGTATCCCGAACTCGGTCCCTCCCCGAGAGCGGATCATGGTCTCGATGGCGGCGATGTCGATGGCTGGGCCCGAGCCGACGAGAACGAAGTTCCCCCCGGCGTCACCGCCCAGGTAGCTGGGCGGCGCGAACAGCGCCACGTCGGGGAACACCTCGGTGAGGGTGACAGCCTCCGCCCGGATGAATTCCAGGCTCCCGAAGTCGATGACATTCATAACGTAAACACCATCGGGGGCAAGCACCCGTCTGATCTCACGGGTGAACTCCACCGTCGTCAGGTGCCATGGCACCGACGCACCGCTGTAGGCGTCCCCGATGACCACGTCGGCCGTTGCGTCGGGTATGTCCCGAATCGAGATGCGGGCATCGTCGATGATCACCGCGATCTCGTCGGTGAGCGCGAGGTGCTCTCGACCGATGTCGACGAGCTTGGCGTCGATCTCGAGGACGGTGTTGGTGCTCCCGGGACGGGTCTGCTCGATGAAGCCGGGCATGGTGAACCCGCCACCACCGATCGACACCACGTGCAGGGCGTCTCGGGCCGCGGTCACGTCGATGATGTCGGCGAACAACTTTATGTACCTGAACTGGAGAAAGGTGGGGTCGGCCAGGTCGACGTAGCTGTTGCGCACCCGGTCGAGGACGAGGGTGCGCCCGGTGTCCCGGGCCTCGTCGACATCCACGATGGCGCAGTGATAGGTGGTCTCGTACTGACAGGGCCCGTCGAATCCGAGCAAGGCGACGGAGAGGAGACCGGCGGCGGCAAGCGACATGAGTGCCCAGGTGCCCCGGGTCGACCAGATGACCACCCCGGAAACGGCCAACACCACACCGAGAACGATCACGATGGGCCGGGTGGGGAAAGAGGCGAGCAGCACGAACCCCGTGGCGAACGTCCCGAGGATCGCCCCGGCGGTTCCGATGGCCGAATAGCTGCCCACGACACGGCCGGTCTCGTCGAGCGAATCGAGTTGGATCTTGACGATGATCGGGGGCACCGCGGACAACAGGGCGGCGGGCAGGAAGAACCCGGCGAGTGCGGCCAGCACGATCGACACGGCATCGGTCGACAACGACGGGCCGATGGCGTCGATGATCAGGGGCGAGCCCAAAGCGGCCAACCCACCGGCGACCAGCAACGGGCCGGGGAGACGACCGGGGTCGCCACGATCGGCCGCCCCTCCACCGAGCCAGGCCCCGAAGGAGATGCCGGCGAGGATGACACCGATGATGCCGGTGAAGACCTCGAGACTCACCCCTAGGTAGGGGGCGAGCAGCCGAGCGGCGAGGATCTCGATGACCAGCACGGACGCCGAGGTGAAGAAGACCAGCATCCGGGCGAGGATTTGGCTCATGGCCCGTCAGGCTACGGGCGATTACTCGTCGTCGGTGAGCGGGCCGGTTCCTTTCCCGGCCTCGATGAGACCGAGGGTCTCAGCGGCGAGATTGCTGTTGTAGTCGCGGACCCGGCCGGGGCGGCCAATTGGCGAGTGGGTAGTTGCACCCCTCGTCGAATTGCCCTGGCAGCCGGGCCGATCCGGCGTAACGTGAACATCGGTCCCCAGAGGTTCCATGACCAAGTCGCTGAGTCACACCAGAGCAGATCGTGCCGTGGATCAGTTCCTGCGTCAGAGCAGGCTCGGTCGACAGCTGGGATTCAGCCATCAGCTGATCGAGGACCATGAGTTTCACGGTGACACCATCACCATCGGCGGTCGCGAGCTGGTCAATTTCGGACTCTGTTGCTATCTCGGGCTGGGTGATGACTCGAGGGTGGTCGAGGCGGCGATCGACGCAGTCACCCGATATGGCAACTCTTACTCATCGTCTGTGGCCTACACCGCTCTCCCCTTGTACGGCGATTTGAGGGAGCGTCTCGGTGCGATGCTGGATGCACCGGTGGTGGTGGCCGCCTCCACCAGTCTGGCCCACTTCGCCGCGCTGCCGGTGATGGTGAGACGCGGTGACGTCGTCATCGTCGACGCCCTGGCCCATGCCTCGATTCTCGCAGTGCTCCCCACCCTCGAGGCGAACGGGGCCGAGGTCCGCCAGGTCCCGCACAACGACCTCGCCAGGGTCTCCGATCTGGCGGCCGCGGCCACCCAACGCTCCTGGTACTTGATCGACGGTCTCTACTCGATGGCCGGTGACACCGCCCCCGCCGAAGAGTTGATGCTCCTCTTCTCCACCCATCCCGAGCTCTGGGTCTACTGCGACGATGCGCACGGTTTCGGATGGGACGGGGCCAGGGGACGGGGTCAGTTTCTCCGCAGGGCGGGCTGGCACGACCGTCTCGTGATGTCGTTCGGTCTCGCCAAGTCGTTTGGGACGATGGGAGGTGTCATCGCCGCCAGGGACGAGGACCTGATCGAGGCGATCGAAGTGACCGGTGGCCCCATGGTCTTCGGTGGCCCTCTGCCCCCACCGGTCCTGGGGGCGAGCATCGCTGCAGCCGATATCCATCTCTCCGACGAGCTTCCCGGTCTTCAAGCCGAGCTCATGGGACGGATCCGCTTCGTCGCCGAGCACTCCTCTCGCATCGGGCTCCCCCTTGGGTCCAAGGAGCTGACACCGCTTTGGTGGGTCGAGATCGGACCGGTGATGTCGACTGCGTCGGTGGTGTCCTCGCTGTTGGACGAGGGCTTCTTCGTCAACGGAGCGGTGTTCCCCGCCGTGCCCAGGGGCAGGAGCGGTGTCCGGTTCACGGTCACCCGCTACAACAGCCTCGCTCAGATCGAATCGATGTTGGATCTCCTCAACGAGGCGAGACTCGAGCACGCCGGCCACGACGACATCATCGACCTGACGGCCCTGGAGGATCCGGAGAGGGAATCAAGCGCCCAAGGGGACGACTGAACTCTCAATGAATCGCCGGCCCGGCCGATAGAGGCATGTGGGAACCCGCTTGAGCGCGGGAGGTGGCAGATGGCTGCTTCCCGCCCCGATGATTGCCCTCCTCCTCGCAGGAGCCCTGGCTGCATGGCTGCTGCCTGAGGCCGCGCCCTACATAGGCTTCTTCGGGCTGCTGGTGGGGTTGGCGACGGTGGCGGTCCTCTTCCTCAGGAGATCGGCGCTCCTGGACCGCCACGAGCGCAAGGCCTGGCGTCTGATCGCCCTGGCAGTAGCGTTGTTCTGGGCGGGCGTGCTCACCGTTGCCGGTCTCACCGAGTTGGGCTACTCGCTTCCGGCGTTTGGGCCGATCGACGCCTTCTTCCTCGGTGGCTATGTGGCCATGATCATGGCCCTCTACCAACTCGCCCGGGTCGACAGTGGGGGACGCGAGTGGGTGCTCACCCTCGTCGACGCCCTCGTTGGTGGGATAGCTCTCGCCGCACTGGTGTGGAACGCCTTCTTCCACGACCTCATGGAGAGCCTGTCGGGGGCCCCCTGGTGGGAAACGACGATCGCGGCGACCTATCCGGTCGTGGACATCATGGTGGTGGTGGGACTCCTCATTCTGGTGCTGCGACGCTCCAACTACCGCTTCGACTTGCGTTTGGTGTTCTTCGCCCTGGGGGGCGGGATCCAGGTGTCCGCCGACTTCCTCTATCTGAGCAGCAGTGTCGGCGTCGATTTCACTGCGGCCGAGCCTGCATACCCGGTCAATCTGTTGGCCACCGTCTTTCTCCTCGTGACGGCTGCGATGGTGGATCGTGTCCCCAAGAAACGGGAGTTCCCCGAGGCGCCGACACCCATCTGGGCCATCATGTGGCCCTATCTGTTGGCGGTTGGCCTGGTCGGTGTCTACCTGCAGACCTATCGGGCGCTTGACCCGGGTTCGGACGAGGTTCTCTTGCTCGATGCGGTGATCCTGATCGGCATCGTGATCTTCCTCAGACAGGTGTACGTCATCTATCGCGACCGGCACCGTGTCGATCGCAAACGCGCCGAGTTGGTGGCGTCGGTGAGTCACGAGCTGCGGACTCCGCTCACCGCGATGGTGGGGTTCCTGTCCCTTCTCGACGATCACGCCGAGGAGTTCCCCGTCGATGCCCGTCAGGAGATGATCGCCGAGGCGGCCGAGCAGGCGAGGCACATGTCGAGGTTGGTCTCCGACCTGCTAATGCTGGCCAAAGGTGACACCAGGGGGTTCAGTCTCGAGATCCGCGAGGTCAGGGCGATCTCGGTGGTGATGTCGGTGTTGCGCAACACCGAGGTGGCGGGGACCCGCATCGAGCAAGATCTCGATGCCGACGTCGTGGTGAGGTTGGACCCGGACCGGATGAAGCAGGCTCTCGCCAACCTGTTGACCAACGCGCTCAGGTACGGGGGAGACCGTTGTCTGGTGGTGGCCAAGGTCTCGGGCCGTGATCTCGTCTTCGAGGTCCACGACAACGGCGGCGGTGTGCCCACGAGATACCAGTCGTTGATCTGGCAGCATTTCGAGCGGGGCGCCCATCGTCTCGACGCCTCCACGCCTGGTCTCGGGATCGGGCTCTCGATCGTGCAGACCGTGACCGAATCCCATGGTGGGCGTGCCGACTACCGCGTCTCGGAGCGTCTCGGAGGAGCCTGTTTCTCGGTGACCATCCCGGGATGCGTGGTCGACGAAGTGGTATCCGAGGACAAGGTCCCGGCGGCCACCTAGCGGATCAGGAAGCCACCGCCCAGGTCGTCCGTGGGGTCGATCCACAGCTCGGCGCGCCCGGTGATGTGCGCCGAGCCCTCCACTTCGGGGATGACGGCCCCTTGAACGCCGACCCTGGTGGTCTCCAGGACCCTGCCGCTGAAACGGCTCCCCACGATGCTCTCGATCCGTATCCACTCGCCGACGCCGATCTCGCCCCGCTCGTGCATCACCGCGAGCCGGGCACTGAGGCCGGTGCCCGTGGGTGAGCGGTCCAGCTCGCCATCGGCGAAGACGCAGACATTGCGGCTGTGGCTCCCCGGGTCGACAGCCTCCCCGGTGAAGATGACGCCATAGAGGAAACCCAATTCGGGGCTGTCCGGGTGGGTGACCTCACGTGACGACGAGATCACGTCCTTGATCACACGTCCGGTGTCGACCAGGGCCCGGACGTCATCGAGACCGACTCCGACATCCCCGGCTTCGATCAGGGCATAGAAGGCGCCGCCGAAAGCGAGGTCATATCTCACCTGACCGAGCCCGGGCACCTCGACCACCGAGTCGAGATCGGCGGCGAAGGACGGGACGTTTCTGAACCGGGTGGAGGTGACCCGTCCGTCTTCGATTCTCGACGTGGATTGGACCAATCCCGCGGGGGTGTCGATGCCAAGAACCGTCTCCGGTGACCTCGCCGGGATGATCCCGGTCTCCAACGCGACCTTGGCCAGCGCGATGATCCCGTGGCCGCACATCGTGGAGAACCCGTCGTTGTGGGTGAAGAGGACGGACAAATCGGCGTCGGCCGAGACCGGTGAGCCGATCCAACCCCCATACATGTCGGCGTGGCCCCGGGGCTCCCACATCAGGGCACGACGGAGATGGTCGAGGTGGTGGGTCGCATGGCGCCGTCGCTCGAGAACGGTGTCCCCGGGGATGTGGGGCAGGCCCTCGATCACAACCCGGAAGGGCTCGCCACCGGTGTGCGCATCGATGACCACCAGTGTGATCCAATCGGGTGGCGGCTCCCATTGCAGTGCAGCCCGGTGGTCCATCCGCCGGAGCCTACGATTCTCCTGCAGTGCCAACGGTCAAGGACATCGCCTCAGCCATCGCCGCGCGGACGCATCCGGAGGACACACCAGAGTGGGATCCAGTCGGCCTCCAGTTGGGCGACCCCGACGAAGAGGTTGACACGGTGGCGGTCTGCCACGAGGTGACCGAGCCTGTCGTGTCCCGCCTCGAGGAGAGCCCCGTCGACCTGCTGGTGACTTATCACCCCCTCCTCTTCACGCCGACCACCCGGCTGTTGGCTGGTCGTTCACCCGGGGCCCGCTCCTATCGGCTGATCCGCTCGGGTGTGAGCCTGCTGGTCACCCACACCGACTTCGACTCATGCCCCGGAGGCATGGCCGACTCGCTGGCGGCGTTGTTCGATCTCGGCGATGTCGCAGAGTTCGGGGGCGATCCCGCCGCGGCCTTGCCGGCAATCGGGAGATACGGGGCGTTCAACGGGACCCTGGCCACCGTCGACGCAATTGTCGTCGACGAGTTCGGGCCCGGCGGTGTTCGCATCAACGGCGATCGCGAGATGATTGTGGGGTCGTTGGCAGTGGTTCCAGGCTCAGGCTCGACTCTCATCGAAGCCGCCGCCGAGGTCGCCCAGGCGCTGGTGACCGGTGATGTGGGACATCACCGGGCCGTGGCTGCGCTCGATCTCGGGCTGGCGGTGGTCGACCCGGGCCACACCGCCACCGAGCGCCCGGGAATCAGGGCCCTGGTCGCCATGGTGACCGAAGTGGTCGGTGGCGAAGTCGTCGACCTCACCAGTATCGACCCTCGAACTTGGGACTGACACCGGGCTACCCTCCCTGGTCCACATGGAGCTGACCAGCCTCGCCGATCTCCTCGACTTGCAGGAGGTGGACCTCCAAATCGACCGCCTCCTCGATCAGCGCCAGTCGCTTCCCGAACTGGAGGACTACAAGACGGCCCACGAGCAGGTGCAGCAGAAGGAGAGCGAGCTGGACACCGATGCCGCCCATCTCAAGCAACTGGAGCTCGGTCTCGACAAGGCGGAGGGGGAGCTGGAACTGCTCGAGCTCAAGCTCGGAGAGCACGAGACCCGATTGTTCGCCGGCGGTATGAGTGCCCGGGAGACCGAGCACATGCGTCTCGAGGTTCAGAGCCTCAAGGGCCAGCGTGGAGCCATGGAGGAGAGAGTTCTCGGCATGCTCGAGGACATCGACCCCGCCCGGGCCCGTGTCGCCGCGATACAGGCGGAGATCGACCAGCTCAACGCCTCCAAGTCCGAGCTGGAGGCATCGATCAAACACCAGTGGAAGACCATCGACGCCGAGTTGGCCCGCAAGGAGGAGCGTAAGAAGGACGCACTGGCCCCTATCGACCACGACCTGCTCGAGCTCTACGAGAAGCTGCGAGGGATCAAGGAGGGGGTGGCGGTGGCGGCCTACGACCATGGCGTCTGCGGCGGATGCCACATGGCTCTCTCACCGGCGGAACAAGAGGAGGCGTTCGGCGACGAGCTTCCCCGCTGTGTTCACTGCCGGCGCATACTCGTAGCCTGAGCCATGCTCTTTTGGCACGTCGGGGCGACGCTCTGGCTCTTCCGATGGATCTTTGGGGATCCCAAGGTGGATGTCAGGTTTCTGCTGGTCGGTGCGATCCTTCCCGACCTCATCGACCTTCCGCTGGGCGCGTTGCTCTTCGCCGATCGTTACTCCACCGGAGAGTTGTGGTCTCACACACTGCTGGTGCCCACGACGTACATGGTCATCGTCCTGCTGGCGACCCGGCGGGGAAGAACACGCCGCGCCTGGATGGCGCTCGGGGTCGGCTGGCTGTTCCACTTGCTGCTCGATGGTATGTGGGTCGACCGAGATGTCTTACTCTGGCCGTTCTTCGGTCTGGAGATCCCCGCCGGGGAGGCCCCGCTCTGGTCGCTGGCATGGGAGAGAGCGCTGTCCGACCCGTGGCGTTGGGCCAAGGAGGCGGTGGGCGTGGTCTACCTGGCCTGGCTCTGGGTGGCCCTGGGGATGTCGAGCCGCGATCGGCGGCAGGCCACACTCGAGACTGGGAGGCTTCCTGACCATGTCGAAGCGGTTTAGCCCCGGGCCTGTCGCCATCCTGGCCCTGGCGGTCGCCGCCTGCGGAGGCGGGGTCGGCGACCCCGAGCCTTCGATCGCACCCGGAGAGGGGGCCGGGTCGCCGGTCGGTGCGGTCGAGGAGCTGGTTTCCGCGATCAACAGCGCCGATTTCGCCGAGGCGAGTCGTCTTGCCGTCCCTGGCCAGGCCGCTCTGGCAGCACTCGCCGAAGGGGCCGGCCTCGAAGAGGTGGCTGACGCCTTGGCGGAGGGAGACGAGGAGGTCGCCGCCAACTTCTGGGCAGGGTTCGCCCAGGGAACAGGGAGCTTTCTCACCGGCCCGGTCACTGCAGTCGACGACGGTGTGGTCACCCAGGGCGATGTCGAGTTCCACAGGATCACCGTCGAGCCACCATCGGGTGCCACCAGATCGGTCCTGGTGAAGGAGGTAGACGGCTATCGCGTCGACCTGTTCGCTTCGTTCGGCCCGGCGCTGGCCGACAAGATGATGGCCCCGGCCGAGCGTCTCCTCACCACCCGGACCGCCGATGCCCGTTTGATCCTGGCCAGGCTGCAAGACATCGTCCCCTCTCTGCTCGTCGCCGCCGAGCTGGCAGGGACACCGGGTGATGTCTCCCAACAGATCCTGGCCCTCATCGAGGTGATCACCAGGGTCGGATAGCCGGTTCAGCCCCGCAGCCGGGGAAGCACCTCGCTCCCGATCAGCTCGATGAGAGCGGGTTGATCGAGTGAGGCCATCTGAAAGGTCACGATGTCGGCGCCCAACTCGCCGACCAGCGGCTGGTAGATCTCGATGATCTCCTCGGGGGTGTTCACCAGGCTGTAGCGGCCGAGCACCTCCTCACGGGGCATCTCGTCGGCTCGCTGCCGCAGCGTCATCGGGTCAACCGCCTCGAGCCTGCCGGGCGCCCTCAGGCCTCGCCACGAGTAGAGGGCCCGCCACGCCTCGTCCTCATCGGCGGCGTACAGCGACCACCTGGTGGCCAGCACGGTCGGGTCGGGTCTTCCGGCGTCGGAAGCGGCGGAGCGCAGCGGCTCGACGACCCGTTCCATCGTCTCTGCCGGGTCCTTCACCGACGTGATCACCCCTTGTGCCTTCTCCCCGGCCAGCGTGGCCGATTTCGGCCCCCCCGCGGCCATGAGGATCGGTACCGGCCCCAGCGGTGGGGAGTAGAGCTTGGCCCGATCGGTCCGGTAGAAGTCCCCCTCGTAGGTCAGCTTCTCCCCGTCGAGCAAGCGCCTCATGATCTCCAAGGACTCGGTCATGCGCGCGTTGCGCTCCGCATAGTCGGGAAAGTCGTATCCGAGCGGCCCTTCGTTGATGTTCTCTCCGGTACCGACCCCGAGAGTGAACCGACCCTCGCAGAGACGATCGAGCGTGGCCGCCGCCTGGGCCACCACTCCGGGGTGGTAGCGGAACAGGGGTGTGGTGACCCCGGTGGCGAATTCGATGTGGTCGGTGACAGCCGTCATGGCCCCGATCGTCGAGAAGGCGAAACCGGAGGCGGAGACGTCATCCACCCACGGGTGAAAGTGCTCGGAGACCACGACCATGTCGAACCCGGCCCTCTCGGCGAGGACGGCCTGCTCCACCAAGTCCTCGGGATGCCATTGCTCATGACCGCCGAAGTAGGCGAACTTGGTCATCACCTGATATTGCCAGGTCTACTGATAGCTGACGTAAATCGGGGTGGGCACCTTGCCCATGGTGCTCTCCGGGCTGGGTGGCCCGGGCTCGTCCTCGTCGAAGAAGTTCTTCCAGCCCCAGGCCCAATGGGCGCCATCGGCGTCTTCATGCAATGCCGCCCAGGTCCCGTCCTTCTGCGGCTCGGTCCCGTCGCCGTCCATCTGGACCACCATCTGGATCTCGGGCCGTTGGATGATCTCGGCCCTGTTGGAGATCATCGTCGCCTTGAATTGGTGGACGATCATCATCTTCTGGGGCAGCCCGTTGTCGCGGACCAGGTCGGCTACCCAGTTGACCGTTTGGTTGATCTCGGCGGCGTCGACCGTGCCCACCTGGTTGAGATGGACCTGATCAGGCCGAAGCCGCCACTCGGGGTCGAGCGCCAGCCCGACGTGGGGGAGCCTGAGCAACTCCTCGAATTGAACCGCCTGGCTGAGGAAGTCGTCGCGCCCCGACTGCAGGTCGAGGATGACGTACATGTCGTTCTCCGCGGCGAACTGGATCCACTCCTGGAACGTCTCCACCGGCCACTCGAAGCTGTAGTCGCCGTCATCGGTGGGCCCGGCACTGGCCACGGAGGCGATCATCTCGAAGGTGGGGATCACCTGGGCGCCGTCTCCCCCGTAGGCCTCGATGAATTCCGCCATCCTCGCCAGGGTCTCGGCGGGCTCCTGCTCGCCGAGGGCTCCGAGGGCGGTCGTCTGGGGATGGCCGTAGAAGGAGAGGTAGCGCCTGCTCTCTTCCCTGGGGAGGATGTGGAAGCCACCACCAGGCACTTGCTGGCCGTTGGCTAGGACGGCCAATTCCCATTCACTCGACTCCGGCATTGCACCGA
>Ga0256867_10000038_pt1 | contig 45093 bp, 39 predicted proteins | sample RVTome_15_FD_185939 | JGI IMG/M metagenome (GOLD analysis project Ga0256867, IMG submission 185939) | Soil microbial communities from uranium-contaminated site in the Upper Colorado River Basin, Wyoming, United States - RVT150D86 (HiSeq) ... | reverse complement strand
GGCCGAAGCGCCGAGGTACGGTCTGCTCCTTCTTCGGCCGACCGTTCGCGGTGAGCTTCGCGTCCTTGATTTCCGGCAAATCAGCCTTCGTGAGCCAGCCAAGCTGCACTAGCCGCCACTTAAGTGCTACCGCAGTGACAAGGAGTTCGCTTGCTGTCGCGTTCAGCCATGCATGAATGTCTTTGTCACCACGCGCCTGCCAGCGCGGCATCAGGGTACGTACCGGCATGAGCAACGCGGAAGCAAAATTGTCGGCAAGCTGTTCGACTCTTCTTCCCTTACCCCCGCGCGGTATTTCCGTCTCTCTATGTTCGGGTGGCATCTGCTCCCAAGTGAGTAGATGAAAGGTCTCGTGCGCGAGGTCGTAGTGCCTCCGGCCCTCGGGCTCCTTGCGGTTGATGAGAATGGTGTTCAGGCCCGGCAACTGACACGCGGCGCTGGAAATGCCGGCCGGCGCATCCACATAGAGCACGAGCGCACCGAGTTTTTCCCGGACACGCTTTTCTAGATGTAGGGCGGGGATCTCACCGAGGTCCCATTTGCGCCCCAGTGCTTCCGCTGCGGCACGCGCCTCCTCGAATGTACTCCGCTCTGTTAACGGAAGCCGATATTGAAGCGGGCCTGCCGTTGCTACCTCGCGCTCACCTAACTTGCGGTAAGTAGCAATCCAGCGACCCGCGCGTTCCTCGAACTCCTGCAGCAGGTTAGACGCAGCATCCTTCGCCGAACGCCAGGAGAATTTCCCTTCCCCGTCGAGGCGAAATGAATCCATGAAGTAATCCAAGTCAACGCCGAGCACCCGGGCAGCACGCACCAGCTCCTCGGCCAAAATCTTGCGCTGGCCAGCCTCGATAGCCGCGAGCGTTTGCCGATCTTTAAAACCTAGCTTTTCGGAAAGCTGCACTTGGGTAAGGCCACGCTTCTCGCGGGCGTACTTGAGGCGACGACTGATGAGTTCGTTCATGTTCTCCCCAGTTGATTTCCGGTAAATACAGTTCCTCTAACCGCCAGGCTTTTCATTGCATCCACCGGGCTTATATGCGTTCGTGTACCGAGCTAGGAGGTCGACCTCCTCGGCCACTCGAGTCCTCTCGCTGCTGTTTAGGTGAACATGCAGGTGCGTCGCGCCCTTGTTCTTGATGCATGTCGCCTGGTGATGGGATTCACCTACTCTTGTGGTCAGATCACCTTCGCCGATATAGATCGGAACCCATCGTCCTTCGGTGTTCTTCTTGGAGAAAATGTAGTTGCCGTCTTGGTTCGGGTCGAATTTCGTTGGCAACTGCCAAATGTAATAGGTGTACGCGGTTCCGCTTGCGCCGTTCCAAATGCAAGTGGGATGTTCAGCCATGGCGTTTTCCTTCAGAGGGGTTGCTCAACGATCAAGCAAAGTGCTGCAACAGGAAAACGTTAGCGTGGAAGCATAACATTGCATATTGTGGTTTGCAAGAATATATTGCTTACGCTATCGTGATATTTGCCCGTGAGTCTGAGCTTGGTGCTGTTCCTTCGCCCGCTGAGGTCCTGGCCAATGCCGCCCCGCTGCTTCCAGAAGAACGGGACCCTAGCGCCCCCCACACTGGCGGAGAATCGACGTCCTGACCGCTATCCGGGAACCCCATTAGGAGTTCCCATTTCGGGAACTTCATGTTAGGATGTTGTCCAATGAAGCGAATCGAGAAATCGAATGCGGCTCGTCGGGCGCGACAAGCTCGATGAGTTCTCCGGCGTTCACGCAGACGCCCGCCCGTGGATCGCGAACTGGATCTCCGATACCCAGGCAGCGCAGTGGCGAACGCCGCAGGACATCAGGAGCAGCTATGCTTCCGCGAGTTTTTTGGCAGACAACGTGGTGATATTCAACATTAAGGGCAACAACTATAGATTGGAAGTGCAGGTTGCTTACAAGACCGGCATCGTGGTTGTCCGATGGGCTGGCACCCATGCCGAGTACTCGAAACGCTAGAGCTGATAACTATGGTTATCGAACCGAAAATCATCAAGACCGAACAGCAGTACAGGGCGTATCTCGGTGAGGTGGAACGCCTCGCGGCCGATGACCCCGCTCCCGGAACGCCCGACGGCGACCGGCTGGAGCTGCTCGCCAAACTCGTCGAGGACTACGAGAAGGAGCACTTCAAGTTCGAGCGCCCTGATCCGGTCCAGGCCATTCTGTTCCGGATGGAAGAGCAAGGGCTGCGACAGAAGGACCTTGCTCCGATCCTCGGGGGCAAAAACCGGGTTTCCGAGATCCTCGCGCGCAAGCGCCCGCTCACGCTCGCGATGGTCCGCGCCCTACACGAATCACTGCGGATTCCGGCCGAACTACTGGTGCGCGAACCGGCACCGGCGCCTTACCTGAGCAAACGCCGTTCACGTAGCGGCCAGCGGCACGCTTCCGCACGGCGCAAGCCACGAAACATCACGCAAAGGAGAGCTTAATGACCTCCATGCTGATCAACAGGGAGCGCGAAAAGCTCATCAACGTGATTATCTTTTTCGCGCGAAACAGCCGCTACTTCGGAAAGACGAAGCTTTGCAAGCTACTTTATTTCCTTGATTTCGAGCACTTCAGGGAAACAGGGCGGTCAGTAACGGGACTTGACTACTATGCGTGGAAGAACGGCCCAGTTCCGGTTGAACTCTATCAAGAAGTGGATATGCCGGAACCGGACCTAGCGGAACGCGTGCGATTCACGGAAAAGCCAACCAGGCGTGGTCCGATGCTTACGGTAGAACCCGTTTCAGAATTCGACGCTTCGTTATTTTCCAAGCGTGAATGCCGGCTCATGGAAAGCTTAGCAAATGAGTATCGGGACACACTGGCCGAGGACATGATCGAGACCACCCATCTCGAGAACCAGCCGTGGCATCAGATTTATGTGGTGGAAAACAAAAAACAGCAGTTAATTCCTTATGAGCTTGCCTTGCGCAAACAGGAAGCAGACGCAATGAAGGGGTTGATCACGTCCAGGAAGGCAGTGGTTGAGCATTTCGGGGAAAAATGATCCCCGGTACGCTTTTCTTTGATCGTGAATTCATTTTCCACGATCAGGATGAAGCGGAAAAGATCTTTGTGGTGTTAGGACGTCGGGATGGCATCACGGTCGTAGCCAAGACGACCTCCCAAGGACGCCTGTACAAGAACGAATACGGCTGCCAGGCCGGTCATCGATTCCCGAATTTTCACCTTCCCCTTGGCTCGTGCTGGTTGCCAAAGCCGACGTGGATAGGCCTGCACGAGTTCTACGACTTCCGCGACACGGAGCTGCTACAAAAGCACTTTAGCGGCGTCGTGAACCGAATCGGCACCCTGGCGGACGGGATCACACTCGACCTTTTGGAATGTGCGCTACAGTCCGAAGATATATCGGGCCGTCAGACCGAAATCGTTAAGGCGGCGCTCGATACACTCCAGTCCGCAATGTCCGGAAACCAGTCGCATTAGATTTCACCGCGGAAGGCGCGGTGCCTTTTCCCGGGGTCTGACCCCATGGATTCTTTCGGGGTCTGACCCCATGAATCCTTTTCAATATACGTCACCCCGTGGCCCGAAGGAGACCAAAACAACCAACTCGTCCTCCTGATTCGGATCGTACACAAGTCGATAATCACCGATCCGGTACCGCCATAAGCCCTTGAGGTCGGCGGTCAAGGGCTTGACAGTGTCGCCTACCACGGTGAGTGGTGCGTCCGCTATTCTTGTGATGGCTTCGAGCACTCGTCCTTGAAGCTTCTTGTCGATTTTCTCAATGGATTTCGTGAAGTGGTCGCTGAGGATGAATCTCCATCCGCGCACCCCTGCAAGACTGAAAAGGACTCCTCGGGCGCGCGCTTCCTCTCGTGACTTGCGCCTCTCTTCTTCTTGAACACGGACAGACTGTCGGAGCTCGATCTCCCGCTCCCACGAGACTCGCAATGCCGACTCCAATTGCCACGAAGCGAGTATCAGGAATTCTCCATTCTGGACCTGCCGTACAGCTAGTGATGCCCCCAGCGCCTCGTCATCGAAGACGCGATTCGCATGGATCGCGGCAGATAGCGTCTTAGCCAGATGATTCGAGGCACGAACCTCAAGTGTGACCAATGGCTCAGGGGTGTTCTTGCGCCCCCGTCGAAACAGCTTCAGAATCGTACTGAAGAGCGTCATACAAGCTACCTTGCATTCGTGCTCGAGCGCCCAAAAAAACAGTGCAGCCAGACTTGCGCACGTACGTTTTCGAGCGCGTTTTCAGACAGCATGTTGCTTCCTCTCAATTGCCGCGAGTAAATCTGTTACCGCAGGATCATGAATATTTAACTCAGCAAGTTTGGCAGCGATGCCCTTTACGTAGTCCATGCACCGTCCACTCGACCCCGCGGCACGACAAACCATTCCCGCAGTCTCGTCGACATTGATGACGTTCACCAGGTTGTCGCCTTCATACATCGGAACGAGTGCTTGAATCTGTTTTATGGGCGAAATGTGAATCGTATGTTCCCTAAGAGGGAATGCCGGACCTTCCCTCTTCTCAAGATACGCACGAACTGCCAGACCATTCGGTGCGGGAAACTTGAAAGCCATTCCGCGACATGACTCATGAGGTGCGGTGACGAGGTTTAGGGTCGGTCCAGGAGCTGCCTTGGTTCCCCATCGCTCGATTGATGCTTTGTTGAATATGCGTCGATAACACGGAAGGTCGGCGATTACACGGCCGGTACATTCGTAGGTCTTCTCCCAACCATCCCACATGAGAGAGCCATAGCCAAAAATCCACAAATTCGAGTGCTCGTTGTCGGTGGTTTTCATGCGGGCTAATTCCTAGGATCTCTTGGCGGCAGGCTACTAAGAAAAACATCGAAGCAGATCAGCTCTCTTCATCCGTTAGTGGTCTGGCTCCTCAGGTTGATGAAGATCGCGTGGTCCGACCCGTGGAAGGGCTTGCCTCACCGCCTCAAGCTTGAACTCTCGGTTGTAACGTTGCCGCTGCCGGTCGGGATTGACCTTGGTTCTCTCCTTGCCCATCTGACACGTCCAAGCGTATTGTCTACGTTCAAAAGTGTCCGAAAAAGCCGGGACGTCTCAGTCTGGCCCCGTGGATCCCATGGATTTCGTTAGGCCCCGATGGCACGTTTTGCCTAAAAGGGATTATTTACGTTGCGCCTCACCACCCGCACTGCTAGGGAAACGGGTTCGAATGTACTCGCGAGCGCTGTCGGGAGGGAGCTTCACGGTCCCAGGCCCGCTCCGCACGAAGAGGTCACCCTCTGGCGTTGCTTCCAGACCTTTCCACTTCAGGAAAACCGGCTCGGGGCTGCGCTGGCAACTGACTACACATACAGTCTTGCCATCTACGATCTGGGTTTTTGGATCAATGCACGTGCCCGCGCGATCGCCCAAGCCGTTGCGCACAACCTGCGTTAGGTGAAGCATAAACTTATCGTCGTTCTCGAGCGGATCCTTCTCTATCCCAACAATGGATCCGTCGTCGGCCACGCCGATGAGCAGGTCGCCGCCTTCCGTGTTGAGAAAAGCCGCCACCGTTTTGAGAACAGCGTGGGTCACCCCTTTGTCGTCCTGCCGATCCTCCTTGAGGTTCCAGCGCAGGGTGGACTTGAACTCCAGCGTCTTCGACTCGCCTCGTTTGATCAGTTCCTCGGCCTGGCGATGGGCGCGCAGGTACTGATCAAAAAGGAAGTTCTTGACTGCCTCGCCGAAGGCACGGTCGTCAGTGATCCGCTTATAGAGATCGAAATTCGAGTCGACGATCTCTTGGATCACGTGCTCGACCTTCTGATCAAAGGTGAGGCGTACGTTCTCCCGCGTGTTTACCCGAGCGCTCGCGTCAAGGCCCGGATCGGCGTCGAGCCTCTCCATCATCTGCCCGAGGGTCACACGGTGTTCCGGGCCGAGGTTCAGCCCGAAGCGCTCGTTCAGCTCGGCAATGATTCGCGAGAGCGTTTCCAACTCTTCCGGTGCCGTGCCGTGGCTGGGCTTGGTCGCAACAGGGTCGAGTAGTCCGGGCTTGCGTTCGAGCGCGATCTTTCCGCTGCCGGTCTGTTGGATACGATACGACTCCATGTCGATGTTCTGCTGAACCTCGCGCGGCAGCTCGGCGCGGTCTGCGGGCAGGAGCCGGCGGAGGTGGCGCGCGAAGACATAGAGTTTTTCGAGATCAACATCGGCGAAGGTCAGCACCTGCGCCAAGAAGGCGTAGAGCCGGACGTAGTCGGTGAGCTGACCGCGGAAGTCAATTCGCTCCTCAACGGAAATTCCCCCGACACGATCTACGACCGGCGTGAGCACCGCGTAGAGTTGGTCCTGCGTCGCCTTGGAATCGAAGTAGAGCTTGGCGAAGCGGTCCACATCGGTCTGCGTATAAACCGGAAATCCGGCGAGCCGGGTCTGGATCTCATAGAGCAGGTTCGGGTCGGTCGCCTCGGAAAGCAGCGTTGTCTCGAAGTACGGTTCAAAGGCCGCCTTGATTGCGTCCGCCTCATTGGCGAAGTCGAGCACCATCGTGCCTTTTTTTTCCGGCGGAAGCGTGCGATTAAGCCGGGAAAGCGTCTGCACTGCGTTTACGCCGCCGAGCTTCTTGTCCACGTACATGGTGTGGAGGAACGGCTGGTCGAATCCGGTCTGGAACTTGTTCGCGACGATCAGGAAGCGGTTCTCGGGCCGCTCGAACGTCTTGGCGGTCTGCGTTTCCGGGAAGCCGTTCATACCGGCTTCGGTGTAGGACTGGCCTCCATCTCTTACCGTCCCTGAAAACGCAACGAGCGCCTTGAACGGATAGCCGCGCTCCGCGAGGTACTTGTCCACAGCTAGCTTGTAGCGCACCGCGTGCAAGCGCGAGCGGGTTACGATCATTGCCTTAGCCTTGCCTCCGATCTCGTTCTGCACCTGTGCGGCGAAGTGCTCCACCATGATGCGCACCTTCTCGCCTATCGCGTGCGGGTGTAGCTCGACGAACGACTTGAGGAGATACTCCGCCTTCTTCTTGTCATAGCGCGGGTTATCCTCGACCTTCTTCAAGAGCCGCCAGTAAGCCTTGTAGGTGGTGTAGTTCGACAGCACGTCGAGAATGAACCCCTCCTCGATCGCCTGGCGCATGCGGTAAAGGTGGAAGGGCTCGAATCTTCCATCGGCGCGGCGCGTGCCGAAGAGTTCGAGCGTCTTGGGTTTGGGCGTGGCGGTAAAAGCGAAGGTCGAGAGATTGGGCAGTCGGCCACGTTTCTCCATCTCTGCGAGGATCGTGCTCTCCAACTCCTCCTCGGGAGTTTCCGCTGTAGCCTCCTCGGCCTCCGCCTCCTCGAGCGAACCGGAGGCGAGCACGGCCTTCAGGCTCTTGGTGCTCTCGCCCGACTGCGAGGAGTGCGCCTCGTCCACGATCAGCGCGAAGCGCTTGCCCGGCAGCTCCCCGATCTCCTTGGCGATCACCGGGAACTTCTGGAGCGTAGTGACAATGATCGTCTTGCCCGATTCGAGCGCCTCCTTGAGCTGGCGCGATGTGGTGTCGATGTTCTCCACCACACCTAGTGTTTGCTCGAACTGGCGCATGGTGGTCTGGAGCTGTCGGTCGAGCACCCGCCGGTCGGTGATGACCACAATCGAGTCGAAAACGCGCCGGTCGGCCGCGTCGTGCAGCGTGGCAAGTTGGTGGGCAAGCCAGGCAATCGTGAAGCTCTTCCCGCTTCCCGCCGAGTGCTGGATCAGGTAGCGCTGGCCCGCGCCTGCTCCGCGCGCATGTCCAACGAGCTTGCGGACGGCGTCGAGCTGCTGGTAGCGCGGAAAAATCAGGAAGCGTTTCCCGGTTTTCCGACCTTTTTCGTCTTCCTCCTCCACCTCATGAATAAACTGACGCACGAGGTCGAGCACGCTGTCTCGCGCCCATGTCTCTTCCCAGAGGTAGCCCGTGGCGTAGCCGTTGCGGGTCGGCGGCACCGGTGGATTGCCGGCGCCGCCGAACTTGCCCTGGTTGAACGGGAGGAACCGTGTTCTCGGCCCGGCAAGCTGTGTAGTGACATAGACCAAGTCTGAATCCACCGCGAAATGTGCGAGGCAGCGGCCGTACGTGAGGAGCGGCTCGCGAGGATCTCGGTCGGTCTTGTACTGGCGAATAGCATCCTCGACATCCTGGCCGTTGAGAGGGTTCTTCAGTTCGGCGGTGAAGATCGGGATGCCATTGAGAAAGAGCACCATATCGAGGCTCTTCTCGTTCTTCAGGCTGTAGCGGAGCTGGCGCACCACGGCGAAGAGGTTCGCCGCGTGCAGGCGCCGCGTCTCCTCGTTGAGTCCACTCGCGGGTCGGAAGTAGGCGAGCCGGAACTTACAGCCTGAGTCCTTGATTCCCTGCCGCAGCACATCGAGCGCGCCACGCCGCTCTACTTCAGCAGCGAGGCGTTTCAAAAACTGGTCCTTCACCGCCTCGCCATGGTGTTGCGCGAGTTTCTTCCACTCGTTTGGTTGCGTCGCGAGGACGAAGTCCACCACGTCACGCGGCAGCGTGCAGAGTGCGCGATCGTAGTCTTCAGGGCTTCGTTTGCGGTACCCGCCCGGTACCGTCTCACCATAGTGCGCCGGCTCCTGCCTCGCGACATTTGCATCGCCCGGGCACGCGTCGGGTCCGAACACGAGCAAGCCGCACTCGATCGCCGCCTCGAAACTGCGTTCGGAAACCTCGACGGTCACGCGACTTCCTCCCGCACGTCGATCTTGCCCATCACCGCAGCCGAGATAAGCGAAGTGCGCAGTTCCTTGAGGCGTTCGATGGCGATGCAGACTGCTTCGATGAGACCGTCCATCGCGGCTTGCTGCTTCTGGAGTCGCGCCATCAGAGGCCCCTGCTCTTGATGGGGTGGAACAGCCACAATCAGGTCAGCAATCGTTGTTGTATTCAGGCCCCCGAGTACCGCGCCACGACGAACCAAGTCGATTTGCTGGTGCACGTACAATGCCTCGTGAAGCAGCAATGTTAGAAACAGTGGATCGATAACATCGGCATCGACCCTGATGCGAATCGTGTCAGAATCAATAACGCCCGGCTGGCAATCGTGGGGCACCATTCGGGCATTGCCAATGCTTCCCTTCCGTGTGACGACGATATCGCCTTCGCGAAGCCAATACGCGCGAAGGTCTCGATACTGCTGTTCGGTCAACCACCGCGAGCCCTTCTCGAAATCACCGCTGATCGTATTCTCCTGACCGTACAGCTTGAATCCCGTGTCTGAAAAGACCAGATCCTTGAGCATGGATCCGAAGGGGCCCATTTGGATTCCAGAATCTGAACGGAGAGCAAAGTGCTTGAGCCTCTTCGCCTCCCAATGTGCCGGAATCCTCCCCAGCCACTCGACGCCGGAGTCCTTCATGGGGACTTTCGGGTCGAGGCCCTTCGTGACGGCTCGGGTGATGAGGGCGGCGCGTTTCTCCTGGAGCAGCTTAATCACCCGCTCCTTCTTCGCAACCAGCGCGTCGATTCTCGCCGTCTCCCGGTCGAGGAAGGCGGCAATGGCGCGCTGCTCGGCTTCAGGTGGTGCGGCCAGCTCATACGTCCCCATCTCGCTTTCATTGATTGCGGGGAAGCTCACGCCCTTTGAGTTGGCTACGACTCGCTCCACGAAGTACGGCGCTCGCAGCGCGTAAGCGGCATAGTCAGAAGTGAGTTCGTCTGTCAGGCGCACGACCGCGAACCCGGTCGAGACCACCATGCCAGGCTCCGGGTTACTAATCGGGGCAATCGCGCGAAGGTAGGTACGCACCGTCGATACAATCACGTCGCCCTCACGAACCAGCCGCCGCGCACGCGAGGGAGCCGAAGCAAACGTGAGCTGCTCCTTCTCGACAATGCGCCCTAGACTGTCAACGCCACCGATGTCCACGTAGATCATCTGACGCTCCGGATGAGTGTCCTCAAGAAGCGACTCAGGATTCAGACGAGCGAGGTGCTTGAGCCGCGTCACTTCCCAATGCGCGGGAATTTCCCCCAGCCAGTCTATGCCGGAGTCCTTGTATGCCGGATATGGCTTGAATCGCCGAATGCGCGATTCACGCAGCATCGCCAGAACCTCGCTCACGACGCCGCCTCCTGCGCCAGCCGCTCTGGGCTCCAAATCCGCTCCGCGAGCTTCTGATACAGAACCTGCCGCGCGTCCAGGTCGGCCTTCTTGAAGTGGGCATGCGCGCGGAATTGCAGACCGCTCTCCTCGACGAGCCGCTTGAAGCCCGGGTTGTGGTCATAGGCCCGCTCGTGCAGGCTCCGCGCGAGCAGGTTCTGGCTGGCGTAGTGCTCGCGCTTCTCGGCGTAGGGCAGGTCGCCATAGCTAGCGTTGAAGCTCTTCGGCAGAAGCAGCAGGCCACCGATGCGGTTCCGGTACTCGTGGAACTCGCTTGGGTGCGCGAATTCGTCGGTATGCCGCTCCGGATGATCCGCCCAGATGTGCTCGATCTCGTAGCCTTTCTTTCCGCGCTGGGAGTATTCGGTGTAACGGGAGGCCTGGCCGGAACGCGTCTCAACGTAGTCAGTCATGCGCGCGAGCAGCCGGTGGATCTGGCGTCCGTTCATTCCGTGAAGGCGAAAACTGTCGTTGAAGTCGAAACTTTCCAGGTCATCATCGAGACGCTTGCGAAGCAGCGCGACCAGGTCAGGCAAGCTCTTAGCACGAATATCCCGCATTATGAGAAACATTGCGTATTGCATTGTCGAATAATCGATCGCGTGCCAGTTCCAGATGCGGCGGTGGATCAAGATGTCAAGGTGCGCCGCTACCACGCGGAACTTGCGTAGCGCGGTCGCCTCGTCGTCCTCCACGCGGAGCGCTGCAAGCAGCACCGGGTATTGCAGCGTGAAATTGTGCTGGGCGTTGAAGTGCACGCACTCAAGCCTCGGCGTGAGCGCCTCGGCGGCGCGGCGCAGCCGCTCGTACCAGCGGCCGTAGAAGGCAAAGTCGCGCTCGATGAAGCGCGCGAACTCGACGCTTGCCGTGAGTCCGAGACCGTCCTCGTGGTCGCGTACCCACCGGTGGAATTCGGTGCCGATCAGGTCGAAGTCCTGGGGCGCGGCGCCGCGCTTGCGCTCGCGGATGCTCTCGGCGTACTGGCTGCGCAGCCACGATTTGAGTCCATCGGCGTCCTCATCTTTTCCGATGTCCAAGAGTGCGCTTACGCGCTCCTTCCAAACGCGGCTCGCGCGCGTGCGCCGATCTGCGTCGGTGATGTTGGCCAGGAGGTAGCCCTTCAGCATGTCCGCGGGCGTGAGGGAAAGCCCGCGATCGTTCATGGTCTCGAAGATCGTGTAGGCGTCGCCATCGGAGTAGGCCGTGATCTCAACCAAATGCACGTTTTCGATCAGCCAGTCCACGAAGTACGGCAGTGCCGCACCCTTGACCTCCTCGGGGAAGCAGTCGTCGAGGTCCGCGTAGCGGGCAAGAATGTTGGCAATGGACTCTGGCGGATCGCTTTCCGTGAACTCCTCACCGGCGTAGAGCGCCTCCATGCAGGCGGTACGCTCGGGGATGTCGAGGTTGAATGAACGCTTGCCGTACTTTTGCGCGAATATGAGCTCGGCAATCTGCCCCTTTTGTTCGGCATCCTCAAGCTGGTGCTGGACGAAGATTAGAAGCAACGTGAGCGTAGTGAGACGCTGCTGCCCGTCGATGATGAACTTCTGGCCGTCCTTGTCGCTGAGGATGATCGACCCCAGGAAGTAGTGCCCGTAATCCGCCACGGCGCTCCGCTCATTACCCTCTTCGTGGCTCTCCAGGAACTTGGTAGCGAGGTCGTCGATCAGCTCAGCAACCTGCTTGGTCTGCCACTTGTACTCGCGCTGGTAGTAGTCGATTGAGTACTTCCGGCCGGCAAGAAGATCCCGGACCGTGCGGCCTTTGCCGTCGATCTCGCGGGACGGGCGGGGGACGGTAGTCATGTGCGGGTCCCCGTGCTCTGCGTCGGTGGCGCCCAAGGGCCAGCGGACGGCCAGATGTTGTAGAAGGCACCGTTCGCCGCGAGCGCGCTCCAGATCGGGCCAAGGAAGGCTTGGAGCAGCTCGCCAACGGCCGCGAAGTCCGCTGGGGCGCCAGGCAAATTGTTGCGAGTAAGGTAGGCACGCCATTTCGCCGCACGGGCGGAGTCGGCGTAAAAGCGTGGCGTCAGCCCGACCGGTATGGCGGCATCGATAACTGTGCGGCGCCGCTCGAAGGTAGCGGCGACAGCTCTGGCCAATTGCCCACCGTCGAAGGCGAACTGGGTCGCGAGCGTGTGAAGGTCATAGAAGTCCTTGAAACGGCTCGTGCGCTCACCGAGTACGACCATCGTATGAAATTTCTCGGCGACAACTGCCTGATGTGGATAGGCTCGAATGCTTGGCGCAGGAGCGTCAAGGAGCGTCGGGTACTCGACATCATTCGCCGCCGGATGGATTGCGTTGCCAAAGCCAACGTCAATTTGCATGGGAATGCGGGTGCGTCCGAGAGTGGCCCGGAATCTGATCCGCAGCCCGTCATATTCCGCTTCTTCCTGAATGCTTACGGCCGCAAGCGCAGTAGTGTCGAAGTTCAAGCCATCGTCCTCGGTCTTCAGGCCGCAGATGTCCCGTATCGTCGCGAGAACTGCCTCGGTCTCGTGACTGCCGTAGCCAGTGAAATCGAGATCGCGCGTCGCGCGGTAAACCGAACCGCCCCAGAGAGCGAAAAGCATGGCGCCTTTGAGCACATAGCGGTCGCGATGCGGTGACTTGCCCAGACGGTACAGGAACCGCTCCGCCGCGTACCTCTGCAGGATAAACAGGAAATCCTCACCGCGCTCGCGCGATCGGTTGAGCAAGCGCTCGTGAACCGACGCGGCAACGTTGCGCAGTTCACGTTTCACGGGGTCAGTGCTTCCAGATAGGTCTGCATTACGGTGCGGGCGCGACATACCTCTGCCGCCCGAACGATCTCGTCCACGGTCGCCAGCCGCGAACGGATCGTATCGCGCAGCGCTTCGAGCGCAACGTCGAGACCAATCTTGTTCCGGTACCGAAAGCAGTCGACCACTGTCCGCGCCGGCGAGGTGACGCGCACCCGGACACCAAGCACGGTCCGGGTGAGGACCCCGTAAGTCAGCATTGCCGCGGAAAAGCGCACGATGCGCAGACGGGTGCCGATGCGCGTCGGCTTGCGGGCCTTCCGGTCCAGGGCAATCCAGACCTCGTGCGGCGCCTGGGTGCCGATGCCGTGGATGCGGAGCGCTGAGAGGAGGCAGACAATGCCGTTCGGGATCGCCGAGCAGACCATGGCAATAGTTTCAAACTCGTTGGCCTTGGCGGAGGTCAGCCGGTACATCCCGGGCCCGACCTTTTCGATGGTGCCGTCGGAGACGAACCGCTGCAGTTCGTGAAATGAGACGCCCAGCGGCTCGATGTCGCGGGGGCGAAAGAATGCCCCGATGCCGGCCGCCTTGAGTCCGGCCTCGGTCAGGCGCGGTGGCTTCATAGCGGCACTCTAATAAACGTCGGCACTTCCGGTCAAGTGCCGACGTTTATTCAGAGGTCCGACCCGGTCACCCCGGCCAGCATCCGCACGATGTCCTGCTCGACGGCACGGATGTCGGCCTCTATTTCCTCGAGCGGGCGGGGCGGCGTGTAGCGGTAGAAATAGCGGTTGAAGTTGATTTCGTAGCCGACTATCCCGACCTGGCCGTCCTTCTCGTCACGCCTGGAGGTGTCGATCCAGGCATCGGGGACGTGGGGCTTGACCTCGCGCTCGAAGAAAGCCTGCACGCTTTCGGAAAGCGGCACGCTCTCGGTATCGCGTAGCTCGGGGTCGGGCTCGGGATTGCCGTCCTTGTCGCGGCAAATGGCGCCGGTCTCGTCCCGCTCAGAGAGCGCGGAGAGGATTGCCTTCTGGACGGATGCAGAAAGGGTCAGACCCGCTTTCTTGGCGGCTGCCTTAAGTGCTTCTTGAAACTCGTTCCGCTCCTTGAAAATCGTTTCGGGGAGCTTCGTGAGAAGTTTCCGTATGGCGTCTTGTTGCGCACGGCCCTCGGCCTGTTCCTTCGCGCCAGCAGCACCCTTTTTCTTCGACTGCGCCAGCGCCTGAAAGCCCTTCTCGTCATCCACCCGCGCGGTGCGCTCCGGTGTCGCTTGAAAGTTTAGCCGCAGAGGCCGCTCCACCGTGATCTTGCGAAAACCGAAATGCGTGGTCGGAAAGATCTTGCTGAACTCGCCTTCCTTGAACTCGGCAAGAATCTTGAGGATCTCCTGAGCGCGGTCGAGCGGGATCTCGCGGCGCTTGTCGCCCAGGCTCTTGCGCATCGGTGTCCAGAATGATGTCGCGTCAATGAGCTGGACCTTGCCCCGGCGCGCCGGCGCCTTGCGATTGGTGAGCAGCCAGACATAGGTCGCAATGCCGGTGTTGTAAAAGAGCTGCTCGGGTAGCGCGATCAGTGCCTCGAGCAGGTCATGCTCCAGGATGAAGCGGCGGATTTCGCTCTCACCGCTTCCCGCATCGCCCGTGAAGAGCGGCGAACCATTCATGATGATCGCGATGCGCGAACCGTCTTCCTTGGGGTCCTTTGCGTGCGCCAGCATGTGGAGCAGGAACAGGAGTTGGCCGTCGCTGATGCGCGGCAGCCCAGGTGCGAAGCGCCCCGCCACGCCACGCTCGTGCTCAGCACGGACCGCCTCTTCGTCGCGCTTCCAATCTTTTCCGTAGGGCGGATTCGCGATCAGGTAATCGAAGCTGCGACCGGCGTGGCGGTCATTCGAAAGCGTGGTGCCGAACGCGATGTTGTCGGCGTCGCGACCGGTCGGCTCCTTGATAAACAGGTCCGATTTCGAGACCGCCCAAGTCTCTGGATTGACCTCCTGCCCAAACAGGTGGATCTCCGCTCCGGGGTTGACCGGCGGGCGCAGGATCTCTCCATTACGGCGGACACCAATGGTGACATGCTCCTTCGTGATCAGAAGCATCCCACCAGAGCCGCAGCACGGATCGTAGACAGTGAATACGGCCCCCTTCCTGCGGATACGGTTCTCGTCGCCCGCCAGCATCAGGTCCACCATCAGGTGCACCACGTCACGGGGCGTAAAGTGTTCGCCCGGGTTTTCGTTCAGCGCTTCGTTGAACCTACGGATCAGCTCTTCGAAGATCGTCCCCATGGTCGGGTTGTCGATCTTGTCGGGGTGCAGATCCACGTTCTTGAATCGCTCGAGCACCTGGAAGAGCAGCCCCGCCTCATCGAGCTTGCTGATCGTGTTGTCGAAGTCGAATCGCTCCAGCACCTCACGCATGTTCGGGCTGAATCCAGCGATGTAATTGCGCAGGTTCGCCGCGAGGTGCGGCGCGTCGGCGAGCAGCTTCTCGAAGTCATAGCGAGAGGTGTTGTAGAACGCGAAGCCGGACGCCTTACGGAGCTGTCCGCCGAGGTCGTCCAGCTTGCCCTTGAACTTCGCCTGCGTCTCCATAACCTTTGCTTTGGTCGGCGCAAGCACACAGTCGAGCCTCCGCAGCACGGTCAGCGGAAGGATGACATCTTGGTACTTGCCGCGCTTGAAAGTGTCGCGGATAAGGTCGGCAATACCCCAAAGAAAGCTGACAATCTCGCTGTGATTCATTCTTTTCGGACCGTACTCGGCTAACCGGATTCTTATTTAGCAAAGACTTGATTATAGGTGGAGCAAGGAAAATATGGGGCCATGTTTCGCTCTACTTGTCTTGAGCAGCCGACCAACGTCTTCGCGGGCCTGTTTTTCGTCGGCCACGACTTCCGTCCGCGCCAAAATGATACGGCGACCCGACCACCGTCACTACCCTTAGGAAACGAGTGATGGGTGATGACTAATGCGCGCCGCCGTGGGCCGCGCCAAGCGTGTCGTTCTCTGTATCCTGTGTGCTCTCGGCAAATTATTGTTGTTTCATATCGGCGTTTATTGGCGGCTAGTCGTTCTGGTTTTTCTCCGTGATCTCTGGGTTCTCTGTGGCGAGATTCGACAAGTTTTGCGCTTGCGCAAAACTCGTGTATAGTGCGCCCCAAGGTTTCTGTTTCGCGTCACCCGGTTAGCGTCTCAGTCGTTTCACGGTCCATCCCGGACCGTCGGATCACCCAGCCTGAAATTGCATCTGCCTGAACCGGTTTGGAAGGCATGCGCCTTCCCGGGCCGATACTCAGGAGAACATCATTAGTGCTTTTAGCAATCTCGGCCTGTCGGCCGAGCTGCTTCGTGCTGTCACGGAGCAGGGTTACACCACCCCCACCCCCATCCAGGCGCAGGCCATCCCGGTCGTGCTCTCGGGACGCGACCTGCTCGGCGCGGCCCAGACCGGCACCGGCAAGACCGCGGGCTTCACGCTGCCGCTCTTGCAGCGGCTCGCGGCGCAGGCCAACGCCAGTCATTCCCCCGCGCGCCACCCCGTGCGCGCCCTCATCGTCGTGCCCACCCGCGAGCTCGCGGCGCAGGTGCACGAAAGCGTGCGCGCCTACGGCCGTCATCTCAAGCTGCGCGCGACGGTCATTTTCGGCGGTGTGGGCATCAATCCCCAGATCACCGAGCTGCGACGCGGCACGGACATCGTCGTCGCAACGCCCGGGCGCCTGCTCGATCACGTCCAGCAACGCACGATCGACCTGCGCCAGGTTGAGATCCTGGTGCTCGACGAGGCCGACCGCATGCTCGACATGGGATTCATTCCCGACATCCGCCGCATCCTGGCGCTGCTCCCGGCGGCGCGCCAGAACCTGCTGTTCTCGGCGACGTTTCCCGAGGAGATCCGCAAGCTGGCGGGCTCCTTCATGCGCAATCCGGCGACGGTCGAAGTCGCGCCGCGGAACCGCCCGATCGAGCTCGTATCGCAGGTCGTGCATCCGGTGGAGAAGGACCGCAAGCGCCCGCTCCTCGCGCACCTCGTCAAGACCGGCAACTGGCAGCAGGTGCTGGTGTTCACCAAGACCAAGCACGGGGCGAATCGCCTGGCGCAGCAGCTCGAGCGCGACGGCATCGAATCGGACGCGATCCACGGCAACAAGAGCCAGGGCGCGCGCACGCGGGCGCTGAAGCGCTTCAAGGACAACGAACTGCAGGTGCTGGTCGCCACCGACATCGCGTCGCGGGGGCTGGACATTGAAGAGCTGCCGCACGTGGTGAACTACGACCTGCCGCACGTTCCGGAGGATTACGTGCACCGCATCGGCCGCACCGGCCGCGCGGGTTTATCGGGCCAGGCGGTGTCGCTGGTATGTGGCGAGGACCAGCCCCTCCTCGCTGCGATCGAGCGCCTGATCGGCCGGCGCATCGAGCAACAGGTCGTGCCGGGCTTCGCGCCCGGGCACCAGCACCCAGCGCCGGACGCGCGCGACGCCAGGCCGCGCCATGAACCGCAACCACCCCGCCGGCAACACGGCGACGAGCTGCGGGACCGCGATTCACGCCGGCACCGCGATCAACGCCAGCCAGCGCGACAACAAGGCGGCGAGGCACCGGCCGCCCGCGATTCGGGGGCAAGACGGGGCCAGCAGCAGCCAGGTCGGCAACACGACACTCAGCCCCCGCGCAGCGCGAAAAAACGCCGCCATCGGCAAGGCCAGCCTGGCCATCGCCAGCATGAACCAGCGCCCGAGCAGCGCAGAACTGTGAGCGACCATTCCCAGGCGGCTCACTCTGCGGCGGAGCCGGCACCGCGCCCCAGCGCGGCCCGCCAACTGCTGGCGCTCTTCGGAGCCCTCGGCCGCAAGGCAAGCTGATACCGTACCGCCCGCCCGCGCGCCACCCAAGGCGCGCGAGGGGCGCGTTGGCTAGTTCAGGATCGGTGCGAGCGCGTTGCCGATGCGTTCACCCTGCTGCGGCGTAATCATTTCGGTGAGGATTCCCGCGAATCGCTCATCCTGCACGCCCGAGACGATGTACTGCCAGCGGTAGGCCATCAGGATCCCGGCCTGCACCCGTTCCGCCTCCCGCGGCGTGAGTGAGCGCCCGCAGATCCGCACGAAATAGTCCGCGTCGGCTTTCGCCTGCAGCTTCAGGATCCCGTCGACAGCAGCAGCAAGCTCGATCAGGTCGTCCACCGCCCGGTCGCGTTCCGCGGCCGAAAGGTTGGCGTTCTCGCGCCGCCACTCGAGCTCATCGAGGATCGCGTGCTGCGACTCCTCGCGCCAGTGATAGAAGAAGACATCCTTGTAGAGCTCCGAGAGGTTCTCGTCGGGCTCGATGCTTTGCCGGTAATGCGCCTGGGTGAAGAGCTCGATGAGACAAGTGAGCCCGAGCACCGCCCAGGTCGATTTCCCGAGCACAGCCGAGGCGACCTCGTTGGGCTGCGGCAGAAAGCTGTAGCCTCCCGGCATTTCTTCGGCCGCCATGCGCTCGATGCGGCGGAAGAGCTCCTGGTGCTTCAGCTCCTCATCCGTGAAACGCACCAGCGCCTCGAGCTTCACCTGGTCTCCGAGCCGATGGTCCCCGCTCACCTCGAGTATCTTCGCCCCGATGAAGCGCTCGACCAGCCCGAACATGTTGGCGTAGGTCCGGCCCTGGATCTGGGACAGCAGGCGGCGTTCGTCGTGGCTCAGGAATTCGAGCTCGTTGGCCTTTGAGATCCCATCGGGCAGGAACTTTCTCGAGAAATCGAAACGGCGTCCGCGTATGACGTCGCGGTCGATGTCCCAGCGGATGCGCTTCGACACTTCTATGCACTTCGCATAGCGCTGGTTGCTGCTCTCGGTTGTCGTGACTTGCATGGCATCTCTCCTTTTCGGTTCGGGTTACGGACCTGGTTCGTCGCGGCCTCGGTTTTTCGGCCGTGTTACGAGGTGCTAGTATCGCGAGGACCGCGGCACCCGCCCATGATCGACCCGCCGGATCACATGACCGGGACGCCGGAACTTGGAAAGGGCCCTGTCTGGACGCGCTATCCGACGTGCTGAGAGCGGTGCGGCTCACAGGCGCCGTGTTCCTCGATGCCGAGTTCACCGCGCCGTGGTGCATCGGGGAGCCCTCCGGCGTCGAGGTCTGCGTCACGCACATGCCGGATGCGCAGCACGTCGTGATCTATCACCTGGTAACGGAAGGAACGTGCGATATCGCGATGGCTGGCGAGACCCCGCGATCCGCGCGAGCCGGTGATCTCATCATCATCCCGGGCGGCGAGGCGCACGCCCTGGGCAGCGATCTTTCCCGTCCCCGCGTCGACGGGGCGCCGCTCGTCGTGCAGCGCAGCCCGGATGAGGCGCCGCAGGTGCGGCACGGCGGGGGCGGTGCGCTGACGCGGATGGTCTGCGGCTATCTCGCGTGCGAATCGGCGCTGTTCGACACGGTGCTCGCGGCGCTGCCACGGCTGCTGATCATCCCGATGCGCGATACCCCCGGCGGACAATGGCTCATGTCATCCATCCAGTTCAGCCTCGCCGAGTGCGCGGCGCCAAAAGCCGGCGCGGGAACCGTGCTGGCCAAGCTCTCCGAGCTCATGTTCGTGGAAGCCATACGCCGCCATATCGAGAGCCTGCCGCCCGAGCAGCAAGGCTGGCTCGCCGGGCTGCGCGATCGTTTCGTGGGCAAAGCGCTTGCGCTCATGCATTCCCGGCCGGCGCACGCGTGGACCGTGGACGAGCTGGCAAGCCACGTCGGTCTATCGCGCTCGGCGCTTGCGGACCGCTTCGGGGCTCTCATCGGCTGCCCGCCGATGCAGTACCTCACCCGCTGGCGCCTGCAGCTTGCGGCAGATCTCCTGCGCACGAGCCGGCGCCCGCTGGCTGCGATCGCCGCCGAGGTGGGCTACGACTCGGAGGCTGCCTTCAGCCGCGCGTTCAAGCGCGAGCTGGGCAGCGCCCCCGCCGTGTGGCGCCGTGCTTCGCCTGCGCCGGGGAGCGGGCAAACGCACGCCGTCCGGCGATTCTGATTCGCGCTGCGGGACGATCCCGCGCGGGCGCGCTCGGCGACCGGATCAGTCCGGCCTCAGCCGGCGGCGCGAATGGCCCAGGATTTCTTGACTTTAATCAAGGTCCTGCAGCGTAAACCTGCGAAACTTGATGGAGACGGGAGGGTGTATGATCTGGTCATTGGATCGATGGCGGTTCTCACGCATGACCGCCGCTACAGCATGAAGCTCAACGATAGCAGTCTCGCTCTGCCTCCGCAGCAGGTGACGCTAGACGTCCTGCTCGAGAAGTACGCCAAGGGCGAGGAGCGCAACGTCGAGGACGTGCGCCGGCGCGTCGCACGCGCGCTGGCTGCCGTTGAGAAGGAGCCGGCGCGCTGGGAGCCGGTGTTCTACGAAGCCCTCGAGCGCGGCTTCATCCCCGGGGGCCGCGTCAATTCCGCTGCTGGAACGGCGCTTACCGCGACGCTCATCAACTGCTTCGTGCAACCGGTGGGCGACTCGGTCTCCGAAACGGTGGACCGCAAGCCCGGCATCTACGTCGCGCTCATGGAGGCGGCGGAGACCATGCGCCGCGGCGGCGGCGTGGGCTACGACTTCTCCGCGATCCGTCCGCGCGGCGCGAAGGTGCGCGGCACCGACAGCTCGGCGAGCGGCCCGGTCTCGTACATGCGCGTCTTCGACAAGAGCTGCGAGACGGTCGAGTCGGCCGGCGCACGGCGCGGAGCGCAGATGGGCATCCTGCGCTGCGACCACCCCGACATCGAGGATTTCATCCATGCGAAGGATGAAGGCGAGCTCAGGAACTTCAACGTGAGCATCGCTGTCACCGACGCTTTCATGCGCGCGGTGGTCGAGGACGCCGAGTGGGAGCTCGTGCACAAGTCCCCGCCCGGCCCGGAGGCCGAGGGCAGCCCCTACCAGCGCGCCGACGGCCTCTGGGTCTATCGTAAGCTACGGGCACGAGAGCTGTGGCAGCAGATCATGGAGTCCACCTACGACCATGCCGAGCCGGGTGTCTTCTTCGTCGACCGCGCGAATTCCGATAACAACCTTTCTTACTGCGAGACGATTGAATCGACGAACCCATGCGTGACCGGTGATACGTGGATCATGACGGCTGAGGGCCCGCGTCAGGCTTGCGAACTCGTCGGGCGTCCGTTCACCGCGGTTCACCGGGGGCAAGGCTATCGCACCCTTTCGCGAGGATTCTTCGCGACTGGACGTAAGGCCGTGCTGCGAGTGGCCACGCGCGAAGGCCCTAGTCTGCGCGTAACCCGAGAGCATCTGATCACGCGCGCAACGAGCAGCAGCCGTTATCTCACCGAGGCGGAATGGGCGGCAGCCTCCGATCTCAAGCCCGGCGACAGGATCCTGCTCCACGATCATCGGGCGCTTGCCGGCTGGCCCGGCCCGCACACCGAGGCCGAGGGCTATCTCCTTGGGATGTTGATCGGCGATGGCTCTCTGAAGGAAGACAAGGCGGTGCTCGCCGTGTGGGATGCGCAGGCGCGGCAGGAAGCGAACGGCAGATGGGTATTCTCGCCCGGAACCGCAAGCATGATGGATTCCGCCGAGCGCGCAGCGCGTACCCTGCCTCACCGAGCCGACTTCCGTGGATGGCAGAGCGTGGTTGCGGGAGGCAGAACGACTGAATTGCGGTTATCGCTTGCGGCATTGCGGGACCTCGCGCTCTCGCTCGGCATGCGCCCCGGCGCGAAGCGGATCACGGACCAACTGGAGCAATGTTCCTCAGATTGCTGCCGTGGACTGCTGCGCGGCCTTTTTGATACCGACGGCTCGATTCAGGGCACCCAGGAAAAAGGTGTCAGCGCGCGGCTCACGCAAATTGATCACGAAAACCTGGTCCGCACCCAGCGAATCCTGTTGCGTCTCGGCATCATTTCGACCATCTACAAGAACAGAAGACCCGCCGGACAACGGCTCCTTCCAAACGCGAAGGGGGCGCTCGCGCTCTATCCAACCCAAGCGCTACATGAACTCGTTATCGCCGGAGAGAATCTGCTCCGGTTCGAGCAGATGGTTGGCTTCGACAATGCTGAGAAAGCGACGCGATTGCGTCAGTTGCTGTCCTCATATCAGCGAAGACTCAACCATGAAAGCTTCACCGCGACGGTCGAGGCTGTGACCGACGATGGCGTGGAAGATGTCTACGATGTTGGTGTGGCGGAAGTCGCTGCGTTCGATGCAAACGGGCTCGTAGTTCACAATTGTGGCGAGCAACCCCTTCCATCTTACGGCTGCTGCTGCCTCGGCTCGATCAATCTCACGCCTTTCGTGCGCGAGCCGTTCGGCGCCAGGGCCCGTTTCGATTTCAAGGCGTTCGCGAAAGTCGTGCGCCCGTCCGTGCGCATGCTCGACAACGTGCTGGAAGCGACGGTGTGGCCGCTCGAGCAGCAGCACGCGGAGGCGCGCGCGAAGCGCCGCGTGGGCCTCGGCTTCACCGGTCTCGGCGATGCGCTCATCATGCTGGGCCTGCGCTACGACTCGGATGAAGCACGGCGCATGGCGGCGCGCATCGCCGAAGCGATGCGTGACGACGCCTATGCGGCTTCCGGCGAGCTTGCCACGGAGAAGGGGGCGTTTCCGCTTTTTGATGCGGAGCGCTACCTGGCCGCTCCGCATTTTGCCTCGCGCTTGCCCGAGGCGCTGAAGGGCGAGATCCGCAGTCACGGTATCCGCAACAGCCATCTGCTCTCGATCGCGCCGACCGGAACGATCTCGCTCGCCTTCGCCGACAACGCCTCCAACGGCGTCGAGCCGCCTTACGCGTGGACCTACCAGCGCAGGAAACGCATGCCCGACGGCTCGATGAGAACATACGATGTGGAGGACCACGCGTGGCGGCTCTACAAGCACGTCGGCGGCGATGTGAAGGAGCTCCCGCCGGCTTTCGTCACCGCGATGGACATCTCGGCGCTCGACCACATGCGCATGGTCGCGGCCGTCGCCCCGTACGTGGATTCCGCGATCAGCAAGACGGTGAACGTGCCCGAGGACTATCCCTACGACCAGTTCAAGGATCTCTATCTCGAGGCGTGGAAGGCGGGCCTGAAGGGCATTACCACCTACCGCCCCAACAAGGTGCTCGGGGCGGTGCTTTCGGTGACTCCCTCGCCGGAAGCGGAACAGCCGAGCGATCTCGACATGACGGCCGACCGGCGCATCCGCCTCGAGGCCGCGCCGCAGCCCGCGCTCTCGAGCCTGCGTTGGCCGGGCCGCCCGAAGCTCGCGGCGGGTAATCCGTCATGGACCTACATGGTAGAGTCGCCCTTCGGCGAGTTCGCCATTTTTGTCGGCCACGTGGAAAACGGCGAGACGCATCCATTCGAGGTCTGGGTGAACGGGGCGGAGCAACCTCGTGGTCTCGGGGCCGTTGCCAAGACGCTGTCGATGGACATGCGCGCGCAGGACCGAGCGTGGCTGCGCATGAAGCTCGACATGCTCGCGCGCACGGCGGGTGACGACGCGTTCGAATGCCCGATGCCCCCGGACGGCGAGGTGCGCCCGGTCCCGAGCATGGTCGCGGCCTTTGCACGCATCGTGCGCTACCGCGTCGATCAGCTCGGCGCGCTCGCGAGGCAGGACGGCGGCTCACCGGTGCTCGACGCGCTCTTCGCGCGAAAGGAGCCCAAGACCGGGACCGACGGCACGATGTCCTGGACGGTGGACGTGCACAACCCGCGCGCGGGCGACGATTTCGTGCTGATCCTCAAGGAGCTGATCCTGAAGGGCGGACAGCGCCGGCCGTATTCGGTCTGGATGGCCGGTGAGTATCCGCGCGCGCTCGACGGGCTGTGCAAGCTCCTGTCGCTCGACATGCGCGTGATCGACCCGGCGTGGATCGGTATGAAGCTCCGGAAGCTCCTCAACTACTCCGAGCCGCTCGGCGATTTCATGGCACGCGTCCCGGGCGAGCAGAAACAGCAGAACTTCTCGAGCACCGTCGCCTATGTCGCGCGGCTCATCATTCATCGTTACGCGATGCTCGGCGTGCTCGACGAGCGCGGCTACCCGGTGAGCGAGATGGGCGTGCTCGAGATCCCGGAAGACGACCGTGTGGAATCCCGCGAGCGGCTCCCGTTCCGCCAGCTTCACGGCAAGCGCTGCAAGGAATGCGGCAATGCGGCGGTCATCCACAAGGACGGGTGCGAGTTCTGCACGGCGTGCGGGGCGATCGGCGCGTGCGGGTGAGTGGCAGAATCGTCTGCCGCGAATGAGTTCACGCTCCTCCAGATCAGGCAAACGCACGGTGCCCGCGCCACGCGCCGGGACGCACGACCCTCCTCGCGTACGCGGCCCCGATCTCTCCGCGCAGACGCGGAAGGTTCTCCTGAAGCACTACCGCACGAAGTACGGCGTCCGCAGCCGCGGACGCAGTTAAGGATTCTCTGCACCAGATTGCAGAGAATCCTAGATGTCGCAGGCGAGGCCGAACTTCTCGCGCAGCTCGGCGGCGAGGTCGGCCGGTTTCTTCGCCAGAACAGCGCAGGCGGTGAAGTTGCCGTGCACCGTCCGCGTCTGCGTGTCGATGTAGGTCCAGTCGACGATGTCTGTGCGCTGGAACTGGTGGGTCCGTCCTGACCGCACGCGTTTCACGAGCAGCGGGCGGTTATTGATCTTCCCCGAGAACGAATCGCCGTTCTGGGTGAAGTCGTCGATCCAGAAGTACTCGACGATATCGGGTTCCTCGGTGATGCTCACCTTCAGCGCGAAGCCCCGGAGATGGGCGGGCGGAATCCTTGCGAGCTCCAGGAACTGATCGAGGCTCGCCCGCGCCTTGCTGAAGGCAAGCTCCATCACCGGATCGATCTTCGGGGTGTTTGCATTGTCGCTCTTTGCGCGCGCGGTGCGCGCCTGCGCGTGCAGCGATCCCGAAGGCGCGGCGATGATCGTCAAGGCTGCCAGGGCCAATATCGCGAAACGCCCCGCTCTTCGTAGCAGATTATCGTGGTCGTCACCGCGTGGCTGCATCATCGGCTGCAGTGACCCGTGCCTCGTCGCCCCGTTCAATCCTCGGCATCTCATTGCCGTCCCCTGTTCAACGCGCTTCCAGGTTTGTTCTCGTCAGGCGCACTGCGTCGGCTGGTCGCCCGCCGGAGTCCCGCCGCATGGTATTTTGCGGTGGCCCTCCAGGATTGCCATTCTGCTCCCTTCAGTGAGATCCCAGTCCTCTCAAAACACGCGAGCGAGGCAAATCTCACAGTCGGGCACGACGTGCGGCGCGCCCGCAACATCGACACCGTGCCGCTTGTCACATGCGCTAAAAGGTTTAGCGGAAAAGTGAATCTGGCAAGGCCGCGGTGCGCTATCCTTTCGTCACGGAGCTTCCACCGGGAGAGTGCGCATGACGTCACCGAGATCGATCAAGGTGTTTTTGGGCACCGCGGCCCTGGCCGTGGCCGCACTGGCCGTGCTGCTGCCGGTCAACGTGTACGGCGATCCGCCGCCCTGGGCCCCCGCCCACGGCTGGCGCAAGAAGAACGACCCGTACTACACCGGCTACAGCGGCAGGCGGTGGGACAGGGATTACGGTGTCATCGACGGAAGGTGCAACCGCGAGGCGGTGGGTGCCGTGCTGGGCGGCGTCGTGGGCGGCGCCGTCGGCTCGCAGATCGGCAAGGGCAGCAACCGCCAGGTGGCGATCGTCGTGGGAACCATTGCCGGCGCGGTGATCGGCGCGCAGATCGGCCGCGACCTCGACAATGCCGACCGCGCCTGCATGGGCCACGCGCTCGAGCTCGCGGGAGACAACCGGCGCGTGCGGTGGTCGAATCCGGACACCGGGACGACCTATCTCATTACACCGGTCAAGGGCTACGCGCGCAACGGACACACCTGCCGCGAGTTCAATCTGCAAACGACGCGCGGAGGCCGCACCGAGACCGGACAAGGCCATGCCTGCCAGACCGGCGACGGAACCTGGCAGGTCCTCGGCTAGTGCCGTTCCAACTTGTTGTGCCGAATCCGCGCTAGCCGCGAATCGAGTCTCTGCTTGAGATGCCTACCACCGCACATCCGTAACTTTCCTTTTGTCTGAACAAGTTGGAACGGCACTAGAAGAACCGGTTTCGCTCATCACCGTTCTCCCGCAGCGTGCGGCGGGCGGCGCACCGACGCGGTACAATTCCGCGCGTGCCTGACAACGGCAGATCCCTCGACGAAGCAACCGTCGCCCATGACCCCATCGCCCAGTTCGGGGAATGGTACGAGCGCGCGCTCGAGGTCGAGAAGCCCCTGCCTCACGCGGTTGCGCTCGCCACGGCAACCCGCAGCGGCCGCGTCTCCGCGCGCATGGTCCTGCTGAAGAGCTTCGACGCCCGAGGGTTTGTCTTTTTTACGAACTATCGCAGCCGCAAGGGGCAGGAGCTTGCGCGCAACGGAAACGCGACGCTGCTCTTCTACTGGGGCGGCCTCTCGCGCCAGGTGCGTGTCGAGGGGCGCGTTACAAAGGTGGCCCGCCGGGAATCGGATGACTATTTCGCGACCCGCCCGCGCGGCAGCCAGCTCTCGGCATGGGCCTCACCGCAAAGCGAGTCCATCCCCGATCGGCAGGCGCTTGAGCAGTGCATGATAGAGCTCTCGCGCCGGTATCCGGATGCCGTGCCGCGACCGGCACACTGGGGCGGATACCGGCTGGCGCCCGAGACAATCGAATTCTGGCAGGGGCGCGAAGACCGGCTGCACGACCGTATTCTCTACCGCCGCACTCGTGGCGGGCACTGGAAAATCCAGCGCCTCGCGCCTTGAGCGCGTCTTCCGCCCTCATCCCTGATCCGCGACCGGTTCGCGCATGGTGACGAACTCCTCGGCCAGGGTGGGGTGAATGCCAATGGTGGCATCGAGCTGCGCCTTGGTGACATTGCAGTTGAGCGCAACGGCAAAGCCCTGGATCACTTCGCCCGCCTCGGGGCCCACCATGTGCACGCCCAGTACCCGGTCGCTCTTGCGGTCGATGACAAGCTTCATCAGCGACTTCTCGCCCCGGCCGGTCAGCGTGTGCTTGAGCGGCGTGAACGTTGAGCGATAGATCGTGATCTCCAGGCCGCGTTCTCGCGCCTCGTCCTCCGAGAGGCCCACGGTCCCGACGTTGGGATGGGAGAAGATCGCCGTTGCGACATTCTCATAGCTCATGCTGCGCCGCCCCTCGTTGAAGAGCCGGTCGGCCACGACCATGCCCTCGGCCAGGGCCACCGGCGTCAGCAGCACGCGGTCCGTGACGTCCCCGATGGCGTGAATGGACGGCACGCTGGTCTGGTAGCGCTCATCGACCATGACGGCGCCGTTCGCGTCGAACTCCACGCCGGCGCGCTCCAGTCCGAGTCCCGTGACGTTGGGGGCGCGCCCCGTCGCGAGCATCACGCCGTCGCTCTCGAGCACGGCGCCTTCCGACAGCGCGCTGCGCAACGATCCGTTCCTCGAAATGGCCGCCACGTTGCAGCCGTAGCGGATTGCTATTCCCTTCGCCGCCATCTGCTCGCCCAGGAACCGGCCGAGATCGGCGTCGAAAGTGCGCAGCAGCCGCTCGCGCCGGTAGACGAGGGTCGTGTCCACGCCGAGACCGTTGAAGATCGAAGCGAACTCGACCGCGATGTAGCCCCCGCCCACCACGACGACGCGCCGCGGGAGCCTGTCCAGGTGAAACGCCTCGTTAGACGTGAATCCGAGCTCGGCACCGGGGATGTCGGGCTTCATCGGCCAGCCTCCCGTCGCGACCAGGATATGCTGTGCCGTGATGCGCCGCCCGCCGACCTCCACGGTGTGCGGGTCGACGACGCTCGCGCGCGCGCTGAAGATCTCAACGCCGGATGCCTTCAGAAGCCGCTCGTATACGCCGTTCAAGCGCAGGATCTCTCGGTCCTTGTGCTCGAGCAGCGTCTTCCAGTCGAAGGCGGGCTCGCCCGTGCGCCAGCCATAGGCGGCCGCGTCCTCGAAGTCCTCGTGGAAATGCGCGGCATAGGAGAAGAGCTTCTTCGGAATGCAACCCACGTTGACGCAAGTGCCGCCGAGGTAGCGCTCTTCGGCGATCGCCGTGCGCGCGCCGTAGCCCGCGGCGAAACGGCTGGCCCGCACACCGCCCGATCCGGCGCCGATGGTGAACAGATCGTAGTCGTACTTGGGCACGGGCGTGATCGTCGCACATCCGGCGAGGTTCCACCAAACCGCTCCAAACGCCGGCGCCGCATCCCGCTATAATCGCTTCATGCGCGCCCGACTCCATCGATCCACTGTATTGCGGCGCGCCATCCTCTAATGCCGGCCGTCCTTCGGGGCGTCGCCCTGCTCACGCTTCCGGCGGCGGTCCTGGCGGGGGCTTTCCTCTTCGTCTTCTACAGTGCGGCATTGCCGCGCCCGCTGTCCGGGCTCGAGATCCATGCGCCGTACCTCGCGTTCTCGATCGGCGCGGTGCTCGCGGTGACGTTCAAGCGCGGACGCGTGCTGGCGGCGCTCGTGGTCCTGCTCATCGCCTATGTAGCGCAGCAGCTGTGGCTCCAAGCGGGCGTCGACAGCCTGCGCGCGCGAACGGTCTATCTTGCCCTGGGCCTTTTCGTCCCGTTGAACCTCGCGGTGCTCGCTTTCGTCCCCGAGCGCGGAACGCTCAACCGCCACGGCGCTCTGCGCCTCGCCGTGCTGGCCGCACAGGCCGCTCTGACGGCGTGGATCATCTGGAGCGGAAGCACGGGCCTCGTCGCTGCGGCCTACCATCCTTTCCTGGGTCGCGGCGCAGTGAGCGCCGGACATCTGCCTCAACTCTCCATTCTCGTCATTGCGCTCGGGCTGCTTGCCACGCTCTTCGCCACTTTCCTGACGCGCTCGGCAATCAACGCGAACCTTGCAGGCGCGATCGTCGCCTTTGCCGTCGGAGCCCATGTCATCGGTGCATCGACCGCGTTCTCGGTCTTCATTGCGGCGGCCAAGGTCATGTTGACGATCGGTGTGCTACAGGACACCTTTCGCATGGCATTCCGCGATGAGCTGACAGGCCTGCCCAGCCGGCGCGCTCTCAACGAGCAGTTGATGGCGGTGCCGCGCACTTACACCATCGCGATGCTCGATGTCGACCACTTCAAGAAATTCAATGACACCTATGGCCACGACCTGGGCGATCAGATTCTCAGGATGATCGCCGGGCGCATTGCCCGCGTCGGAGGCGGCGGCAGGGCGTTCCGCTATGGCGGCGAGGAGTTCACGGTCCTGTTTCCGGGAAAAGGCCTCGGGGAAGCGGTTCCCTTTCTGGAGGCGCTGCGCGAGAATGTGGAAGCGTATCGGCTCGCATTGCGCGCTTCGGACCGGCCGAAGAAATCGAAGGGAAGCAAGCGCCAGCGCGGCGGCTGGCGCGCGAAGCGGTCGGTGTCCGTGACGATCAGCATCGGTGTCGCCGAGCGAAACGAGCGGCTCCCCACTCCGGAGGAAGTCATCCAGGCGGCAGACCGCGCGCTCTATCGGGCGAAGGAGAAAGGACGAAACCAGGTGAGCCGGTGAACCCGTTCACGCAGCTCGTGGTCGCCTCCGTGGTGTTTCTCGCCACGCATTTCGTGTCGAGCACTCCTCTGCGCGCGCGGATCGTCGCCGCAGCCGGAGAGAAGGCCTATCTCGGGCTCTACAGCGTCGTCGCGGCCGCGGCGCTCGGCTGGATGATCTACGCCTACTATCGCGCGCCCTTCGCAAGCCTGTGGTACGTGCCGTGGCTGCGTTATGCGCCCCTTGTAATCATGCCCTTCGCGCTCATCCTGATCGTTTGCGGCCTCTCCACGCGCAACCCGACCATGGTCGGGCAGGAGCGCCTGCTCGAATCGCAGGAAGCGGCGCGCGGGATCCTGCGCGTTACGCGGCACCCGCTGATGTGGGGCGTTGCGCTGTGGGCCGCATCGCACGTGCTCGCGCGCGGGGACGCGGCAGGCGTGCTCCTCTTCGGAACGTTCCTGGTGCTGGCGCTCTGCGGCACGGCCCTGAGCGACCGCCGCAAGGCGCGCGCCCTGGGTGAGCGCTGGCAGCGCTTCGCCGCCGTCACTTCCCATGTGCCGTTTGCCGCGGTGGCGGCCGGCCGGCAGAGCTTCGCGCCGGCCGAGCTCGGGTGGGCCCGGCCGGCCCTGGGAATCGCGCTCTATATCGCCCTGCTCCTGCTCCACCCCGCGATCTTCGGGGCACGGCCGTACTGACGCGCGTCCCGCCGCCAGCCTCCGTCGGCCGCGCCGCTCAGCTACAATCGCGCACTTCCTGCTGCCTCGCGCGGATATGCAGCCCTCCTCTTACGTCCAAAGCCGCGCGTTCGAGACGCTGCTTGCATGGTATTTCGTGTCGGTCTGGGGCTCGGGCTTTATCGCCACCAAGATCGGCCTGCAGCATGCAGCGCCGTTCACGTTCCTCACGCTGCGATTCGCCTTCGGTCTCGCGTGCCTCATTCCCATCGTTCTCATCACCCGGCCGCGCTGGCCCGGATCGCGGCGCGAGCTGGGGCATGTGATCGCCGGCGGGCTCCTCATGCACGCCGTGCATCTTTCCGGCAGTCACTACACGCAGTACCTCGGCATGTCCGCCGGCATCACGGCGCTCATCCTCTCGGTGCAGCCTCTGCTCACCGCGCTCATCGCCGCGCAGTGGATGAATGAGCGGCTCTCAACCCGCCAATGGTCGGGCATTGCAACCGGCCTGGCGGGCGTTGCGCTCATCGTCTGGCACAAGGTCGACGTGCACGAGGCGAGCATCGGCAGCCTGATCGCAGTCGTGATTGCGCTTGCCGGAGTTACCGCGGGGACGCTCTACCACCGTGTTTTCTGTCCGGTCGTGGACCTGCGCAGCGCCGCCCTGCTGCAGTTCGCCGTGACCATTGCCGCGCTCTCCCCGCTCGCGTGGCTCGCGGAGGGGTTCGTGGTGGAATGGTCCTGGTCGCTCGCAGGCTCCATTGTCTTTCTCGTGATCGGAGCCTCCATCCTGGCCGTCAGCGCACTGCACATCCTCATGCGGCGCGGCCAGGCGACGCGCGTGACGAGCCTCGTTTATCTCACGCCGATCTTCGCCGTCGGGCTCGAACTCATCATGTTCGGGGAAATTCCGAGCGTCCTGTCGATCGTGGGCATCGTCGTCACCTGCTTTGGCGTGGCACTCGTCGCGGGCAGGTAGAATCCGGGTTTTCGCTGCACGGCGCGCCCCTTGAGCATCTGGCTCATCTTCTTCCTCACCGTATTCACGCACCTGTCGTTCGCCGGTTGCCGCTTCATTCTTTCGCTCACGGCAATCCACTTCGAGGCCACGCCGTTCACCATCGGCGTGATCCTGTCTCTCCTCGCGATCGTGCCCATGATCTTCGCGGTGAGCTGGGGCCGCTTCATCGATCGCGTCGGCGTGCGGGGGCCCATGCTGGCCGGCGTTGCCGCGATCCTTGCGGCAATGATCCTCGGCTGGGCTGTGCCGCGGCTCGAGATGCTGTTCATCGTGAGCACGGTGGCCGGCTCCGGATTCATCCTTTTTCACATCGCCGTGACCCAGGCAGCGGCCGCCATCGGGATGCCCGAGCAGCGCGTGCGCAACTTCAGCCTGCTCGCGCTCGCTTTCTCCGCGTCTTCCACGCTCGGTCCGATCCTCGCGGGCTTCGCCGTCGACGGCATCGGGCATCATGGCGCCTTTCTCGCGCTCGCGTCAGGCGTGCTGGTCAATCTCGTCGTGTTGCTGAGGAAGCACGTCGCGATTCCGCGGCAGGACGCTCCCGTCCCTGCCTCGGCCAGCCGGCGCCTGATCGATCTCGTGCGAATGCCAGGCATGCTTCCCGTCTTCGTCGTGGCCGGGAGCCTTTCCATCGCGTGGGATCTCTTCACCTTCGTCATGCCGATATACGGCACGCGGATCGGCCTGTCGGCTTCCATGATCGGCCTGATCCTCGGGATGTTCGGCGTCGCGGTGTTCGTCGTCCGCCTGGTCCTGCCCCTCGTCGCGCAGCGCGTGCGTGAATGGAACACGCTGATCGCGGCCATGTTCCTCACCGGCGCCGTGCTCGTCGCGTTTCCCCTTGTCGAGGGCGTGGAGCTCCTGATGATTCTCTCGTTTCTGCTCGGTCTCGGCTTGGGCGGCACTCAGCCTCTGGTCCTCGCGCTGCTCTACGAGCGCGCGCCTCCGGGGCGCGGCGCCGAGGCGGTTGGCGTTCGCACAGTGCTGCTCAACTTCGCGCAGGCGAGCGTGCCGCTTGCTTTCGGCGCGCTCGGCTCGGCGCTCGGCATGGTGCCGGTCTTCTGGGCGATGGGCGCCGGCCTCGTTGCGGCGGCGTACGCGGTGAACCGCAGGCGCCAGCGGCCGGCCATAAAATGAAAACGGGGCTGCGAATTCGCAGCCCCGCCGCGGTTACTGCTTTCCTGATTCCGCCTAGCCCAGGTGATTGTTCACGAGGCGCGTCATCTCGAACATCGACACCTGGCTGCGACCGCCGAAAACGGGGCGCAGCTTCTCGTCGGCGTTGATCATGCGCCGGTTGGTCCTGTCCTGCAGCCCGTTGCGCTTGATGTAGGCCCACAGCTTCTTCGTCACCTCAGTGCGGGGCATCGGGCTCGAGCCGACGACGGCGGCCAGCATGGCATCCGGCCTCATCGGCTTCATGAACGCCGGGTTCGGCTTGCGCGCGCTCTTTTTCTTCTTCGCGGGCCTGCGGGCGGCCTTGCGAACTTTCTTCCCTTTCTTACTGCTCTTCTTTCTCTTCGCCATATCTATCTCCCAGAGTAGCGCCCGTACGGCGCGTGTGGTTGGAAACTACTGCGAACGATGATTTAAGAGCGAAGGATGCCAATGTCCACGTGACCTTGCAAGACCTTTTTTCTCTCGAGACGCGGGTGAACTCGCCGCGCGGGTGCCCGATGTTTGCTTGCGCGCATCGCGGCGACGCCCGCTCCGCTTGCGCGGCATCGCGTTGAGCGCCGCTCGTGGCGAGGCGCGCTACAATCCGGCGTAGGCATGAAGTCAAGGACTTACCCTAGGAAGTTCAAGGCGGTGGATTCGTCAAGCCGGCGCTGCTTGCCATGAGCGCGGCCCCCATCACCCTCGCCGTGCATGGAGGCGCCGGGGACATTGCCGGCGGCCCGCACAGCGCCCAGCGCGCGGTGCTCGCAGACGCGCTGCGCGCCGGCCACCGGGTGCTGGCCGCCGGGGGGTCCGCGATCGACGCCGTCGTCGCGGCGGTAAGGGCTCTGGAGGATTCGCCGCATTTCAACGCCGGCCACGGATCGGTCTTTACTGCTGCCGGAACGCATGAGCTCGACGCCGCAGTGATGGATGGCGCAAGCGGCCGGGCGGGCTCGGTCGCCGCTGTCAGTCGCGTGCGCAATCCCGTAGCGGCAGCCGCGCTCGTGATGCGGAACTCCGAATGGGTCATGCTCTGCGGAGCCGGCGCGGAGCAGTTCGCAGCCGATCATGGTGCGAGGATGGTCGATCCGTCCTATTTTTTCACGCGGTCGCGCCACCAGCAGCTCGAACGCGCCCGCAAGCGGCGCAGCGTCGAGCTCGACCACGATGGCGCGGCGCGCGCGCCATTACGCGGCGAGGAAGATGGGACGTCGTATGGCACGTGCGGCGCGGTCGCGCTCGACACGGCAGGCAATCTTGCAGCGGCGACCTCGACCGGAGGACTCACCAACAAGCCGCTCGGGCGCGTGGGCGACTCGCCGATCATCGGGGCCGGGACCTATGCCGAGAACGCGACCGTCGCGGTGTCAGCAACCGGCATCGGCGAGGTGTTCATGCGGACGGTCGCTGCCCACGATATCGCAGCGCTGGTGCGCTACGCGGGGCGGAGCGCGCAGGAGGCGGCCGAGGAGGTGATTCTGCGCAAGATTCCGCGTGCCGGCGGACGCGGCGGCGCCATCGTGCTCGATCGCCGCGGCAATCTCGCGATGGTCTATAACACCGGGGGCATGTACCGCGGCGCGATTCGCGCCGACGGGAAGCCCGAAGTTGCCATCTGATCTAGCCGGACTTCTTGCGCTTCGCCAGAAATTCCTTGCGGAACTTGATGACCTTCGGCGCCACGACGAACAGGCAGTACGGCTGCGCCGGATTGCGCGCAAAGTATTCCTGGTGATCGTCCTCCGCCATGTGGAACGTCGATGCCGGCACGACCTCCGTCACGATCGGACTATCCCAGAGCTTCCCGGCGTTGAGGCGAGCGATGGTCTCTTGGGCCGCCGTCTTCTGTTCCGGCGAATGAAAGAAGATCGCCGAGCGGTACTGCGTTCCGACATCGTTGCCCTGGCGGTTGAGCGTCGTCGGATCGTGGATCACGAAGAACACTTCGAGCAGCTCTCTGAAGGAGATGACCGCCGGGTCAAACGTGATCTTCACGACCTCGGCGTGCCCGCTCCTGCCCTCGCAGACTTCCCGGTAAGTCGGCGCGGTCGTCTGCCCGCCCATGTAGCCGGACTCGACGGACTCGACTCCCTTGACCTCGTCGAAAACCGCTTCCAGGCACCAGAAGCACCCGCCGGCGAGCGTCGCCACCTCTTTGCCTTCCGGGGCCGCTGTTGTCGATGTCACGGGCCTGGCTCCTCGTCATTACGTCGGGAAAGCTGATACGGTCCGGCGAGTGTAGCGGATTCGCGGCGCCGCCGGCATCCCGCCCTGCCGCGCCGCGATCCCAGGGTACCCCCCTCCCTGCTAGTGCCGTTCCAACTTGTTGTCCCGAATCCACGATAGCACTGGAAGCGCCCGTCTTTCTCGCTTGAAAGCACGTAGGTGTACTGCATCCATAACTCTCCCTTTATCTGAACAAGTTGGAACGGCACTAGGCAGCAGCCTTGAGAGAAGGCCATGGTTCCGGGCGAACAGCCCCGCGGCTGTCGCGACCGGCGGACGGCACGAAGGGCCTCGCCCGGCGGAACCACGGATGGAACACGAGCCGTCCCACGCGCCCGAGACCGGCATGGCGCGAGATGAGCCGCGCCATCCGGCCAAGAAAGTCCTGGTAGCCGAGCTGCGACACCGTGGGCGTTCCGTACCAGTGCGCCCCGAGAGCGAAGAAAGCGATGGCGACATCGATGTCACGAGCGGCGCGCGAGGTCTCGAGCACGGCACGGCAGGCAGCTATGAAACCGACGCGACCGGTGCCCGCACGGCGACCGGCACGCGGCCTGACGAACTCGAAGCAATGGACGTGATCCCCCGCCGCAGCTGCCGCCAGCTCGCGCAGCGCCGGATCATCGGCGCAATGTGCGATGGCCCGATAGAAGGCCGCCGCCAGCGACTCCACTGCGCAGCACTCCAGCCCCGCGAGCCCCGGGCTGCGGAGGCCCGCCGCGCGACCCGTGCGCTGCCCGTACGCACTGCAGAAATCCTCGTAGGCGCCCGACCAGTCGAATTCGGGCCAGGTCGCCTCGATGTACGCGCGCAGCTCACGGCTGCGCGCTGCCCGCTGGGGACCCCAGACGTTCTCAACCCAGTCCGCCGCATCCGGTTCCGCCGCCACCGCGGCAGCAAGGCGGCTCGCGTGGCGCGGTGCCGACGCCTCGAGAAACGAGGCTGCGGCAAGCGCGTGGAACAGCAACGGGTTGAAGCGTACCAGCGCTCGCGCGCGGTTATTGTCCAATGACGGACGTGCCTGGGTGATATTCGCGGTGGCGTGCATGGCGACCCTCCTCTTCTGGTTCCGATCGACGTTTCCCCTGCGCCGGCTTTCTGCGTCGCGGCGTGCGCGGATCATGGCCGCTGCGAGCTGCGCGCCCAAGCACTATTCCGCGCGTGGCGGCCGGTTTGCCCGGAGGTAGCAATAGGTGATACCTTGCCCCGAAACAGGGAGGGGAGCGCCATGGCACACAGCGCGGCGATGGTCGATGTCCTCAAGCGGGAACTCAAGGCGCGCGGCGTCACCTACGCGCACGTGGCGCGCAAGCTTGGACTGAGCGAGGCCAGCATCAAGCGGATGTTCTCGCGGCGCAGCTTCACGCTGCACCGTCTCGACCAGGTGTGCGAGCTCGCCAATGCCGACTTCTCCGATCTTGCGCGAGCCCTGCAGCAGGAGGAAAAGCTGCTCTCCCAGCTGACCTACGAGCAGGAGAAGGAGATCATCTCCGACCGCAAGCTTTTCCTCGTCGCCGTCTGCGCGTTGAACCACGTGAGCCTGGAGCAGATCCTGGCCGCGTACGACCTCTCGAGAGCCGAGTGCATCCAGCTCCTGGCGCGGCTCGATCGCCTGGGATTCATCCAGCTGCAGCCGGGCAACCGCATCAGGCTTCTGGTGGCGCCCAATTTCTCCTGGTTGACGGATGGCCCGATCCAGCGTTTCTTCAAGCAGCAGGCGCACAACGAGTACTTCCGCTCGCGCTTCGACCGCCCGGACGAGTGCATGATCGTCGTGAACAGCCTGCTCTCCAGGGCGTCGAGCGCCTCGATCGTCGCCAAGCTGAAGCGCCTGGCGCGCGAATGCTCCGACCTGCACGGCGAGGATGCGCGCCTGCCTCTCGGAGAGCGCTCTGCAATGAGCATCCTCCTCGCCGTGCGCCACTGGGAACTGCAGGCGTTCGCTGAACTGCGGCGCAAGAAGCCTCAACGTCTGCTGGGGACATCGGCGCGTATCGGCCGTTGACGCTGCCTGGACCATCGCAGTTTGGCAGAGGCTTCCAAACCAAGCTTGTTTCTTGACCCGGCGGCCGCAGAGAGGGTGCGCGCACGTGTCGCGAGTCTCGAGTCGGCCCGCGGCGTCGAAGTGGTGACGGCCGTCACCGCGCGCTCCGACTCGTACCCTGAAGTGCCTTGGAAGGCGTTCGCGCTGGGCGTATCCCTTGCAGCGCTCGCTGCGACGATCGTGGCACTGCTCGAACCCGGGTGGGGCACGTTCCAGGCCGTCGCGGAGACTGCCATAGCCGTGCTGGCGGCGGGGAGCGTGCTGGCGCTCGCCACGGTCTGGATCACCCCGCTCGCGCGCCTCCTCATTCCCGCGGCGCGCCGGGAAGTTGAGGCCAGGCAGTACGCGCAGGCGCTTTTCCTCGAGCATGAGCTCCACCGCACCCGCCGGCGCGATGGCATTCTCATCCTGGTGAGCCTGCTCGAGCACCAGGTCGTCGTGCTGGCCGATCGTGGCGTTAGCGAGAGGGTCGGATCGGGTACGCTCGAGCAAGTGGTTGCCGCCGTGACAGCCACACTCTCGGGCGCGGGCATCGCCGACGCGCTGCTGGCGGGGCTCGCGCGGCTCGAGGAAGTTCTCGCGCAGCACGGCTTCAGCGCGCCTTCTGACGATACGAACGAGCTGGCCGATGCCGTCATTCAGCGGCGGGATCCGCCATGAGGCCGTTCGGCTGCGCCCTGGTTTTCGCGCTCCTCACATGCGCCTCGGCGGCTACGCAGGCCGCGGAGGTGCCGTACGTCACCGGGCGGGTCGTGGACAATGCCGAGATACTGGACGCCGATACACAGCGGCGGCTTTCCGAGGTTCTGCGGCAGCACGAGCAGAAGAGCGGCAACCAGATCGTGGTGTTGACCGTGCCGACGATTCACGGGGAAAGCGTCGAGGAGTATGCGGTGCGGGTGTTCGAGCAATGGAAGCTCGGGCAGAAAGGGAAGGACAATGGTGTCCTGGTGCTGGTCGTGCCACAGGACCGCCGGATGCGAATCGAGGTGGGTTACGGCCTCGAAGGCGTGGTAACCGATGCCCATGCGAGCCGGATCATCCGCAATGTCATGACGCCGCGATTCCGCGCCGGGGACTTCAAGGGCGGGATCGTGCGAGGCGTGGACGCCCTCATCGCGCAGCTCGAGGGCAGGCAGGCCGCGCAGGGATCCGAGCCTCCACGCGCGAAACAGCCGGTCGCGGAAGAAGCGGAATTCATCAAGGCGCCGAAGATGGCACTCCATGAAAAGGTGCTCTTTGGCGCCTTCATCTTCGGCATCATCGGGCTTTTCACGTTCATTGGAATCGTGACGCCCGGCATGGGCTGGTTCCTATATTTCTTCCTGATCCCGTTCTGGGCCATGTTCCCGGTCGCGATCTTCGGCAGCAGCATTACCTTCTATATTCTTCTCGCCTATCTCGCGGGCTTCCCCCTTGCCAAGATGCTGCTCTCGCGCTCGGATTTTTATCGTCGCGCCGCCGAGGAGCTCAAGAAGAAAGGTGCGGCCCGTGTCGGGGGCTTTACGATCGGCGGGGGCAGCCGGGGCTCGGGCTCCTGGAGTTCGAGCGGGGGTTATTCCGGGGGCGGGTTCTCGGGGGGCGGCGGCAGCTCGGGCGGCGGCGGGGCCTCCGGGAGCTGGTAGGCCCGTGTACAGAGACCCGGGCCTGCGGCAACCTTGAAGCAGCTTCTTCTCCTGGGCGGCGGACACACTCACGTCGAGGTCATTCGCCGACTCGCGCTGGAGCCCGCGCGCGGGGCCTCTGTCACGCTGGTGAGCCCGGACCGCCATACGCCCTATTCGGGCATGCTGCCGGGATTTTTCGCTGGCCACTATCGCTTCGACGAATGCCACATCGACCTTGAGCCGCTGTGCGCCGCTGCCGGAATCGTGTTCCGTCGCGCCATGGCGAGGGCCCTCGATCCGGATGCCGGCAGCGTCTCGTGCTCGGATGGAGGCACGCTCGACTATGACATGCTTTCAGTCGACATTGGTTCCACGCCCGATGTTCGGGCAATCGCGGGAGCCCTCGAGCACGGTGTCCGCGTCAAGCCGGTGAGCGAGCTGCTCGGTGCCTGGGACAGCATCCAGGCCGCGCTGCGCGCCGGCCATCGCCTGTCCCTGGCGATCATCGGGGGCGGCGCCGGCGGCGTCGAGCTTGCCGCGGCCATGCACTACCGGTTGCAGCAAGAAGCGTCATCGGGCATGGCGAGTCTTGCTCTTCGTACGGACGCGGAGTCGATATTGCCCGGGCACCCCGCCCGCGTGCGGCGCATTTTCGAGCGCGTGTTGCGCGAGCGCGGTATCGAAGTACGCCGCCGGGCCATAGTGACATCAATTTCCCAAGGACGGGTCCATTGCGCCGATGGAAGCTCCCTCATCGCAGACTATGCGATCGTCGCGACAGGCGCCAGTGCGCCGGGATGGATCGAGGCGAGCGGGGTGAGCGTGGACGCGCGCGGTTTCATCGCGGTCGACGATCATCTGCAATCCGTCTCGCATCGAACCGTGTTCGCGGCCGGAGACATTGCCTCGATGATCGATCATCCGCGTCCCAAGGCGGGCGTCTACGCGGTGCGACAGGGTCCGATACTGTACGAGAACCTGCGCCGGGCGCTCGGCGGTCAGCCCCTGCGCCGCTACGTTCCCCAGAAGAACGCATTGGCGTTGATCAGCACGGGGAACCAGCATGCCGTTGCCACATGGAACGGCATCGCGTTCGAGGGCGATTGGGTCTGGCGCTGGAAGGATCGAATCGATCGTCGCTTCATGGCGACATACCAGCGCGTCTCGGCATGAGAATGTTCCACGACGGTGCATCCCGCGCTGCATGTAAGCCGGCAGTAAGCGCAGCGTAAGCGCCGTGTAATGTTCGAGTGATCGTCATATAAGTGAGCGTAAGCCCGGGGAAAGTAGTGAAACACTTTGTAATACTTCGTGTGCCGCGCATGCCGCAGGCCTAAAGTGCGCTCGTTGGAAATTTCTCCAACCCAAAATCTCAAAGGAGCACACGATGAAACGTAAAACCCTCATGGCACTGGCAGTCGCTTCGCTGTTCGCTGTCCCGTTGGCGTTCGCCGCAACGGATGCGGTCCCCGACCAGCAAGAGGACCACGCCGATCTTATCCGGTTGCCCATTCCGGCCCTGATGGTCGAAGGTGACGAGAAGAAGGACGGCGAGTCGAGCCAGCTGATTGCCGAAGGCGAAGACAAGGAAAAGGGCGAATCAGCCGACCTGATCGCTGAAGGCGACGAGAAAAAGGACGGCGAGTCGAGCCAGCTGATCGCCGATTCGCATGAAGAGAAGAAGGAAGGCGAGTCGAGTCAGCTGATTGCTGAAGGCGAAGACAAGGAAAAGAGCGAGACAGCTGACCTGATCGCCGAAGGCGACGAGAAGAAGGACGGTGAATCGACCCAGCTGCTTGCCGAAGGCGACAAGGAGAAGGGCGAGTCAGCCGACCTGATCGCGTAAGCAACGGAACAGCCTCCCCCTGCCAGACGTCAAGTCTGGCGAGCAGGGCGCACCGGTCCAACGGCCGGTGCGCCCCTGCTTTTTCTGCTAATCGATCGTCACGCGCGCGAATTTCCGCTTGCCGACCTGCACGACGCAAATCTCCCCCCGGGCCAGCTTCAGCGCCTTGTCGGTTACTTTCTCGCCATTCACCTTCACGCCGCCCTGCTCGATCATGCGCAGCGCCTCGGAGGTGCTGGCGGTCAGGCCCGCCTGCTTCAGGACCTGAGACAGCGCGAGCCCGTCTTCCTTCGCGGTAAGGCTCACCTCGCGGATGTCCTGGGGAACCTCGTCGCGCTTGAAGCGCGCTTCGAAATCGGCGTGCGCCGCCTCAGCTGCCGCCGGCCCATGAAAGCGGGAGACGATTTCTCTGGCAAACGCCACCTTGACGTCGCGCGGGTTGGCGCCGGCAGCCACATCGCGTTTCCACTGCTCAACGGTCTCCAGTGCCTCGAACGACAGCAGGTCGATGTAACGCCACATGAGATCGTCCGACACCGACATGAGCTTGCCGAAGATCTCCGCCGGCGGCTCGGTCACTCCGACATAGTTGCCGAGCGATTTCGACATCTTGCTCGTCCCGTCCAGGCCTTCGAGCAGCGGCATCGTGAGAATGCATTGCGGCGGCTGGGCGAAATGCTTCTGCATCTCGCGCCCCATGAGCAGGTTGAACTTCTGATCGGTGCCGCCGAGCTCGAGGTCCGCCTTCAGGGCCACCGAGTCGTAGCCCTGCACGAAGGGGTAAAGGAACTCGTGGACCGCGATCGGGTGCCGGGCCTGGTAGCGCTTGTGGAAGTCGTCGCGCTCGAGCATGCGGGCAACGGTATAGGTCGACGCAAGGCGGATCATGTCCGCCGCGTTGAGCTTTTCCATCCATGTCGAGTTGAATGCGATCTCGGTGCGGGCGCGGTCGAGGATCTTGAAAACCTGTTCGGCATAGGTTGCGGCGTTGGCCTGCACCACCGCGCGCGTGAGCGGTGGGCGTGTCGTATTGCGCCCCGACGGATCGCCGATCATTCCCGTGAAGTCGCCGATAAGAAAGATGATGTGATGCCCCAGATCCTGAAGATGCTTGAGCTTGTTGAGCAGTACCGTGTGGCCCAGATGCAGGTCCGGTGCAGTGGGATCGAACCCGGCCTTCACGCGCAGCGGCCGCCCGGCAAGGAGCCTGTCCCTGAGCTCCTGCTCGACGAGCAATTCGTCACAGCCGCGCTTGATGATCTCGAGCTGTTGATCGGCCGCCTTCACCATCGGCATGGGCTCATGGTCCGGATAATTTCACATCGTAGAATATGATCTTTGCCCCTGCGGGTAATTCTGCTAAGCTTGCCGCACCTGGAAAAACTCAGGGAAATCATGCAGCAAGCGCAAGGTGCTCATGCAATTCTAGCGCAAAAGGCCGCGCGCCTCATCGGCAGCTCGGGAGGTCGGCGCTGGATCGTTGTCCTCGTCCTCCCGTTCCTCATGGCATTTGCCGCGTTCGCTTTCGCGCCGAACACGATTCCCAGCAAGATCGCCATCACGCAGGTCATTGAGGAACTCGAGCTTCCGATACCGCGAGCCGGCGCAGTTTCCGAACCCGGTTACTGGCACGAGGAGCGCATCCAACGCGGCGACCGCGCCGCCACGCTGCTCCGGCGCCTTGGCACGAACGATGCGGACGTGAAGGCGTTTGTCCGCGCGACTCTTTCGGCGAGGATGCTGCGCCAGCTCATTCCCGGGCAATCGGTGCGCGCCTATCAGACTGCGGATGGAAAACTGCTCGCCTTCCGCTACCAGAACGATGGCGAAGTGCTCGACGTCAAGCGCGACGGAGACGGGTTCCGTGTGAGCGAGGGAACGGTCGAGCTCGAGCGGCGGGTGCTGGTCGCTTCGGGTGAAGTCGATACCTCGTTGTTCGGCGCCACCGACGCTGCGCGGCTGCCGGACAGCATTGCGATCCAGATTGCCGATATCTTTGCGACCGACGTGGACTTCCACCGCGATCTCCGCCGCGGGGATCGCTTCGCCGTCGTCTATGAAGTGCTCTATGACCAGGGGGAGCCGGTCCAGACCGGGCGGATCCTCGCCGCCGAGTTCGTGAACGACGGCAAGGCCTACCGGGCGCTCTGGTTTGAATACGCCAAGGGACAGGGCGGGTATTACACGCCGTACGGCACCAACATCCGCAAGGCGTTCCTGCGCTCGCCGCTCGAATTCTCGCGTGTCACCTCGGGCTACACCAACCGCCGCTACCACCCGATCCTGCAGGAATGGCGCGCCCACCGCGGCGTCGACTACGGCGCCCCCGCCGGCACGCGCGTGCGGGCGACGGGGGACGGTGTCGTCAAGTTCTACGGCTGGAAGGGCGCCTACGGCAACCTCGTAGTGTTGCGCCACCAGTCCCAGTACACGACCTGGTATGCGCACCTGTCACGATTCGCCAAGGGGCTGCGCCGGGGCAAGCGCGTGCTGCAAGGCGAAACCATAGGCTACGTCGGAATGACGGGGCTTGCGACCGGGCCGCATCTGCATTACGAGTTCCGCATCAACGGCGTGCACCGCAACCCGCTGAAAGTCGTGCTGCCCCCGGCGCCGCCGATCCAGGCGGCGCAACGGCCGGCGTTCGACGCGGCAGCAGCGCCACTGGTGGAGCTGCTCGAAATCCTGCGCGGCACCTACCTCGCGCGCCTCGATCGAGAACCGTGACCGGCCATACGGAAGGCAGATGGCAGGCCTTTACATCGGCCTGATGTCGGGGACGAGCCTCGACGGCGTCGATGCGGTGCTTGCCGCGCCGCGGGGAAAACAGCTTCATCTCAAGGCAGCTCTATACCGCCCGTTCTCGCCGCGTCTGCGCGGGTGCCTGCTGGCGCTGCAAGCACCTGGCCCGGATGAGTTGCGCCGCGCCGCCATTGCAGCCAATCAGCTGACGCGAGCCTACGCGGCCGCGGTTCGATCTCTCCTCTCACGCGCCCGGATCGCGCCCGGCGGGATTGCCGCGGTCGGCTGTCACGGGCAAACGGTCAGGCACCAGCCGGGCGCCGGCTACACGCTCCAGCTTGTCAATGGCGCCCTCCTTGCGGAGCTCACGGGAATCGACGTCGTATGCGACTTTCGTGGCCGGGATATCGCGGCGGGCGGCGAGGGCGCCCCTCTCGTGCCCGCCTTTCACAGTGCCGCCTTTCGCGCCCGGCGTCGCAGCCGCGCCGTAGTCAATATCGGGGGCATCGCCAATTTGACGAGCCTCACCGCGCACGGCCCGGTGACCGGGTTCGACTGCGGTCCGGGCAACTGCCTCCTTGATGCATGGATAGGCACCCGCCGGCATCGGCAATACGACCGGGGCGGTGCCTGGGCGGCGCGGGGGCGAGTCCTGCCGCGCCTGCTCGAAAAGCTCATGGCCGACCCCTATTTCCGGCGCCGGCCGCCGAAGAGCACGGGCCGCGAGACGTTCAACCTGGCCTGGCTCCAGCGCCGGCTCACCCGGAACCTGCGCGGTGAGGATGTGCAGGCAACGCTTCTCGAGCTCACGGCGCGCACGATCGCCGGCGCCGTACAGAACTACTGCGCCGATGCAAGGGAGGTGCTCGTATGCGGCGGCGGGGCGCGCAATCGCGTGCTGGTCGCCCGCATCGCAGCGCTCCTTCCCGGCCGCAGGGTCGCCCTCACCGACAAGGCTGGCATCGCTGCCCGGCACGTCGAGGCGCTTGCGTTCGCATGGCTCGCGCGGGAGTGCCTGCGGCGAAAACCGGGAAATCTTCCGGGCGTGACCGGCGCGCGTGGGCCGCGGGTGCTGGGCGCGATCTATCCTGCGTAACACCTGTTGTCGCGCCAAGACGCCAAGACCGCCAAGGGAAGCAGAAGCTTAGACACAGAGGACACTGAGGACACGGAGGATCTAATTCATAAAAACCTGTACCTGTCTTTCCTCTGTGTCCTCCGTGTCCTTCGTGCCAAGGCTTTTGTGCCATGTGGCGGTTTGGCAACGATTGACGTTTCATGACTCACGGCTCGTCGGCCATGTCGCGATCGCGCGGCCTCGCGAGGCCCGTCTTGCTGGTGGTCGCAAACTCGATCATCTCCCGGACCTCGGGATTGTCGGGATAGCGCTCGGCAAGCACCGCCACGGCCTCCGCAAGCGGAAGCCCCTGCCTCAACATCGTGCGATAGGCATCGCGGATGATCCGGATGCGGTCGGCGGAGAAGCCGCTTCTTTCAAGGCCCACCTTGTTTACACCTCGTATGGCCGATGGATAGCCGTCTGCAATGCAATAAGGCAGGATGTCCTTGGCAACCTTGTTGAATCCGCCCACGAACGCGAACGCCCCGATCCGGACGAATTGAACCACCCCGGTTTTGGCGCTGATGATGGCATTGGCGCCGACATGGACGTGCCCCGAGATCTTTGCATCGCAGCTGAGCGTAACCCCGTCCCCCAGCACGCAGTCGTGCGCCACGTGGCTATACGAGAGAAGAAAGCAGTTGCTGCCGATTACCGTCGAGCCCCCGTCCGATGCTGAGGCGTTGATGGTGGTGTACTCGCGGAAGATGTTGCTGTCGCCGATTCGAACGTAGCTCTTCCAGTCGCGCTGCACACGGAAATCTTCCGCGAGCGTGCCAAAGCAGCAGAACGGGTAGACCTCGTTGCCCTCGCCCATGACCGTGTTCCCGGCCAGCACGACGTGCGCATGGAGAACGTTGTTCCGGCCGAGCCTGACGTCTCCGCCGATGTGGCAGTAGGCACCAATGCGGCACCCCTCGCCAATCTGGGCGCCAGGCTCAATGATCGCGGTCGGGTGAATATCGCTTGAAGCCATTTACAGAACCTGGAATCGAGCGCGGCGGGCGATTCAGCGTGACTCCCTGCGCCGGGCAATACGCTACGCCAGCCCGGGACGCCAGGCAAACGCGCCCTGTCTCACGTCCATCCCAATAAAAAAGGCGGCAGGGCCGCCTTTGTCATGCCGCGAAAGTTCTCTCTACGCAGAAAACGAGGAGCCGCAGCCGCAGGTGCTGGTCGCGTTCGGATTCTTGATCACGAACTGCGCCCCTTCTGCGTTCTCCTGGTAATCGATCTCCGCTCCCGTCAAATACTGCAGGCTCATCGGGTCGATGAGCAGCGTCACTCCGCCGCGCTGCATCGAGGTGTCGTCGTCGTTCACGGCCTCGTCGAACGTGAACCCGTCCTG
>Ga0256867_10000037_pt1 | contig 45795 bp, 44 predicted proteins | sample RVTome_15_FD_185939 | JGI IMG/M metagenome (GOLD analysis project Ga0256867, IMG submission 185939) | Soil microbial communities from uranium-contaminated site in the Upper Colorado River Basin, Wyoming, United States - RVT150D86 (HiSeq) ... | reverse complement strand
GGGCAGCGCGTCCCTTGCGCCGGGCGCGGTACTGGCGGGAGGAGCATCCCGGCGTTGGACTGACGAGGGCATGCACGACCGCGGGATTTTCGAATGAAGCAAAAGGCAATCGTGATCGGCGGCTCCCTGGGCGGGCTGCTCGCCGCGAACTGGCTGCACCGCAGCGGCTGGGAAGTGGAGGTATTCGAGCGCGTGGAGGATGACCTCGCAAGCCGCGGTGCGGGCATCGGCACCCACGACGAGCTCCATGTCGCACTTGGACGGCTGGGGCTCCCCGTCGACGACACGGTGAGCGTGCAGGTGGAGGAGCGCATCTGCCTCGATCGGAGCGGGCGCATCGTGCACCGCATGCACAAGCCGCAGCGCATGAGCGCCTGGGCCCGCATCTACCGCCTGCTGAAGGACGCGTTTCCGGCCGGGAGATATCACTTTCGCATGGAGCTCACCGGCATCGAGCAGGATGCGGGCGGCGTCACGGCGGTTTTTGCCGACGGCGCGCGCGCACGGGGCGAACTGCTCGTCGGCGCGGATGGCATACGCTCGACGGTGCGCGGAATTCTCATTCCTGGGGCCCAGCCGCGCTACGCGGGCTACGTCGCATGGCGCGGACTCGTCGATGAGCAATCGTTTCCGCCCGACGTGCACCGGGAGCTTTTCGAGCGCTACACCTTTTGCCTGCCTGAGGGCGAGATGATGCTTTCCTATCCCGTGCCGGGTCGCGACAACGACACGCGGCCGGGGCACCGCGGCTACAACCACATCTGGTACCGCCCGACCGACCCCGAGCGCAGTTTGCCCGATCTCTGCACCGACGCCGCCGGGCGCTGTCACGGCATTGCGATTGCCCCGCCGCTCATCCGTCCCGACGTGATCGCAGGTATCAAGGCGGCGGCGCGCAAGCTGCTCGCGCCGCAGATCGCGGGGATCGTCGAGCGCACCGAGCAGCCCATGTTTCATGCCATTTTCGACGTGGAGAGCCCGGCCATGGCAATCGGCCGGGTCGCGCTGCTGGGCGATGCGGCCTTCATGGCGCGGCCGCACGTGGGCATGGGCGTCACCAAGGCGGCGCTTGACGCTGAGTATCTTGCCGGTGCGCTCAGGGAAACCTGCGGAGATGTCGACGCCGCGCTCGCCCGTTACGACAAGGAACGGCGGATCTTCGGCGAGCGCATCGTGGCGCGCGCGCGACGCCTCGGCGCCTATCTCGCGGCGCGGCTCAAGCCGCCGGCGGAGCGCACCGAAGCCGAGCGCGAGCCGCCTGCCGACGTCCTCATGCGCGAGATCGGTTCATCTTCGGTAGATATCGCCGAGCTCGCGTCCCCTTGAAGCTTGGCACAATGCGCACCATGACGAACGGCATTGCACGCGTGAACGACAAACTCGGACGCGACACGGTGGCATGAAGCGGCGGGCATCCGGACGCGACGCGTTCCTCTCGATCCTCGCCGACGAGGGCATCGATCATCTCTTCGGCAATCCCGGCACGACCGAGCTCGCGATCATGGAAGCGGTCGGCAAGCGCGATGACATTCGTTTCGTGCTGGGACTGCAGGAGAGCTCCGTGGTCGCAATGGCCGACGGGTTCGCGCGCGCTTCCAGCCGCCTGACCGCTTGCAACGTTCACGTCGCGCCCGGCCTCGGCAACGCCATGGGCGCTCTCTACAGCGCGCGCTTCTGTAATTCGCCGATCATTCTCACGGCAGGCCAGCAGGAGCAGGGCCACGGGCTGATGGAGCCGCTGCTCTACGGTCCGCTCGTCGCGATGGCGCAGCCGCTCACGAAATGGGCAATCGAGGTGACGCGCGTGGAAGACCTGCCGCGCATCCTCCGCCGTGCCGCCAAGGTGGCGACGGCGCCCCCGTCGGGCCCGGTTTTCATCAGCCTTCCCGGGGACATTCTCGACGGCGAGGCGGAGCTCGATTTCGGACGCTCGACGCGGATCGAGCCGACAGCGCGCCCCTCAGATGCCTCGATCGAGCGCCTGGCGCGCCGGCTGCTGCAGGCGCAAAGGCCGGCCATCATCGCGGGAAGCGAGATCTCCCGCTACGAGGCCTGGGCGGAGTGCGTCGCGTTTGCCGAGGCGCTCGGCGCGGCTGTGTACCAGCAGACCGTTCCAGACGCCGCGCATTTCCCCTCGGAACATCGCGCGTTCATGGGCATCCTGCCGAGAAACCAGTTGAGGGTCCGCGAGATGCTCTCGGCCCACGATCTGCTGGTGAGCCTTGGCGGAGACTCGCTCCGCATGTCGGTGTACAACCCGACGGAGGCGCTGCCCGAGGGCCTGCCTGTCGTACAGATCACCGAATCGGACTGGGACATCGCGAAAAACTATTCCGTGGAGATCGCGCTGAGAGCCAATGTGCGCGAGACCCTGGCGGCACTGGTTCCGTGCCTGCGCAGGCTCGGAGGCGCCGGGCTCGATGCGGCCGCGCGCGGCCGCATCGAGCAGATGAAACGGAGCAACTGGTCTGCGCGGCGCGCCAAGCTTGCCGCGGAGTGTGATCAGCGCGCCGCGGACCGTCCGATTGCTCCGCGCTATCTGATGCATCGCATCGTCGAGGCGCTGCCTGCCAACGCGGTGGTCGTGGAGGAGGCGCTGACTGCGACCAGCGCGCTCCTCGAGCTGCTGCCCTATCGCGATCCGCGCGGCTTCATGGGTCTCGCGAGCGGAGGAATCGGCTTTGCGTTGCCCGGGGCGGTCGGCGCCAGTCTCGCACTGCCGGGGCGCCCGGTGGTGGCGGTGGTTGGAGACGGCAGCGCGATGTACTCGATCCAGGCGCTCTGGACCGCGGCACACCTGAAGCTGCCCGTCACCTACGTGATCCTCAACAACCGCAGCTACCGCATCCTCAAGGAACGCATGGTGAGCTTCCGCGGCGCCCGCGCCTTCACGGGCATGGAGCTTCGCGAACCGGCGATCGACTTCAGGGCGATCGCCGAGGCGATGGGCGTCACGGCTTCCACCGTGAGTGATCCACGCGAGATCGATTCCGCTCTGCGCGAAGCCATTTCATCCGGGGCGCCGCGGCTCCTCGAGTTCGTCGTCGACAGCGGCTTCGACTGACCGGAATCGAGCGCCGGCAGGACGCGAACCGGCTCATGAAAAAACAAACCCCGCCGAAGCGGGGTCTCTGCAACTGCTGCGCGGGGCAGGCGGGACGCTTTACGACGAATCGCCGCGGCCCCGGATGGCCGCAGCATCAGCGCGAGGCAGGCTCCATCGTCGATTCCGTAATTCTTGCGGCCACCCCGACCATGTGATCACGCGAGTCGGTGCGAATGACATCTCCCCGGCATTTCCACAACATCTTGCCACCGGCCGTCTTGATCTCGATCGAGAAGTCAATGGGGTCGCCCGCCGCGTAGTCGCCGCTGGTCCAGAAATACGCCCCTGAGGCGCTCATGTCACGCGTGACGCCGCGGGTCTTATCGAGGTATACGAAGAGCGCGGTGTCGACCCGCTTGTCCTTTCTTTTCTGTGGCTTCGTCATGGTGGGTCCCTCAGGCCGATGCGATGCGGACAACTATCGCCCCAATCATAGCCTTCGCAAATGGGACAATCCTACCCTTTGAAGCAGGACGTTGGCGCTTTTTCGTGAAACTTGTCACGGGGCAACAAAAACTTCACGGTCCCCGGCATCAATCGCCGACGGGCTCCAGGCCGCTCCGCCGGACGGCGTGAGCTGCTTCGGATGAGGCAAGAAACCGTATCACCGTGCGCGCAAGGGCCACGTCCGGGGCGCGCGCTGCAACGCCTGCAGCAAACGACGTGACCTTCTGCAGTTCCGGCGGCAGCGGCGTGATGTGGTCGATCCCCGGCACGGGCAGCAGCTCGCTCATCTGCTGGAAGCCGATCTCCACCTCGCCCCGCGCGACCACGGCGCCGACCCGCTCACCGCCGCCAATCAGGCGGCTCTTGCCCAGCACCTCCCCGGCGACTCCCAGGCGCTGATAGAGCTCCGTCGTGAGGTACTGGCCGCTCACGCTCGCGGAATAGCCGATCGATTTTGACTGGAGGAGCGTGCGCCTCAACGCATCGGCCGAGCTGATGTCCGGCTTCCGCGCTCCGGCACGCACCGCCATGCCGATGATCGAGCGGGCTACCGGCGCCCAGCCTTCGGCCAGAACCAGGCCGTCATTGATGAACTCCCGAAGCACGGACTCCGAAACGATGACGATGTCTACGACCTCACCGCGCTTCAAGCGATTCGGTATCGAGTTCTCCCCCGTCCCGATGGAGGTCGAGGCCGTAACCACCTTCTTCTTCGTCAGGCGCTCCAGCCGCGGGATCAGCTCGAGATGCGCCGCCGTGAAGGCGCCGGAGGTCATCACCCTGAACTCGTCGGTCGTTGCAGTCATGGCTTTGCAGGTCTCCTCGGAACAGGGGAGCGGTGTCGCGCCCCGAAGGGGAAAGAATGTGACTCTAACCGGATTTGTGTGAGTCGCGCACCACCCATCACCGGTCACGGGTTCTAGCCTTCTGCCTTCTGCCTTCTGCCTTCTGCCTTCTGCGTTCTGACTTCTGCCTTGGTATAGTGGCGCCTTTTCGCCTCCCAACCGTCAGGTAACACGTGGCCCATCCACCGGAAGGCGCGGCAGCCCCCGCCGTCCCACACCTCTCCTTCGCCGCGCTGCGCCACCCCGGCTACCGCGTCTACTTCGTCACCACGGCGCTGGCGATGATGGCGGACAACATCGAGCACGTCATCAGCTACTGGGTGATGTTCGAGAAGTTTCGCTCGCCGGTGCTGGGCGGATTCGCGGTCATCTCGCACTGGGTGCCGTTTTTGCTGTTCTCGGTCTACGCGGGATACCTCGCCGACCGCTTCGACCCGCGCCGCATCATTCAGCTCGGCATGCTGCTCTTCATCGGCGTCTCGCTTGGCTGGGGAACGCTCTTCATCACCGACGCGCTCGAGGTGTGGCACGCGTGCGTCCTGCTCGTACTTCACGGGTTTGCCGGCGTGCTCTGGGGCCCGGCCTCGCAAATGCTGATCCACGACATCGTGGGACCGGCGCACCTGCAGAGCGCGGTGCGGTTGAGCGCGACGGCACGCTGGCTCGGCGTGTTTCTCGGCCCGGCGGTCGGCGGCGGCCTGATGCTCGCGCTCGGCCCCGCGATCGGGATCCTGCTCAACGCGGTGATTTACCTGCCCATGGTGTTGTGGCTGTGGAAGGCGCCGTATGGTCCGCGCTTCACGAAGGAGCAGCGCCCGCCGCCCCGCGCCGTGCGTGGGCTTGGCGACATCGCCGGCACGATCCGCGACGTTGCCGGCAACCGCACGATCGTCGCCATGGTTCTCCTCGCGGGCTGCGCGTCGTTTTTCGTCGGCCACGGCTACCAGGCGCAGATGCCGGGCTTCGCGCACGACCTCGGCCACAAGGACGTGGGAATGGTCTACAGCATGCTGCTCGGGGCAAACGCTGCGGGCGCCTTCATTGCCGGGATCGTGCTGGAGAGCCGCGGGCTCCTTCCCGCGAACCCGCGCACGGCGCTCATCCTCGCCTTGCTCTGGTGCCTGGCCATCCTCGGGTTCGCCGCCTCGAGCCTCTATGTCCTCGCGATCGCGCTTCTCTTCGTGGCCGGCTTTCTCGAGCTTTCATTCCACGCGATGGCCATGACCCTGGTTCAGTTGCATGCGCCGCCGCAGATGCGCGGCCGCGTGATCGGGCTCTACAACATGTCCGCGCTCGGGCTGCGCGCATTCAGCGGCGTCACGATCGGCGTCGTCGGCGGGATGATCGGCATTCACTGGTCGCTCGCCTTGAGCGCCATGGCCCTGCTGGCGATCACCATCGGGCTCCTCGCGTTCAATATGCGCTCGACGTAACCGGGACCGAAGTTAGCTGTCACCGATTACCGGTCCCCGCTCCTCGCTCCCCACTCCTCCCGCGACGCGCGGGGCCGGGCGGCAAGAAGTCCGTTCGCCTCGCCGCGCGAGCGTAGTCGGGCGCACTGCGCCTCGGTGAGGCGCGTGTTGCGCCGCGAGGTGGTGGCGCGCATGAGATTGCCGGGCTCGTTGCTGTGAGCGCCGTCGTTGGACAGGACATGCACGAGCTCGTGCGCGATGGTCTGCGGCAGGTCCCGCGCATCGTGCGCGATCCAGACCGTATCGGCGAGCTCCGGCTGCGTGACCGCGTTTTCCCGTCCAATGGCCTCCGCGTCGAACGCCGGGTTATTGAGCGTGTCGTCGACGAAAAACAGGGCGGGCCTGGAAACCCTGAGCTGCCGCAGCAACTCGTGCGATACCGGCGTGTGGTAGTAGCGGAAGCGGGATGGCGCTTCGACGACGTGCAGCTCGGCGCGGGAGAGCGCGACGCCGCATTGCCCGAGCAACCCCGCCCCCTCCGGCAACGCCACCAGAATTTCCTGGCTCGACCAGCGCGTACCCCGGAAAGCATAGAGCGACAACCTCAACTCGTGTGTCGCTTCGGTCGGTGCTCGTTCCACGGGAATGTTTCGGGTCTCCACGATGCGTATCTCGTCGACGCCGAACGCAGGCAAGGTGCCGACCAACAGTGCAACCAGGCATGCCGATCGCAGAAGCCATCCGCTCGGGCAATCAATACGGTGCACGGTCATTTCCTGGTCCACTGCGTGCCGGGTTATGCGTCTCGAAGATCCCATACAATACTGGATGCCACGTACTCCGTGATAGGTAATCAATGTCTACCATCAAAGTAATGGCATCGGCCGCTTTCCGGGAAGCGTACCTCGAGCTCGTGCCGCAGTTCGAGCGCGCAAGCGGGCACAAGGTGACGACGCTCTGGGTCCCGAGCGTGCAGATGATGACGCGCCTCAAGGGGGGCGAAACGGTGGATCTCGTGATTCTCTCCGCCGCCTCGCTCGATGAGCTCGTCACGGCCGGGATCATCGCGAATCGCGTCGATCTTGCAAAATCGGGCATAGGCATCGCGGTTCGCGCAGGGGCCGCGAAACCGGACATCAGCTCAGGGGAAGCCGTCAAGCGCGCCGTGCTCGCGGCGAAATCCGTGGTCTACTCGACCGGCCCCAGCGGAATCTATCTCGCCAGCCTGTTTGAGCGCATGGGCATTGCCACGCAGCTCGAGCCGAAGTTGAAGCGCGTGCAGGGCGAGCCGGCTGGCGGCGTTGTCGCACGCGGTGAGGCGGAGATCGGTTTTCAGCAGGTGAGCGAGCTTCTGCCCGTGCCCGGGATCGACATCGTCGGGCCGCTGCCGCCCGACATCCAGCAAATCACGGCGTTCTCGGCGGGCCTTCACGTTGCCGCCACGGAAGCGGATGCGGCGAAGGCGCTGGTTCAGTTCCTGACTGCGCCGGCGGCCGCACCCGTCATCCGAAAGAAAGGCATGGAGCCCGCATCTGCTTGAGCAATTGCGCCGCGAATTCGCCTGGCCAATCAGTCTCCAGCCACAGAAGTAAGCGATTCGTGACCCATCCGTAATCCATTCCTCGGCGCGGCGAGCCCAATATTCGCCACAAGCCGCCCGCTCACTCGCGGGAGAGGGAAGCAGCTGACGTCAGGGCTTGTACGTCGCGAGAAAATCCCGAAGGCTCGTCTTCAGGTAGTGCCGCTTCGCGACGTACTCGTGCAGACCCTTCGCCTCCCTTTCGTCGCGAAAGCCGCGGGTCTCGGCAACCTTCTTGCCGTCCGCATCCAGAAACACGAAGACCGGCGTGTAGGAATACGACGTGAGCTTCCGCAGCTCATCGCCTTGCGCATAGCTTGAGGGAGGTTCCGCCTCGAACAGCGCAAAGTCCTTCGAGTAGCGTTCTCGGAGCTCTCCGCCGGAGAGCACGCCGGTGATGTACCGGCAGCGCCCTCAGTTCTCGCTCGTGTAGAAGACCAGAACGTGCCTTGAGCCGTCTTGCTTGACCAGGTCCTGCGCAGCCTGCAACGACTTCACGGCAAAAGGCACGCCCGCTGCCAGCGCGTAGGCGCTGACGACACACAACGCAACCACCAGCGCAATCCGTTTCACTGGACCTCCTGGGCCGGGACTGATCCATTGTCATGCGCCGGATTGGAGGGGTCAACAGAAGGCAGCGCCCGGCGATATTGCCCCCTCGAGCGGCGCAACTTTGGTAGCATCCCCCATTTCTCGCCAGGTGACCGCAATGGCTGAAACTTCATCCGCGCTCCGTTCCGAACTTGCGCCGACGGGCACGCTCCGAGTCGGCATCAATCTCAGCAACTTTCTGCTGACCGCAAAGGACGCCAAGACAGGCGAGTTCACGGGGGTCGCCGTGGACCTGGGCAAGGAGATTGCCCAGCGGCTTGGTGTTCCCGCTGAGATCATCGGCTACCCGTCTCCCGGCGCCCTGGCAGACGCGGCGGCGACTGGCGCGTGGGATGTCGGCTTTCTCGGCGCCGAACCGCAGCGCGCGAACCAGATCGATTTCACTGCGGCCTATGTCGAGATCGAGGCGACCTACCTCGTGCCCCCCGGCTCGCCGCTGAAGAGCATCGCGGACGTCGACCGCGAGGGTGTGCGCATCGCCCTATCCGGCAAGAGCGCCTACGACCTTTATCTGACCCGTCACCTGAAGCACGCCCAGCTCGTTCGCGAGACCGGGGCCGACAACGTATTCAAGCGCTTCGTGGCGGACAAGCTCGATGCCCTCGCCGGATTGAGGCCCCGGCTCGTCAAGGACCAGGCGGACCTTCCCGGCTCGCGCATTTTCGAGGGGCGGTTTACCGCGGTGCAACAAGCGATCGGCACCCCCAAGGGGCGCGCAGCTGGGGCAAAATACCTCTCCCAATTCGTCGAGGAGGTGAAGGCCTCGGGGCTAGTCGCGAAGCTGATCGAGAAGAACGATGTGCGCGGGCTCACCGTCGCGCCGAAAGCCTGATCATTACGTTTCACGTTTCACGATAAGAAGACGAGGAGCGACTCAGCGCCAGCGGCACGCCGATCACAGGAATGGCGGCGGCGCATTGTCTCGAACCAGTTGGAGGAGCAGAAAATGGGTCCCTCCTTGCAACGATTCTCCCGCTTCCTTGTGCTCCCCGCGCTCGCGCTCGGGTTGCTCGCGTCGACGAGCTCCGAGGTCTTCGGGCAGCAACCGGCGGCCAAGCCGGGGACGCCGTCGCCCGCGGAGCAGCGGCGCATCCAGATGGGCGGTTACCAACCCGAGCGCATGGACTCCAAGAAGCTCGGCCCGCACGCGCCGAAATTGACGGTAACGCCTCCGGAAGAGCTGCCGATCAAACATTTGCAGGTGCCGCCCGGGTTCACGATCGAGGTCTGGGCGCACGGCTTCCCCGGCGGGCGCATGATGACCCGCGGCGACAAGGGCACGATCTTCATGGGCACGCGCAACATCGGCCGCGTCTACGCCGTCATGGACAAGGGCGGCACGCGCACCTCCAAGGTCGTCATCGACAAGCTCGTGCAGCCGAACGGCGTGCTGTTCCACAACGGCTCGCTCTACATCGCCGCCATCAACAAGGTGCTGCGCTTCGACAATATCGAGGCGAGCCTGGACAACATCCCGCAGCCCGTGGACATGACCGACGCGTTCAAGCTCCCGCCGGAGGTCCACCATAACTGGAAGTTCCTCGCGTTCGGGCCCGACAAGAAGATCTACATTCCCGTCGGCTCGCCCTGCAACCTGTGCGAGGTCAACCCGGGCGTGCACGGCCAGATCCGCCGCTACAACCTCGATGGCTCCGGCATGGAAATCGTGGCGCGCGGCGTGAGGAACAGCGTGGGCTTCGACTTCCACCCGAAGACGGGCGAGCTGTGGTTCACCGACAACGGGCGGGACTGGGGCGGTGAAAACGGCTTCGAGGAGGAGCTGAACCGCGTGCCGAAGGACAGGATCGGCGGGCGCTTCGGATTTCCCTACTGCCATGCTGACGGGCAGTCCGATCCGGATATCAAGGTGCCCGATCCCTGTGCCGGTGTGATCCTTCCGGTGACCACCCTTGGCGCGCACGCGGCGGCGCTCGGCATGCGGTTCTACACCGGGAAAATGTTCCCCGCCGAGTACCGCGACGCGATCCTCGTCGCCCGGCGCGGCTCGTGGAACCGGACAGTCAAGAACGGCTACGATGTGCTGGTCATCAACGCGACGGCCGACGGCAAGAATGCCCAGGTGAAGCCCTTCGTCACGGGATTCCTCGACAAGGAGAAGAACGCATTCCGCGGGCGTCCGGTCGACGTCCTGCAGATGCCCGACGGATCGGTCCTCGTCGCCGACGAGCAGAACGGCGCGATCTACCGCGTGAGCTACCGGAAATAGATGTCAGGTTGCGGCACGGCACGGCGGACGGGGTTCGTCTGCCGTGCGATGGCGGCGGGCATCGCGCTCGCCGCCGCGTCCGGATCCGCGTATCCCGCAGGCGATGCCGGACGCGGGCAGGCAAAGACGGAGTCCTGCGCTGCGTGCCACGGCACGCCACAACGCCCGCCGCTCGCGGGCATGCCCACCCTCGCCGGCCAGGTCGCGCCGTTTCTCGAGCTCCAGCTCATCATGATGCGGGAGGGACTGCGCGAGGTGCCGCAGATGGCCGAGCTGATGAAGGGCCTGACCGACGCCGACATCAGTGATATCGCCGCCTACTACGCCCGCCAGACGCCGCCGAAAATTTCGGCAAAGCGCGACCCGGCGCGCTACGGGCGCGGAGCGGTGCTCGCCAAGGCGATGATCTGCGACAATTGTCATGGCGAGGATTTCCGCGGGCAGAAGCATCTGCCGCGCCTTGCCGGCCAGCGCGAGGACTACCTCGTCGCCTCGCTCAAGTCGTACCGCGCGAACAAGCGAACGGGAATCGACACCAGCATGAACGAGCTCATGTACCGCGTGCCCGATTCCGACATCGAGGCCCTCGCCCACTTTCTCGCGCACCAATAGCTGCGCGCGACCGACGATGCCGGCTGCGTACGGTCGCAGTTGAGCGAGCAGGCGGTTCATATTCGTTCTCGTAGTGGCTAGAACCGATCTCAAAAACCCTGTGAACGACCCAGACCATTAGCCACGGAATCACACGGAAAGACACGGACGAAAACCAGCACCGGGAAACGCGCCACAACAGCAATAGTAATTTCCGTGTGCTTCCGTGTGGTTCCGTGGCTGTGGTGTTTTTGAGATAGCTTCTAGGCCTGAACCGCTTGAGCAATGACATCGGCAAGCGCAAAGGAGCGCCGCAGCGGTGCCTGACACCTCCGTCAGGCCGGCTTCCAGCATCAGGCCCCGGCCGCCCCAGGACGCCGGCCATGTCAAACTCAGACGAGGGGCGCGATTCACTGCGATAATCCATGCAAGCTCATGGAGGTGAGACATGCGAACCCGCACCCTCGTGATCGCGCTGCTGGTTGTAATGCCTAATGTGCACGTTGCGTCAGTCATGGCGCAAGAAAGCACAGCAACCATCCAGCGCGGCCGCTACCTTGTGCTCCTTGGCCACTGTAACAACTGTCACACCGCAGGCTACGTCGCGGCAGCCGGCAAGCTCCCCGAGGAACGATGGCTCACGGGAAATCCGGTGGGATGGCGGGGAAGGAAGGGAACAACCTACGCGATCAATCTACGTATCTACTTCCAGAACCTTTCCGAAGAGGCGTGGCTCCATGTCGCACGCAATGGACGGTCGCGCGCGCCGATGCCGTGGTGGAGTCTGAGCGACATGAACGACGAAGACCTCAAGGCCATGTATCACTACATCCGCTCGCTCAAGCCGCTCGGCAAGCCGGCTCCCGACTTCCTGCCGCCCGACAAGATGCCTCCACGGCCGTATCAACAGTTGCCGGATATGAGCTGACGGAAGGACCGGCCGCGACCGCGAGCTCCGCGTTGGGGCGGATGCCCGCGGCGACGATCAGCGTGTCGCATTCCATCGTGCGCCCGCCCCGCCCGGAATTGGCAGCCCCGCCGGATATCCACGCTGACCTCCCGCCACGTTTTGCAACGCAGCAAGCACCGTGTCACATCCCGCGCTATGCGCGAAAACCCGGTACTATTCAACACGTAACGTCAGGACAATGTGTGTTTTGCTGGAGGCGCTCGGCTCCAGGCGCGCCTGATCGCGGTGCATCATGGATGGTTCGCGCAACGGGGTGGTGCGCGAACCATCCGAAGTCACGAGGCAGAAGTCAGAAGGCGGAAGCAGCAACGTATCGTTTTCGTTTCGCTCGTCGCCTGGGGATGGATCGCGCCGTTAGAATGACGGCCGCGATGTACTGTCCTGGCGCACAGGAAGTGAACAAGACACCCATCACCCATCACTCATCATCACCCATCATGGGTTCCGCCTCTTGAGTGCGATCCCGCGGGCCTCCGTGCTCGCTCCCTTCCGCGTCCGAAGCTTCCGATTCCAGTGGCCTGCCGATATGGCCACGTCGTGGGCGTTCGAGATGGAGAACCTGATTCTCGGCTGGTATGTGCTCGTCGAGACCGGGTCGGTGCTGCTGCTCACCGTGTTCGCCTCGCTGCTTTATATCGGCACGCTGCTTGCGCCCATGTTTGGCGTGATGGCGGACCGCGTCGGGCACCGCAACCTGCTTTGCGCCATGCGCGGATTCTACGCGGTGCTGGCGGGAACGGTCATGATCCTTGCCTACACCGACGTCCTCACGCCGGTGCACGTTCTCGTCATCACCGCGCTGCTGGGCCTGGTCCGGCCCTCGGACATCGGCATGCGCGCCGCGCTTGTCGGCGAGACCGTGCCTTCCACGCAGCTCATCGCGGCGATGGGAATCCAGCGCACCACCCAGGACTCTGCCCGCATCGCGGGAGCCCTCTCAGGCGCGGGTCTTGTGGCCGTGCTCGGAATGGGGCCGGCCTACACCGCGGTCGCGGCGCTCTACATTGCCGCGATGCTGCTCACGAAGGCGGGGGGCCCGCGGGCCACGCGCGTTCCCGCGCCGGACACTGCCCCGGCGCCGGCTCGAGCCTCTCCATGGCGCGATCTCAGGGAAGGTCTCGCCTATGTGTGGAGGACGCCGCATCTCCTCGCCCTGATGTTTCTCGCCTTTTTGCTCAACCTCACGGCATTTCCGTTGATGCACAGCTTGATGCCGGTCGTGGCCAAGGAGGTCTATCTCGCCGACCAGACAACCCTTGGGTACATGGTCGCGGGCGCGTCCGGCGGCGCGCTCCTGGGATCGCTCGTCACGAGCCGTATGGGCCACGAGATTCCCGCGGCACGGCTGATGCTTGTGGCGTGCGCGGCGTGGTATGCGGGGCTGCTCCTCTTTGCGCACATGCCCCATCCGGCAAGCGGGATTCCGGTGCTCGTGCTTGCCGGCTGCGCCCAGGCCGTCGGCCAGGTGCCGATGGCGGCGTTGCTCCTGCGCACGTCGGACGAGCGCTTCCGCGGGCGCATCATGGGCATCAGGATGCTGGCGATCTACGGCAATTTGCCGGGGCTCCTGATCGCCGGTCCCCTCATCGCCAATTTCGGCTACCCGGCGACCGCGACGCTCTATTGCGTGCTGGGACTCGCATTCCTCTGGTTCGTCGCTAAGCGCTGGCGCACGCATTTGTGGCACGCCGACGCGCTTGCGAATGCAAGATGACAAATCCTGAAGGACAAAGAACAATTGAACCGCCAAGACGCCGAGAGAACCAATCATTGAACCGCCAGGACGCCAAGCCCGCCAAGAGAACCTTTCCCGGTTGAAATTCGTTGATCGGCGTTCATCCCGTTCCAATGATCTCTGCTAACTCCTCATGATTGACGGTCCGCGACAGGACTGGATGACGGATATTGGAACGGGATTCATCGGCAGCTGAAAACGTTTTACGTTTTACGGAGAAAACCATGCGGCCGTTTGAAGGAGTGAAGATTCTCGACTGCACCCACGTTCTCGCGGGACCTTTCACGGCCTACCAGCTCGGCCTTCTCGGCGCCGATGTCATCAAGGTCGAGGACCCGAACGAGCCCGACCAGAGCCGTGAGACGGGCGGCGACGTGGCGCTCAACAAGGCACGCATGGGCACGAGCTTCCTCACCCAGGGCTCGAACAAGCGCTCGATCGCGCTCAACCTCAAGACCGAAGGCGGCCGCGCGGCACTCAAGAAACTGGTTGTGGATTGGGCGGATGTCTTCATCGAGAATTACCGGCCCGGCGCCTTCAAGGCGCTCGGCCTGGGCTACGAGGAGCTCTCGCGCCTCAAGCCCAAGCTCGTTTACGCCTCGATGACGGCCTTCGGGCAGGATGGGCCGCGCGGCCCGCAGACCGCCTACGACCATGCGATCCAGGCGACTTCGGGCATCACAGCCGCCACGGGGACCGAAGAGAGCGGCCCGATCAAGGCGGGCGCACCAGTCATCGACTATGCGACGGGCACCATGGGCGCCTTCGCGGTATCGGCGGCGCTTTACCAGTGCCTGCGGACGGGCAAGGGCCAGTACATCGACATGGCGATGCTCGACGTCGCGATGATCCTGCAGGCCTCGCACATCACTGACTCCCTTCACACCGGGCGTCACGGCAAGCGCGCGGGCAACCGGATGCGCTATGCGGAAAACTCCATGCACGAGGCGAAAGACGGCCTGCTGCAGCTCGCGGCCTCCAACCGGCGGCAGCACCGTCGCTTCTACACGGCGATCGGCGAGCCCAAGGAAGCGGAGCGCACCAGCATTGATGAGCGAAACGCCCGCTGGGAGGAGAAGTACGCAGTGATCGCGAAGAAGATCCGCGAGAAAACAGCAGACGAGTGGGAGAACGATCTACAGTCAAGGCACGTGCCGGCAACCCGCGTGCGCGAGCTCCATGAGGCACTGAAGGACCCGCAGCTCGCGCACCGCGCCGTACTTCACCGGCATGAGAACGTTCCCGGCGTGGGAAAGCCGGTCACGGTGCCGCTCGCCGCATTCAAGTTCGCGCACGACGGGCCCTCGATCGAGCGCCCCCCTGCGCGCCTGGGCGAGCACACGGATGAGGTCCTGGCGTCCGTGGGCTACAGCGCCGCGGAAATCGCTGCGCTGCGCGAATCCGGTTCTGTCGCTTAATCAGCGGCACCTGGAAAGAATCGAACCGCCGAGACGCCGAGATCGCCGAGAGCGAAAAGCGCGCAAACGCGCAGACACGAAGAACACTGAGGACACGGAGGATTCCGAAGAGGAATCACAGAGCCTTGTAGCTCGGGTCACCGGTCACGGGTCACGGGGTCCTCGATCTTTTCGAAATCGATCCGCTCGTGGACGGGCAGGCCCTTGAGGTAGCGCCGCAGGCAATCGAGGCCCATCTCGGTCGCCCCGAGGCGGACCCAGTCGTGCCCGCCAACCACGCGGCTGCGGCGGGAGACGACGTTCTCCGCGGTCGCGATGGCGATACAGATGGTGCCGCCGAACTCGAGCCGGTCGGCGCCTTCATCAATTTCGATCAGCACCGCGAGCGCGTGGGTCGAGCCTGTGTAGCGCCGCGCGGCGCGCGCCACGGCCTCCGCCGTCTCGCGCGTAACGCCTTCGGGGAATGATCCCGGGTCGATCCCGACCGCGCCGCAGGCTTCTCCGAGGTCGCGCGCCACGATGCCCCGGCGGAAGACCCGCTCGGCACCCGGCAGGTGCGCACTTCGCGCGGCAATCTGCCCGCTGGTGAACATCTCCACGACCGTAAGCGTCGCACTGATGCTCTTCAACGCCTCGAGCACGACGCCTTCGAGCGTGTGGTCATCCTCGGCCAGGATGAAGTTGCCGAGGCGCTTGCGCACCTCCTGCTCGACCGGCGCGAGCTTTCGGCGCACGTCGTCCATGTCGCGCCCTCGCACGGTGAGCTTGGTCTCGAGCTGGGGATAATGCGCGCGGAAGCCGAGCTTCACCGTGCCGTCGGGCACGAGCTCCGCGACCCCCGCAAGGAGAGCGTCCGCGTGCGATTCGCCGATGCCGTAGGAGTGAAAGCGCTTGAGGAAGATCGCGGCCTGCATGCCGCTCTTCTTGAGGAGCCGGGGGATGATCTGCTCCTCCAGCATGCGGCGAAGTTCCCGCGGCACGCCAGGCGTGAAGAAAAACCGCGCCTTCCCGATGTCGACCGCAAAGCCGCAGGCCGTGCCGATCGGGTTGTCGAGCACCTCCGCGCCCGCCGGAAGCATGGCCTGCTTGGTGTTGTTGGGCGGCATGACGCGGCTGCGGCGCGCGAAGTACTCCTGCATCTTCGAGAGCCACTCCTCCGAGAGCACGAGCTCGACGCCGGCGGCCTTTGCTGCGATCTCCTGCGAGAGATCGTCAACCGTGGGGCCGAGGCCGCCGTTTACGATCACGGCGTCGGCGCGCTCGCCCGCGAGCCGGAACGCGAGCAGCAGGTCCTCGCGGTCATCGCCGACCGTGGTCTCCCATCGCACGGAGAGACCGACGTCCTCGAGCTTCTGGGTGATGTAGCTGAAGTTGGTGTTGACGATCTTGCCCGTCAGCACCTCATCTCCAGTACAAATCACCTCGATGCGCATCTCGCGCGTCACCGATCACTCATCACCGATCACGCCTCATTCATCGCGGCCGTAGTGGATCCGCCGATAGGGCAGCGTGATCACGCTGCGGGAAATCCGCGCATCGACGAGCATGGGCCCGGGTTTGGCGAGCCACTCCTTGACGGCGCCGCGCAGCTCCTCGACGCTGCGCACCATCCGGCCGCGCCCGCCGAAGGCCACTCCGACCGCGCCCAGGTCCGGCATCAGGATCGTCGCGAGATCCGCCTTCATCTTGTGCGCGTCGAGCTTGTAGTACTCGGAGCCCAGCGCCTCGTTGTCCTGGCAGACCACGAGGAGCGGCATCCCGTAGCGCACTGCCGTCTCGAATTCCGCGATGTGCATCATGATGCTCGCGTCACCGTCGACAAGGACCGTCGGCTTGTTTCCCTGCGCCACGACGGCCCCCATCGCCGCGGGCAGCATCTGCCCGATGCAGCCGAAGAAATGGCCCGCGAGCACCAGCGAGCGCGGGCGGTTGAAGAGCATGTTCGAGAAGCCGGCCGTCGCGCCGCTTCCCGTGATGACACCGATTTCCGAAGGAATCATCTCATCGAGCGTGAGGCAGACCTCGCGCGGGTCCACCGTATTCGGTTCGAGGGGGAACTCCGTCCGGTCCACGTGCTTGCCCGCCAGCTGCTTCTTGACCTCGGACGTGCGGTAGCCGGTGTTCTTCACCGAACGCGTCGCAAGCGCCGCCTCGAGCGCTTCGACGCCCGTCCGCGCGTCGGCCTGAAGATAAATCTCGGCGGCGCGGCCCTTGCCCATGACCAGATGGGGCTTGCGGTCGATGTGAACGAAGCGCGCATTGGGATAGAGATAGCCATGCTCGGTCGTGTAGCGGTTCATGCTGGCGCCCACGGCAATCACGCAGTCGGCCTCCTCGAAGAGCTTCATCGAGGCGCGCGCGCCGTAGGTCCCGGAGATTCCCGCGTGGTATTCCTCTTCGCCGAGCCAGCCCTTTGCCATCAGCGACGTTGCGATCAACGCACCAATCCGGTTGCCGAGCTTCTTTACCGCCTCGCCGGCCCCCGACCACCGCGCGCCCCGCCCGACGATGATCACGGGGTGTTTGCTCGCCGCGACAATGTCAGCCGCCTTTTCGAGCTCGGCCGGGTCGGGATGCAGGACGCTCTTCGGCATCATCGTGGTCGACGGCTCGTACGGATCATCGTCGTCGAAATTCTTCTGCTGGATGTCCATCGGCGCGCTCAGCATGACAGGGCGCGATTCGAGCCGCGCCGTGTAGAACGCCTTGCGCACCGTGTCGTCAACGGTATCGGGCGAGTTCACGCGGAAGAACGCGGTCTCGCAGCCCGCCGCAAAGCGCGCCTGGTCGAGGCGTTGGTTGTACTCGTCGTCGTTCGAGGGAAACTCCCCGACGAAGGCAACGAGCGGCGACTCGGCGCGGGCCGCGGTGAGCAGTGCGGTGGCAAGCTGCGAGACGCCCGGACCGCATGTCGCGGTGGCGATGCCCGGCATGCGGGTCACCCGCGCCCATCCGTCGGCCATACCGAGCCCGGCACCTTCGTGGCGCACCTCGAGCATCTGCACGCCGCCCAGCTTGTCGAGCTCGTGCATCCAGTACATGTTGCCATCCCCCATGATGCCGAAGAGATGCGTCGTTCCTTCCGCCTTGAAGGCGCCTGCCAGCCTTTGATAGACCTTCATCCTTCCTCCCTTGCCTGATCTGCACCTGAGCACCGGGCCGCGAGGCGCTCGGAGAACTCCGCGGTCATCCGCTTCACCACCAGCGTGGCGCCGCTTTCCACCAGCGATGCGAGCCGGCCCGCGATGTCCACCTGAGCGTCGACCGGAACCACGGATCCCGCGCTGCCCGCCTGCTCCACCACCTTGAAGCCCATGCTTGCGTTGAACCGCGTGCCGCCCTGGTTGTCCTTGCCCTTCGAAATCACGCGCCCGGTCATCGCTGCCTCGTCGAATTCCACCGCAACGCGCGCCCGGAACGTCACCTTGGCCGGACCGAACTTGACCATCAGGGTGGCGTCGAACGACCCGTCTTCGTGCTGCTCGCCAAGCGCCGCGCCCGGCACGCAATCGACCACGGCGTGCGGGTCCGACAGCAGCGCCCACACCGTACGCGCGGGCGCAGGAACCTCGATTCGCTCGTTGACCTCGATCACGATGTGGACGGTGGGGAGTGGCTGCCGCGGCCGACATGGTAACAGCGCCGCCGGACAATGTGACCTCTCAGGAATCGCGTGCCGTCGCGCCGAAAGCGCCCGCCGTCCGCTCGTAGCCCAGCGCGATCAGCTCCTGCGCGCGCCAGAACTCGTGAAACAGGCATGCGTTGCGCGGAATGTCGATCGTGACATCCGGGGAATAGGCGGCAAGCTTGAGGCGCGCAATCGTGTTCTGCATGGTTTCCATCGACGCGAGAATGATCTCGGCGAATCCGACCGACGGCGCATCGGGCGCGCGCGCCAGGCCCAGGCTCTCGATGAAGGCGGAGATGCGCTGGCGGTAGGCGGATCCGCCGCGGGACGGCGGAGTTGCGGGCAGGGGCGGCCTCGCCTCCTCGCGACCGCTCAAATTCACGGCGATGGTGAGATCCGTCGTGTCGTTGAGCGTGGGAGCGATCGGGATCGGATTGATCAACCCGCCGTCGAGCAGCCGCCGCCCGCCGTAATCGAAGGGGGTGAAGATCAACGGAAGCGAGATCGAGGCGCGGATGGCGTCGAAGAGCTTGCCTTCGCGGAGCCACACTTCCTTGCCGGTGGCGAGATCCGTCGCGACCGCAGTGAATGACACGGGGAGATCATCGATCAGGCAGTCGCCGATCAGCTCGCGCAGCACGTTGATGATGCGCTCGCCCTTGAACAGGCCGGCGCGCCCGAAGGCCGGGTCGAGCAGCCGCACAACGTTGATGCGTTCGAGCGCCGAAACCCACTCCGCATACACCTCGAGCTTGCCGGTCGCATAGATTCCGCCGATGAGCGCACCCATCGAGGAGCCGGCGATCGAGCGTATGACATAGCCGTTTTCGGTCAGCCACCGGATCACTCCGATGTGCGCGAAACCGCGCGCTCCGCCGCTGCCGAGCACCAGGGAAACGGTGATGGGACGGGCCATGACGCAGTTTATACGCTGCGCCGAAGCGCTCCACCGGATTTTTGATCCCCCGACGCCAAGGACTCGCGAGAGAGCTCCCGTGCCCCCGGGAATTACGGGTTGAGGCAGAATCACCGTTCCCCGCAACGGATTTGCATCGCCATTGAGCGCCGCCAGCCTGCCGCCTTCGCCCGACACCCGGGGGAGCACCCATCGCCAGATCTGGGCGATGGCCGGCCCGATCATCCTCGCGAACATCTCCGTCCCGCTTCTGGGCGCCGTCGACACCGCGGTCGTCGGCCATCTTCCGGAGCCCTACTACATCGGCGCCGTCGGCATCGGCGCGATGCTCTTCAATTTCATCTACCATCTCTTCAACTGCCTGCGCATGGGCACCACCGGCCCGACCGCGCAGGCGCGCGGCGCGGGCGACCACGTCGAGGTCCGGGCGATGATCGCCCGCGCGCTGCTTCTCGCCGGCGCGATCGGCGCAGTCCTGGTCGCGCTGCAATGGCCAACCATCGCGATCGCCTTGTGGGTGATCGAGGCGAGCGCGGAAGTCGAGCGCTACGCCCGCGATTATTTCCTGATTCGCGTCTGGGCCCTGCCTGCGGTTCTCGGCACCTATGCCGTCATCGGCTGGTTCTACGGGCTGCGCGACGTGCGCTTGCCGCTCGCAATGCAGATCCTCACCAACGCGCTCAACATCGGGCTCGACTTCCTGTTCGTCTTCGGCTTCGGCTGGGGCGTCGCGGGCGTGGCCGCGGCCTCGGTGATCGCGGAATACGCAGGTCTGCTGTTCGGGCTCGTCTGCATGCGGCGCACCCTGCGCTGCCTCCCGGGGGCCGGCGGCCGGGCCCGGGTCCTGGATCGCGCGCGGCTCTTGCGCATGGTGTCCATCAACAGCGACATCGTGCTGCGCACGCTCTTTATCGTCTCCGTGCTTGCCTTCTTCATGGCCAAGAGCGCCGAGCTGGGCGACGTGACGCTCGCCGCCAACCAGGTGCTGCAGAATTTCCTCGTCTTCACCTCGTACGGGCTCGACGCCTTCGCCCATGCCGCGGAGGCCATCCTGGGCGAGGCCGTCGGCCGGGGCGACCGCGCCGCCTTCAGGCGCGACATGCGCGTGGTTTTCCTTTGGTCCGGGATCGTCGGCGCGCTCAACGTCGCCGTCTACGGCCTCGCCGGCCACGGCATCATCGATCTATTGACCGGGATCCCCGAGGTGCGCGCGGCGGCAGCCGCCTACCTCTACTGGCCGGTTCTCATGCCCCTGATCTCGGTGTGGGCCTTCACCTACGACGGCGTCTACCTTGCGGCCACCAGCACGCGCGCCATGAGAAACACGGTGATGCTCTCCTTCGCGGTCTTCCTCGTCGCGCTCTATGCGTTGATGCCCCTATTGGGAAATCACGGCCTGTGGATCGCAGTGGCCGCCTTCCTCGGCTGCCGCGGTCTTCTGCTGCACCTTGTGTTCCCGCACGTGCTCCGGGCGATATGACCCGCAATGGCAGTACGCAATTGCAGTCCACTGAACACGGGACTTCCGCCTTTCGCGTTTTGCGCGGCATTGCCGTAAGTTCAGGATATGGCTCTGGATCACGACCGCTTCATGGAATCTGCCTCGATGTCGCGCGCCAGGCGGGCGCGGCGGGCAACCGGCCAATCGGCTCCATCATCGTCGATGCGGCCGGCGGCATCGTCGCGCAGGGAGAGAACCGGATGTACACGACGTTCGACCCGACGGCGCATGGCGAAACGGTGGCAATCCGCGAAGCGACGCGAAAGCTGCGCACCGTCGATCTGTCCGGTTGCACGCTCTACACTTCGCTCGAGCCGTGCCCGATGTGCTGCTGGGCGATCATCGACTCGCGTTTCGGCACGCTTGCAATGGGCGGCCGTTACGCCGGCCTTGGCCGCAAGGACATGGGACGCTACTCGGTGGAGGCCTTCCTCGAGTTCATGGGCAGGCCGCTCCAGCTCGTCACCGGCATCCGCGCCAGGGCGTGCGAGGACTTGCGCCGCGCCTGGGAGGCGGAGCAGCAGGCGCGCGCCCGGGTTTGAACCCCGGCGCTGATCTGTCTATCATGAGCGTGAGCTCGGGGCACACGGCGTAAGCGATTGCGCGCCGCCCCGGGCGGGCTTCCGCAAACCACGTGGCGGGGCCGTTGCAGCGCCGTCCTTTCACGGCATCTCCCCATGTACGGCCCACGCGCACACATCCGCTTATCACGAGGTTCCCGGTGAACAGCCTGCGCACGACGTTCATACTCTTTTCGGTCACTCCCATGCTGCTCGTCATTACCGGCCTCGGCTGGTACGGCCTGAGCACGCTCGAGCGGGCCACGGAGGCGCGCCTGCGCGAGGACATCCAGCTCATCGCGCGCTCGCTCGAGATACCGGCCGGCGAGGCTCTCGCGCGCACCGGTCCGGATGGCGTGACGCAGATTCTCGCATCCGCGCTCAAGTTCGACCGCGTCTACGCGGCGTACGCTTACGACTCCTCCGGCGAGCTGGTCGCGTCCTCGGGACCCCAGCACGCGCTTCTGCCCAGCACGCAGGCCGCCGCGCTCGCCGCACGTGAGCGCCGGCGCGACAGCTTCGATCAGATCGGGGGCACGGAAGTCTACTCCTACTTCGTGCCCCTCATTGCTCCTGGCGCGCGGATTCATGGGCTCCTGCAGGTGACCCGCCGCACGAGCGAGTTCCGCAGCGCGGCGAACGAGGTGCGCAGGCACGCGCTGATCGCGCTCGGCCTGACCGCGCTCGCGCTCGTGCTAGCCGTCGTGTTCGGCCATCACCAGACCATCGGGCGTCACGTGCGCAGCATCGGGGGCAGCCTCCGCCGGGTGGGCGGCGGAGATCACGCGCACCGCGTGCCCGTGTCCGGCCCGCATGAGCTGCGCAGCCTGGCCGGCGGCGTGAACGAGATGCTGGACAGTCTTGGGCGCTCGGCCGCGGAGGTCGCGGCGCGACGCGCAGACGAGCAGGTGCTGCGCGAGCGGCTGCGGCATGCGGAGAAGCTGGCCGCCATCGGCACGCTCGCCGCCGGGGTCGCCCACGAGCTCGGGACGCCGCTCGCCGTGGTCGACGGGATTGCGCAGCGCGCGCTGCGCAAGGCGGCCGCGACCGCCGAGAGCGGCGCGGCGATGCGGCGCATACACGAGGAGGCATTGCGGATGCGCGACATCGTGCGCGGTCTCCTCGAGTTCGCCCGGCCCCACCGCGCCCGCCGGCAGCCCGAATGCCTGCGCCGGATCGCAGTTTCCGCGATCGCGCATGTCGCGGAAGAAGCGCGGCGCCGCGCGGTTCACATCGGGTGCGCCGGACCCGATCCGGCGCCGGTCGTGCCCGCCGACAGGTTGCGGATCGAGCAGGCCCTCGTCAACCTGCTGCGCAACGCGCTGCATGCCTCCCGCGGCGGCCGCGTCGCCCTGTCCTGGCACGGTGGGGATGGATACGCGGGCTACTGCCTCGACGACGACGGCCCGGGCATCGCGCCCGATATGCGCGAGCGCGTCTTCGAGCCGTTCTTCACCACCAAGCCGCCCGGGGAGGGCACCGGGCTCGGGCTTGCCGTCGCCCACAGCGCGCTGTCCGAGCATGGCGGCTCGATCGAGATCGAGGCGAGCCCCCTTGGCGGGGCGCGTTTCCGGCTGCGCCTGCCGGTGAAGGGAGTGCCGGCATGAGCGCTTGCGAGCGGACGGCCCTCGTCCCGAGGGTGCTCGTCGTCGAGGACGACGCCGGCCACCGTGAGCTGCTGCGCGAGGAGCTTGAGGACGGCGGCTATGGCGTGATGCTGGCAGGCGACGTGCAAGGGGCCTGGCGCTGCCTGCAGGAGGCACCGGCGGAAGTCGTGATCAGCGACCTGCGGCTGCCCGGGCCCGGCGGACTCGATCTCATGCATCGGCTCCGGCAGCTTCCGGCGCCCCCCGCTTTCATCGCGGTCACGGCGTTCGGCACCATCGAGCAGGCGGTGGCGGCGCTGAAGGAGGGCGCGGACGACTTTCTGACGAAGCCGCTCGATCTCGAGCACCTGCAGGTGTGCGTGCGCAGGGTGCTGGAGACCCGCCGCCTGCGGCGTGAAGTGGAAGGCTACCGCCAGATCCTGGGCCGGGACGATTTCCACGGCATCATCGCGCGCAGCGCCTGCATGCGCGAGCTCTACGGCAACATCCGGCGCGTGGCGCACGCCGCCGGCCCGGTGCTGCTGCTCGGGGAGAGCGGCACGGGCAAGGAGCTCGTGGCACGCGCGCTCCACGCGGAGAGTCCGCGCTCGGACGGGCCATTCGTGACCGTCAACTGCGCGGGCATCCCGCCGCAGCTGCTCGAGAACGAGCTCTTCGGCCATGCGCCCGGTGCCTTTACCGGGGCCGTGCGTCCGCGCAAGGGCCTGTTCGTCGAGGCGGACGGCGGCAGCCTGCTGCTCGATGAGATCGGCGAGATGCCCGCGGACATGCAGGCGAAGCTGTTGCGCATCCTGGAGGACGGGAAGGTACGCCCGCTTGGCTCGAACCACGAGCAGGCGGTCAACGTGCGCATCATCGCCGCAACGCACCGCGATCTCGAGGCCGACGTGCGCTCCGGCCGGTTCCGCGAGGACCTGTTCTACCGGCTGGAGACCTTTCCGCTTGCCATTCCCCCGCTGCGCGAGCGCGGCGACGACGTCGAGCTCCTCGCGGCACGCTTTCTGGCGCTGTATGCGACGCGCTTCGCCCGCCCGGTCAAAGGCATCACGCCGCGTGCGCTCGCTTGCCTGCGGTCATACCCCTTTCCCGGAAACGTGCGCGAACTGTCGAACACCATCGAGCGTGCTGTGACCTTCTGCCGCAGCGATGAAATCGACCTCGGCGACCTGCCGGAGCGTCTGCAGTCCGCACCGCCCGCGGCCGGAGAGGACCTCGCCATCGACCCCGGGCTTGCGCTCAAGCCGGGCGAAGCGTTGCCCACGCTCGAGGAGGTCGAGCGGCGCTACGTGGGCGCGGTACTGAAACGGGCAGGCAACAACAAGCGGCGCGCGGCGGAAATTCTGGGCATCGGGCGCCGGACCCTGTACCGGTATCTCGCGGAGCCGGATTGAGTCTCCCCGCGGTGTGCCCCCCTGGCACACGCGAGCGGCGTGCGCCGGATTGGCACACGCGATGCTTCGCCACGACGGTGCCCGCACCGCCGGTGCGCAACGACTTTTCCCTTTTGGCTCCTGCCGTTGATGCGACCGGAGCGCCGTCTGGCATGGGGCTTGCGGTGTTTTTTCTTGCCACCGGACCGCCGGTGCATATCAACCGCAAAGGAGACCACGCATGCAACGCAGGACGATCCTGACCTCCGCAACCACCGTAAGCGCGCTCGCAGCGCTCGCGCTCCTCGCCGGGACCGCCGCCAGCCAGGGTTACCAGCAGCAGAATGCGCCCAGTGCGGCGCAGCAGCCGCAGGCTCCCGCCAACATCGACCAGGAAACGGTCGAAACCTTCGCGGCCGCGCTGACGGCGGTGAAGGAAATACAGGCCGATTACAAGGAGAGGATCGAGGCGGCCCGCGAACCCGAGATCGCCAACACCCTCCAGCGCGAGGCGCAGACGGAAATGGTCGAAGCCGTGAAGGAAAAGGGGCTGAGCGTCAATCAGTACAACACGCTCGCGCAGCAGATGCAGGCGGACGCCAAGTTCCGCACGGAAGTAGAGCGCGCGATGCAGAAATAGCGGCGCCGGGCGATCGCGGCCGCGACGCCGGCCCGGCGAACCCGGGAACATGACCGCGGTCCCGGGTTCCCTTAGCCGGCGACCGGCGCAGCCAAGTCGCAATGAACGCCCCGGGTCCGCACCACGGTTTCCCGGCCCTACCCTGTCGCCCGCACGATTGGCGGTACAATTCTTCTTCAATCCAGGGCGGCGATAGATCATGGGCAAACGCTGGAAGAAGCGTCCGGAAGGATCGAATTGGGCGGAATTCGGCGACGACGATCAGCGCGGCCGGATGAATCTCCTGACCGAAGCGTGCCGGCTGCAGGCGCTGAAGGAGGCGAGAACCGGCCGCGCGTTCTGCCTGAGCCATCCGCTCGACCGCCCGGGAGGCAGCGTGCTCAACGCCTTCCGCAAGCCGCCGGTCTTCCATCCGGTCATGCGAGGCGATCTCGTCTACTTCAACCTGGCGATGGAGGAAGCCGATCCGCGCTACACCGACGTCGGCTCGGACGAGGCTGTCATGCTCTATACCCAGTACTCGACGCATTGGGACGGATTCGCCCACAAAGGCTCGCTCTTCGACGCGAACGGCGACGGCACCGCTGAGAAAGTCTTCTACAACGGCTTCCAGATCGTCGACCGCGATGGTCGCGGCACGCAGGGTCAGCTCGGCGCAATTAACGTCTCGGTCGCAAGGATGGCCGAGACCGGCGTGCAGGGACGCGGCGTCATGCTCGATCTGTGCCATCATTTCGGAGACGAGCGCGTCGATGTCACCTGGGAGCGGCTCGAGAGCGTCCTCAAGGTCGACTCGGTCACGGTTGAAAAGGGCGACATCCTCTGCATACACACCGGCCTCGGCGAGCTGATCCGCGAGGCCAACGGCAGGCTCGACAGCTCCATCAGGACGAAGTGCGCAGTGCTCGACGGCTACGACAAGCGGCTGCTGGAATGGATCGCCGACACCGGCATCGCGGCCATTGCCGCGGACAATCTCGCGGTCGAGCGCTCCTCGACGCTGGGCGCCGATCCACGCCTGCCTCATCGCGGCCCGGGCCTGCCGCTGCACGAGCATTGCCTGTTCAAGCTCGGCATTCACCTGGGCGAGCTCTGGTACTTCACCGAACTCGCCGCCTGGCTGCGGCAGAACGGGCGAAGCCGCTTTCTCCTGACCGCGCCGCCGCTGCGTCTGCCCGGAGCGGCCGGCTCGCCCGTGACACCCGTCGCCACGGTGTGAGCGACGTGATGGGTGATGGGTGATGAGAAGCGGTTACGGTACCCTTGGGCAGGAGCTTTTCCCGAACGCGAAGGTCGAAGGCAGAGTAGTGGAATCGAATAAGGCGAAAGTCGGAAGGCGAAAGTCGAAAAGAGAAGAAAACCCGGTGCAACGCATTTCTTTCGCCTTTCGCCTTTCGTCATTCGCCCTGGTGGCTTGGGCGCTGCTCGCGACGCCCATGGCGGCGGCTGAGTTCGGCACCTGTCTCGGCAAGCTCCGGGGAGAGGCTGCGGTGCAGGGCATCAGCCCGCAGATCTTCGACGCGGTGATGCGCGGCGTCGAACCCGATCAAAGCGTGCTGAAGGCCATGGACTACCAGCCCGAGTTCAAGGTCCCGGTCTGGGACTACGTGGCCGGCTTCGTGGACGAGGAGCGCATCAACGACGGCAAGGAAAAGCTCACCGAGTGGGCCGAGGTGCTCTCCGAGATCGAGCGCCAGTTCGGCGTCGACCGGCATGTCCTCGTCGCGCTATGGGGCGTCGAGACGAACTACGGGAAGATCATGGGCCGCCGCCCGCTGGTGAGGTCGCTTGCGACGACCTCGTGCTTCGGCCGCCGGCAGGATTTCTTTCGCGGCCAGCTGATGGCAGCCCTGCGCATTCTGCAGGACGGAGAGATGCCGCCCGAGTCGATGGCGGGCTCCTGGGCCGGCGCGTTCGGCCAGACGCAGTTCATGCCGACCACCTTCCAGCGGCTCGCGGTCGACGTCGATGGCGACGGCCGGCGCAACATCGTCGATTCGGTGCCCGACGCGCTCGGGTCCGCCGCGAACTACCTCGTCGATGCGGGATGGGTGAGCGGCGAGCCCTGGGGCTACGAGGTGCGCCTCCCGGATGCGTACCAGGGGCCGTCAGGGCGCCGCATCCGGCGCACGCTCGAGTTCTGGCACCAGCAGGGAGTCCGCCGCGTCGACGGCAGTCCGCTGACGGGCAACGGCCGCGCGGCGTTGTTTCTGCCCTCGGGCCAGGAGGGTCCTGCGTTTCTCGTGTTCCGCAATTTCAATGCGATTCATTCCTATAACCCGTCCGAATCGTACGCGCTGTCGATCGCGCACCTCTCCGACCGGTTGCGCGGCGCGGGTCCCTTCAGGACGCCGTGGCCCACAGGCGACCCGGGGCTCTCGCGCGCCGAGCGGCGCGAGCTTCAGCGCCTGCTCAACGAGAAGGGCTACGACGTCGGCAGGCCCGATGGCATCATCGGCTCGCGCACGCGCGCGGCGATCGAGGCGTTCCAGGGCGAAAGCGGCCTGCCGGTGGACGGCCACCCGGGGAAGAACGTGCTGCGCGCTCTCCGCGGCGCGATCCCTTGAAAGCTTTACCGCCAAGGCGCCAAGGACGCCAAGAGAACCTTTTTCAGAACCTAACTCCGCCGAAAAAGGTGTCAGGAACCGCTATCCCCAGAACTTCGCGAAGCACGTGCCCGTCTAATAGTTTCCTCCATTGGATCGTTCTACTGCCCGCTAGCGCAATTGGTAGAGCGTCCGCCTCTGAAGCGGAAGGTTCGCGGTTCGAGTCCGCGGCGGGCTGCCACGACACCCCTGCCTGACGCCTCACACGCCGCTTGGGCACGCCCGGCGCGGGGAATTTCTCCCGCAGGCACGCTGTTTGTCAGACCAAAGGGGTAACTGATGCGTGATGAGGCCAACCAGATGCGGAGCGTGGCGCAGGGGACCGAAGCACTTGCGAGCACGGTCCCTTATGCGCGTGCACGCCTTCTGCTGCTGGCCGTCCTGGCATTGGCGGGAGGGCTGTTCCCGGCGTTGCCCGCTTGCGGGGCAGGCACGCGGACGGTCGAAATCGAGGTGAGGAACGGCAAAGTGGTCGGCAAGAACTCGACGCGAGTGATCCGGGGCGACACGGTGCAATTGCGCTGGAGCAGCGACAAGGCGCTCGAGCTTCATCTGCATGGTTATGACGTGACGATCCAGGTCGGACCCGGAATGCCGGCCGAAATGAATTTCCGGGCGCATGCGACCGGACGCTTCCCCGTCGAGATTCACGGGAAGAAATCCGGCGGTGGCCACAGCCACGGCCATAAGAGCATCTACTACCTCGAAGTCTATCCCGACTGACCCGGACCCGCATGCCGCAAGGTCGTCGGAGTATTCCCGCTGGATGGTTCGCCCTGCCGCTGCTCGCGCCGGCGAGCGCGTCCGCCCACGGCTTCGCCGTTCGCTACGATCTGCCCGTCCCGCTCGGGTTTTATCTCGCCGGCGCCGGCGCAACTGTCGTTCTCACGTTCCTCGCCCTGGCGCTGTGGTCACGGGCCCGTGCCGCATGCCCCTGGAAACCGCCGCCGCAGATCGTGCTGCCGCAAGTCGCGCGCATCCTGTCGAGTCGCTGGGTCATGGCCATTCTGCAGAGCCTCTCGGCAACGCTCTTCCTCCTGGTCGTGGCCGCGGGATTGGTCGGCGACATCAACCCCTACAACAATATCTCGACGACATTCGTGTGGGTGATCTGGTGGGTCGGCATGATGTTCGTCAACACGTTCATCGGAGACGCCTGGGCGCTGGTCAACCCATGGAACGTCCTGTTCGCCGGCGCCGAGAAACTCGCGCGGGTGGTGAAGCGCAACGCCCAGCTCTCGCTTGACATTCCGTATCCCGAGCGGCTTGGCGTGTGGCCGGCGATCGCTCTCTTCCTGGCATTCGTCTGGCTCGAGCTCACGTGGGGCGAGGGCGAGGACCCGCGGAAACTCGCATCGGTCATCATCGGATACTCCCTCATCACCTGGACAGCGATGATCCTGTTCGGGCGTCGAACCTGGCTCGTTCGTGGCGAAGCCTTCGCGGTCGTGTTCTCCACGTTTGCCCGCTTCGCCCCGTTGGCGCTTGGCGTCGTGCGTCACGGTGGGCCCCGATGCGAGCATGGCGCGGAGACCAACGCGGGCGTCGTCGTCGGGTGCGCAGCGTGTTTTGAAGCGGCGGCGCCCGCCCGGCGCGCGATCGTGCTTCGCGTGCCGGGGGCGGGCCTCCTTACGCAATACCCGGTGTCGGCGTCGATGGCGGGGTTGGTGCTGACGCTGCTTGCCACCGTCACCTTCGACGGTTTCCTCACGACCCCCACCTGGATTGCCATACATGAGTATCTGCAGGCGCTGCCCCTGCTCGCGCCGTTGTGGGAAGCCCCGTGGATGACGCTCACGCTGAAGTTCTACCTGCTGGAGACACCGGTGCTCCTGCTCTTCCCGCTTCTCTTCGCCGCCGCGTTCCTGGTCTGCTGCCGGTTGACAAGCGCGGCGGGTGCTGGAGCGACGACGGTCACGGTGGCCGGGTATTTCGTGCTGACGCTGCTCCCCATCGCCATCGCCTATCACCTGGCTCACTACGTGGTGTTCCTGCTTCTGACGGGGCAATTCATCATTCCGACGCTTTCCGATCCTTTCGGCTTCGGCTGGGACCTCTTCGGCACGGCCTCCTACCAGGCCGATATCGGGCTCGTGGGCGCCGGGTTCGCCTGGTACACGGGCGTCATCGCCATCGTCACGGGGCACATGATCGCGGTCTACCTCGCACACCGGACGGCGCTGCATCTTTTCAGCGATGGGGCGCGATCGCTGCGCAGCGAGCTTCCCATGCTGGCCCTCATGGTGGCCTACACGATGACGAGCCTTTGGATCATCGCGCAGCCGACCGTCCAGTGAGCAGCGGCTGGCACTGTGTTCTAATCACACTTTGCCTGAAACGAGGACACCATGAGGCAACGGGACTTTCTCGGTCTGGTCATGGGAATCTGCATCTCCGGTTGGGCCCACGCCCAGGTCACGATCGAGGAGCCGTGGATACGCGCGACCGCCCCGGGGCAAACCGTGGCCGGCGGCTACATGAAGTTGAGGAGCGCGAACTCATCGGCTCTCGTCGGGGTCACCACCCCTTTGACCGCGAGGGCGGAGATCCATGAGATGTCTATGGACGCCGGCGTCATGAAAATGCGCCCTGTTCCGAAAATCGATCTCCCGGCCGGAAAGACAGTCGAGCTCAAGCCGGGAGGCTATCACCTGATGCTCATGAATCTCGAGCGGCCCCTGCGCGATGGCGAAACCGTCCCGATCACGCTGGTGTTCGAGGGACCGGACAAGAAGCGCGAGAGAATCGAGGTCAACGCCCGGGTACGCGATGTCCGCGCCGGGATGCACGGCAGCAAAGATATGAAGCACCACCACTGACCGGAGGAGAGGATGAAAACCAGGACGAAGAAGCGCGCGGCATCGCGCTCGATGCGGGCGCGCAACATGACCTTCTGCACGCTTGCCGGAGGCAACGGCGGGACGCTGGGGATAAGAACGGAGCGCGGCATCCTGGACGTCGCGAAGGCATCCAGGCTCTTTCGCATCAAGGCGCCAACGGATATTCACGCGGTGATCGAGGGAGCCGACTGTGCGCTCCTCGCAAAGCTCGCGGAAAAGGCGTTGAGCGACAAGCGCGGCAGGAGCGTACTGATTGCAGAATCGCGCGCCAGATTCGCGCCGGCTGTCCCGCGCCCGGGCAAGATCATCTGTGTCGGGCTCAACTATCGCCAGCACGCGCAGGAGACCGGCAACCCCATCCCGCCGGTGCCGATCCTCTTCAACAAGTACAACAACTCGCTCGTCGGGCATCGCGGCAGGATCCGCCTGCCGTCCAAGGTATCCACCCAGTTCGATTACGAGGTCGAGCTGGTCATCGTCATGGGCCGCAAGGCGCGCGACGTGCCGGAGGACAAGGCGCTCTCGTACGTGTTCGGATACGCCAATGGAAACGACTTCACCGCGCGCGATCTGATGCGCGTCACGAGCCAGCTCATGCTGGGCAAGACCTGCGACGACTTTGCGCCGCTCGGTCCCTGGGTCGTCACGGCGGACCAGATTCCCGATCCGCAGAATCTGAAGATCGCGACCTACGTGAACGGCGAGCGGCGCCAGAACTCGAACACGTCGGACATGATCTTCAACTGCGCGCAGATCGTGAGCTACTGCTCGCGCCACATGACGCTGCTGCCGGGAGACATCATCTACACCGGCACGCCACAGGGAGTGATCCTGGGCTATCCGCGCGAGAAGCAGGTGTGGCTAAAGGCGGGCGACAAGGTCGTGACCGAGGTCGAGAAGTGCGGCTCGCTGGAAGTCACCCTCGTCTGACCGTCCGGCGGCGCGACGATAGCGCCACCGCAAAGGGTGAAGGACGAAGGCCTCGCCAAGCGGAACAACTAACCGGCTCTTATTTTCATCCTTCATCCTTCCGCCTTCATCCTTGAGTCAGTGCGCGTCGCGCACCAGCAAGGGCCGCAGCTCGCTGACGTTCTTGAGTTCCTCGAGGGCGTTTACGCGCTGGATGAGCCCCTCGGTCCGCTCGGCGCCTAGAACGGGCTCCATCAACTGGCGTGCCTTCGCGTTCACAGCCTCCGTAGTCATGGGATTCTCCTTCGTTCCCGGCGCGTGGGGCGTGAAGTGGCTCACGGTGCGGCCGTCGCGCAGCGTCACCTCGACCAGACCGCTGCGCGGTGCGGCGGGATCCATCAGCTTGGGATCGGCGACGAGCTGCACACGCTCCTTTACGGCGCGCACCTTCGGATCCTTCATGTGCTCGTAAGAATGGCTGTCGTCGAAGGAGACTGTGCCTTTCACCAGGGCGAGCGCAATGATGTGCTGGCAGTTGATGTCGGGCATGGAGCGGTCATTAACCACACGGGCGCCGTCCTCCGGGAGTCTCGCGACGATTCGCTCAACGTTATCGACGGTAAGACCGTGCTTGCGCTGCAACGTCAGGAATGCGTCCAGGGGGGCCTGGATCGGGTAGCCGACCGAGAAGGGCTTGATCGCTGTCTCCGTGATGAAGTAGCGGCTCCCTAGCCCGGCCACCATCTCTTCCGGCTTCGGCTCGGTCGACAGCGCCTGGAGCACGTTGTGCTCGCAATCGAAGACATCCCACACGCCGCTGAAGCCCATCTGGGCCATGATTGCCGCGGTGACGCCGTTGCGCGCGCCCATGCCGGAAAAATCGAAAGCCTTTTCGACGTGCTCGGCGTCCCGGACCCAGCTCCACACGCCCGACACCTGCTGCGCCGCGTACGACAGCGCGTGGCGCATGGCCTTCTCGTCGAGCCGGGCGAGCGAGGCCGCCGCGCCCACGGCGCCCATGGTAGAGCTGGTGCCCTCCGCGCTGCGGTGCGTCTTGCGCACAAGGTCTGCATTGAGCGCGAGCAGAAATCGACAGCAGAGGTCATAGCCCAGCGTGACCGCCTTGAGAAGCGCCGCTCCTGAGCTGCCCTCGCGCTCGCCCATCGCCAGTGCAGCGGGCACGACCGCGCAGCCCGGGTGCGCTTTTGTGGCCGGATGGAAGTCGTCGGTCTCATCCGCATGCCCGAACATGGCGTTTACCAGTGCAGCGTTGACGGCCGTTGTCAGGATGTCGGTGGTGAGCACGGTTGCCTCCTCGACCCCGCCCTGCGCCCGCGCGTAGCGAATCGCCATCTCGCCGGGCTTGAGATGCGAGCCCGACACCATCGCGGCCAGCGTGTCGAGGATGCGGTGCCTGGCGTCGCGCGCGACCTCCGGCGGGAGCGCCCGCTCCCGCGCCTCTACCATGTAGCGCGCCAGCCGCCCCGTTACATCACCTGGGGACATTCGCGGCCCTTCCGCCTTCATCCTTCATCCTTCATCCTTCCGCCTTCGGCAATCAGTTGCCCATGAAATCCCGCTTGCCGATCTCGACGCCGTTGTGCCGCAGGATGTTGTAGGCCGTGGTCACGTGAAAGTAGAAGTTGGGCATGGAGCGGTGAAGCAGCAGGTCGATCCCCTTCATGTTGAGCTCGCGGTCGCGGGTCCTAACGGTGACGTCCCTGGTCTCCGATCCATCGAGCTGCGCTGGTTTGACTGACTCGAGCCAGGCGACTGTTTTTTCGACGCGGGCCACGAGCTCGGCGAGGCTCTTCTCGTTGTCCTCGTACTTCGGCGCCTCCGCGCCCGCGAGCATTGCGGTGCAGCCCTTCGCGTGATCGGTCGCGACCTGCACCTGGCGCGCGAAGCTGAACATGTCGGGATAGAAACGATAGGCGAGCAGGCTTGCCTCGTCGTAGCCCCTTGCGGAGTAATGCGCCTGCGCCTTCTTCAGGCAGGCGGCAAGCCCGTTCAAGCGGCGGACGAATACGGGCACCGAAATCTGACTCATCGAGACGGCCATTCTTGCTCTCCCTGGCGGTTGGTGGGGTATTTATTCTACGGAAATCGAAGTCGAAAGACGAAAGGCGGATGTCGAAAGGAGAACCCGGGGTCCATCATCTGGCCCCTTACACGTCGTCTCCACGCCCTTGGGTTTGGATTCTGGATCAGGTGTCTTGGCGTTCTTGGCGTCTTGGCGGTTCAGGTTCAGGGTTTCAACGCGCGATAGAGGAATGGAAGGCTCACGTCCATCCGGTAATCGACATCGGAGTGGTCATCGTCAAACTCCTCGTACGTGTGCCGGATGCCCGCCTGCGTCAGGCGCTTGGACAGGATCCGTGTTCCGTAATGAATGTGGTACTGGTCGCGCCAGCCGCAGTCGATGTAGATGCCGCGCAGCGACCGGAGATTGTCACGGTACCTGGCTACAAGGTTGATCGGGTCGTGCCTGCGCCACCTCCGCCATCGCTCGGCGAGAGGCTCGCCCGACTCGAGATTGACCGGCACACGAAACCCGTTCGGCGCCCTCGGGTCGGCATCGTAGGTCGCCGCCATGCAGAGATTCATGATGCAGTGCCCCTCGGCGCGGGAGAGCTTCTCCTTCTTCCAGGCGTGCTCGAGGAAGCGCCTCACCCGGCCGTCGTCGAGCCCCTTGTCGAGCCCCTTGCCGGTTGATGCCCGCCGCGCGTCGTAGGGGCCCGCTTTGCGTTTCGGCACGCGGTGCCGCGCAAGCTCGTCCAACGTGTTCGGCCAGTCCGCCCAATAGACGAAATCGAAGTAGGCATCCCCGGAATGATTCGCGATCGCCCCCCAGTACCTGGCGTATTTCATGCCGTGGATGATCGCGCCGTAGCCGCCCGAGGATTTTCCGAAGCAGCCGCGATGCTCGCGGTGCGCAAGCGTGCGGAACTCCCGATCGACGAATGGAACGATCTCGCGCGTAAGGTAGTCGGCATAGTGGCCGATGGCCGGGGAATTGACATACTGATTGCCGCCCAGCGCGGTGAAGCAGTCCGGAAAGACAACGATCGCGGGTCCCATTTTCTGATCGCGGATGAGCCGTGCCGCGCGTTCGGGGACATTATCGCCAAAAGGCTTCCAGCCGATGTGCGACAGGCCCGAACCGGTAAAGCCGACGAGATCGTAGAGGACCGGAAAGCGGCGCCTGCCCGATCCGTCGTACTGGGGCGGCAGCCATACAGCGAGCCGGCGCACGTGCGGGTCTCCTAGGGGATTGCCCTCCAGGATTCGCGATCTGTGCTCGAGAACGACGAGCGTGCCGGCGGGGCCTTTCGGGCGCTTCAGGGCCATGTGATATTGCGTGATGGGTGATGGGACATGGGAGCATACAAGGAAGAAGGCGGAAGGCGACAGTAGAAAGGGGAAAGTAGAACCGCTCGTTGGTCTGCCTTCCGCCTTTTGCCTTGGGCTAAGCGTAGTCGCCCCGGCCTTCGGGGTACTGCTTTTCCCATTCTCGCCCGTTGAACTGCCTGACGCTCATCTCCTCGACCGCGCCCGGACACCAGCTTGAACCGGTCCGCGGGAACCACGAGGTGCAGGTAGCCCGCCTTGCTGCAGATGGAGCAATTGCACTCCGAGACCTGGATCTTCGCCGGCGCGATCGCCTCGAACCTGACCCGCCCGCAGTGACACCCTCCGGTATGCGTGATCACGCGCGCTCCTGTCTTGAGTCCGTTTCGTCGGCGGGGCAAGTGCCGAGCCCCGGCGCAACACTTTATCCCGACCTGTCGCTTACCCTGCTGCGGCGCAGCCCCAACGAATGCGCCCATCGGTCGAGCCGGAAGGAGGGTTTCCGGGCAAACCGGATTTTCTCTGGCGTGACGTACGCTCGATCGGCCACCGTTTGCCACGACGCCGAAACGTCGGAGGCCACCTGGATCTGTACCGGCGTGCTGTGAGCGCGCTCCCGGATGGTCTCCCACGCAATATCGCGCCAAAACGGGTCGTAGATCCCCCGCTGGATCGTCCCGCAACGCACGCAGGTCCTGGACGGGACCGCCGACCGGAGCTGGGAGGCCTTTATGAGCCACGTATGCGCGAACAAGCAGCGCTTCATCAACTCCCCCTGTGGTTATCGCCGCTTTTCCGAGATTCTACCTTTGCCCGTCCCTGCCCGGGAATGATCATTCCCTACCAGGCGCGATAGAAATCCCCTACCCTCTCCGTGGTGCGTGATGAGCGACGGGTGATGGGACTACTTGCTCCTGACTCGCCCGGAAGCGGGGCGTCACCATATCCCGACACTCTCGATTTCGATTGATGAGCTCCTCTCGCAATGCGCCGCGCGCGTTCTCACGTCCGCCGTTTTTTCCACGGCGATTCGTGCAAATTCCCCATTTTCCCGCGCATGAGGTGCACTATTCCTCCAGAGGACGGTCCATGTGATATAGAGTCGTAGCGCCTGGAGAAAAAAAAGCTTCGACATGATGGATTTGCCGGAGGACAGGAGGCAGGAAGCGGCGGGGCCACTACGGCGGCTGCCATACGTCGCCCAGGTCACGCTGCTTACGGTTGCCTACTTCACCGCGGCGAAGCTGGCGCTCTCCTTCGCGATCGCGCCCGGCTATGCAACGCCCGTCTGGCCGCCTTCGGGAATCGCGCTCGCGGCATTGCTGCTGCTCGGCAACCGCGTCTGGCCGGGAGTGTGGCTGGGCGCAGCGCTCGTCAACTTCACGGTCAACTTTTCACCGGCCCTGGCGTTTGCCATCGGCACGGGCAACACGCTGGAAGCGCTCGCCGCGGCATTGATGGTCCGCCGTTACATCGTCGGCCTGTCCTGCCGCTTTGAGCGCGCCTCGGATGTTTTCAAGTTCGTGGCGGTCGCCGCCCTGAGCTGCACTATCGCGGCCACAGTCGCCGTCGGCTGGCTCGCGCTTGAAGGCCCATTGTCGCGGCCGGATGCGTTTCAAAATTGGATAACGTGGTGGCAAGGCGACGTGGCGGGAGTCATCATCGTGACGCCGCTGATTCTCTCCTGGAGCATCCGCCATCCCATCGCCTGGTCGCAATGGCGGCTCATCGAGCTGGCCTGTTTTGTGGTGGTCCTGTGGGGGGTCACCAATCTGGTGTTCGACCAGGCCCCGCGTGCATTCCCGGTATCGGCTACGTTTCTGATCCTTCCGCCGATCATCTGGGCAGCCTATCGCTTCACTCAGCGGGAAGTCACGACCGCGGTTGCCGCGGTGTTCGCAATCGCCCTCCCGTATACGCTGGATGGCGAGGGCCCCTTCGGCTCGCCCTCGCTCAATGCATCGCTGCTCATGCTGCTCGCGTTCATGAGCACCGTGGTCGTGACGGGCCTGCTGCTCAATGCCGTCGAGGGCGAGCGCAAGCGCGCCATTCAGGACCTGGAGCACGAGCTGCGCGGCGTCAAGGACGAGGCCATTACGGATCCGCTGACCGGCCTCGCCAACCGGCGTTACCTGTGGCATTTCCTGCCGTACGAGCTGCTGCGGATCGAGCGCCGGCAGAGCTCTCTCGCCGTGATCATGATCGACCTCGATCACTTCAAGCGCGTCAATGACACGCATGGGCACGACGCCGGGGACCTGGTGCTCACGAGCGTGGGGGCGCTTCTGCGCAGGCATATCCGCGGGAGCGACATCGCGTGCCGCTACGGCGGGGAGGAATTCGTGCTCGTCCTGCCTGATGCGTCACTTGAAGGCACGAGGCGCCGCGCGGAAGGTATCCGGGACGCGATCAAGCGACTCGAGCTGAACTACCACGGCAAGCAGCTGGAAAAAATCACCGCCTCGATCGGCATCGCGATGTTCCCCGAGCATGCCGAGGATCCCGAGTCCCTCATGCTCAGGGTCGATCGCCTGATGTATCACGCCAAGAAGTCCGGACGTGATCGCGTGGTCATCAACCTGGATCCGCAGGGCCCCTCCGGGTCGGAGGGCGCCAGCGCGTAAGAAAAAGGGCGTTAGAATACGCGGACAACCCACCGTGCAAGGAGCCAGCCATGCGTCTTGCTATCGCCGCGTCTGCGGCGCTCCTCAATCTTTGGATCGGTACCGCGGCTGTCGCGGCGGAAGACTTCTCGGCCATGCAGGTTGCGCGCGGCATGCCCAACATGGGCAAGGGCCAGTGGAAGATCGACATTCTGGAAGGCGGCGGCGGGATCCCCCGGAGCGGATCGATCTGCCTCGAGAGCCTCGCGCAAATGGCGCGCGGCCCCATGGCCAGGCAGGAATCAACGACCCGGGCTTCATCCCGATGCGACAGCCGGATCATCGAGAACACCACCGCCCGCGGAGTCGTCGAGTCGGCATGCCCCGAGGGGACCGTGCGCACGACGATCATGCGCGATGCCGACCGGGCTTTCCTCATGCACGCGGAAGGCACGCGTCACGGCCAGCCGGTGTCCATGAAAGCGCGCTATTCGTACGAGGGCCCGTGCCAGGCTGGCGACGCCGCGGTGAGCATGGGCAAGGACAGCCCGGAGTGCCAGAAGATGCGGGCGATGGGCGGCATGGATCCGGCGGCAGCGTGCGCCAACGCGGGAGCGCACCGGAAAATGTGCGAGAACCAGCTGCGGCAGTCGCTCGCGCAGATGCGCGCGATGTGCGAATAACACCGGGTACGGTGGTCAGGATAGTAAACCACTGAACCGCCGAGGCGCCGAGCCCGCCGAGAGCCGTAAGCGACTGAAAACCAGCGGTTCGATCGATTCACCATTCACCCGTTTCCGGTCGCGGGCCACTGGTCGCGATGCTATAGCTCGATCTTTTGCCGCTGCCCGGTTTCGGAAGCGCGCACGATTGCGTCGAGGGTTTTGTGCCGGCGCACGCCGTGGTCGAAGTCTGCCTCGACCTGCGAGCCGCTACGGATCGCCTTGGCGAAGTTGACCCACATCTGGCCGACGTCGTAGGCGCGGCCCTCCTTGCGGACGCCCTCCGGCACCCATTTGAGCCGATCGGGCACCGGCAGCTCCTGAAGCGCCTTGTCGTCCTTCTTGCCGCCCATGATCTTGCGGTTCGCTTCCTGCCCGGCCTCCCCGCCGCCGATCATCATCAGCGTCCCGTCCTTGCCGTAGATCTCGAAACGGTGGCCGCTGCCGTGGAACGGATGCACGCCGATGTAGGCATTGACGATCGCACCGCCCTCGGTCCGCCCCTGGACCATGATGTTGTCGGGTGAAGTCACGTCCACGTATTTCTTCGTATCGGTCTCGAACCACTGCGGAACCTGCGTGCTGACGAGCGCGGCGACCTCCGTCAGCTCGCCCACGACCATGCACAGCGCGTCGAAGTCATGACCGAAGGTGATGGTGAGCGTGTTGGCACCGAGCGTAACGTCGCGCTGCCAGGTGCGGTCCGAGGTGCGGGTCAGCACGCCGCTCCCCATGTGCGTCATGTTGACTGAGAGGACCTGCCCCACGTAGCCGTCGCGGACGAGCTCGCGCATGTAGAGGAAGGCAGGCGACGCTCGCCGCTGCAGGCCGACCATGGTGTGGAGCTTTTTCCCGCGGGCGAGCGCGGCGAGCTCCTCGGCTTCCTTCGTGTTCGCGCCGAGCGGCCATTCGCAGTAGACGTGCTTGCCCGCTTCGAGCGCGCTCCTGGTCAGCTCGTAGTGCGCGGGAACGCGCACCGCGACGAGAGCGGCCTCGACCTGCGGGTCGGCCCCGAGCGCCTTCACATCGCCGTAGGCATGCTTGACGCCGTACTTCTCGGCGGCGGCTTGCGCGGTGTCGGCATGCGCGGTGCAAACGGCGAAGAGCTCCGCCTCGGAGATGCCCTGGAGTGCCGGAACGTGCGCCCAGGGGCCCCAGCGGCCGCCCGCACCGACGAGGCCCACGCGCAGGGGATTGTTGGTGGCCATGGTTGTCGTCCTCGAGTTGTGGTCGAAAAGCCGGAGTCTACCGGAGTGCGCCGGTCGACGTGGAGGCAGTGTGAGGAATCACACAGAGGCCCTTCAAAAGTTACCTGAACGTGAGAACTGGCCGCGCTGTTCTGCGACGACTTTCCTATGGTATCGCCTCAATAAGAACGCCAGCGGTCCCCATGCCGACGTACAGAGTCGTTTTGAACGGTGTGCTAGCGGGTCTGGATCCCTGCCAGGTCGCCCCGCAGCTTGCCGTGATCTGCAAGATTCCGGTCGAGGGAGCGATGGCGCTCCTCGCCAGTCCAAGCATGGTGATAAAGGGGTCCCTCGACCTGCAGACCGCCGAGATGTACAAAGCGGCGCTGCGCAATGTGGGGTGCAAGACGCGAATCGAAGAGGAAACCGCCGCTGGCCAACCCGCGCCGTCGCCCGCTTTCCGGTCAGCGCCGGAACACATCCGCGCTTCACTGAATGCGCTGGATCCGCGACAGCATGCCGCGGCGCTTGCCCGGCGGGCGAAGAGCACTTTCCTTGTGCTCGCAGGATCAGCCCAGCAATATGTGGCTCGGGCAGGAGGGCGGTTCAAGACGGCCAACGCCACGAACCATGCCGTCCATGCTCCCCTACCCTCCCGGTGGCAGGAAGTATTGACCGCCGTATCAACCAGATTTGCGGCCAGCGCCCGGAAACTTGCCGCGACTTCAGGCGCGAAGAAATCCTTCCGCGCACATCCGCTGATCATTGCGAGCGTCTTTGTCACGACCGTGGCAGTAGCCGCGTTCTTCGCGAGCAGCGGCGCCTCGACCGAAGCACCCTGTCCTCCGGGAAGCGAAGCGGCAGGCTCGATCAACTGTGTCGGGGAACTGAACTTCCTCAATGGCGAGAAGTACGTCGGCGAGGTGAGGGACGGCCAGCCGAACGGGCAAGGCACCTATACGTGGGCCAATGGCGCGAAGTACGCCGGTCAGTGGACCAACGGGCAGAGAAACGGCCGGGGCATGTATACCTGGCCCAACGGCGAAAGGTACGTCGGTGAATTCAGGAACAACAAGAAGCACGGGCAAGGCACCTTGATCTACGCCAATGGCCGGAAATACGTCGGCGAGTTCAAGGACGGAAATCCGGTACAGGAACCGGGCGCTGAGGTGAGCGGTCAGCTTTCCAAGGTCGCAAAGCCCTGACCCGTGTGATTGGCGATGGGTGATCCGCGGGGGTTCTTGTTTCTTCCTCCTGCCAGGTCAATGTCCACTTACGGTCGGTAACAATCAGAACAGCCCCTTGGTGCCGCCGCCGTCGACCGAGATCGCCGTGCCCTGGATGTGACTGGCGGCCGGCGAGACCAGGAAGAGCGCCAGCGCCGCAATGTCCTCCGGCTGGCCCAGGCGGCGGACGCCGGCTTTCTTGGCCGTTTCGGCCGCGACCTGCTCGACCGTCTTTCCCTCGGCCGCGGCCTGCTGTTTGACGAGGTCGGCATTGCGGTCGGTCTCGGTGCGCCCGGGGTGTATGGTGTTGACGTTGACGCCGTCACGGATGCCGAGGCCTGACAAGCCCTTGCTGAAACTCGCCATGGCCGCGTTGACCGCGCTGCCGATCAGATTGCCGGGATTGGGGGTGCGCGCCATACCGCCGTCGATATTGATGATCTTGCCCTGCGCGGCGCTCAGCATCGGCCAGAACAGGCGCGACAGGCGGACGGCGCCGAAGAATTTCAAGGCAAAGCCGTCCATCCAGATTTCGTCGGGCTGTTCAAGGAAATTGCCGGCCTTGGTCGCGCCCGCCGAGTTGACCAGGATGTCGCAGCGGCCGTGCGCCTTCTTCACCTGTTCGAATAGCGCCTGGCAACCTTGAGCCGTACTGAGGTCGGTGGCGACGATGGTCGGCTGCGGGGCGTTGGTCGTGGCGATCTCGTCGGCGGTCCTCTTGAGATTGGCTTCCGACTTGGCGGCGAGCACCGTCTGCGCTCCCTGCGCGGCGAGGGCCTTGGCGATGGCGCGGCCGATACCGCGGCTGCCGCCGGTGATCACCGCAACTTTTCCGGACAATTCGCTCGACATAGCCTTATTCCTTTCTGAACAGTTCTGCCAAAGGGTGAAAAAACCAAAGCTTTCTTCGTGGCTATGGCGCCCGCCTCGACCGCCTGACGAGGCGGCCGTCGATGAGGGGGGAGGCCGTGGCCGATCGCGCCAATCACGAGGACATGACGCGACTCGAGCCGCTCGCCAAAAATATCAAGAGTAGGACATCCGACGCCACTTCCGCAATCGGACTTACGGGGACGCTCTCCTTGCGCTCCCTGGGCGCTTTTCGCTCGCCCGGCTCCACGGATCGATCTACCATCTCAGCTCAGGATCTTCACCTGACCTGCGCGGAGCCCTCTCGGGGAGGCCTAATGAATGCAAATGCCTTGATCGGCAACTGGAAGCTCATTTCGTGGGAGGTCGTCGTCGACGGACAAGCGCGAGACGTTTTTGGCTCAAGGCCGAGGGGCCAGTCGGCCCGCGGATGATCAATGCGTCCCACCGGACATCATCTGGAGGCTGCCGAGAAGCGGAAGTGGACTGCGCAGGTGCTCGGCAAGTATTGGCTGCTGCAGCTGCCAGAGGTTGCCCTGCTGGTCATCATCCTGCTGTTGATTCAGCAGTGGTTTGCCATTCCGACGTGGGTAGTCTGGAGCGTGGTCGCGCTGTGGGTGGCGAAGGACGCGGCGCTCTACCCGTTCGTGTGGCGCTCCTTCGATCCCGACTACCCGGCGATGTCGCACTCGCTCGACGGCGAGCACGGGGTTGCGACCGAGCGGCTCGACCGCTCGGGCTACGTGCGGGTGCGCGGCGAGCTATGGCGAGCGGAGCTCGCGCATGGCGCGCGTGCGGTGGACAAGGACGAGCGGGTGCAGGTGCAGGAAATGCGCGGCCTGACGATCATCGTCGTCGCGGTGAGCGAGGTTCGCGAGCGCTGGAACTGAACCGCGGAGACGCGGAGAGAAGCAGGATCAAGATCGAACCGCCGAGGCGCCGAGGCCGCCGAGAAAAACTACGGTTTTAAAGCGTGGACACAAAGGACACCATGGACACCGAGGATTCCAAACGGAAATCACAAAGTGTCGTCGCCCTGGTCATCGGTCGCGGCCGTCGACACCGGCGGGCGCGAAACCGTATCAATTATCAAGAACCAGCCCAGCGGCCTGGAAAGAGGTCACACTAGCGCGTGCCATTCAACCGGTCATCGAGCGGAGGCGCCATTGAGCCATTCCAAGATGCTGACGTCCAGACGGAAGAAGCAACGAGGCAGGAAGCAGCTCGCGCGGATAGCGAAACAGGCGAAAAAGCTGCGGAACCGCAACTCCAAGGCGGGCAGCGCAGGCGCTGCGAAAGAGGGACGGGATCGACAGGTGGAAGGCCTCAACCCGCCGTGATGGGTAACGGGTATCGAGCAAGTTGGCAGTTTGCAGTGGACGGTGGGCAGTAACTGCAATCTGCAACCGGGTCACCGGTCATCGCATTCTACTTCTGGCCTTGCGCTTCGCTTTGCGTTTTTTTGGTTCTGCCTTCTGCCTTCTGACCTCTGACTTCCGCCGCAACCGCGGAAGCGGCGGCGGAGCGCCCCCGGGCAGCGGGGTACGGTCGACGTTGAGCGTCATCGAGACGAGGACGTAGTAGCCGTTCACGGCGATAAGATCCATGACGCCGCGCTCGCCGAACCGCTCGAGCGCGGCCTTATAGGTTGCATCGCTCACGCCCTGGGTCTGATGAAGCTCGCGCGAGAAGTCGTAGACGATCGCCTCGTCGGGCGACATCTTTCTCGGGCGGCGCCCTTGCGCGATGTCTTCCCCGATGGCGGGATCAAGGCCGGCTTCCAGCGCGAGGCGGTGATGGGCGAACCACTCGTACTGGCAGCTCCAGTGGCGCGCGGTGGTGATGATGGCGAGCTCGTTCAGCTTCGGAGGGATGGAACTGCGAAAGCGGATCTCCGCGCCGAGGCTCTGGATGATGTGGCCAACCCCCGGGCTTCTCAGCAGGACGTTGAACGGTCCGCCTAGCGGGCCGGGCTTCGCAGCTGAGGAATTCTTGATCGCGGCGCGGGGCCCCGAGCGAATTGCGTCCGCGAGCGCGGCCTGCTCGGGCGTCAGGTTCTCGGGTGGAATTTGCTTGAAGCGCTGGGAAGCTGCCGTGGCCATGAATGTTCCTTGCTCGTTGTGCTGGGTCGGTGCAAGCGGAAACGTAACCGCAACCGCGCGCGTTCGCAAGGGCGCTCAAAAGCGCGTATTGAACCGCCGAGACGCCGAGACCGCCGAGAAGACCCAAATGAACTTGGCCTCAGATAAACGCAGATACATTGAACCGCGGAGACACGGAAAGAAGCAGGGCTCATGTTTCGGGTCTGAGTCCCGCTGCCTGGAAGCCCTGCGCCATCGCCGCCGGGGTGAGAGCCTTGACTTCCTCGCGGTCGCGCAGCTGCTCCCGCCCGCACGCGCTGCAGGTGTAAACCGGCACGTTGAGCTCGAGGCGGAATTTCGGGAAATCGTCGACTCCCACGTCGAAGCCGAAAGGTTTCACCTGGGCATCGGAACCGAGCTTTTCTCCGCACTTGCCGCAGAGGTATTCCTTGAAGATGAGCCCTTTCTTGCGCCCGGAGGGCAGCGTCGCCTCGTCGTCGATCGCGACACGCTTGAGCAGCTTCAACGGAAAGTCCGGGACCATGAAATGCCGGTGGCCCCGCTCGCAGACCATGACCGGGAAGCCGGACAGAGTGACTTTGAGCGCTCCCTCCTCGCCGCTCATGGAATCGATGGTCTCGGCGTGCAACTCGCCGCTGCATTGCCTGCACTTCGTTCTGAGCGCCATGACGGTTCCTCCTCGTCGCGGTACGGTGTCTGTTTTCTTGGTTCTCCGCCCTGCTCTCCCTGCAACAGCCCCATTAGACCCTCGTCACAAAACGATGTTTACCGGCCTCCAAAACCAGATCCTGGCGCTCTTGGCGTCCTGGCGGTGAAGCTTTGCCTTTCGCCTTGCCGGTTAGTGCCGTTCCAACTATTTGTGCCTATCCCACCGTCGCGCCGAGGGCTGATGATTGCCGGGAGCCGAGCCGCGGGAACGTGGAGAAACAAGTTGGAACGGCACTAGCGCATGACGTAGTCGGTCGCCAGCGAAACGAGATACGAGATCACGAACGCGAACGAGAAAATCAGCGTGCCGCGGGTCACGCCTTTCGGGATGTCCATGCTGTCCAGGTAGCGCGTGACGAAATAGCACGAGGCGAAGAACGCGATGATCGCGAAGACGACGCTCAACATTTCGTCATTCCATCAGTACCGTGCCCGTTCAGGCCATTGTATGCCCTTCTCGCCACCATTGATTCGAAGCCAAGCGGGTCCGGACGCGCCTCTCGCCGCTCGAACGCAATACTGGTCAACGCCGGAAGACGTCAGGTGTAGGACCAGGCCCGAACCACACCATCTCACGAAAACCCTTTCGCCATCCGCCATTCGCCATCTGGTAAGCGCCGCTCCTCGGCGCGTAATAAAGCCTTACACTTTGTAACGTGCCACAGCCTCCCTCGCGCGTTCTAATAGGTCAGGAGGACACTGCCATGAAGACATTATTCAAGGCTTTGTTGACCGGAATGCTCGCCGTGGCTCTTACGGGACCCGCCGCGTTCGCGGAGGAGCGTCCCCGATACACGCAGGCGGAGCTCGACCAGATGCTGGCACCCATTGCGCTCTATCCCGATGCCCTGTTGTCGCAGATCCTGATGGCCGCGACCTACCCGGTGGAAGTAGTGCAGGCTGCACGCTGGTCTCGAGCAAACCCCCATCTCAAAGGCGAGGACGCGGTGCGGGCAGTCGAGCCGATGGACTGGGACCCCAGCGTCAGGTCACTGGTGGCTTTCCCGCAGATCCTGGACCGGATGGATGAAAGGATCGAGTGGACCGAGCGGCTGGGCGACGCGTTCGTCGCACAGGAGCTGCAGGTGATGGATACCATACAGCATCTTCGCCAGCGGGCCGACGCGGCGGGCCATCTCGGCTCGAGCCCCGAGATGCATGTCGTTCGTGACGGGGGGCATATTCTGATCGAGCCCGCCAGCCCTCATCTCGTCTACGTTCCGTACTACGACCCGATCATCGTCTACGGCCGGTGGTGGTGGCCGGCGCACCGGCCGGTCTCCTGGGCGCCGTGGCCGGGGCATTACGTGCGGACGACGCACGTGTCGGCATTCATCTGGGGCGGCGCGGTCGTGATCCGGACCGGGTTTTTCTTCGGTCGCGTCAACTGGCCGCACCGGCAGGTGATCGTGGTTCATCCGAAACCTGCCAACGTGATCGTGCATCGGCACGCGAGGGTCATTCATAGCGCGCCCGCTCCGGTGCAAAAGCCGGTGCGTTGGAAGCA